>Ga0255182_1001836_pt1 | contig 10355 bp, 12 predicted proteins | sample Atl_UVDOM_RepA_8_FD_188420 | JGI IMG/M metagenome (GOLD analysis project Ga0255182, IMG submission 188420) | Freshwater microbial communities from Altamaha River, Georgia, United States - Atl_UVDOM_RepA_8d | ecosystem: Environmental > Aquatic > Freshwater > River | place: USA: Georgia... | reverse complement strand
CCAGGCCGTCCAGCTGCTGCTGTCCGACGGGGCCCAGGCGGTCGTGCTGCTGCACGGTGGGCAGGTGGTGTCCTGGCAGGCGCCCGGGTGGGGCGAACAGCTCTACCTGTCGCCACAGACCCAGGTGCGCCCCGGTCAGGCCGTGCGTGGCGGCGTGCCGGTGGTCTTCCCGCAGTTCGAACAGCGCGGCCCCGACCGCAGCCTGCCCCGCCATGGCCTGGTGCGCACGCGCGCCTGGCAAGTCGACACCCTGCGTGCCGGCCGCGACCACGCCACGGCCACCCTGCTGCGCACCGATGACGACGACACCCGCGCCCTGTGGCCCCACGGTTTTTCGCTCGAGCTGACGGTGAGCCTGGCGCCACAGCGCCTCGACATGGAACTGCACGTCGTCAACACCGGCGACAGCGCGTGGCCATTTTCGGCCGCCTTGCACACCTACCTGGCGCTGAGCGAGCTCAGCCTGGCACGGCTGCAAGGCCTGGAAGGCTGCCGGTACGTCGACGCCATCACCGGCGGCGAGCAAATTGAGGATCACCCCGAAAAGCGCTTTGCCGGAGAGATCGACCGCATCTACGCCGCCACACCGCGCAACCTGCTGCTGCGCGATGGCCCTCGTCGGCTCACGATCGAATGCGAAGGCTTCGAGGACACCGTCGTGTGGAACCCTGGGCCGGACAAGTGCGCGGCCTTGGCCGACATGCCCGACGACGACTGGCAACGCATGCTGTGCATCGAAGCCGCACAGGTGCTGACTCCACCTTCGCTTGCCCCGGGCGAGAGCTGGACAGGCCGCCAGAGCCTGATCCTGCCGGAGACCTGAGCCGAGCGGGCCGGTCAGGCCTTCTCTTCGAGCAGGCGGCGGATGTCGGCGGTCAAGGCGTCCAGCCCCATGCCGTAACGCACGAACAGGCGCACGCGGCCGTCTCGGTCAAAGACGTAGGCGCCCGCCGTGTGGTCCATCGTGTAGGACTTGCCGTCCTGGCTGGGGACCTTCTGGAAGAAGACCTTGAACTCCTTGGCGGCCTGAGTGACCTGGTCCACCGAGCCGCGCAGGCCCACGAAGCTCGGGTCCATCGAGCGCACGTATTCGGCCACGACCTCGGCGGTGTCGCGTTCCGGATCGATGCTGACGAACACCCCCTGCACGTTCTCGCCGCTCGGGCCCAGTCGCTTGCGCACCTCGGACACCTCGGCCATGGACGTCGGACAGATGTCGGGGCACTGCGTGAAGCCGAACAGCACGATCACGACCTTGCCACGGAATTCTTCGAGGCTGCGCACGCGGCCCGTGCCATCGGGCAGCGACAGCGCCCGCGCGTACTCGGCGCCCGTGATGTCCACCCCGTTGAAGCGGGCCTCGTTCTGGGCAACCGGGTTGATCGACTGGAGATCGCAGCCCGACAGGGACAAGGCCAGCAACGACGCCGCCGCCACCGACAGGAAGCGACGCCGCCAGACAGGGCGGCCGACCGGGACGGGCACCCCCGCAACAACTGAGCGCATGATCGTGAGAAGTTGAGTCAGATCCAGATGTAGTGATCCACCAGCAGGGCCGCGAACAGCAGCATGAGGTGGAGGATGGAGAACCGGAAGGTCCGGCGCGCCAGATCGTCACTGTAACGCTGCCAGAGCTTCAACGCATAGCCGACAAACACCAGACCCAGCACCACCGCGCTGGCCAGGTAGATGTGGCCGCTCATGCCGTACACGTAGGGCAGCAAGGTGGCGGCCATGAGCACAACGGTGTAGAGCAGCACGTGGAGCCGGGTGTATTCGCTGCCATGGGTGACGGGCAGCATGGGCAGGCCGGCGCGGGCGTAGTCCTCGACCCGGTACAGCGCCAGGGCCCAGAAATGGGGCGGCGTCCACAGGAAGATGATCAGGCACAGCATCAGCGCCTCGGGGTCGACCGAACCGCGCATCGCCGCCCAGCCCAGCACCGGGGGCATGGCGCCGGACGCGCCACCGATCACGATGTTCTGCGGGGTCAGGGGCTTGAGCACCACCGTGTAGACGATGGCATAGCCCACGAACGTGCCCAGGGTCAACCACAGCGTGAGCGCGTTGACCGCCCACAGCAGCACGACCGCCCCGGCGGCACACAGCAACAGGCTGAAGGTCAGGGTCTGGGCCCGCGTGAGCTCCCCACGTGCGGTCGGTCGCCAGGCCGTGCGCTTCATGCGGGCATCGATGCCTTGCTCGACCAGGCAGTTGAACGCGGCCGCCGCGCCCGCCACCAGCCAGATGCCGATGCACGCCGCCAGCGCCCGCAGGCATTCTTCGGCAGTGGGCACGCCGGGCACGGCCAGCAGCATGCCGATGACCGCACAGAACACGATGAGTTGCACCACGCGCGGCTTGGTCAGCACATAGAACTGGCGCCAGCGCGAGGGCAGCGGCGCGGCCGCCAAGGCCGGCGAGCCCACCGGCGCAGCGTGAGAAGACGGGGACGAAGTTGCGAGTTCAGCCATGGGAGGTCGCCCAACGAGAAATGAAGCCCGGCGCCCCCTGCACCACCCGGCTTCGGGTGACGGGAACCACCGCCAGCGTGGTCAGCCAGCCGACCATCAGGGCCGCGCCCAGGGTGTGGCCGAGGGCGGCCACCAGGGGCCAGCCCAGCACCACGTTGCTCAGCCCGGTGATCACCTGCAGCCCGATCAGGGCCAGCAGGCCCCGGGCGGCGCGACCGGCACCGATGCGGTGACAGTGCCATGCCAGTGCCAGCACGGCCAGCACGGCCAGCACGGCCCCCAGGCGGTGGGCCATGTGGATGGCGGTCAGCGCCGGCAGTGCGATGTAACCGCCCTGCCCGTCGGCCCCCAGGGCCCGCAGCATGGTGAAACCCTGAGACCAGTCCATGTCGGGCCACCAGCGGCCCTGGCAGGTCGGGAACTCGGCACAGGCCAGCACGGCGTGGTTGGTGCTGACCCAGGCCCCCAGCAGGGCCTGCAGCGTCCACACTCCCAGCACCCCGACGGCCGCCACGCGTGCACCGTGGCCCAGGGGCTCGGGTGTCCACGAACTTGAAGCACCCGCAGCCCGCACCTGCGCCGACAGCAGCCCCACACCGATCAACCCGCCCAGCAGGTGTCCGGTCACCACCAGCGGGTAGAGCTTGAGCGTGACCGTGAGGGCCCCGAAGGCGCCCTGCACGCACACCCAGACGAAGGTCCAGGTGGGCCACCATCGCGACAGCCCGGGCGACGGCCCGTGCGGATCCGTGCGCTGCCATGCCAGGGCCATCAGGAGCGTGATCAGGGCCCCGACCCCCGCCGCCAGGTAGCGATGGATCATCTCGATCCAGGCCTTGCCATGGGTCACGGGCCCGGTTGGGGCCTGGGCCTGGGCCTCGCTGATCTCGCCATGGGCGCCAAGAGGCGACGCGCTGCCATAGCAGCCGGGCCAGTCGGGACAGCCCAGGCCGGAATCGGTCAGTCGCGTGAACGCACCGAAGACCACCAGATCGATGGTCAGGAACAAGGTGACCACGGTCAGGGTGCGCTGCCAGGCTGAGCGGTCTCTCCAGGCTGCGGTGCCACCTTCGCGCCACAAGCGCCATGCCGACCACGCCAGTGGCAGCATGGCCACCAGCGCGCCGACCAGCGCCACCTGCACGGCCGGCGACAGATCCACCAGAGAGGGCCCCGTGGTGCTCATGGACGCCCCGCCTCGTCCCAGGAGGCCGACGCCTTCATCAGGCGGGTCAGGTCCTGCAGCACCTGCCGGGGTTCGGCATCGGGTGCGAATCGCATCATCCAGTCACCGCGCGGATCGACCAGGTACCAGTGGTCGCCCAGTTGGCGCCCCGCAGCCGGCTGCAACCACGCGGCCAGTTGCTGCGGGTCGACCGACAGCACCGTGGCCCCCTGCATGCCGGCCTGCAGGCCCGCCTTCATGGGCCGCCCGTCGGGAATCAGCCAGACACGGTCCAGACGGTCCTTGTCCTTGCCCAGGGCCTCGCGGATCTGGCGCTGCAGGTAAAGCTGGCGCTCGCAACGCCCGGCGCAGTCCCCACCGGCCACCGTGATCAGCAGCCATTGCCCCTTCAGGCTGGAGGCCGCCACGACGCGGCCATCGGCGGCACGCAGGGCCAGCGCCGCATCGGCAGGCAGCACCCGCGCCGGTTCGATCAGGTCCCCGTGGTTGGTGCGCCCTTGCGGCCGGATGACGTAGTAGGTCAGGTAGGACGCGATGACGGGCGCCGCACACACGGCCAGCACCATCAGCATCTTCCAGCGACCCGAGCGCGTGCGCTGCTCGGGCGCCACGCGCGTGGACGGCAGGCTGTGCACGCTCAGCTGCATCAGGGCCGGGTCGGCCGCCGGGGATGCCGTTGCGCTGGCGGGAGGCAAGGTCGTGCTCATGAGGGACTTCAGGACAAGGCGGCGCGCCACGGGCGCCACCAGTGGAACCAAGCGTACAACGCCGCCACGATGGTGGCCATCGCAAACCACTGTGCAGCATAGGCCTGATGCTTGCCGACGTCAGCCGAGGGTTGCCACCAATGGCGCTGCAAGGCCACCGCTTGCGCGGGGCGCGGCGACTCGTCGGCCAGCTGCTGCACGCTGCCGGGGCGCAAGTCCAGGCCCCATTCGAGGGCCAGTGCGTTCACGTCCACGTTCTGCCGCAAGGCGCCCTGAGGGCCCGAGGCCGGTGAGCCCAGCTCCAGCAGGCGAGATGGTGCCGCCGCCAGACGCACGTCGACCGTGACGGTCTCGTCGCTGGGGGTGACATCAGGCACAAGCGTGCGGTCGCGAGGGTCACGCGGCACCCAGCCGCGCTGCACCAGCACCACGTCGGCCTCACAGTCGCCGCTGTCGTCAAGCATCAAGGGGGTGAGCACCACAAAGCCCGCACGGCCGGCCATCACGCGGTTGTCCAGATAGACCGTGTGTTCATGCAGCCAGCGCCCCTGCAGGCGCGCCGGGCGGTGTTGCTGAGCGGCCCAGTCGTCGGCACGGCACGGCAGTGCCCCACTGTCCAGCGGCGCCATGGCCTGCCGTGCCGTCATGGCGTCATGCAGGTCCTGCTTCTGACGGGCACGATCGAGCTGCCACAGGCCGGCCGACGACGTCACCACGACCACCGCGGCCGCTGCCAGCAACACCATGAACGAGCGATCGACACGCATCAGCGCCCTCCCTGCAGCCCGATGAACACCGTATCATGGGCCCTCATGAAGATCGTCGTTGCCCTGGCCCTGCTGGCCATCGTCGTATCGCTGGCCCTGGCCGGCCGGGCCCTGCTGCGCGACGGTCGCGACGGGCAACCCAAGACAAACCGCATGATGCGCGCGCTGGCGCTGCGGGTTGGTCTGTCCATCGCCTTGTTCCTGTTCATCCTGCTGAGCCACCAAATGGGCTGGATCCAGCCCACCGGGATTGCGGTCGGGCACTGAGGCCCGTCCGATCACCTCACATCCAGTACACGATGATGTAGAGGCCCAGCCACACCACGTCCACGAAGTGCCAGTACCAGGCGGCGCCTTCGAAACCGAAGTGACGCTCCGACGTGAAGTGCCCCTTGTGCAGGCGCAAGGTGATGAACAGCAGCATCAGCATGCCCACGAACACGTGAAAACCGTGAAAGCCCGTGAGCATGAAGAAGGTCGAGCCATAGATGCCGGACGTGAGCTTGAGGTTCAGGTGGGCGTAGGCCTCGTAGTACTCGTACCCCTGGCAGATCAGGAACAGCACCCCCAGGGCAACGGTGGCCCACATGAAGCCGATGCACAGGCTGCGCTTGTTGTCACGCAGCGCATGGTGCGCCACCGTGAGCGTCAGGCCCGAGGTGAGCAGCAGGGCCGTGTTGATGGTGGGCAGCGGCCACGGCCCCATCGTGCGGAAGGGCTCGACCGTGCCGGCCGGCGACGCCGTGGCGCCCGGGCTGACCGACGGCCACAGGGCCTTGAAATCAGGCCAGAGGATGGCGTTTTCCATGCTGCCCAGGGCGGGCACCGAGTGCACCCGCGCCCAGTACAGGGCCCCGAAGAAGGCGCCGAAGAACATCACCTCCGAAAAGATGAACCAGGCCATGCTCCAGCGGAACGACAGGTCGATGCGATCGCTGTAGAGCCCACCTTCGCTTTCGCGAATCGCGTCGCTGAACCACTGCTTGAGCACCACCAGCCACCACACCAGGCCGAAAGCCACTGCGTAGGGCGCCCAGGCCGATCCGTTGACCCATTGGCCGGCCCCCAGCACGACAAAGAACAGCCCGACGGCCGACATGAAGGGGTGCCGGGAGGGCCCGGGCACGAAGTAGTACGGGGTGTTCCCCTTGTGGATCGCTGCCGACATGGTGGCTCCTGTCATTGAACGTGCGGCCAGGCCGCTTTCAGGTTGCGGTTTGCGTTGCTTGTAGTTGTCACTGCATCGCCGGACATGAACGGAACTCCTTCAGGTGGCCGGCGCTGACGTCGCCACCACCCACTGCACGACCACCACCAGGGCCAGCACGAACAGCAGCCCGCCCAGCACCCCCGCCACGATCACATGGACGGGGTTGATGCGTTCGAGATCGCGCTCGTGATCGACGCCCTTGCGCACGCCGAAGAACGACCAGGCGACGGCCTTGACGGTCTGCATGAACGAGCCCTTGCGGGCCGCCGCTTCGCGCAGATCACGGCCCGGGTCGTTCATGTGCGCCCCCCCGGTGCCGCCGGCACTTTCGCACCCACTTCGAAGAAGGTGTACGACAAGGTGATGGTGGTGACGTCCTTGGGCAGCTTCGGGTCGACCACGAACACGACCGGCCAACGTTTGACCTCGCCAGGCTTGAGCGTGTACTGGTTGAAACAGAAGCATTCGAGCTTGTTGAAGTGCGCCGTGGCCTGCTTGGGGGCGTAGCTGGGGATGGCCTGGGCGCTCATGGTGCGCGACTGCGTGTTGCGGAACTCGTACATCACCGTGGTCAATTGCCCAGGGTGCACGGTGACCTGGGCCCGCTCCGGCCGGAACGACCAGGGCCCGCGCGCGTTGGCATCGAACTCGATGACGATCGTGCGGGACGTGTCGACCTGCGTGTTGGGGCGGGCCTTGGACGTCACCCCGGGCACCTCGCGCTCGACGAGCGACAGCACGTTGATGCCCAGCGCCTCGCAGATGGCTCGGTACATGGGCACCATGGCGTAGCCGAAGCCGAACATCACGGCGGCGATCACCAGCAGCTTGACCACCATCTGGCGGTTGCTGGCCGCCACATGGGCAGCCACGGATGACGGGTGGGCGGTGACGGTCACAGGGTGTGCGGGCCGGTCAGGAGAACCAGATGATGCGAACCATGAAGCCGACCATGAACGTGGCGGCCACCGACGCCAGGATCAGCCCCATCCGCAGGTTGCGGCGGCGCAGGTCACGGGCGTCGATCGGGTTCGGACGGGTCATGGGGGCGGTGCTCATCAGCCGATCACCCGGGTGGCGGTGGCGTCGAGCTTGGGCGGCGTCTCGTAGGTGTGGAACGGCGCGGGCGACGGCACTTACCACTCCAGGCCCTCGGCGCCTTCCCAGGGCTTCTGCGGTGCCGGTTCGCCCTTGCCGCGCATCATCGGGATGAGCACGACGAACAGGAAGAACACCTGCATCAGCCCGAAGCCAAAGGCCCCGATGGACGCCACCATGTTGAAGTCGGCGAACTGCATGGGGTAGTCGGCATAACGACGGGGCATGCCGGCCAGGCCCAGGAAGTGCATCGGGAAGAACGTGACGTTGAAGGTGATCAGCGAGCCCCAGAAGTGAATCTTGCCCTTCCACTCGGGGATCATCACGCCCGACCACTTGGGCGCCCAGTAGTACACGCCGGCGTACAGCGCGTACAGCGAACCGGCCACCAGCACGTAGTGGAAGTGCGCCACCACGTAATAGGTGTCCTGGATCTGGGTGTCGATGGGCGCCATCGAGCAGATCAGCCCGGTGAAGCCCCCCATGGTGAACACGAAGATGAAGCCCACAGCCCACAGCATCGGGGTCTCGAAGGTCATCGAACCCTTCCACATGGTGGCCACCCAGTTGAAGACCTTCACGCCCGTGGGCACCGAGATCAGCATGGTGGCGTACATGAAGAACAGCTGGCCGGTGACCGGCATGCCGGTGGCGAACATGTGGTGGGCCCACACGATGAAGCTGAGGATGGCGATCGAGGCCGTGGCGTAGACCATCGAGTGGTAGCCGAACAGCGGCTTGCGCGCAAAGGCCGGCACGATCTGGCTGACGATGCCGAAGGCCGGCAGGATCATGATGTAGACCTCGGGGTGACCGAAGAACCAGAAGATGTGCTGGTACATGATCGGGTCACCGCCACCGGCGGGGTTGAAGAAGCTGGTGCCGAAGTGGCGGTCGGTCAGCGTCATCGTGATGGCCCCGGCCAGCACGGGGATCACCGCGATCAGCAGGTAGGCCGTGATCAGCCAGGTCCACACGAACATCGGCATCTTCATCAGCGTCATGCCGGGCGCGCGCATGTTCAGGATGGTCACCACGATGTTGATCGAGCCCATGATCGAGCTCGCCCCCAGGATGTGCATCGCGAAGATGCCCGCATCCATCGACGGGCCCATCTGCAGCGTCAGCGGCGCGTACAGCGTCCAGCCGGCGGCCGGGGCCCCGCCCGGCATGAAGAACGAGGACACCAGCAGCAATGCCGCCGGGATCATCAGCCAGAAGCTGAAGTTGTTCATGCGCGCAAAGGCCATGTCCGACGCGCCGATCTGCAGCGGGATCATCCAGTTGGCCATGCCCACGAAGGCCGGCATGATGGCCCCGAACACCATGATGATGCCGTGCATGGTGGTGAGCTGGTTGAACAGCTCGGGGTTGACGAACTGCAGGCCGGGCTGGAAGAGCTCGGCACGGATGCCCAGCGCCAGCACGCCGCCGATCAGCAGCATGGTGAACGAGAACAGCAGGTACAGCGTCCCGATGTCCTTGTGGTTGGTCGCATAGACCCAGCGCCGCCACCCGTGGGGGTGGTCGTGGGCATGATCGTCGTGGGCGTGACCGCCGTGATCCAGAACCGCGCTCATGATGTCAATGTCCTTTCTGCGTCACGACGTCGGTCACTTGCGAGCCGCCAGCACGTCGGCCGGCTGCACGATCTGACCGGTCTTGTTCGACCACTGGTTCTTGGTGAAGGTGATCACCGCGGCGATCTCCGTGTCCGACAGCTGTCGCCACGCCGGCATGATGTTGTTCTGCCCGTTGAGCAGCACCATGATCTGTTTGGTCTTGTCGGCATCGAGCACCACCGGCGATGCATCGAGCGCCTTGATGGCCCCACCGCCCTTGCCGCTGGCCTGGTGGCAGGCCGCGCAGTTGGCGTCATAGACCTTCTGGCCACGCGCCACCAGGGCGTCGAGTTCCCAGACCTTGTTGGGGTCGTCGGCCTTGGCGGCCTGGGCCTTGAGGCGGGCGTCGGCCCAGGCCAGGTATTCGTCCTCGGGCAACACGCGCACGTGGATGGGCATGTAGGCGTGCTCCTTGCCGCACAGCTCGGCGCACTGGCCGTAGAAGTCACCCGTCTTTTCGGCGCGGAACCAGGTGTCGCGCACGAAGCCCGGGATGGCGTCCTGCTTGATGCCGAAGGCCGGCACCATGAAGGAGTGGATGACGTCGTTGGCCGTGGTGATGATGCGGACCTTCTTGCCCACCGGCACCACCAGCGGCTCGTCGACCTTGAGCAGGTAGTTGTCGCCCTGGGGCGTGCCCGCGTCAGACAGCGCGCGCTGCGATGCGTCGAGCGTGGAGATCACCGAGATGCCCTGCCCCGGTCCATTGAGGTAGTCGTAGCCCCACTTCCACTGGTAGCCGGTGGCCTTGATGGTGAGGTCGGCGTTGGTGGTGTCCTTCTGGGCCACGACGACCTTGGTGGCCGGCAGGGCCATGCCGATCACGATCAGGAAGGGGATGACCGTCCAGATGATCTCGACCGTGGTCGACTCGTGGAAGCTGGCCGGCTTGGCGCCCTTGGACTTGCGGTGCGCGAACACCGAATAGAACATGACCCCGAAGACGCCCACGAAGATGACGCCGCAGATCCACAGCATCATCACGTGCAGGTCCTGCTGGGCGGCTGCGATCTTGGTGGCCGGCGGCGGCAGGTCGGTCTGCAGCACCGAGGGGCCTCCGGGCAGGTCATTGACGGCCCAGGTCAGCTGCGTGGCGGCCATCAGGGCCATCGCGGCCAGACGGGCCGGCCAGTTCCGCCGGCCACGCGAGGTGGCCTGGGGCGCAGTGTGGGGGGAGTGAGTCATGGATGTTCTCGGTTGTCGATGCGGACCATCATTCATTCGCGGGCCGCTGCGCCGGGGCAGCGCAAGGCATCGCGAAGCTCGGAAGCCAACTGCTGTCTCAGACCCG
>Ga0255182_1001832_pt1 | contig 10364 bp, 6 predicted proteins | sample Atl_UVDOM_RepA_8_FD_188420 | JGI IMG/M metagenome (GOLD analysis project Ga0255182, IMG submission 188420) | Freshwater microbial communities from Altamaha River, Georgia, United States - Atl_UVDOM_RepA_8d | ecosystem: Environmental > Aquatic > Freshwater > River | place: USA: Georgia | collected... | reverse complement strand
TCCTGCTGGGCGTGTCGCTGTTCAGCTGGACCATCATCTTTGCCAAGGCCCTGGGCCTGCGCCGCGTGCAGGCTGACAACGACGAGTTCGATCGCGAGTTCTGGGCCGGGCGCACCTTGCAGGAGCTCTACCAGGACGCATCGCGTGGCGAGGGCCCGCCGTCGCCCCAGGAGCGGGTGTTTGCGGCCGGCATGCGCGAGTTCCTCAAGTTGCGCGAGCGCAAGGTGCAGGATGTGCCCACGCTGCTTGACGGCGCCCGCCGCGCCATGAGGGCAAGTTACCAGCGCGAGCTCGACGTGCTCGAGGCCCGGCTGGACTTCCTGGGCTCGGTCGGTTCGGTGTCGCCCTACGTGGGCCTGTTCGGCACCGTCTGGGGCATCATGCACGCGTTCACGGGGCTGTCCAACCTGCAGCAGGTCACGCTGGCCACGGTGGCCCCCGGGATCGCCGAGGCCCTGGTGGCCACGGCCATCGGCCTGTTTGCCGCCATTCCCGCGGTGCTGGCCTACAACCGCTTTGCCCGTGACGTGGACCGCATTGCCACGCAGCTGGAATCCTTCATGGAAGAGTTTTCCAACATCCTGGCCCGCAACGCCATGCTCGGCCCGGTCGGTGGTGACACGGCCCGGGGCGCGGCCACGGTGCGCTGAGCCGCCCGGCACCAGGAGGCAATGGCATGGCCCTGAACCGACGGCACCGACGCACCCGCAGCGAGATCAACATGGTGCCCTTCATCGACGTGATGCTGGTGCTGCTGATCATCTTCATGGTGAGTGCCCCGTTGCTGCCCACCGGCGTGATCGACCTGCCCAGCATGGGACGGGCCCAGAAGGCACCGGACAAGGTGATCGAAGTGGTGCTCGAGGCCGAGGACGACCTCAGCCTGCGGGTGGACCGGCAGGACGCCGGGCGCATCGCGTTGAGCGAGCTCGCCCCCCGCATCAAGGACGAGCAGGAGCGCGCCGCCGGCGGGCCCCAGAGTGCGCCGGTGATCATCAGCGCGCGCAAGGACATCCGCTATGACGCCGTGGTGCGGGTGATGGACACGCTGCAAAAGGGCGGGGTCGTGCGTGTCGGGCTGTCCGTGCGCACGACCGGCGGTTGATCCGCAGCCGATGACGCCATGAGCTGGGCACTCCCCCCTCCCGTGGACAGCCTGCGACCGCGTTCGGCCGAGGGCTGGCGCCAGGGCATGGTGCTGGCCCTGGCCGCGCATGGCTTGCTGCTGGTGGCCCTGATGTTCTCGGTCCAGTGGCGCACCTCGGCCCCCGAGGTCGTCGAGGCCGAGGTGTGGTCGGAGGTGCCGCGGCCGGCATCGCCATCGACCCTGCCGCCACCATCACCGCCGCCTGCGCCGGCTCCGGCACCCATCCCGGTGACCGAACCGCCCCCGGCTCCTGTCCCGCCCCCGGTGGCACCGCCACCGCCGCCCCCACCGCCGGCCCCAGCCCCGCCCGCCGATCTGCCGGTGGCCCGGCCTCTGGAGCGCCCCAAGCCCGAGCGCGCGGCCCGTGAGGTCTTCGTGCCCGACCCGCCCAAGGTCAGGCAGCGCCTTGAAGCGGCCCGACCCCGCGCCGAGACGCCGCCGCCCCCGGCACCTGCGCCCGCGCCCAAACCGGAGCCGGCACCCGCTCCGAAGCCTGTGGCCGAAAACCGCCCACCGGCCAAGACGACGCCGGCCCCGGCGGCGGCCACGCCCAGCAAGCAGGACCTCGAGAAGGCCCGCCAGGACAACATCCGCCGCATGCTGGCCAACCTGTCCGAAGACCGGCTGCAGTCGGCCGGGCCGTCGGCCGAGTACGCGGGCCGCATCAAGGCCCGGGTCAAGCCCAACATCATCCTGCCGGCGGACATCCCGGGCAACCCGGTGGCTGTGGTCGAGGTGCGTTGCGCGCCCGACGGTCGCATCATCGGCCGCAAGCTGCTGACGGCCAGCGGCGTGCCGGCCTGGGACGACGCTGTGCTGCGCGCGATCGATCGCACCGAGATCCTGCCGCTGGACGAGCGCGGGCGCATCCCCACGCCCATGCTGCTGGAGTTGCGTCCGAAGGACTTCTGAGCGCCGGCCGCAGGCGATCAGGGGGGCGAACGGCCCTCATTTGGTCGGATCCATGAGGGCGCGGTTTTCATAGCATGGCAACCTGATGCTGCATGACCCGGGTTCACGCCCGGCTCCGAGGTAAGCCCATGTCCGAAGACACCCCCCTGCCACCGTTGCACTGGTCTCTCGATGGAAGCGCGCCCCCAGCGACCGCCCCGGGCCACAGCGCGTCCGAACCGTCCGCTGGCGACGGCCCGCCTGTGAGCGAGTCATTCCGCTGGCCGACGCCGCCGTTTGCCGCCTACCCGGCCGCCACCCGTCAGTACGAGCACGAGCCCTGCGAGTTCGAAGGGCTCAATGGCAAGGTGATCACCGGGCGGCTGGCGTTCTTCGAACCCCGCGAGTCGCTGGCCCAGGTGCAGGTGCCGCCGTCACGCACGACCATGCCACTGCGTTTCAACCAGTTCCGCAGCATGCGCCTGACACGGCCTTGTGCGCCGCAGCGGTCGGTGGAATCGCCGGCCCCCCACGCCGAGGTGCTGGCGCACCGCGAAGCCACCGACTACCGCGTGGTGCTCAAGGGGGGGCACGTGTTGCAAGGGCGAACGATGGGCCATGTCGAGACCGACTTCGGCCTGTTCCTGTTCCCGCCGGAGGGTGACGACGGTGTGGTGTCGCGCCTGTTCGTGCCCAGCGGGGCGGTCGAGCAGGTCGACATCGGCCCGCGCATCGGCGAGGTGCTGGTGGCCGCGCAGACGCTCACGAGCGACCAGGTCGAGCAGGCGGTCGAAGTGCAGCAGCAGATGCGAAATCAGAAGCTCGGCGACATCCTGCTGACCCGGCATGTGGTGACGCCCGAGCAGCTGCTGATGGCCATCGAGCAGCAGGCGCGCATGCCGATGGTGCGCATCGGTGAGGCCTTGACGGCACTGGGGTTGATCACCGAGGCACAGCTTGAAGAAGCCCTGTCGCAGCAGGCCAAGGACCGCAACGTGCCCTTGGGCGAGTTGCTGGTGCGACTGGAGCTGGTGTCTCGCCAGGACCTCCAGACGGCGTTGGCGCGAAAGATGGGCTACCCCCTGGTCGATTTGCAGAAATTCCCCATCGAGAGCGATGCGCTGCGCAAGGTGCCCTACAACGTCGCGTCGCGGCTGTCGGCCTTGCCGCTGCTGCTGCACGACAGCAACCTGGTGGTGGCCGTCGAGGATCCGAGCGACCGCCGGGTGCGTTCGGAGCTGGAGTTCGTGTCGCAGAGCAAGATCGTGCCGGTGCTGGCCCAGCACGGCAAGATCGACGCGGCCCTGTTCGATGCCTACAACCGCATCGGTGCGGACACGGCGCAGCCGGCGTTTGCCAGGCTGTCGAGTCAGCCGGTCACGCTCGAAATGGAGCCTGAAGATTCGAACATCCTGGTGGCCAACCTCGAGAAGGAGGGCCATGACGGGGCGGACGCGGACGACGACCGTGCCATCGAGCAGAGCGACAACTCGCTGGTGCGCCTGATCAACACCATGATCGTCGAGGCCCATCAGCAGGGGGTGTCCGACATCCACGTCGAGAGCTACCCTGGCCGCGAGAAGATCAAGATCCGCTTCCGCAAGGACGGCGTCCTGGTGCCCTACCTGGAGCTGCCGCACAACTACCGCAGCGCCGTGATCGCCCGCATCAAAATCATGTGTGACCTGGACATCTCGGAGCGACGCAAGCCGCAGGACGGCAAGATCAACTTTGCGCGCTTCATGCCGCACCAAAAGATCGAGTTGCGGGTGGCCACCATCCCGACCAACAACGGGCTGGAAGACGTGGTGATGCGCATCCTGGCGTCGGCCAAGCCCCTGCCGCTGGACCAGATCGGGCTGAGCCCCTGGAACCTGACGCAGCTCAAGCAGGCCATGGAGCGCCCCTACGGCCTGGTGCTGTGCGTGGGCCCCACGGGGTCGGGCAAGACCACCACCCTGCATTCGGCCCTGAGCTTCATCAATGTGCCCGAGCGCAAGATCTGGACGGCCGAAGACCCGGTGGAAATCACGCAACCGGGTCTGCGACAGGTGCAGGTCAACCCCAAGATCGATTGGACCTTTGCCAAGGCGCTGCGGGCCTTCCTGCGGGCCGACCCGGACGTGATCATGGTGGGTGAGATGCGAGACGCCGAGACCGCCGGCATGGGGGTCGAGGCGTCGCTGACCGGACACCTGGTGCTGTCGACGCTGCACACCAACAGTGCGCCCGAAACCGTGACCCGCCTGCTGGACATGGGCATGGACCCGTTCAACTTTGCCGATTCCCTGCTGGTGGTGCTGGCTCAGCGGCTGGTGCGCCGTCTCTGCACGCAATGCCGGGTGTCCGAGCCGGCCAGCGACGAGGACATCGATGTGCTGCTCGACGACTACCTGCACGTGTGCCCCAAGGACCACCCCGGGTTCGATCGCGAGGCCTTGCGCGCCGACTGGCTCGCCCGCTTCGGTCGCGATGGCCGGCTGATGCGCCACCACAGCCCCGGGTGTTCTCATTGCAACCAGACCGGCCAGCGGGGCCGTGCCGGCCTGCACGAACTGATGTCGGTCACGCGGGAACTGCGACGTTTGATACAGACAGGAGCGCGTGCCGAGGAACTTCAGCGCCAGGCCCTGATCGACGGGATGAGGACCCTGCGTCAGGATGGTATCGAGAAGGTGCTGGCCGGGTTGACGAGCATGGAAGAAGTCCGTGCAACCAGCAATCTGTGAGACTTGCTGTGTGGTTTGTTCGACGCACTTTGCACGGCGCGCAAAAAAAGGTGCAAGATAAGCATCAACAAGTCACGAATCAGTGTGGTGAAACCCTCGTTTCTCCCGCATTGCAAACTGGGTGACTTGATCGATCTTTGGTGACATGGCGATGCACAGGTGTGCGCCTCACCGGACTGATCTGGCGGCCGCACCGACGTGCATCTCACTCTCGTGATGGTGGACCGGAGGTAAGCATGGACGTGATCAGCAACTTCGCCGCTCGCTACGAGCGAACCCGCGAAGAGGAATACACCCTTGAGGAATACCTCGAGATCTGCAAACGCGACAAGATGGCCTACGCCACCGCGGCCGAGCGCATGCTCCAGGCCATCGGCGAGCCCCAGATGATCGACACCCGCAACGATCCGCGCCTGTCGCGCATCTTTGCCAACAAGGTCATCAAGATCTACCCGGCCTTCGAAGAGTTCTACGGCATGGAAGACGCCATCGAGCAGGTGGTGAGCTACTTCCGCCATGCCGCCCAGGGCCTGGAAGAAAAGAAACAGATCCTGTACCTGCTGGGGCCGGTGGGGGGTGGCAAGTCGTCGATCGCCGAGCGGCTCAAGCTGCTGGCCGAGCGGGTGCCCTTCTACGCCATCAAGGGCTCGCCGGTCAACGAATCGCCCCTGGGGCTGTTCGATGCCACCGAGGATGGCCCCATCCTCGAGAAGGAATACGGCATCCCGCGCCGTTACCTGCAGCGCATCCTGAGTCCCTGGGCCGTCAAGCGGCTGGAGGAGTTCGGCGGCGACATCCGCCAGTTCAAGGTGGTCAAGCGCTACCCGAGCATCCTGCGCCAGATGGGGATCGCCAAGACCGAACCGGGCGACGAGAACAATCAGGACATTTCCAGCCTGGTGGGCAAGGTCGACATCCGCAAGCTCGAGACCTACGCCCAGGACGACCCGGACGCCTACAGCTATTCGGGCGGCCTGTGCCTGGCCAACCAGGGCCTGCTCGAGTTCGTCGAAATGTTCAAGGCGCCCATCAAGGTGCTGCACCCGCTGCTCACAGCCACCCAGGAAGGTAACTTCAAGGGCACCGAAGGATTCGGTGCCATCCCCTTCGATGGGGTGGTGCTGGCCCACTCGAACGAGAGCGAGTGGAAGGCCTTCCGCAACAACAAGAACAACGAGGCCTTCCTCGATCGGATCTACATCGTCAAGGTGCCGTACTGCCTGCGCGCCAGCGAAGAGGTCAAGATCTACGAAAAGCTGCTGCGCAATTCGTCGCTGTCGAAGGCGCCCTGCGCCCCGGGCACGCTGCGCATGCTGTCGAAGTTCGCCGTGCTCACGCGGCTCAAGGAGCCCGAGAACAGCAGCATCTTCAGCAAGATGCTGGTCTACGATGGTGAGAACCTCAAGGACACCGACCCCAAGGCCAAGTCCATCCAGGAATACCGTGACTACGCGGGGGTCGATGAAGGCATGAGCGGCATTTCGACACGCTTCGCGTTCAAGATCCTGTCCAAGGTGTTCAACTTCGACAGCCAGGAAGTGGCCGCCAACCCGGTCCATCTGATGTACGTGCTCGAGCAGCAGATCGAGCGCGAACAGTTCCCGGCCGAGGTCGAGCAGAAGTACATCGCCTACATCAAGGAACTGCTGGCCCCGCGCTATGCCGAATTCATCGGCAAGGAGATCCAGACGGCCTACCTCGAAAGCTATTCGGAATACGGCCAGAACATCTTCGATCGCTACGTGACCTACGCCGACTACTGGATCCAGGACCAGGAGTACCGCGACACCGACACGGGCGAGATCTTCGACCGCGGTTCGCTCAACGCCGAGCTCGAGAAGATCGAAAAGCCCGCCGGTATCGCCAACCCGAAGGACTTCCGCAACGAGATCGTGAACTTCGTGCTGCGGGCGCGTGCCAACAACGGCGGCAAGAACCCGCTGTGGACCAGCTACGAGAAGCTGCGCACCGTGATCGAGAAGAAGATGTTCAGCAACACCGAAGAGCTGTTGCCGGTCATCAGCTTCAACGCCAAGGCCAGCGCCGACGAGGCCAAGAAGCACGAGGACTTCGTCAACCGCATGGTCGACAAGGGCTACACGCCCAAGCAGGTTCGCCTGCTGTGCGAGTGGTACCTGCGCGTGCGCAAGTCGTCGTGATCGGAGCGTGAACCCTCCGCGTGCCGGTGGCGGTCTGCACCGGCACGCCGGACGTACCAGACCAGAAACGGAATCCCGATGCTGCAGAACATCATCGACAGGCGGCTGGCGGGCAAGAACAAGTCCATCGGCAACCGTGAGCGCTTCCTGCGTCGCTACAAAGACCAGGTGCGCGAGGCGGTGCAGCGGGCCATCAACGGGCGCAGCATCCGGGACATCGAGAAGGGCGAAGACATCGCCATTCCCAAGCGCGACCTGTCCGAACCGGTGTTCCACCACGGGCAGGGCGGCATCCGGGATGTCGTCCACCCCGGCAATCGCGAGTACGTCAAGGGCGACCGCATCGAGCGGCCCCAGGGCGGGGGCGGGCAGGGCGGTCGGGGCAACCAGGCCAGCGACGATGGCGAGGGCGAGGACGACTTCGTCTTCAGTCTGAGCAAGGAAGAGTTCATGCAGGTCTTCTTCGAGGACCTGGCCTTGCCCAACCTGGTCAAAACCGCGCTGGCCGAGGTGCCCGAATGGAAGAGCCAGCGGGCGGGCTTTTCGAGCGACGGCACGCCCAACAACCTGCACGTGGTGCGCTCCATGCGCGGCGCTTTGGGGCGGCGCATCGCCCTGGGCGCGTCGGCGCGGCGCGAGATCAAGGAGCTCGAGGCCCGACTGGCCGAACTGCGTGAGCAGGCCGGAGCGGGCGATGCGGCACTCACCCGCGACCATGCCCAGGAGATCGAGGCCATCGAGGCCCGACTGGCTCACCTGTACGGCCGCATGCGGGGCATTCCCTATCTCGATCCGATCGATTTGCGTTACCGCAGCCGCATCAAGGTGCCGGTGCCCACCACCAAGGCCGTGATGTTCTGCCTTATGGACGTGTCGGGCTCGATGGACGAGCAGCGCAAGGAGCTGTCCAAGCGCTTCTTCATCCTGCTGTACCTGTTCCTGACGCGGCACTACGACAAGATCGAGCTGGTCTTCATCCGTCACCACACCCAGGCCCAGGAGGTGACGGAAGACGAGTTCTTCCATGCGACCGAAACCGGCGGCACGGTGGTGTCCAGCGCCCTGGTGCTGCTCGACGAGATCATCCAGGCGCGTTACCCCACCAGCGAGTGGAATTTGTACGTGGCGCAGGCGTCCGATGGCGACAACTGGCACCATGACTCCAGCCGATGTACCGAAATCCTCGAAAACAAGGTGCTGCCGCTGGTGCGCTATTACGCCTATGTGCAGGTGGCGCAGACCGAGCAGAACCTCTGGGACGAGTACCTGGGCCTGGCCGAGCGGCACAAGCACTTTGCGATGCGCAAGGTGCTCGACCCCTCGCAGATCTATCCGGTCTTCCGTGAGCTGTTCAAGAAGGAAGGGGTGGATGCATGAGCGCCGAACCTGTCGTCAAACCACTGCCCGGTCCGTCGGACTGGACCTTCGAGCTGATCCACGATTACCACCAGGCGATCCGGGCCACGGCCGAGGGCTACAAGCTCGACACCTACCCCAACCAGCTCGAGATCATCACGGCCGAGCAGATGATGGATGCCTACGCCAGCGTGGGCATGCCGGTGAACTACCGGCACTGGTCGTACGGCAAGGAGTTCATCGCCACCGAGAAGAACTACCGCCGTGGCTTCATGGGGCTGGCCTACGAGATCGTCATCAACTCCAACCCCTGCATCAGCTACCTGATGGAAGAAAACACCATGGCCATGCAGGCCCTGGTGATCGCCCATGCGGCCTACGGTCATAACAGCTTCTTCAAGGGCAATTACCTGTTCCGCATGTGGACGGATGCGTCGTCCATCATCGACTACCTGGTCTATGCCAAGAACTACGTCGCGGCCTGCGAGGAGCGTCACGGTATCGATGCGGTCGAAGAACTGCTGGACTCGTGCCACGCGCTCATGAACCACGGGGTTGATCGCTACCGACGTCCGGGCAAGCTGTCGCTCGAAAAGGAGCTGGCGCGACGCGAAGAGCGCGAAGCCTACCTGCAGCAGCAGGTCAACGACCTGTGGCGCACCCTGCCGCGGCGCGCCGACCGCGCCGGTGACGAGGAATCCGTGCGGCGCTTTCCGGTCGAGCCGCAGGAAAACCTGCTGTACTTCATCGAGAAGCACGCGCCGTTGCTCGAGCCCTGGCAGCGCGAGATCGTGCGCATCGTGCGCAAGGTGGCGCAATACTTCTACCCGCAGCGTCAGACCCAGGTCATGAACGAGGGCTGGGCCACGTTCTGGCACTACACGCTGCTCAACACCATGTACGACCAGGGCCAGCTGACCGACGGCATCATGCTGGAGTGGCTGCAGTCGCACACCAATGTGGTGTTCCAGCCGCCGGTGGGTCACCGGGCCTACAGCGGCATCAACCCGTATGCGCTGGGCTTTGCGATGTACACCGACCTCAAGCGCGTGTGCGAGCACCCCACCGAAGAAGACCGCCGCTGGTTCCCCGACTTTGCCGGCTCTGCCCAGGGTGCAGCGCCCGGCTCGCACGCCTGGCTCAAGACGCTGGACTACGCGATGCGCAACTTCAAAGATGAGAGCTTCGTCGGGCAGTTCCTGAGCCCGAAGGTGATGCGCGACTTCCGCTTCTTTGCCGTGCACGACGACGAGGACGATCCCGAGCTCGAGATCAGTGCCATCCATGACGAAAGCGGGTACCGTGCGTTGCGCGAGTCCTTGTCCCGGCAGTACGACCTGGGCTCTCGCGAGCCCAACATCCAGGTCTGGAGCGTGAACCTGCGGGGTGACCGCTCGCTCACGCTGCGCCACGCGCAGCACAACAACCGCCCCTTGAGCGATGGCACGCGGGAGGTGCTCAAGCACGTGGCCCGCCTGTGGGGCTTTGCCGTGCACCTGGAAAGCGTCGACCCGCAGGGCGATGTGCGCCAGCATTGGACGGTGGTGCCCGCCGAAAGCTGACGCGCCCCCCCGTCCCACCCCAACCCAGCCCCGGGCCGATTCCATCGGTACCGGGGCTGATGCTTTGGGGCCATGGCGTGGAAAGCCCCAGACTTGCCCCGTTGTTCATCCTTTGAAAGTCGGACACGTTTTGTAAGGTGCAAGGCATGGCGGCGGGCGTGCTATCGGTCACGCACACCTTGTCGGGCTCGGTCCTGGGGTGTCTCAATTTCTGGCCCTGGCGGGCCGATACCCCTGCTTGTCACAGTGGCTTGAATAATTTTCGAGCGCGTTCACTCATCGGTCCTCACCAGGAGCAACAATGAAGACAAGGCATTTCGGATGGCGTGTCGTCGCGGCGGCCGCCCTGTTGGCAACGTCGGCAGCGCAGGCAGATGAAGCCGGCATCCAGTACAAGGTCAGCGGTTTTGGCACATTGGCCGCGACGGCCATCGACAAGAGCGACCTGCAACTGCGCACGTCGCAAAACCAGTCGCGGGGGGCCGACTCCACGATCGACTTGGGCACGGACTCGCGGAGT
>Ga0255182_1001827_pt1 | contig 10377 bp, 11 predicted proteins | sample Atl_UVDOM_RepA_8_FD_188420 | JGI IMG/M metagenome (GOLD analysis project Ga0255182, IMG submission 188420) | Freshwater microbial communities from Altamaha River, Georgia, United States - Atl_UVDOM_RepA_8d | ecosystem: Environmental > Aquatic > Freshwater > River | place: USA: Georgia... | reverse complement strand
CAGATTTTTTCCACGCCTGCGAGATCCTTTGAGGAAAGTTGATAGCCCTTTTTCTGTGTAGGTGCACAATTAGTGATGAGCAGGGCCATCAGGGAAAAAAAGATGATTTTTCGCATTTCCAATAATTAAGGCAGGTGATTTTCTGAAATTTATATATCCACTGACCTAAAAATAGTGAAATTAAAGGAAAAAAATACGCTCATTTTATGAGTTGACAAAGTAAAGTATTAATATCGGTATAAACCATGTTCCCTCAACCCATAAATCATTAAAACTTGCATTTTTTACAAGTTTTAATGATTTTATGGGTTATATTTGTTCTATGGCAAATTTGATCTTTAGAAAACAATACATAAAAAAACTGCTGGCTTACAAAGACATAGACCTCATAAAAGTGGTTACAGGCTTACGTAGGTCAGGAAAAAGTACGCTACTGGAATTGTATCGTACCGAGTTAAAAAAATTAGGTGTTCAGCCAGGCCAGATGGTTTCCTTAAACTTTGAGGAGTTTGAATTACGTAGATTTCTAAACGATTTAGACGGATTGTATGCACATATTATGGGGAAAATAGATCTGTCAAAACCTTGCTATGTGTTTTTAGACGAAGTGCAAAACGTAAAAGAGTTTGAACGCTTAGTGGGTGGTTTATTCGTAAAAAATAATATAGACGTTTATATAACAGGTTCAAACGCCCATTTACTAAGTGGAGAATTGGCAACTTTGTTGAGCGGACGATACATTGAGCTTTCCATTCTTCCGTTTTCATTCAACGAATATCTAACCGCACGACACATTGATATAACTAATAAATATCTCAATTACGAGCTACTTTTTTTTGATTTTGTAAATGAAACCTCGTTGCCAAAAGGTACAGCATTGCGGGAACTTGGCTATGACAAAATTGTCGAATACCTGGAAGCCATATACAACACCATAGTTGAAAAAGACATAACACAACGGCATCAAATAAATGACAAACGTGCTTTTGAAAATATTATAAAATTTGTAGCCTCAAACATTGGTAACTCGCTCTCTCCAGGTAATATTGCCATAACTTTAAATAAAGATGGACAAATAATCCACAACACTACGGTACAAAAATACCTGGAGTACCTGGTCACAAGTTTTGTTTTTTATAAAGTAAATCGTTTTGATTTGAAAGGTAGAAAACAACTGGCTACTCAAGAAAAATACTATTTGGTTGATGTAGGATTACTCAACGTTTTAGTCGGCAAAGAACGAACAACCGAAAGAGGACATATTTTAGAAAACATCGTTTTCTTAGAACTATTACGACGAGGAAATAAAATATGGACAGGCTCAGCCAGGAACAGTGAAGTTGATTTTGTATGTAAAACCCCAACAGGCGATATGGAATACTACCAGGTTGCGTGGCAAATGACCGATGAAAAAACTATAGAAAGGGAATTTAGTACCTTAGAAAAAATAAAAGACAACTATCCTAAATATATACTCACAACCGATGGATTTACCCAAGAACGAAACGGTATTCGACATTTGAACGTGTTCCATTGGCTTCTTGACAATAAAGAGAGCCAAGGATAATCAAATCCTCTCCATCGTGTCACTAAATACTATAATATCCTTACTTATAAATGACCCCGTCTTTCATCACAAATTTTACCTCGCGAATCTGGGAAATATTTTCCAGTGGATTTCCTTTTACGACCACCAGATCAGCTAAAAATCCTTCTTTAATATGCCCCAGTTTATCTTGCCAATTCATAGCACGGGCATTTACTGAAGTAGCTGCCTTTAAAATATCAAGATTAGGCATACCATACTCAGCCATTAATTCCATTTCCATGACATTGTCTCCATGTGGAAAAACGCCCACATCGCCACCCATGCCAATGGTAACACCCGAGGCCAGGGCTGCTTTGAAACTTAATTTCTTGCGCACCACATTTTCTGGATCGGGATCAATGCCTTTTTTCCAACCCCTGTATTGGGTTATTTTATCAACAGCTGCAATGGTAGGCATAAAAATGACCTGATGCTCCTTCATCAACTTTCCAATTTCTTCATCGAGAAAATCACCGTGTTCAATCGTTACCGCCCCAGCCAAAACGGATCTACGGATGGCTTCTTTCGATTTTGCATGACAAACCATGACGCGTCCACTGCTCGTAGTAACCTCATTGATCAGTTTTAGCTCATCGAGCGTAAAAGTTGGCCTGTCTTCACCCATGAGTCCCCAGCGATAATCGGCATATATTTTAATAAAATCAGCTCCTTGCCAAATCTGATCACGCACTACCCGAACAAGATCATTTCCGTCGGCAGGTTCGGCACCCAGCATTATTTTTTGGTCATTATCATATCCTTTTGGGCCGTAAGAACCTGTCGAGACAATGGCTCTTCCAGCAACCAACATACGTGGACCCTCGATAATCTTGTCAAGAATCGCTTTTTTTAGGGAAACATCGGCGTAACCTGCTCCTTCTGTACCCAGGTCCCGAACGGAGGTAAAGCCCGCCATGAGTGTATTTTTAGCATGTACCGACGCCCGGATAGTTCTCAATGCATCGGTTTCTTTTAGCACCTGGGTATCCCAGTCGGTAATATTATAAGGATATAAAAACAGGTGCGCATGGCCTTCAATCAACCCTGGCAAAAGGGTTGCATTCTTAAAATCGAGCACTTTTGCACCTGAGGGAATAGGGCTTGATTTTTCTACAATGGCCATTATTTTATTACCCTTCACAAGAACAGCCTTTCCTGTCCACATTTTTTCCCCATCAAAAAGACGATCGGCGGTGAGATAAAAAACATCTTGTGCCAATGATCTATTTGGGCTGAAGCAGCTTGCATATAAAATCAAACAAAAAGCGAATTTGAACAGATTTTTCATTTTAAATTGGGTATGCGATGTGAGAAAAGGATTTCCATTCTAAAATTAATTAATTTTGTCAAATTAATTAGCATAACCTGATGATTCAATTCTGCCTTCTTAGTTGGTTCACTCTTTTTTCATTTGCTTCTGACGATCCAAAAGAAATACTTCAACCCTTTCTGGATAAATTAGGTCAACCTGAAGAACAAGTTCGCATTGCCTGGTTTGGAGATTCTGGTATTGAAGCCGATCTGATTACACAAACTATTAGGGATAGTTTACAAAAATGGCATGGAGGAAAAGGCGTTGGTTATATGCCTGTTCTCTCCAGAGCGCCTGGATACAGAAAAACCATAACGCATAAATTTTCGACCAACTGGCTTTGGGAATCACTCGAGCCAGCGGCTGCCTACAAAAGGAATCCAGGCATTTCCGGACATGGTTTTTACAGTTATAGGTACGCTACCAGTAAACAAGAGGCACCCTGGGCCTTATTTCGGGCAAATAACACCTCACCACGCATTGATTCCTTCCCTCAGGTACGCCTTTTTTATGGCAAAAACAGATATGGCAGCCTAAACGCTAAGGTGAATTTTTCAACAGATAGTATTTCAGGAGAGGTAGGATTGCGCGATACTTTCCTCGTTAATGATCTATTATTGTATGAAAATCCAACCAAACAAATCAGGATAAGCGCACAGATTCCACCAGAAATTCCCCTGTATGGCCTGAGTATGGAAAGCAAGGAGGGTGTATTACTCGATAATTTTAGTTTACGAGGGTTAGATGGACCCCGACTGACCAAAATTCCAGTAAATATGCTGGCTGGGTTTCAGGAAAAGCTGAAATACGATTTAATCGTTTTTCAATTTGGACTGAATGTTTTAGGACCCACTCAAACGGATTACCGATATTTTGAGATTAAAATATTAAAATTAATACAGCATTTTCAACAAGCATTCCCCGGTGTACCCATCCTTATTATTGGGCCACCGGATAAATGTAACGGACCGGCCGGCGGGAAATATTCGAATCCGGGACTACCCTATCTGACTGCCAGTATGCAGAAAGCGGCAAAACAAGGAAATGCTGCTTTTTTTAGTCTGGCAGAGGCTATGGGCGGTCCAGGCAGTATGAAACGTTGGGTTGAAAAAGAAAGACCCGCTTTGGCAGCGGCTGATTATACCCATTTTACCTTTGCCGGTGCAGAAAAAGCCGCCCATCTTATCCTGCCCTTATTTCAAAAATAAGGTCAGGGATTTTCCATTAAGATAAATTCTGTTGTGTGTATTTTTTTATTTCTGCAAGCATTTCCTTTTGCAGTTTAATAATCTCATCAATTCTTAACATCCAGGCTCCAAATAATCTAATAATTAAGATAAATGCAATCAATAAAATAATTCCAATAAGTACTTCCATAATAAGTGTATTTTAAATTTATACAAAGATATGTACTCATTTTGCCAATTAAGGTCAGTCGTTTTATTTTTTACCCATTTTGAAAAATTAAATTACGGAACCAGACCATCAAACCCCTAAGATTGACAGCTATCTGTCTTACTCTCTCATTTCTACCAGCATTGAATCGATAAAATCATTGATATTTAATTCCTTTAATTCAGCATATATTTTTTTATCCTGATTAGCTTTTTCGGCTAATTCATATTTCATCTGTTGATATTTTAATCTTGCCCAATCCTTATTTCTCAAAAAATTTCGTGATAAAATATGCCTTTCCAATGCTTTGCTATCCACGGGACAAACATACAGATGATGTTTAATTTTGTCTAAAATTTGATTAGTCCATCCCATATTTCTTTTAAAAACTTCACGATTTTCTATTCCCTGATTTCCATTATGGTAATATCCCATGGTCAAAAGGCCTGCTTTTATTTTTTCAAAATCACCTTGATGGTAATAAATGATATCAATGTCAATGATAGGTTTCGAATCTAAATCTGGCACGGAAGTACTTCCAATATGTTCCATGGTAAGATTTAAACCATGAAGTCCCTTTTCAATTTCACATTTAATGGATGTATAATCATTAATCCATTGTGGTGTATATTTTTCAATAAGCATATTCGTTCATTTCGTCCATTCATTTGACAAAATAATCAAAAAGCTGATCTAAGATCCTTGAATTACAATCTATCATATAATTGACCTGGTATTCCTTTTAAAATTATAGCTATTAATTTCCATCTTTTCGTGATATAAACCATTTTCTTTCTCTGTTTTATCGCGTTAAAAATTTGTCGTGTTGCCTTTTCAACAGAGGCTACCCAAAATTGTCCTTCGCCTTTTGCCATATCAGTGTCAACAAATCCTGGTCTAACATCTGTCACAAAAATTTGACCTTCAAGTTTCGATGCTTTTTGTCTTAAACCTTCTAAATAATTTATTTGATATGCTTTAGTAGCGTTATAAGCAGGAGCGATTCCACTTCCGCGAAGACCACCTACTGACGTTATAACAACCAAATGCCCTGACTTCTGACGCTCAAAGAAATTGAAAGCCCAATTTGAAATACAAGTAAATCCAGTTACATTAGTATCTATGGTACGTTTTTCAATGTCAAAGTCTAGGTTTTCATTTAAGTCCCCTGTTCCCGAGCTAATAATCAACAGGTCAAGTCCACCGAGTTCATTTTTTAATGCTTCCAAATGCTCACTAATTACTTCTGTGTTAGTCACATCAAAAGTTTTTGTAATGAAAGCGTTTGGTTTTTGTGCTTTCAAATCTTCAAGTAATTCTGTTCGTCGGCCAGTAATTCCAATGTTGTAACCATTTTCAGATAGAAGTTTTGCCAGTCCTTTACCTATGCCGGAAGTCGCACCAATAACTATTGCGTTTTTCATTTCAATTTCTTTTTTTCCATCCTATGCTTCGCTTGGAGCCCTATACATTGACATTTCGACCCTTCATTACTCGGTCCGCACCTTAACATCTTTAAACAAAAAGGGGTTATCACTCAGCCTCAATGGCATTCCGCTCGCAGTGCTTACATTCCGGAGAATAACTTCTCTGGTTCTTACAAAAGGAAAGGTTTCCTGGTAAGAAGCATCTTTCATAGCTGGATTGAAATTTGAAAAAATGGCAGGACCCTGGTAAGATTCCGGATGATTGGCATCGTTGATTTGTAGATTTTCAATCGTTATCCGTTCTGGCATATAACAGGTGTAACCGAAATCATGCTGACTGGAATTAGACCCTCCGATCAGGCTTGAATTCGCTGGCTTTCCACCGGAAGGCACAAAAACGCAATTACGGATTAAAACATCTCCCTGCCAGGTACTGCCATAGTCAGAGCGCAAATTTATCAAAGCATAGCCATTGATGGTCGAATTCTCCACGGTCAGCAAACCGCTGCCAATGGCATTTATCCCCATGTGCCCGAGGGTAGAGTTGCGAATGGTAGCGTTTGCCACGCCCATGTGGGCATCAAAACGCGAAAAGATGCATGAGTCATACAATAGATTTTTACTGAAGTTAGACCCCATGATTCCCCAGTAAGTTTTGTCATTGATATCATTGGTCTGCCTGCAATGAATGAACGACACATTGATGGCACGGTTTACAGAAATATCGTAAGTGCCCATAGAAACGGGCTTTTCTGCCGCGCCAATGGTAATATATGTTTTGTGTCCTGTGAGTACGGTGTTCCGCACTGTTACATAAGCACAATCGCCAATATTAATGAAGCCGCCATAAGGCGCGCCATGTTCTCCTTCACCGGTGACGCGATGTTCAAGCCCCTGCACCAGCACATGGGAGCGCCTGATAGCTATATTCCTGCTATAATAATTGTACTTTGATTCCTCTTTGTTGGCTATGGTCCTAAAACGCCCACCAGAAATAGTTAGCGTATTTTCATCCATCGGAATAGCTGTGATATCCGTAATCTGGTCGAAGTCCCAGACAATTGGGGCATTCATATCCACGTTACCGTTTTTATCGACAACAAAAATATCCGTTTGTGACGAACCATTATTTTGATTGAGCCCAAAACGTATAAAGCGTTTTACCTTTGCATTGGTAACCGTTATGAGGCAGGCTCCTGGCAAAGAATAATCGATTTTCTGCTGATTTCTCTTCAGGGAAGAAATTTTTTCCAGTTTAAACGGTTTCAAATCGGAATTGACCATAAAAACTGATGCATTACGATTTTGCACCTTGGTATCATCGATGATAAAAGTTGCCTTCCCGAATTCTGTATTGGTTCGAATGAATGCGGTTCGTTCTTTTCCACTAATATAATAAATGGCATCATCGTTGGCTTTCACTGACAGGCCGTATTGATTTGCAACGGCATGCGTCGCAGCAATATTATCTATATCATCGGTTTTTCCATCTCCCCTGGCACCGAAATCGCTGTAACGAACCCATCCCCTTTTTTTAAATGTAATCAAATTTTTTGGAGAAACATTTACTTGTAATTCCCCCTTTTCACCGGTGTTGACGACCGTTTTCCTTTTTTCAGCGCTAATTATAACATTATCAACGAGGACATTAGTCTGCCCCCATCCCATTGTCATGAAGATGGTCAGCAAGAAAATTATTAGCGCATATTTCATCTGAGCCTATTTTAATTAGAAATCGGTTCTTAAAACTACTTAAATTTCTTTTAACTACTGCCAATTATTTAAGGTCAAGATTTTTAATCAAATTTCCAATGGTAATTTCTTGCATTTCTTGTTCTAAGTCTTTAAATCCTGTTTTATTCACTGATTTGATTTGCTCCCCTTTTCGTAAAAGATGTATTTCGTCACAAGTATCGCTTAGTGTTGAAAAAATATGCGATGAAATGATTACTATTTTATTTAGTTCTTTTAGTTTTAAAATAATCTCTGTCAAAATGATATTACTTTGAATATCAACGCCATTAAAAGGTTCGTCTAAGATAAAATATTCATTTTCCTGCAGAAGAATGGCGGTTATGGCTAACTTCTTCTTCATTCCTGTCGAGTATGTTGAAGCGTACTGATCGAGTGGCAAGTCAAAAATGTTTTTACTGTCAATATCCACATTCGTCTTTCCGCGTGCATTGCACAATAATCTTATATACTCTCTGCCTGTCATCATTGTGAAAAAGAAGGGTTCAGTCAAGAGTAAACCTAAGTGATTTTTTAATGGCTTAACATCAGAAATTATTTCCCCACTATAGCTTTCCAGGCCTGCGATACATCTGAATAGGGTGGTTTTTCCCGCTCCATTCTCACCAACAATTCCATAGACATTTCCTGTCGAAAATTCCATAGAAAGGTTTTTCAACACCTCCTTATTGCCGAATAATTTACTTAGTTCCTTAATTTTTATCATTCAACAGAAATTTTAGTTTATTGACAGATTTTAGGTAGAAAAATGGAATGACAGCCAACAACAATGGAGGAAAAAATAGGCTAAATGCCACTATCATTCCTTCTGGCAGGTTCATTTCTCCCGGATAGGCAGAATATTTCCCAAGAATTATAGTCCAAAGAAACAAAAGACCAACCAAGAAAAAGCCTAAAATCAATGCAACCTCCGATGGATAAAAAATCAACATACTTATTAGTATTGGGGCTGTTAAAAAAGTGGCGTTTTTTGAAGCATGAAGTATTTTATTTTTCAGAAATATACTGGGCGTTTCTGCATGAACCCAAACATAATATTCTTGCTCAGGCTTAGAATAAAACCCCAGAGTGGTTAAGAAAATCAATAAAAATGAGAAAACACCCAAATTAAAATTATCCACATTTATGGCAATAAATGCCAAAGCATAAGCCATTGGAAATAGGAAAAAAGTCCTTCTGAAACCCGTTGAAAATTCAAATGGCCTCTTTGAAAATGGCGTTGGGATAGATAGATTGAAATGAGCATGAAAAGAGACTAAAGCAAAAGATATCGAACACAATAGCAAAATACTAGCTTCAAAAATCAAGCTTTTGTATAAAAGGATGGAAACGAAAGGAATACTAACCATTACATTTTCCAATATCCTGATTTTATTTTTTGTTTTATCTCCAAAAGTTGACTGTAAGAAGTCCGTTCTATTTTTTTCTGAAAGTTGGAATTGAAAACTAAGGCAAGATAAGATAACTAAGTATTTGGCAAATGATGTCTTTTGAAACAGGTATTCCGCCAATAGAATAAATGCGGCAAGACCCAAAAGATAACCCAAACCAGGATGTAATCCCGCTTTTTTAATCTTTCGGTTTGTCAATACCAACAACAAGTTAAAATAATTTTTCATTTTATGCAGGACCGTATTTTTATAAAGGTTTTCTCTTAAAAAATTATCTTTTTGGAGAGAAAAGCCTGTTGTAAATGTACACATTTGGGTGAAAAATTCCTGTTAAAAAGAAATCTCCATCATGTTGGCTGCTCAACTTAATAATTTGGGAAAAATAGCATTAGGACAAGCAGCAAATCTTGTTGATTTAAACAAAGCAGCGTTCATAAACGAATTGGGCAAATATAATGTTACCGTTTTTGGCGAAACGCTTGAAGAACTTGGGCAAGAGCTAAAAACGAAGACGTTCTCTGTAATTCTGTAAATCCAGATTCAGAAATTATTTACAGGAAATTCTACCCCAAAGCACACATTTCTCCCAAAATACATCGGCAACCGCCAGGGGTGCCCAAACCCGAATACTATGTACTCATTCTTCGGTGGAAATTATGCGCGCGGCAGCCTGTTGTTTGAATCAGGATTTACAGGATTTCGAGGATTGACTATAACGTCGTTGGTTTGATTCAGAAGATTATTATTAAATGGTGCTTTCATTTCCAGGCTTTTCGCCGATGTGTAACACATCAGCGAAAAGCGGTATATTAAGTAATACTCGATAAATAACTATCAAGCTAAAAACGAAGACGTTCTCAGAATCCTAAAAATCCTGTAAATCCTGATTCAGAACTGGGTGTTAAGGATGAATTTCAACCATAAAACCCATAAAGTAGCATAAAAAAGAGGCTATTTTTTTAGACAGCCTCATAAACAAATAGGATAAGAATATAAATGAAAATTCAGTTTAACATTGATCTCGCCCTATTCCAATAAAAAACCGTTTTTACCATTGCTGGAATCTTATCCCAAGTTGTTTGTCTGCAATCGCAAATTCTCTGGCTCCCCATGGTCTTAAAGTAATTTTATTTAGATTTGGGTGCAGTAGATGAGGATGAGTAGCAGATATTGTTGCATATACTTCTTCAATATTATCCGTTTCAAGCCTTAGCTCAGGGTAATGTTCTTTCGCTAATTGCTCGTCTTGAAAAATCATAATCCTTATTCCATTTTTTTCTAATACACAATAAGGTTGGGATGCAACTAAATCTTGATGTTCCATTGAAAATTGCAGGCAATCAACAAATAATTTTAGTCCGTCTGAAATATCAATATAGAACACACTGGGTACTAATTTTGAAAAATTCATATTTTAGTTCATTGTTTGTGTTTGTCTAAGTTTAATTATTCCGAAAAATTGGTAAACGATTTTCCATCAAATTGGTATAAGCCAGTATTTCTCGTTCCGAA
>Ga0255182_1001821_pt1 | contig 10402 bp, 8 predicted proteins | sample Atl_UVDOM_RepA_8_FD_188420 | JGI IMG/M metagenome (GOLD analysis project Ga0255182, IMG submission 188420) | Freshwater microbial communities from Altamaha River, Georgia, United States - Atl_UVDOM_RepA_8d | ecosystem: Environmental > Aquatic > Freshwater > River | place: USA: Georgia | collected... | reverse complement strand
GGTGATCGACGCCACCTGCACACCCGGCTTGCCGACGGTGGTGACCACCTTGGTCAGCACCACCTCGCGGCCGGCCGCGGCGCCGTTGAGCACCTTGATGGAGGCCGGCGCCTGGGTACCCAGGCCACCAAAGCCCGAATTGACCCCGAAGCCCGTGGGCGACGCGGCCACAGGCGATGCCACCGGGGGCATGGCCGACGGTTGCAGCGCCGGCATGGCCGGACGGGCCGCCGCAGCAGGCACCGCCGCCAGCCCCCCCGGGGCCGTCATCGGCGCCGGGCGGGCCCCCGCACCGGCAAAGCCGCCGCTGCCGGGGCGCATGACCATGGTCTTTTCGAACTCGTCGCTGACCTCGGCCAGGTACTTGATCTTGTACTTGCCGATCTCGACGGTGTCGTTGTGCATCAGCAGCTGCTTCTTGACCGCCTTGCCGTTGATGTACGTGCCGTTGGTGCTGTTGAGGTCTTCGATGAAGACGTCATTGCCCACCAGCTGCAGCAGCGCGTGTTCGCCACTGACAGCCAGGTTGTCGATCACGATGTCGTTGTACGGCCGACGTCCCAGGGTGGTCTTTTCCTTGGTGATCTGTACTTCTTTGATGACGACCCCGTCGAGCGAGACGACCAGCTTTCCCATGCGGAACCTCTTGGGTATTGTTGGGTGAGTTGTGAAGGGTGAGTTCAGGTGGGACTGCCCAGCCGGCGGAACGGCCACCACGATCGGGCAGGCTGTTCGGGCACTCCCTGCGCCCGGATCAGCGTCACGGCGATATTATCCCGCCCGCCCGACTCGTTGGCGGCGGCAATCAGTGCGGCACCCAGGCTGGGGAGGTCGGTGTGGCGGGCCATGATGTCAGCAATCTCGCGGTCTTCCAGCATGTCAGACAGGCCGTCGGAGCACATCATGATGATGTCGCCACTTTGCAACTCGTGGCTGCGGGTTTCGAGCAACACATAGTCCTCGACCCCCACGGCCCGGGTCACCAGGTTCTTGTTGCCCGACAGCGCCGCCTGTTCAGGGGTCAGGATACCGGCATCAATTTGTTCCTGCAGTAACGAATGGTCTTTCGTGATCTGCTGCAGGTGCTGCCCGCGCCAGCGGTAGGCGCGCGAGTCGCCGATGTGACCCACCAGGGCGCGGCCCGGGCGCACGACGGCCACCACCAGGGTCGTGCCCATGCCGGCGTAGTTGGGGTTGGAATTGGCCGCGTTGAAGATGGCGCGGTTGGCGTTGTCGACGCAGATGTCCATGGCCCGCTTGACGTCGGCATCCGAGGCGCTCTGCGAGGCCTCGGCCAGCCAGCGCACCAGCTCGCCGCAGACGAACTCGCAGGCCATCTGGCTGGCCACTTCGCCGGCGTTGTAGCCGCCCATGCCGTCGGCCAGGACGACGACGCCCCCCGCCGCATCGACGGCCACGGCGTCCTCGTTGTTGGTCCGCAGCCGTCCGGTGTCGGTCTGACTGTAGAACTCGAAATTCATGCCTGTCGTTCTTTCTTCGGGTACCTGCGACGGCTCCATCAGCTCAGATCCAGGTCGAGGGCACCGGGCAGCACCGACATCACCGCCCGCAGGTCCTCGGCCATCTGATGGCCGTCGGCATAGCGCGTGTTGGGGTGCTTCTGCAGCGCCAGGGCCACGATGTCACCCAGGGCACGGGGCACATCGGGCCGCAGTTCGCACACATGCGGCACGGTCTGGCTGCTGATCGCGCGCATCAGCACGGCCATCGATTCATTGGGGTAGGGCAACTGCCCGGTGAGCAGCTGGAACATCGTCACGCCCAGGGAATACAGGTCGGAGCGCCCGTCGATGGTCTGGCCGGCCAGCTGCTCAGGCGACATGAAGGTGGGCGTGCCCAGCACCACCCCCGTGCGTGTGCGGGCCGCATCGGCCACGCGGGCCACGCCGAAGTCCATGACCTTGACGGTGTCCTGAGCCAGCTCGACCATGATGTTGCCCGGCTTGATGTCGCGGTGCGTCACGCCGCGGCTGTGCGCGTAGGCCAGCGCATCGGCCACGCGGGCCATGATCGGCACGAGCTGAGCCAGCGGCAGCAGGCGCCCGGGCTGGGCGTGGACCGACAGGTCGGTGCCCTGCACCAGCTCCATCGCGATGAAGGCGATGCCGTCCTGCTCGCCCGCGTCAATGATGCTGACGATGTCCGGGTGCTGCAGGCGCCCGGCCATTTCGGCCTCGCGCAGGAAGCGCGCGCGCGCATCGACCAGGTCGGAGCCGCTGAATTCCTGCGCCAGCGACATCGTCTTGAGGGCCACGCGCCGGTCCGTGGCCGGGTCGTAGCCCAGGTAGACGGCCCCCATGGCCCCACGACCGATCTCCTTGTCGATGAGGTACTTGCCCAGCTGCTTTTGCGACAGCTGGGGCACCGGCCGCGCCGGCACCGTGCCCCACGCCTGCGCCTTGGCGTTCTGTGCCAGGCCACGGGCGCGCATCAGGCGCAGCTTGACGTCACGCCAGTTGGGGTTGAGGTCGGCCATGTGCTCGTAGACGTCACGCGCACGCTCGTAGGCCTGGTCGCGCTCGAAGGCCAGGGCGATGCGCTCGAGCGTTTCGAGGGCGGCCGACAGGTGGGCCGTCTCGGGGCGAAAGCCGCGCATCGTCTCCCAGGCCTCGTCGGCCGGGCCCTTGTGCAGGGCGCGCAAGGCCCGCTCGATGCGCTCGCGGTCGGGCGAGGCGTCGGCGTCGGGCAGCAGGGAGCTGCTGCCAAAGTCGCTGGCGAGGTCCGAGGGGAAGCCCGAACTGGCCGGCGCGCTCTGGTCGAAGTGCAGGTAGGACAACACGGTCTCGGGCCCCGTGTCTTCGGTGCGCTGGATGCGGCGGCGGTCGGGCCGGGTCACCGGCTGCGGTTCGGCCGATGGGGCCGGACGGGCCTGACGCTGGGCCGCATCGAGCATGGGGCGGGTCGATGCCGGTCGGGTCGAGGGGGCAAACGCCGAGCGGGCCGGCACAGCCGGTTGCTGGTTCTTGCGCAACATCCACCACGCCAGGCCCAGTGCGAGGGCCAGGAGCAGGAAGGTGATCAACCAGATCATCGAATCGCCTCTCGTGTTGCTGAGTCCAGGACGCATGAAACCGCCGTCGCAGCCCCTCGGTCTGTCAGGCTGCCGACGAACATCGGGGTCACCCGGCCCGGGTTTGTGCGGCTTGCGCCGCGGCCCGCCAGGCGAGCGACTTGCCCACCGCCAGCACCAGCAGCGCCCCGGCCACACCGAAGGCGTAGCGCACCAGGTCGGTCTGGGCGATGTGGTCCTTGAGCACCGGGTCGCTCACCGCCAGCGTACCGGCGATCCAGCCCAGCAGCATGCCGCCGGCCACGATGATCACGGGGAACCGGTCCATGAGCTTGAGCACCAGGCCGCTGCCCCAGACGATGATCGGGATGCTGACCAGCAGGCCGAAGATGACCAGGGGCATCTGGTGGCCTTCATGCCCGGCGCCCTGCGCGGCCCCGGCGATGCCGATGACGTTGTCCACGCTCATCACGAAGTCGGCCACGATGATGGTCTTGATGGCACCCAGCAGCTTGTCGCTGGCCTGCAGATTGCCGTGCTCGTCGTCGTCGGGCAGCAACAGCTTGACGCCGATCCACAGCAGCAGGGCCGCACCCACCACCTTGAGGAAGGGCAGCGCCAGCAGCGACATGGCAAAGAAGATCAGCACGACGCGCAGCAGGATGGCGCCGGCGGTGCCCCACAGGATGCCCTTGCGCCGCAGCTCGGGCGGCAGGTTGCGGCAGGCCAGGGCAATGACCACGGCGTTGTCGCCACCCAGCAGGATGTCGATCATCACGATCTGACCGACGGCCAGCCAGAACTCGGGGGTGAGAAATGCGTCCATGTTCGATAAAAAAAGGCAGCCCCAAGTGTAGGGGCTGCCGTGGGTCAAGGTGCTAACAAGCTGTTACAGCAGGCTCTTGAGGATCTTGCCCATTTCCGAGGGGTTGCGGGTGACCTTGAAGCCGCACTCCTCCATGATGGCGAGCTTGGCATCGGCCGTGTCGGCGCCCCCGCTGATCAGCGCACCGGCGTGGCCCATGCGTTTGCCCGGAGGGGCGGTGACGCCCGCGATGAAGCCCACGATGGGCTTTTTCATGTGGGCCTTGCACCATTGGGCGGCTTCGGCTTCGTCGGGGCCACCGATCTCGCCGATCATGATGACGGCATCGGTGTCGGGGTCGTCGTTGAAGGCCTTCATGACGTCGATGTGCTTGAGGCCATTGATCGGGTCGCCCCCGATGCCCACGGCGCTGGACTGGCCCAGACCCAATTCGGTCAGCTGAGCCACGGCTTCATAGGTCAGGGTGCCCGAACGGGACACCACGCCGATGCGGCCCTTGCGGTGGATGTGGCCCGGCATGATGCCGATCTTGATCTCGTCGGGCGTGATCAGACCGGGGCAGTTGGGGCCCAGCAGCAGGGTCTTCTTGCCGCCGGCGGCCTCCTTGGCCTTCATCTTGTTGCGCACCATCAGCATGTCGCGCACGGGGATGCCTTCGGTGATGGCGATGACCAGATCCAGATCGGCCTCGACGGCTTCCCAGATGGCGTCAGCGGCACCGGCGGGCGGCACGTAGATCACCGACACGGTGGCGCCGGTCTGCGTGGCCGCTTCCTTGACGGAGGCGTAGATGGGGATGTCCGAGAACTTCTCGCCCGCCTTCTTGGGGTTGACGCCGGCCACAAAGCAGTTCTTGCCGTTGGCGTAGGCCTGGCAACCCAGGGTGTGGAACTGACCGGTCTTTCCCGTGATGCCTTGGGTGATGACCTTGGTGTCTTTGTTGATGTAGATGCTCATGACGAATCCTCTGGGCGTTAGGCGACTGCAGCGACGATCTTGGTCGCGGCTTCGGCCATGGTGTCGGCGGCGATGATGGGCAGGCCGGAATCGGCCAGCATCTTCTTGCCCAGGTCTTCGTTGGTGCCCTTCATGCGGACGACCAGCGGCACGTTCAGGTTCACGGCCTTGCAGGCGGTGATCACGCCATCGGCGATGGTGTCGCACTTCATGATGCCGCCGAAGATGTTGACCAGGATGCCCTTGACATCCGGGTTCTTCAGCATGATCTTGAAGGCTTCGGTGACCTTCTCGGCCGTGGCGCCGCCGCCCACGTCCAGGAAGTTGGCGGGCTCGCCACCGAACAGCTTGATGGTGTCCATGGTGGACATGGCCAGGCCGGCGCCGTTGACCAGGCAGCCGATGTTGCCGTCGAGCTGGATGTAGGCCAGATCGAACTTCGAGGCTTCGATTTCGGCCGGGTCTTCTTCGTCCAGGTCGCGCAGGGCCACGATTTCGGGGTGGCGGAACAGCGCGTTGGCATCAAAGTTGAACTTGGCGTCCAGGGCGATCACGTTGCCCTTGGAGTCACGGTTCAGGGGGTTGATCTCGACCAGGCTGGCGTCGGTGTCCATGTAGCACTGGTAGAGCTTCTTGAGGATGTCGATGGTCTGCGCGGTCGAGTCGGCGGGCATGCCGATGCCGTCGGCGACTTCCTTGGCTTGGGCGTCGGTCAGGCCCGCGATCGGATCGACAAAGACCTTGATGATCTTCTCGGGCGTGCTGTGCGCGACTTCTTCGATGTCCATGCCGCCTTCGCTCGAGGCGATGATGGCCACCTTCTGGGTGCCGCGGTCGGTGACCACGGACACGTAGTATTCCTTCTGGATGTCGGCGCCGTCCTCGATGTAGAGGCGGTTGACCTTCTGGCCCTCGGGCCCGGTCTGGTGGGTCTTGAGATGCATGCCGAGGATCTGGCTGGCCAGGGTCCTCACGTCGTCCAGGCTCTTGGCCACCTTGACGCCGCCGCCCTTGCCACGGCCACCGGCGTGGATCTGGGCCTTGACGACCCACACGGGGCCGCCCAGCTTCTGGGCCGCTTCAACGGCTTCGTCGACGGAAAAGGCCGGGATTCCTCTTGGGACCGGCACGCCAAATCGGCTCAGGATCTCTTTGCCTTGGTACTCATGAATCTTCATGGGATGACTCGCGGTGTTGTGGTGCGTTCTTGTCGAACAGGACAAACCCCCGCCACCGGTGGGTAACGGAGGCAGCGCTGCAGGCATCGGGTAGATGTTTGCGGTGCAGCAAACAGCATAGCATCGACACCCCGACCGAGGGGGTGCCCGACCGCGGTCGGTGGTCAGAAAGTCGGCGCAGGCCGCCGCGCGCGCGGCCGTGTCTTGCGGGATAACCCGCGTCAGGCGTCGGGGCCGATGTCGTCAGCCGTGCCCGGCTCGCCCCGCAGCACCCGGCGGATGACGTCACCGTCAAACCCTCGGGCGGCGAGGAAACGCGACTGGCGGGCTCGGTCTTCGGGGGTGGCGGGTGGCTCGCCGAACCGGCGCAGCCACACGGCCCGCGCGCGATCGAATTCCGTATCGCGCAATTGCTGGAGCGCGCCCTGGGTGATGTGCTCGGGCAGGCGGTGCTGAGCCAGTTCGGCCTTGACGCGGGCCAGACCGTAGCGAGTGGCCTTGCGGTGCAGCACGGACTGCGCGAAGCGTTCGGCCGACAGGAACCCGCGCTGTTCCAGCTCGTCGAGCACCTGCTCGAGCTGTTCGGGCGATTCGGCGTGCGGCGCGAGCTTGCGGGCGAGTTCGGCCCGGGAATGCTCGCGCGCCGCCAGGTGCTTGAGGGCCCGGCCCTTGAGGCTGAGGCCGGGCAGGCGCCCGGTCACTCGGCGTCAGCCGCCCCGGCCGGCAGCAGGGAGATGCCCAGCGAGTCGCGGATTTTGTTTTCGATCTCGCGCGCCAGTTCGGGGTTCTCGCGCAGGAACTCGCGGCAGTTGTCCTTGCCCTGGCCGATCTTTTCGCCGTTGTAGGCGTACCAGGCGCCCGACTTGTCGAGCACCTTGGCGGTCACGCCCAGGTCGATGATCTCGCCTTCGCGCGAGATGCCCTCGCCGTAGAGGATGTCGAACTCGGCCGTCTTGAAGGGGGGCGACACCTTGTTCTTGACCACCTTGACCTTGGTTTCGCTGCCGACGATTTCTTCGCCCTTCTTGATGGAGCCGATGCGGCGGATGTCCAGGCGCACCGAGGCGTAGAACTTGAGCGCGTTGCCACCGGTCGTGGTTTCGGGGCTGCCGAACATCACGCCGATCTTCATGCGGATCTGGTTGATGAAGACCACCATGCAGTTGGTCTTCTTGATGGTGGCCGTCAGCTTGCGCAGGGCCTGGCTCATCAGGCGGGCCTGCAGGCCAGGCAGGGCATCGCCCATCTCGCCTTCGAGTTCGGCCTTGGGCGTGAGCGCGGCCACAGAGTCGACGATGATCAGGTCGACCGAGCCCGAACGCACCAGGGCATCGACGATCTCGAGGGCCTGCTCGCCCGTGTCCGGCTGCGAGATCAGCAGGTCTTGCAGGTTCACGCCCAGCTTCTGCGCGTACTGCACATCCAGCGCGTGCTCGGCGTCGATGAAGGCGCACACGCCGCCGAGCTTCTGCATTTCGGCCACGACCTGCAGCGTCAGCGTGGTCTTGCCCGACGATTCAGGGCCGTAGATCTCGACGACACGGCCGCGGGGCAGCCCGCCGACGCCCAGGGCGATGTCCAGCCCCAGAGAACCGGTGGACACGACCTGGATGTCCTCGACGACCTCGCCCTCGCCCAGGCGCATGATGGACCCCTTGCCGAACTGCTTTTCGATCTGGGCCAGCGCGGCCTGCAGGGCCTTGGCTTTTTCGGTGCTGAGGGAGGACTTGGCGGTGGCTTCCATGCGGGGTCTCCGAGGGCCGCACAGGGCGGCAACAGGTGTTTGAACTGGCGCCATTATGGCAAAGACTGGATCTTTGTACAGTATCGGCGTGGCGTTTTTTTCTCCCTCGCAAGGGCCCCTCCGGTGGGTGGGAACGGGCGGGCGGGACACACACCCGGGTCAACCCGCCCAAAACTTGACTTTCCGCAAAGCCCTTCGGCGCGCACTTGGCAAGATGAAGCCAACCCGTTGATGAACCCCTAGAGGAGACCTTATGGATCTGGACAACCACCCGCTGGCCCGCGACTTCCCCGAACTCAAGGACAAGATCCACACCTTGAAGACCAGCAATGCCCACTTCGCTCGCCTGCACAAGGAATACGAAGAGGTGGACAAAGCGGTGATCCGTCTGGAAACCGGCATCGAGCACAGCTCGGACGCCGAACTGGAAGACAAAAAAATGAAGCGCGTGCACCTCAAGGACGAGCTCTACACCATGCTCAAGGCCTGATCACCGGCCGCACTGTTTAAGGCACCGCTGCGGCCGCCCGGATCCGGACGGTTCGACAGCGCCTCGGGGCACGACGCCACAAGCGTCGCGCCCTTTCCTCTTTCTGGGGATCGGCATGAGGGTGACCGGTAAAATCAGGTCACCATGACCGATGTTGCCCGCCCCTCGTCCGCCAGCCCTGCTGCCCCCACCTCGCCCATGAACGTGGCGCCCATGCGCCTGTCGGGGCTGGAACCCGTGCTGATCGGGTCGGGCTCGCTGTTCGTCAACGTCGGTGAGCGCACCAACGTGACGGGCTCCAAGGCGTTTGCGCGCATGATCCTCGAAGGCCGTTTCGAGGACGCCCTGTCGGTGGCCCGCCAGCAGGTCGAGAACGGCGCGCAGATCATCGACATCAACATGGACGAGGCCATGCTCGACAGCAAGGCCGCCATGGTGCGCTTCCTGAACCTGATCGCCAGCGAGCCCGAGATCGCGCGCGTGCCCATCATGATCGACTCGTCCAAGTGGGACGTGATCGAAGCCGGCCTGAAGTGCGTGCAGGGCAAGGGCATCGTCAACTCGATCTCGCTCAAGGAAGGCGAAGCCGAATTCAAGCGCCAGGCCACGCTGATCAAGCGCTACGGCGCGGCCACCGTGGTCATGGCCTTCGACGAGGTCGGTCAGGCCGACACCTACCAGCGCAAGACCGAAATCTGCAAGCGCGCCTACCGCATCCTGGTTGACGAGGTCGGCTTTGCACCCGAAGACATCGTCTTCGACCCCAACATCTTCGCCATCGCCACCGGCATCGAGGAACACGACAACTACGCCGTGGACTTCATCGAGGCCACGCGCTGGATCAAGCAGCACCTGCCCGGCGCCAAGGTCAGCGGCGGTGTGTCCAACGTGTCGTTCAGCTTCCGCGGCAACGAGCCGGTGCGCGAGGCCATCCACACGGTGTTCCTGTATCACGCCATCCAGGCGGGCATGGACATGGGCATCGTCAACGCCGGCATGGTGGGGGTGTACGACGACCTCGATGCCACGCTGCGCGAGCGCGTCGAAGACGTGGTGCTCAACCGCCGGCCAACCTACCGCGACGGCGATGACACCAGCCTGACGCCCACCGAACGCCTGCTGGCGATTGCCGAGCAGGTCAAGGGCGCGGCCAAGGACGACAGCGCCAAGCTCGCCTGGCGCGGCACGGCCGAGCAGCCCGCATCCGTCGAAGACCGCCTGAGCCACGCCCTGGTCCACGGCATCACCGACTTCATCACGCACGACACCGAGGAGTGCTGGCAGAAGATCAAGGCCACGGGCGGCCGGCCCCTGCACGTGATCGAGGGCCCGCTGATGTCGGGCATGAACACCGTGGGCGATCTGTTCGGCGCGGGCAAGATGTTCCTGCCGCAGGTGGTCAAGAGCGCCCGCGTCATGAAGCAGGCGGTGGCACACCTGGTGCCCTACATCGAAGAAGAAAAGCGCCAGCTCGAACTGGCCGGCGGCGACGTCAAGGCCAAGGGCAAGATCGTGATCGCCACCGTCAAGGGCGACGTGCACGACATCGGCAAGAACATCGTCACCGTGGTCCTGCAGTGCAACAACTTCGAAGTGGTCAACATGGGGGTCATGGTGCCGTGCCAGGACATCCTCAACAAGGCCAAGGAAGTGGGCGCCGACATCATCGGCCTGTCGGGCCTGATCACGCCCAGCCTCGAGGAAATGCAGCACGTGGCCGCCGAGATGGAACGCGACCCGTATTTCCGTGAGCGCCAGACCCCGCTGCTGATCGGTGGAGCCACCTGCTCGCGCGTGCACACCGCCGTCAAGATCGCGCCCAACTACTCGGGGCCCGTGGTCTATGTGCCCGATGCGTCGCGCGCCGTGGGCGTGTGCTCCGACCTGCTGAGCCCCGAGCGCCAGGCCGGCTACATCGCCGATCTGAACGCCGATTACGAGCGCGTGCGCCAGCAGCACGCCAACAAGAAGGCCACGCCGCTGGTGCCACTGGCCGAGGCCCGCGCCAACAAGGCGGTGGTCGACTTCACGGCGCACACGCCCGAGGCCCCGAAGTTCATCGGCCGCCGCGTGTTCCGCAACTACGACCTGGCCGAACTGGTGCCCTACATCGACTGGGGCCCGTTCTTCCAGACCTGGGATCTGGCCGGCCCGTACCCGGCCATCCTCGATGACG
>Ga0255182_1001820_pt1 | contig 10404 bp, 6 predicted proteins | sample Atl_UVDOM_RepA_8_FD_188420 | JGI IMG/M metagenome (GOLD analysis project Ga0255182, IMG submission 188420) | Freshwater microbial communities from Altamaha River, Georgia, United States - Atl_UVDOM_RepA_8d | ecosystem: Environmental > Aquatic > Freshwater > River | place: USA: Georgia | collected... | reverse complement strand
GAGCGTAGCGGCCACACTGTTTCAGACCACCATCGACTGTTGTGATCGAAGTGTTCGATCGAGGCGTCAACAGTTCGACCACTCGATTCAGTTCGACCCGTCGGCCGATTCTGTCGAACACTCGTCGTCCGGATTGGTCCGGTCTTTGACCAGAACCACGCGGTTTCCCCGCTGGTTGTAATCGATGGAGGTCATGAAGGCCCGCATCAGGTGAATCCCGCGTCCACATGGCCGCTCAAGATTCTCATCCGCGGTGGGATCAGGGACGTCGATGGGATTGAACCCTTCCCCTTCGTCCTCGATTTCGATCACGACCCGGGTCTCATCGATCTTCCAGAGCACACGCACGATCTTGGCGGGATCGAGCCGGTTGCCATGCTTGATGGCATTGACGATCGCTTCTTCGAGGGCGAGGCGGACCCCAAACAGGTCATGTTCGCCAAATTCGCGCTCTTCGAGTTGCCGGATGATCTGTTCCTGCAGCGACTGCCCAGCCACGGTGTCGCTGGGAATCGTCACCTCGGTCTCGATTGGCTGGCCTGCGGTCACGGGAAGAGGCCCGAATCAGGAACAGAACACGCAACAGTCACCGACACCGCATTCACATCGCCCGAATCGGGTCCCACGGCAGATTGGGGAGAAGCCATTGTGGGGGACCGGTGTGGACCGGGAAACCATTGAAGACTGCGGTGGTCTTCAGCGACCTGAAGCCCCTCCGCCCGAGAGGTCTTCAGGTCCACCAGAGAAATCTGACCTAGAAGCCAGCCAGAGCCTTGTCGCGTGTTTCAAAAATCTTGAACAGCTTGTCCAGCCGGGTGATCTTGAACACTTCGAGGATGTCCTTGCGGATCGTGCACAACCGCAATTCCCCCTTGTCGGCCTTTACCTTTTTGTCGAGGGTGATCAGCTTTCCGAGGGCAGCACTGGAGAGATACTCCACATTCGCGAAGTCCAGCACCACCTTCTTGCGGTGGTCATCGTCGATCAGGCTGAACAACTGGTTGCCAATGATCTGGATATTGCTTTCGTCCAGGATCTTCTTGTCGGTGAACCTGGCGACCGTCACGCCGTTCACTTCTTCCACTTCAATCTTGCGGGTCGACATCGTGTTCCAAGCCCAAAGAGGGTCTTTTCGCAAAGGAGAAACTGCTCCTTTTGTACAGTCATCTTCGGAGGTGACTCTGGCGGTGTCAAGCCCCCGCTCCACCAGACGCCCAGCCTGACATTCTCTCCTCCCGAACCCTATCTTCATCCGTTACCTCCTGCCTGACCCCACCCTTTGGCCGAACGATTTCTCCATGCCATTGCTGATTGGTCTCGATGAGGCGGGCTACGGCCCCAACCTTGGACCACTGTTGATCGCCATCTCGGTCTGGGAGATTCCTGGCCCGCCCGCCGCTTGCGATTTGTACAGCCATTTTGCCGGTCTGGTCACCCGTCCTGGCGAAGATCATGCCGGGCCGCTGGTCATCGGGGATTCCAAGCAGATTTACTCGTCGGGGAAAGGACTCTCCCATCTTGAGACTCCTGTATGGCACGCCCTCGCCCTGCAGGATTCGCCACCTGCCGGGCCGCAGGTCCCGGCCACCTGGAATGAACTGCTGGGGATGGTCCACCGGGGCCCGGCCATCGATCCCGCACGGGAACCCTGGTATGCGTCGGGTTTGCCTCTCCCGCGTGACTCAGGTTCCGCGAAACTCCCCGCCCTGGCGTCATGGCGACAGGTTTGCGATGACCAGAAGATCCGGCTGCGCATGCTGGCGGCCGATGTGGTTTCACCCCAGCGCTTCAACCAGCTCAATCGCGAAACGGGAAGCAAGGGCCGGTCTTTGACGCAATTGTCGCTCGAACTGCTCGCCCGCTGTCTGAAATCACTCCCCGATCGTCAGACCGCGACGCTGGTGCTGGCGGACAAACACGGCGGGAGAAACCGCTATCAGGAATTTCTGCCGATCGTGGTCGGGGAGACGTTCATCACCTGCCTGGAGGAATCGGCTGCCTCCAGCCGGTATCGGGCCGGCACCTGCGAATTCCGGTTTCAAACCAAGGCGGAGCGCCACCTGCCGACCGCCCTCGCCTCGCTCTTGGCCAAGTACCTGCGTGAACTGGCCATGCACCAGTTCAATGCCTGGTGGCAGGACCGGATCCCCGGACTCAAACCGACCGCCGGTTACCCGGTCGATGCCGCCCGCTTTCGCCGTGACATTGCATCACAGCAGAAAGAACTGGGAATCTCCGACGACATCCTGTGGCGCGAGAAATAATCGGGCCTTGACAGGAAAACAACGACATCACGCGTCTGTTCGGCTCTCACAGTCACCCGGTCACAGTCACCCGGTCACTTGCCGGCAGCCGTCGCTCCGCGGGTCAGATCGGCCGTCAGCCGTGCCACCGCCGACTGATGTCGGGCCAGAACCTCGGCGGCCTGCCTGGCCGCCGCAGTTGCCCCTTCAATCGCTTTGAGCATTTCGGGAGTGGGGTTCATCTCGGCGACAGCCTTGTCAGCCGCGGCCTTGAGTCCAGGCAATCCCTCGACGCTCGCCTTGTGCTTCGCCTGCAATTCGGCCAGTTGCTTGTCGATCGCAGCCTTGCCGGCCTGAGACGCCTCCAGGGCCTTTTGGGCCGTCACACGATCTTTCTCCTGGGTTTCGAGAGCTTTGCGGGCCGCCTCGATGGCGGGTTGATCATTCCCCTTTTCGGCCGTCTCCAGATCGGCCTTGGTCTTGGTGACCAGGGCCGTCAGAGTGGCCAGGGCCCCTTCAGCCGTCTTCAACAGTTCGGCCTTCGCCGGAACTTCTCCTTCCACTTTCTTGATTTCAGCCACCAGGACAGGAACTGCGGCCTCCGCGTCGGCATGTGCCTTCTGGGCTGCCTTGGCCGCTTCCTGCTTGTCGGTCACCTGCTTCTGCAAGCCAGCCAACTGGTCGGCCGTTGCCTTGGCCGGCGCTTCAGCCGCGGCCACCGCCGCCTTGGCCGCTTCCAGACGCACGGCAATCGAAGCCGGGTTCGTCACCAGCGACCCCAGATCGGCTCCATTCGCGGCGGCGAAGACCTTGACGGTCCCGGTCCAATCACCGGCCAGCACCAGGCCGAGTGGTTCCGAAAACGCAGTCTTCAGCCCGAGGTCGGCCAGAGGGGGGAAGGCCAGCTGCTGAGCCCCGTTCTGATCCCAAATCTTCGAAACCCGGTCACGGCCCGTCGACACCAGCCGACCGTCGCGCAGGAATGTCACCGAACCGGCCCCCGCACCATGGGCTCCCCAGGATTTCACCTGGGTGCCATTGGTCATTTCCCACAGCCGCACCGTGGTGTCTTCACTGCTCGACGCGAGCACGTTCGAATCGATTCGCCAATTCACCGAGGTCACCGCAGCGCCATGACCGTTGAGGGTGTAGAACTCACGCCCGGTGTTCGCCTCCCAGACCACCAGACCGTTGCTGCGGTCACCTGTCGCCAGCAAGACACCATCGGGACTGAATTCCACAGCGGTGATCCAGTCGGTGTGTTTCTTCATCTCGTACTGCAGTTCACCGTCGGCGGTTGAGTAGATCCGCACCATCTTGCGGGGACCGCCGAGGGCGATCTGGCTGTGGTCGGGAGAAATGTCCGCTCCCAGCACCACTTCCGTCTCGCTGCCGATTTCAAAAACCCGGTTGCCGGTTTTCACGTCGTAGACCACGACCCGACCTGACTGTCCCCCTCGTCCGCCGGCGGCCAACAGCAGCGATCCATTCCGGCTGAACCGCAACACATGCACCGTCCCCTCGGGGAAGGGCAGAGTTCCGGCGAGCGTGAAGTTGGTCAGATCATACAGCAGGACCTGCTGGTGACCGGCCACGGCCGCGACAGGGGCCCAGGGACTCGCCGCCAGGGCGGTGACGGCATTGCCGCGCTTCGAGACCAATGTCGGCTCGGTCGCGAGGTTTTCGGGCATCGCGGGCGGCCCCTCGGGTTTGTCGGTCGAAACCGCCGTCGTCGACAGGGCGAACGAGGCCTTCTTCTTGACCTTCACCACGCTGTCCTTGTTTTCAAGAGCCCCTCCCTCGATCCACTTGCGAATCGTGGTGAGGAACTCATCCGACATCTTCGGCTCCTTGGGGGGCATCGCCGGCTGTTCCTTGTGCGACACCAGGTCGTACAGACGGCTGGCATCCACATCGCCCACTTCCACCACCGCCCCGGATGCCCCCCCCTGCATCGTGGCTCCGTAGTTTTCCAGCACCAGGCCCCCCTTGGCTTCCCCCGCGCTGTGGCAGGTGCCACATTTCGCCCGAAAGATCGGGACAATGTGGTCGACGAAGGTGATCTTCTCGGCCGGCTTGTCCTCGGCCCGAGCGAACGAGGCAGTCAGCCCCAGCAGGACCAGGCAGGTGTTGCGGAACAGGCGATGGACGGGCATGGCAGGAAGGCTCCCCGAGGGTCGACAACGACCAGGACTCGATCCCGGTGCGGGACTCAGGCAGAAGAGGACGCCGGGGACAAAGTCAGACTTTGCCCCGGCGGAAAACGCATGGAAACTCAGTGGTTGAACAGGAACTCGCGGCTGTTGAGCAACGACCAGAAAATGTCGTCCAGTACAGGCTTGGGATCCATTCCGGCCGGGAACAGCGGTTGGAACCCGGCCACTTCCTCGGCCGTCGGCTTGCGCCCGAGGCAGGCGACGTAGAGCCGTTCCACAATCTGCAGCGGCTCCACCTTTTCTCCCAGCCACCTGGCAATGAGGCCCCCCTGCTGGATCTTGCCGTTGACCGTGTCACCATTGAGAAGGTGCAGGGCCTGCGACAGCGTCGGCTCCATCTTCACTTCGCAACTGCAGACCGTTTCGCGGGTCGCCCGGCCAAACGTGGTCAGGAAGTAGGTCGAGGTGTTGCCATCGACAATCTGCACCGCGCGGGCACCGACCGGCAGACCGGGGAACTTGTCCTTGGTTCCCGTCACCTGGCTGATGCAGTCCAACAGCGATTCCGCCTTCAGGCGACGCAGGTTCGCGTGGGCGAAGTTCTTTTCGTCGGTCTTGTTGCTCTCATTTCGTGCCGTCGAACGCTGATAGGCGTCGCTGCGGCAGATGTCGCGGACCAACTGCTTGAAGTTGTAGTTCGATTCTGTGAACCGCTTCGACAGTTCGGCCAGCAACTCGGGATTCACCGAGGGATTGCTGATGCGGACATCGTCCACCTGGTCGATGATTCCCCGGCCGAAGAAGTGCGACCAGACACGGTTGGTGAAGTTCTGGGCGAAGTACGGATTCTCGGGCGAGGCGAGCCACTTGGCCATCACCACCCGGCGATCCTGTCCCTTCAGGTCGGGCTGTGCCCCCCCCAGGAACTTGGGAGGCATCTGCCGACCACCAACCGGGTGTGCCACCTCACCACCGCCACTGTTGAAGATGATCGCTTCCCGATAATCCTCGCCCCCCTTGCGGCCGATCTGCGAGAAGAACGCTGCGAAGCTGTAGTAGTCATCCATCGTCCAGCGGTCGAACGGATGGTTGTGGCACTGGGCGCACTGGATCCGCATTCCCATGAAGACCTGGGCGACATTCTCGGCCACCTTCAGGATGTCGGTCTCATTCTGGTAGTAGTTGGTCTGGGGAACCTTGAAGGTCCCGCCGCTGGCCGAGAGCAGGTCCTGCACCATCTTGTCGAGCGGCACATTCCGCCCGATCTGGTCGGCGAGCCAGTTGTAATACAGCAAGGCCGCCTTGGGGCTGATGACATTGTTCGACCGGATCATCAGCCACTCGGCCCAGTACTGCACCCAGATCTCGGTGAATTCTTTCCGCTCGAGCAGTTCATCAATCAGCTTCTGACGCTTCTGCGGGTCAGGGCTGGGGACGAACCGCTGGTAGTCTTCACCGGTCGGCAGCGTGCCGGTCAGGTCGAGGAAGACCCGCCGGAGGAACGTCTCGTCATCACACACCGCAGACGGGGCCATCCGCAGTTTCTGCAGCTTGGCGTTGACCAGCTCATCGACATAGTTGACCGGGGTCTGCGGCGGGAACGAGAACTTCAATCCCTTGGGCAGGACGATGTACTGCGAACCAACCGTGTGCGTGGCAAACCGGGCCATGATGTAGGCTTCACCCCGCTGGCCGGCGGTGACCGTCCCTTCGGGATTGATACCGGCGACACTGTCGTCGTTCGACAGGAACAGCGACAGCGATGTGACATCGCGGGTGGTTCCATCGCTGTACTTGGCGACGACAGTCACCTGCTGCTTCTCTCCCTCGCCATCCAGCACCGCCTGGGTGGGATAGATGGCAATGCTGGTGCAGGTGGGGACCGTCGGCGGATCATTCGGGCAGTTGGCGTCGATCCAACGTTCGATTTCCTTGCAGATCTCGCTGTCGGGAGTGAAGCGTTTGCCACCGGTGTGCGGGACCGCACCGATCGACTTCTCGATCACCAGGCTCTTCGACGGCACAGCCAGGTCGAGCCGACGCCCGGAAAGCTCACGGGTCAGACGGTAGTGATCCCCTTCGGGATCGAAGCCGAACAGCGACAGGCGAAACCCGTCTTTTCCGCGGGCGGCACCGTGACAACTGCCGGTGTTGCAGCCGGTCTTCATGAAGATCGGCATCACATCGAGACGGAAGCTGATTTCGCGGTTCTCGGCCGCCTTGGTGACCTTCACCGGCACCGCCTGGCTCTTGCCGCCAAACGAAACGGTCAACTGTCCCTCGCCATCGGCGGCCGGGTACAGCGTTGATCCTTCGCGACGGACCAGGGCGTCATTGGAGAGCTGCAGTTGCGCCTGCGCCGTGACATCGCGGGTGATGCCGTCGGAGTAAACCGCCTGCACCACCAGCAACTGGCGCGAACGGGCCGTCTCGAGAATGATCTCGGGAGGATAGACCCGCAACGATTCCACCGCCGCTTCCTGCGCCAGGCAGAGGCTGGCGGAAAACAGCAGAACCAGGGTCTTCAGCAGGGTTCTTGTGGCATCCATGGCAGAGACACGCAGGAGGACAGGCAACGGTTTCAGCAGTCTTGGCAAATTCGCAGCCGAATGATCAACACAACTCATTTCTTCTCCCCTTCCTTCTTCGCCTTGTCACGTTCCTGCTGCTCCAGGCGAAGTTGTTCCAGCCGGGTGAGCCGCTTCGGAGGAGGCTGGTCGGGAGTCGCCGCGGGCATCGGCGCGGGGGCCGCGGGCATTGGTTCGTTCTTCTTGGGGGGAAGCGGCACATCGATGCGCAGCTTGCCGGTGCCGATGTTGTGAATCACCGGTTCACCATTTTCGGTCACGGTGATCCGGCAGAACAGTGACTGGTGATTGCCCGCCGGCGACGCCGCGGCAGTGGTCACCTTGAAGATCAGGTCGGTCGAGTCCTTGGTGACCTCGATCGCGGGCGAGGTCACCTGCGCGGGAAGACCCAGCAGTTCGACCTTGGCGTTCCCGGGGAAGTCCACTGCCTTGGTCATCTTGACCACCACTTCGGTTTCCTTCCCCTGCTCGACAGCCGCCTGGTCAAACGCCAGGGTCATGTACATGTCGGCCACCTTCAGATCGCAGAACGGGGTGCAGACCATCACGTTCCCCGTCCCCGCATTCGATTCTCCGCGAATGGCCACCTTCCAGGTCGCCAGTTCGGCATTGCCAGCCGCATTGATCGGGATGACCGCTTCGTTCTGCCCTTCAGCGATCGAAATCGAGCCACTGGCCCCGAGTCCGGGAGGAACCCACAGCATGTCGACCTTGATCGGGGCCTTGAAGCCCTCCTTGCGGGTGGCAACCACCTTCAGTTCCATCTGTCCATTGCGGACCAGAGGAACCTTCGGTTCGACAATCTGCAATGTGAATGGCGCTTCTTCGGCCACCGCCACCGGCAGTTTCGAGGTCTGTTCGGTCCAGACCGGAACGTTGTTCTGGCCCCGTACCAGCGTCATCGGCTGATTGACGACCCCCTCCACCTTGAGGTTGGGCTGATTCGGGTCGTTGAGCGATCCGATGATGTCGGACAGCTTGCCGCTGACCACCGCGTCGGCGGTCGCGTGGAAGATCACAGGCACCACGCTTTGACCAGCGGTCATCGCCGGTGCTTCCATCGTGATCCCCGGGGGAAGGTTCTCGGCCCGCAGAGCCAGTGGCCCGCCAAAGTCGGCACGGCTGGCGGTCAGTACGACACCGAACCGGTTCCCCTTGGGCACGGCGACGGTCGGCTGCACATACTGGACGAACTCAGCCACCCCCAGTGAAAGGGCAGGCTTGATGGGAGTCAATTCAATCCGGTAGGCGTAATGGGCCCCGCCATTCCCCAGGTGATCGCGCACCTGCAGGACGTAATCTCCGTCATTGGGAACACCAAAGCGAATGTAGGCGTCGGGACCACCATTGTCGTCGTTGGCGGCGATCGCACCGCCACCGGCGGCGAACAGCGTCAGCACCGGATCCAGCGGTGAGCGAATGCTGCGGGCATGCACCCGGATGTCATAGGCCTCCCCCTTCTTCGCGGTGAAGCGGAAGCTGTCGGAATCCCCAGGCTTGTCGATCACACCATTGCAGGCTGCGGGAGCGGTGAAGCGGGTCGCGTTGTCGTGCGTTTCGTTCGGCTCGGCTTCGAGGGTGTTCGGCAGATCCGACAGACGGAACCAGGTCTTCGAGGGGGCGATACCCCGCTCATCCTTCGCAAACAATCCAAAGTTCGCCGACAGTGTCGAAGGAAGCGTCACCGATTCGGAACGTTCGCCCAGGGCATCCCCAAGGTACTTCACAGTCAGGGTTTCGCCCGGTCGGCCTCCCGAAGGAATGGCCCCCAGAGGCCGGGGGAAGTTGCCGACGTGAACGCGGTAGATGCACGAACCGTTCCCCTGGTAGGAACTCTCGCGGACCTGGATGTAGTACTTGCCATCTTCCGGAACGACGATGGAGGCGGCTCCATCCTGCCAGACGAGGGCATTGTCGTCGCTGGAGGCAAGCTCGAAACGGGCAGCGTTCAGAATGGCAACGTAGGGATCGAAGAAGGTGATTCCAAGGCGGATCCCCTCGACTTCCGCTGTAAGACGATCTCCCTTTTTGGCCTCGACCACGTAGTAGTCGACATCTTCATAATCGGCCACGCCGTTGACGGTCACATTGAGGGGAATCGCCTGGGGTGTGGCGAATTCGCTGTTGGGCTCCTTCTCAACGACCTCGGGGAGCGCCCCCACGAAGAAGGGACGCAACTCGGTGATTCCCGTCGCAGTCCGCAGACGCAACCGGTGACTTCCCAGCTCGGCTTCGGGAGCGATCTTGAACATCGCCTTGACCGCACCGGGATTGACCACCTCGAACTTGGTGACTTCGATGCCAGGCTCGTAAAACAGGATTTCCTGGGCATCCTGCAACTGTCCGCCGGAGAGGGTCACCTCAACTTCGGTTCCCCTCTGACCACCCCGGGGAGCGAGCCCTCCCAGGGAGGGAGAGGCCCCCCAGACCAGGCCTCCCGGGTGCAGGACGAACCAGCTCATGAGCAGGCCCGCAATGACATTCATCCGCGAGGAAACGGCAGGCAGCATGTTGATGAAACTCCTGAGAGGGACACTCCATCAGGGAGGTCCACAGGATTGGCACAGGTGGGGCGTGGGGGCCGTCGGGAGGCAATGACGGCAGTCACAAATGGCAGGCGCAATCGGGGGATGCCGCAGGGGCACAGCCGGGAGCTGAACCACCCCAGCCTGGCGGACACCAGGCTCACATCCAGCATCGAAGATCCCGAGTGAGGCGGAACCCACGCACATCCCGCATTCACCCACTCGATCGCGACTCCCGGAAATCCATTTCAGGGGAGCCGCAGTTCCTCAGGCCAGTATTGGCAAAAGGGTGGCAGGCCCGGCCATCCCGGCCTGTGCCTGCCACCCCAGATTCCACTGTCCGAATCAGGAGAGCAGATCCTTGCGGACCGTTCCCCCGTCGATGATCTCGATCGGGCGGTCGCCGGGAGCCATCAGTTCCTTGTCACCGACGATCCCGAGCGTGTGATAGAGGGTGTAGAACAAGTCCTCGGGACCGATCGCGTTTTCTTCCGGTTCGGACGCCGTGGCGTTCGACGAACCGAACACGCTGCCGCCCTTGATGCCGCCGCCAGCGAGAACCACGCTGAACACCTTTGGCCAGTGGTCACGACCGGCGGTCGCGTTGATCTTCGGCGTCCGTCCGAATTCGGACGAAACCATCACGACCGTCTCCTTGAGGAGGCCAGTCTGTTCGAGATCGGAGATCAGGGCCGCGAACGCCTGATCGAAGGCCGGCATCTGACCCCGGAAACCGGGCACAATCGCATTGTGCATGTCCCAGCCACCATAGGTCAGGTTGACCAGCCGCACACCGGCCTGCACCAATCGGCGGGCCAGCAGCATGCGGGCCCCGGCGGTGTTCCGGCCGTAGGCATCCCGCAGAGGGGCAGGCTCGGCATCAATGTTGAAT
>Ga0255182_1001818_pt1 | contig 10419 bp, 12 predicted proteins | sample Atl_UVDOM_RepA_8_FD_188420 | JGI IMG/M metagenome (GOLD analysis project Ga0255182, IMG submission 188420) | Freshwater microbial communities from Altamaha River, Georgia, United States - Atl_UVDOM_RepA_8d | ecosystem: Environmental > Aquatic > Freshwater > River | place: USA: Georgia... | reverse complement strand
GGTACCCCAAACAATCTGGATACGTTCCTTTACCTTATCCTGGATATTTTCAAACTCGTCCACATCGTTGACATAGCGAGAATACTTTCTCCAGAACTCAGGATTATCATTCTTAACCGTCTTGGTAAGCTGTTCGCAAAGATCGGTCTCCGCATTACCACTGAAAATCACAATGTTGTCAACCGCTCCGCGTCTAATCAATTCGCAGGCGATAAGCAAGAAGGTGTCCGTCTTACCGGACTGCATCTGGGCAAGGAGAATAACCCAACGGGAATTGGAATCAACGAAGTGGGAAAGGGCTTGCTCGGCAGCAGCGATTTGCTGAGTGGAGAAAACCTTCATCACAACGCTCATTCTTAACTTAACTTAACTTAAACAATAGCTTTAAACTTAATAACTTGATAATTGTATGCTCTAAACTTTTTAAGAAAAAAGTATTTCATTTTTTTTAATTTTCGGCCATTTCTTAACTGCACTAAAAATTTATAAATGGATTTAATCATTAAACTTAAATAAAACTATGTAAACTTAAGCTATTTATTATTTAAGTTAGTTAGTAATAACTTAAATAATCTATATAAATTTTTAGTCACATTGATAAATGGCTCATATAAAAAAAATTGAAATACTTTTTTGTGTATGAGTTGGTTGCATAAAGTATTTAAGTTATTAAGTTTAAAGCTATTGTTTAAGTTAACGATTAGAAAATGTCCGGTATTGACTTCAGAACCCTACCCGCTAGTATTCCCAGCTTGTGCATTCCCCGTGTATTCGCTAATATTGACGAGCACCGCATTCGCCGTATCTTTGATGATCTTGACATTGGAGTTATATCGCGTGTTGATATTGTTCGTGGTAAGCCCTGCTCTAATGTGAAAGATCAGCATAATCGCGTGTTTATTCATTTTCATCGGTGGTATAATACGATGTCGGCTGAGTCGGCTCGCGAACGGCTGCTTAACGGCCAAGATCTCAAGGTGATTTATGATGATCCTTGGTTCTGGAAGGTGTCTGCTTATAAGGAGGCTCCAGTAAGGAACGACTATAATGAGCGTAGTCATCATGGTGTCAGAATTGAGTTTAATGACCGTGATCTGCGTAATAATGACCGCAAAGTTGAACGCAGAGAGCAGTACGATCCCAGAATATATGATAATAAGCAGCGCAGAGATAATGGTCGCGAACATAGAGATATCAGTCGAGATGTGAAGCGTAGAGATAGCAGTCAGCGTAGTAGAGATGTGAAGCCCAAGTCGAAGGAGCAGTTGGATAAGGAACTAGAAAAAATTAACCCGACTATTCCTCAGGAAATGCGAGTAGAAACTGCGGCGGCACCTGCGGCGGAACCTGAACAAAAGCCTTTACAACTATTTGGCATCACCAATACAACTAGCGACTGCGGGAATGCTGTGGTCTATGACGAGGCGGCGATTGCGGCTGCAAAGAAGCGCAAGATTCAGATTAAGAAGTAAGGTAAGTTTTATATATTTGTATTTAATTTTGTATTTGTAATATAATTTAAATTTTAAAGGGCACAAGGCTCGCAGAGACTGCTTTGAGACAATCCCAATTTTTTTATTTATGACTTTGGATTTGACTTTGGATTTGACTTTTTATTTGACTTTTTATTTGACTTTTTATTTTACTTTTTATTTGACTTTAGAATGTCCTATGCAACTCTTATCTTAACCACCCTACAACTATATCTCCCGTCAACTTAACTACAAACTCAACTTCAAATTGGACTTCAATGGGATGGCGACTTTTTTCACCTGTTGGAGCAGCAGCAGGCAGCAGGCCTATACGTGCTAAGAGCAGCAGTCAGCAATAAGCCTGCGGCGCAAATGCCTCGGCAAGCCTATAGACTGACGAAAAAAAAGTTGGGGTTTCTTTCCCCATAAAATATTATCTTAATTTAAAATTACATCAATAAACAATATACATATAAAACTTACCTTATATACAGTCGCTTTGCTTAAAGGCTTACCACTCCTCGTCATCATCAACAAATCGTCGGCCATTCTCAGGAATACGAACGCTAGTAGTTCTAGTAATAACAGGCGCATCAGCAAACTCATCCTCCTCTTCCTTCATATAAGAAGCAGCAGTAAACATCGACTTAGTGCGAACAGGCATAGCAGGGAACGCCTCAACCTCCTCATCATCCGAATCGCTCTCATCAACCCAGGACTTAGCAGGCTCCTCCGCTACCTTAGGCGCAGGCTTAAATGAAGGCGCAGCAGGCTTAGCAGCAATCGCAGCCCAACTATTCACAGGATGAGTAATCGTGGAGATGTTATGCAGAATAGATCTGTTTTCCCTCCAAAGTCCCTCAGCAGCCTTCTCAGCAGCGCAAAACATGGCATATGAATTCGTATTAATATTAGGGAAATCGCTCGCATTTGCAACAGGCTGCTCGATCTCCTCATCGGAATCATTATTCAACCCAGCAAACTTACCCTTATATATCAGGGACTTTACAGATTGTAATTCTCTATGGGCTTCAGCAGACTTCTCAGCGACCTTCTCAGCGCTCTTCTGGGCTTTGATTGCGGCCGATTTCGCCTTCGCAGCCTTCTTCTTGTTCTCCTCCAATACAGGGCAGAACTTCGCAGTATGTCCGAGGTTATAGCAGTAGCGGCACTCAGTAGCTTTTAAAACAGGGCAGGTTACAACAGTCTTACCATTCATATCAGGTAATGATCGGACGTGATGAGAGGTATATTCGCTCTCAGGCTTCTTAGCATCAAAGCACACCTTGCAGAAGGGCTTCTTGTTGTAAGCGGACATCTTACCGAAGGTTGTCTTTGACTTAACTTAATAATCGTAATCGTTTGAAACTTAATACTTAATAACTTTATGCTTCAAACTACAGGTTAAAAAAGTATTTCAATTTTTTTTATTATAGGCCATAAATGCAATCACTAAAAATTTATATATCAATTATCCTATTTAAATTTTTAGTTGCATTATAAAACTAAATATTTAATAAAAAATTGAAATACTTTTAACCAATAACTTAAAAGGTATTTATATTATTATTAAGTTAACAACAAGTTTAAAATTTACGAAAAGAATGTCATCAATTAGAGTATCTGATAGATTAAGATCAAAGAGATTTAAGACCGGTAATGCTACCGCTGAGGATAAGGCTTATATTGAGAAGAAGTATGGCTGCCCATGCGATATGAACGGATATCCCTCTCCATTCCCTCCAGGAGAAGATCCTTACTTTAAGGAATGGACATATACGCCTCTGCCTTCTAACTATGTTGAAAAGAAGGCGCAAAAGAAGCCTAAACGTACTTTGAGTAAGGACAATAAAGTTGTAGAGGATAGAGTGAGATGTGAAGTGATTCCTTTGTCTAAGCCTACGCTCGTTATTGAAGAGGAAGAGGAGAATGAAAAGGAACAAGAGAAATTTCTGAATCAGTGTGCTATTGATTCTCTTATTCAAGAGAGAAGGACTATGATAAATAGTTTGTACCACTTAAATCAAGAAATTGAGCGACTTGAAAAGAAGTTGGCTGAGCCTAGAGTTATTCCTGAGATTACTCCTGAAAAGTTTCGAAATATCCTCTGTGATCTTGGATATATCAAGAAGTAAGTATATTGTATTTAAGTTTTATATGTAATTAATTAAGTTTTAACCACTTTTTTTACTATTTAAAAAAATTGAAATACTTTGTGAGCCAAAAATCAAAGGTATAAAATACTATTATCTTAACAGATTAAACTTAACCCTATTGGAAAATGTCTATGGTTCGCAATATTGATGCAGTCTTTGTTGGACATTATGATGGCCACTCTATATGTTATATGTCTCAGTCTGAGGTTACTGATGTTGTCTTAGACTTCATCGAGAGAAGTGAGTATAAGGATGATGGTTTTATTCCTAAGGTTAAGGTTCTTGAAACAAACCCTAATAATTCTTGGGATAGATGCCATCATATCAAGGTAAAAAATAGAGTGCCTTATTTCATTGAAATTAGCGCATTTAACCCTAAGTCGTGGTGTGTTACGCTTTATAGTAAGAAGCCAATTAAGGAAAATGGATATAGTCACAATTATCTCAGCGATTTATTTGGAGAATTGAAGGACTTTATTATTTTAAGTAAGCAACCTTATATTGTTCCTGCAGAAATACCTTCAAATCAAGAGCGAATTGTCGGTTTTATGGAGAACTTCCTTAATAAATATCATTTGGATAAGGAGTTTAGAGAGATGATGGTAATTGGCTCACTATTTATGTTGTGGGTCGGTCTTATTATCTTATCATCCAAATGCTAAATAAAAAATAGGGTTACCCTTACGAGCAACTTATAAACTTAAATTAAATATAAAATTACATACAAAATATACTTTTTTCTTACCTTTCTGCATTTAAACGCCGTGTCTGTGGTGTTCCCACTCCCAATCATTGTCACATTCCTCCTCCCAGCGCTCTTCTAAACGGCGTTGCTCTTCATCGGAATCGTACTCATCCTGCTGAGGCATCTGTCTGTCCCAGTAGTCAATATAGAACTCACGCTCCATAATCTCCTCGGCCTCACGGCTTACCACTTCGCCGCGAATAAATGGCTCCTCTTCCTCTTGACCGCAATCCATTGCTTCAGGCGCTCCACGATCATCCTCCTGAAGATCGTAGGGGTATGATTCATCCCAATATTGCTCCACAGGCATTACATAGGTGCCATCCTGCAGGGAGTCGAAGTCGCATTCTTCAGAACGAGGAGGAGGGTTCGCATAATGCTCCTCCATTTCCACAATAGTCGCATTAACCAAATCAGCGTCGCGAATGAAGTCCTTGAAAATGGCTTCCTTTCTTCCATCTCCATATTGTCCTGACCCGTAAATGCGACCAGGATGGTATGAGCGGAAAGACGATAAGGACTCCAGTCCATTCTTTGACCAATAGAAGTCGAAAACCTTCTCAAGTGTTTTATAACTCATAAAGGTCATCGCATTTCTGTTATCAAAGTTGGAATCGCAAACTTGAGGAATAAGCGAACATTCTTCAGGAACTGTATTAGCGTTGTAGTTAGCCGCTAGTGCAGCATCCAGGCTCTCCATCTCGGGATCGGGTTGAAGGCGAGCAAATTCTGTTCTAGGGCAGGACAGTGAGAACTGGGCGAAATCAAAGATGTCGGTCTGACGGGCAGCCTGTTCGATAGCTTCTTGATACATTGTTAAAAGTCGTTTATAACTTGATAATCTAAAATACTTTATGCTCTTTTTTTTATTTTCAAAAAGTATTTCAATTTTTTTAATTCTGGGCCATTTATTAAATGAACTAAAAATTTATAAAACAAAGGCTTAGAGCAGGAGGCAGCAGCAATAAAAAAATAAACTTAATTACTTAACTTTAAAATGCTCGGGCATTAGCCCTTGGAAATATACAATATATATATATATACAATAAACTTAATATCTACGATCAGTTGCTTCTACATAAATCCTACTAATCATAGGATCAGGGTGATCTCGAACCCAATCACTTTCCTCCCACTCTCTGAGATCATTTGGATTATCGTTCTCAGTAAATTCCTCATACATAATTACAGCCGCGTCATAACTTACAACTGGTGCTCTAATAAATGGCTCAGGTTCCAAAAGATCATTAGGATAAATATCCAAGGCTGAAGCCGAGCTGTTTACCTCTACTATTTCACCTTCCTCAATCTCAGTCGGTCTAGGAGGAATAGTCATCGTCTCAACAGGTTCTTCGTCTTCATCCGAATCATCATCCGAATATTCACCCTCAAATCGAATATTAGCCATATAATTATCGAACTCATAATCATCACAAATATTAGCACCATCTCCAGCACCAGCCGCTGCAGCGACAGCAATATGATTATTAGGACGTGACTGAATAGCATCGAAATCATATTCAGCAGGAATAGGGGCAGCAGCACATTCCTTATAATCATACCAAGTTTCGAGTACCAATTCAGGATTACTTATAAACCTTTGATATCTCTCTTCCTTTTCCTTATTACCATATTCACCAGGACTTCCATAAACACGACCTGGTTTATAATACCTAGAAGGTGGTTGATTTTCATTCCATATCTTCATTTGATATGCGGTATCATAATACTCAAACGCTAACTCTAATTCAGCAGCACTTAATGACATTGTCTTTTACCTTAATAGTTTTAAACTTAATAGATTGTTAATCTTAATTACTATCCATTTATCGGTTAAAAAGTTTATCAATTTTTCATTTTTTTCCTAATAATTAAGCTTTACTAAAAATTCATATGGCTATTTTTATAAGTTAAAATGACCTTTATTTATTGGCCTTTTGTAGCCTTTAATCCGGACTTGTAATCCGGATCTCCCTAATAAATAAGATTATTTGGATTATAAATTTTTAGTGCCCTGCATTTACGGCCTACAATAAAAAAAATTGAATACTTTTTGCTTTTTTTCGCTCGGTGGTATTCAATATTATTAAGTTAACATTTTAAATGACTACTGTTGGTAAGACTATTGAGGAGAGGTTAAGCCTCTTCGACACCTATTTGGAAAGGACTGGAATGGATAAGAAGCAGTATCAGTATGATGGAGTACGTTGGATTTTAAATAATGAGCTTAGAGATGACCCGGTATGCGGGGTTCGCGGCGGTATTATCGCTGATGAAATGGGTCTTGGTAAGACAATTATGATGATTGGAACTATGTTGTGCAACTTCGTGCCTAAAACGCTTGTGGTTGTCCCGCCTGTTCTTATCGATCAATGGTTCGTTCAGATCTACCGCACCACCGGTCATAAGGCTTTGATTTATCACGGAGAAGATAAGAAGAACATTACATTAGAGGATTTGGAGCAGGCTAAGATTGTTATTTGCACTTATGCAGGGGTTACCCTTACTAGAGAGCATATTGATGCTAAAATGCTTACCGATTTACATAAAATTGCTTGGACTCGCATTGTCTTTGACGAGGCGCATCACTTAAGAAATGGGAAAGGCACTCGGTATTTCAGTGTCAGATTATTGCAGGCTAATATTCGTTGGCTTGTTACTGGCACTCCTATACAGAATCGCAAGAAGGATTTCTATAATTTGTGTAAAGTGTTGCGCCTTCCGGCCAGTTTCTACACGGATATTGATAAGCTTAAGATGAATGCGCGCGACTTTATTATGAAGCGAACCAAGCAGCAAGTCGGTATTCAAATTGCCGATCTATATATCGGTAAGAATATGGTGCAATGGGCTAATGAAAAGGAAAAGGAGTTGTCTGAAGAGCTGCATTCCGCATTTAGTTTCACTAATACTCGGGCTAAAAATGATAGTCAAACTATTATTGGCGCCTTTAATAGTTGCACTTTGGCGCTTCTGTTACGTGCTAGGCAGTCTTGTATTTACCCTAAACTTATGGCAGGACAGCTTAACAAGATGGTTGAAAATGGTTTACTGTCTAATTACGATGATTATAAAGAGGCTTTCGATTATAGCAGTAAACTCGATTCTGTTATTAAGAAGATTCTTGATCGTAAGGATAATGGCTGTGGTAAGATCATATTCTGTCATTTTCGCGAAGAAATCGATGAAATTGCAGCTCGTTTACGCTCTGGTGGTATGCTTAAGGTTGCCACCCTTGACGGCAGAACTAGTAATGGAAAACGGTTTGATATCTTGAATGATAAGAATGATGCCTTGATTCTACAAATTCAGACTGGATGTGAAGGCCTTAATTTGCAGGAAAATTACAGCGAGATTTACTTCATTTCGCCACATTGGAATCCTGCAGTTGAGGACCAAGCTATTGCCAGATGCCATAGAATCGGACAAAAAAAGCCTGTGTATGTAGAGCGATTCGAAATGTGTTCTTTTATATATGAAGACCAAGATACGCCTTCTATAAATATGGATAATTATGTTACAAACGTTCAGGATGGTAAGCGAGATATTGCTAATAAAATTATGGCTACTGATTAAAACAACTCGGTATATGCATTTCAAAATTATGAAAAAAAACAAAAATAAAAAGGAAAACCCTTTTTTTTTACGTCTTTAAGTAGGTTTTGGAATTTATTATTTAAAATGTTAAAATTTTTGAAGGGAAAGTTTTTTTGAATTTCTGATTTTGGACATTTATAAATGTCCATTTTTGAGATTTTCAAAAACGAAGTTGAAAAAAATCAAATTTGTGACGATAAAAAAATTTTATGGTCTGGTTGCAAAAAAAATAATTTTCAATTTGTGACGATAATTTTTTTTATAAATACTTAAAAAGATTTTCTCGAAGTATTATATGGAAACTTTAGGAAACAAAATCGCCGACAAAATCGACGAAAAATCGACAAAATATTATTGCTGTAATATTTGCAACTATGTTACGTCTCATAAAGGTCATTTTAACGAACATTTAATTAGCTTGAGACATATTAGAAGGAAACAATTGGAAACAAAAAGTCAACAATTCGGCGTCAATTCGACAACATCAGTCTTACAATGCAACAAATGTAATAAAAATTTTAGCTCTCGTTCTGGTTTGTGGAAGCATAATAAAAAATGTACTATTTCTGACTCTCTCTCTAACTCAGATTCTGATAATGAAGATAAACCTAATAAAAATAATATGATTTGTGGTTTGTCAGAAAATTTAGTTATTGAATTAATCAAACAAAATAGTGAAATCTTAAAACAAAATCATGATTTATCCACTAAAATTATTGAAATTACTGAAAAAGCCTGCATTACTACTCATAACAATAGTCATAATACTACTCATACTAATTCACATAACAAAGCATTTAATCTTCAATTCTTCTTAAATGAAACTTGCAAAGAAGCTATGAATATTGGGGAATTTGTTGATTCTCTCAAAATACAACTTTCTGATCTTGAAAAGGTTGGAGAAGATGGCTATATTGAAGGAATATCTAATATTATTGTTAAGAATCTTAAGGAGTTGGATGTTACTAAAAGACCCGTTCATTGTACGGATAAGAAGAGAGAAACTATTTATATTAAAGATAATGATATATGGGAAAAAGATGAAGATAAATCTAAAATTAATAAATTAATTAAAAAAGTTGCATTTAAAAATATGAATATGTTTCAAAAATTCAGAGATGAAAATCCTGATTGTATGGAATATCATTCAAAACATAATGATAAATATAATAAAATTGTCTATGAATCTATGGGTGGTAAAGGCGATAATGATGATATTAAAAATGAAAAAATTATTAAAAACATCTTAAAAGAAGTTGTTGTTAATAAAACTGATTAAATTTATATAAAGAGAGAATCTAATTTAAATATTCTTGGATTTGTTTAATATAATGTTCTAAATTACCCTCTGCATAATGCACGTATTTTCCTTTTCTCGCAATCCATTCATCCTTTATTACATCTCTATCATCTATTAATACATCACCTTCACCACAGAACTTAGGTTTATCATCTGTCTTACAAGTTATTACTTTTATTTCAGGACCCAATTCTCTAGCACACCAAGTGCGTTTATCTTCTTCACTCCAGCCACCTCTAGGACATCCGGTTAAAATGACCGGATTATAATCCTTAATGGCAGCCCATAGTGCTTTACCTTCTGGCATCCAAGGCAAATTTGCATAGAAATGTGGTGTCTTTTTAAGTGTAATCCACATATGATTTTGATTTAATTCATGTGGGTATTTTTTCATTCTCTCTTTGACTCCTTCTTCAAAGTCTGCTAAGACTCCATCTAAGTCGCAATACAATACGTTTTCTTCAATTATAAGTGACATTTTGCTTTTCATTTATAAGTTGTAGAGAGAATATTTAAAATAAAATCAATTTTAAAATAAAATTGAATTTATTTATACTTATTTGATATAAGTTATTAAAATATTATTATCAATGAATCAATCTAAAATGTGGACTGCCATTGGCCTACGCAATATCTTTGCTTGCATTAAAGGTATTTATGGTAATGCAACTATTAACCCAACACCTAATAACGACTTAGAATCCGGACTATATTATATTGGTGAAGAATGCAAGGATGAGTTTGAAAATACTGATAGATATATTATAAATATATATGACTATAATTATGGACCACAATGTCATAAATAAACTATGTCATCTTAACTCTATTAACTTAATAATTAAATAAAAGTCAAGAAAAATTTTTTTCCTAAGTTATATACTTAATAATATATGTGTTAACTTAATTTTAATTATTACCACTCGGTGCCCTTAGAGCAGCAGGCAGCAATAAGCCTATGGCGACTGTATATTATGCAGTAAACCAACGGTGTCTCACGTAAAAAAATGAGGTTTCCCTCTATAAAATTATCTTAAATTAAATTACATAAATAAACAATATACAAATATACAAATATACAAATTTTTAACTTACCTTCAACTTACCTTTATTCGCGCGCTGCTTTACATAGTATACTCCTCCTCCTCT
>Ga0255182_1001817_pt1 | contig 10428 bp, 10 predicted proteins | sample Atl_UVDOM_RepA_8_FD_188420 | JGI IMG/M metagenome (GOLD analysis project Ga0255182, IMG submission 188420) | Freshwater microbial communities from Altamaha River, Georgia, United States - Atl_UVDOM_RepA_8d | ecosystem: Environmental > Aquatic > Freshwater > River | place: USA: Georgia... | reverse complement strand
GGAAGACCTGGATCAGGTCCTTGAGGTTGCACAGCTTGGGCTGACCGTCGATCAGCGCCACCATGTTGATGCCGAAGGTGTCCTGCAGCTGGGTCTGCTTGTACAGGTTGTTGAGCACCACCTCGGGCACTTCGCCGCGCTTGAGCTCGATCACCACCCGCATGCCCGACTTGTCGGACTCGTCCTGGATGTGGCTGATGCCTTCGATCTTCTTCTCGTGCACCAGCTCGGCGATGCGCTCGAGCAGGCTCTTCTTGTTGACCTGATACGGAATCTCGTCAACGATGATCGCCTGGCGCTGGCCCTTGTCGATGTCCTCGAAATGGCACTTGGCGCGCATGACCACACGGCCACGGCCGGTGCGGTAACCGTCCTTGACACCGGTGATGCCGTAGATGATGCCGCCCGTCGGGAAGTCCGGCGCCGGGATGATTTCCATCAGCTCGTCGATCGACGCTTCCGGGTTGCGCAGCAGGTGCAGGCAGGCGTCCACCACCTCGTTGAGGTTGTGCGGCGGGATGTTGGTCGCCATGCCGACCGCAATGCCGCCCGAGCCGTTGACCAGCAAGTTGGGCAGCCGGGTGGGCATCACCAGCGGTTCCTTTTCGGAGCCGTCGTAGTTGGGGCCGAAGTCCACCGTCTCCTTGTCGATGTCCGCGAGCATTTCGTGCGCGATCTTGGACATGCGGATTTCGGTGTAACGCATGGCGGCGGCGTTGTCGCCGTCGACCGAACCGAAGTTGCCCTGGCCGTCGACCAGCATGTGGCGCAGCGAGAAGTCCTGCGCCATGCGCACGATGGTGTCGTACACCGCGCTGTCGCCGTGCGGGTGGTATTTACCGATCACGTCACCGACGATACGGGCCGACTTCTTGTAGGGCCGGTTCCAGTCGTTGTTGAGCTCGTGCATCGCGTACAGCACGCGCCGGTGCACAGGCTTCAAGCCATCCCGCGCATCGGGTAGGGCGCGGCCCACGATCACGCTCATGGCGTAGTCGAGGTAGCTGCGGCGCATCTCCTCTTCCAGGCTGATGGGCAGGGTTTCCTTGGCGAACTGGGTCATGGAGGCAATCTGGAGCGTTGGCGGGCAGTGGGATGCCCAAAGCGAATCATTTTAGGGCTACGGGGCTGTGTCAATTAAGCAACACAAGCGCGGTGTTGAGGGTGTGTACTGGCTTGTCGTCATGTGCGATTTGCTGTTGAAGCCCGTATGACTGTGGCAGAATCGATTGACGGATCAGGCGGACGTAACTGAGCCGTTTGTTTTACTCGCAGCCAGTCTGCGGCTTTACCCAAGAGGAAGACCAATGAAAAAACTCAACAAAGTGGCGATGTTGCTTGCTTCCGCAGCACTGGCCACGACTGCTGGTGCCCAAACCATTGACAACTGGCGCAACGGCTCGGGTGATCTGGTGTGGAAAAACGGCACCAATGAGCTGTGCTGGCGCGATGCCAACTGGACACCGGCGACGGCCGCCCAAGGCTGCGATGGCGCCATCGTGCCCAAGCCGGCACCCGCCCCGGCCCCGGCACCCGCACCAGCTCCCGCGCCTGCCCCGGCTGCTGCCCCTGCACCGGCCCCGGCGCCTGCCCCTGCACCGGCCCCTGCTCCAGCCCCTGCAGCAGCCACCAAGGTCACCTACGCCGCTGACGCCTTCTTTGACTTCGACAAGGCCGTGCTCAAGGCCGAAGGCAAGGCCAAGCTCGACGACCTGGCTGAAAAAGTCAAGGGCATCAACCTTGAAGTCGTGATCGCCGTGGGCCACACCGACTCCGTGGGTGCTGACGCCTACAACCAGAAGCTGTCTGTTCGTCGCGCTGAAGCCGTCAAGGCCTATCTGGTGAGCAAGGGCATCGAGAAGAACCGCGTCTACACCGAAGGCAAGGGCGAGAAGCAGCCCGTGGCCGACAACAAGACCTCGGCTGGCCGCGCCAAGAACCGCCGTGTCGAGATCGAAGTGGTGGGTACCCGTCCCAACCGCTGATCGACCGCTTGCGATCCTCAAAAGCCCCGGCAACGGGGCTTTTTTGTGGCCGCAAGGCTTGTACCGGCCAGCTTGGCGGACAATCGGCGCATGAGCACCACTGTGAACGTCGACCCGGCCGAACTGGCCAAATTCTCCGAACTCGCCCACCGCTGGTGGGACCCTGAAAGCGAATTCCGCCCTCTGCACCAGATCAACCCGTTGCGCCTGGCCTGGATCGATGGCCTGGTTGGCCTGCAAGGCCGCCAGGTGGTGGACGTGGGTTGCGGTGGCGGCATCCTGGCCGACGCCATGGCCCGCAAGGGTGCCCAGGTGCTGGGAATCGACCTGGCCACACGTTCGCTCAAGGTGGCGCAGCTGCATGCGCTGGAAGCCGGCACCGAAGGGGTCGCCTACCGCGAAGTCAGCGCCGAAACGCTCGCCGACGAGCAAAGCGCATCGTATGACGTGGTCACCTGCATGGAAATGCTCGAACACGTGCCCGATCCCGCTTCGGTGGTGCAGGCCTGTTCGCGTCTGCTCAAGCCCGGGGGCTGGGCCTTTTTTTCGACCCTCAACCGCAATCCCAAATCCTTCCTGTTCGCGATTGTCGGGGCCGAGTATGTGCTGGGCCTGCTGCCCAAGGGCACACACGAATATGCCCGCTTCATCAAGCCCAGCGAACTCGTGCAATGGACGCGCGAGGCCGGCCTGCTGGCCGAAGGTTTCAAGGGCATGCAGTACAACCCGCTGACGCGGCGCTACTGGCTGAGTGAAGACACCAGCGTCAACTACCTGCTGGCCTGCAGAAAGCCGGCATGAGTCTGTCCAGCCTGCCAGGCGCCATCCTGTTTGACCTCGATGGCACCCTGATCGACAGCGCCCCCGACCTTGGCGCCGCAGCCGACAAGATGCGTACCGACCGGGGCTTGCCTTCGCTGCCCTTGTCGCACTACCGTCCCATGGCCGGCGCCGGTGCCCGGGGCATGCTCGGCATTGCCTTTGGCATGAGCCCCGAACACCCAGATTACGAAGCCTACCGCGAGGAGTTTTTCGTCAACTACGAAAACGCCATGACGGTCCGCACCCGCGTGTTTGACGGCGTGGCGGAACTGGTCCACCGCATTGTCCTGGCCGGCCTGCCCTGGGGGGTGGTGACCAACAAGTCCCGGCGGTTTACCCAGCCCCTGACGGCCGCCATGCCCCTGTTTGCCAGCGCCGGCGTGATCATCAGCGGCGACACCACCCCGCACGCCAAGCCACACCCGGCGCCGCTGTTCGAGGCGGCCCGCCGCCTGCAGACCGACCCGAAGCACTGCGTCTACGTCGGCGATGACGAGCGCGACATCGTGGCCGGTCATGCAGCGGGCATGGTCACCGTGGCCGCGGGTTATGGCTATCTCGGGCAAAAGACCGACATTTCGAGCTGGAATGCCCATTTGCACATTGAGTCACCCGGCAGCCTCTTGAAATTCCTGCGCCTGGCTTAAAATACCTGTTCTGGGGCTGCATTGGTTTCGACATGGGTTCGGGCACGCAGCAGGGCATGTCGAGGTTCTGTCACCTCGTAAAACCGCAGAAAAAAACTAACTGCAAACGACGAACGTTTCGCACTCGCCGCTTAATCCGGTGAGCCTTGCAACAGCAGGCCGATAGGCTGGGCAAGGGGGTCGCAAGACTTCCAGGCTGCAAGGGAATTCATATCGGCTGGCATCCACCCGGGTACCTTGGGGGGGTGTGAGATCCAAGGGTACTGGCTGGGTGCGTAGCGTGTCGCTGCGCGGCGCATCCGGCGAGACTCAAAACAGACGACTACACATGTAGAACTGCGCGAAGAAGGCTTGTGGACGGGGGTTCAAATCCCCCCAGCTCCACCACTATTTAAAAAACCAACCACTCTCGGTTGGTTTTTTTCGCCCGTTTCCCCCAGTGTTGGCGCGGATTTCGGGCATGGCCTCGCGAGCGCCACCCACCCAAACCTTGCGTTTTCGCCCTCGCCAACGCCTCTCTGTTCGCCGTTTTCTCTGGTGGTCACGCGAGCGTGCGCGAGCTCACTTCCTTTTCTGGTGCGGGTTTAGATGCGGTCGGTTGTGGTTGGCAACTCGTGTAGCGACGGCGACTCAGGATGACGATATGTGAATCTCTACGCGGAAGGTGGCTCCCTGCCAGGAGCCGTAGCACGACAGAAGAACGACTGCCTAAACTGACCGTATCAAGCGGGGTTATTCTGAGATAATTGTGGGCACACATTTATTAACCCAATCGACGGGGAAAACTGATGGCGACAAGAAACGGAAACTACACAGCCTTTTACGTCTCAGAGCCGTTCAATTCCAGTTCGCTTGGCGCGAACGCGACGAAGGATTTTTGCTACTACAACACCCTTCGGATGTGGAAGGGGGCAGACGCATCTTTTCCCTTCGTCGATTCGCATGCTACGACCTACAGCGTGCGCGACGGTAGTGACTGGGAGTCAACTCTCAAGCCTCGATTGCGTGAGCGTCTCAGATCATCGAAGAATATCGTTTTAATCCTTAGCTCGACCACGGCAAATTCACGTGCGTTAAGGGAGGAAATAGACTATGGAATCAATGATCAGGGCCTACCGGTAATTGTTATCTACCCGGAATACGACTCGAAAGAAAGCTTGGTCCAAGATGGATCTCTGAAGAAATCGGTCAAGACTTTGTGGGACAAACTCCCTATCTTTCGAGACTCAATGAGCAAGGTTCCTACATTGCACGTACCCATATCAAAGAGCCTTATCGCGCAGGCACTGAATGACACCGACTTCATGGTTGCTACCAAGCGTGCCCCCGGTTGCTTCTGGTACAAACCGTAATTCGAGAAAAGAGCAGAGCGCGCGCATGTCAAAGGTCCGCTTCTTCGATAAAAGAGTAGTGAAGATTTTTCTTCAGATTACTTCGATCGTGAGTAGCGGAGTTTCTCTTGCGGTAATCTTCTTTGACATACCTACCCCTTGCAAAGCTTGGGCTGCTCTGGGTCTTGTAATACTGCTGGCGCTGATCTATGTGGCAGTTTGGATCTGGTCTAATACGTTAAACAGCATCAAAATAAACATTGATGGTAGTACTGTCCTGGTTAAAGTTGGAGATCTTTTTCAGCAGGAGGGATTCAAGGTAATTGCTTTCAACGAGTACTTTGATACGGTGGTGGACAACAGAATTATCAGTGAGAAATCGCTTAATGGAATATTTATTCAGAAGCACTTGAGTGCCCCGGTGGGCGACCTGGATGTACACATTGCAAATTACAGCTTTGGTGTTGACGAATTAATTGATGAGAACTTCGCTAGGACGGCTGGAAAAAAGCGCAGATACCAGCCCGGCACCATCTGTGTGTACAACGATTTTCTATTGACTGCATTCTCAAAGTTTGATGATCAAAACAGGGCTTCTCTAACAATGCAGGAGCTTCTTGGGTTCATGATCAACTTTTGGGATCGAGTAAATAGCGTATACGCACTCAAGAGTGTCTCAACTGCCATTTTTGGGTCGGGAATCACTAGGATCAAGAATCACAAGAATATATCAGATGAGGACCTGCTGAAGATCATGCTATGGACCTTCAGAATAAGCGAGATGCGATTCAAATATCCTGCAAAGCTTACGATTGTTATTCGTGAGGATAAGATCGACCAGATTAACTTGCTGGATATCAAATCCGCTCGGAACGGAGTTTAAGTTTAAGTCTCAAAGTGGGGCGTGCCCCGCCCCTTGGATAGCGGGCATTACGAGTTTCTGTGCGGCCCAATTACTGGGCCATGAGCGGCGCATCACCTTCTCCAGCACGGCGTCGGGCGAGTTCGATAACCGTTCCACGAGTTCCGGGGTCAGTAGGGTCAACCGCATGAGCCGGCGCACCTGTGTCACGTCAATGCCCTCGGCCTCGGCGATGTCTGCCACTGATGCCGCCCGCTGCTCGTCCAGCAGGCGTTGCCAGTGGTGTGCCAGCCCGAGAGCCCGCATCAGTGCGGTGTCTTGCGCCGCCGGTTGTGTTTCTCGCTCCCTGCTGACTTCAGACAGGAATGCCTGCGGCGCGTCGATTGGCGTGATGATCTGCTTCTTCAACCCTCGCTTCACCAGCGTCCAGGGCACAAAAGTTTCCAGTTGCACACCGCCCGCCGGACTCGGCAGTTGGTAAGTGACCGGATTCCCATTGAACCGGCCCCGATTCTTCTTGTTCATACCTTCTCCTCAAAACGCCTCACAATTTGGCGCTGCTCATGCCAATTTGCAGGCAGCGGGTTGCGCTGGAACCAGATCAGGTTCATACGGCGCGGCTGCTGTCCGGTCATCAGCAGGTCAAGGATGTCGGGGGCGAGCAGGCTCAGGCGCATCAGCTCGTTGGTGACCGAGGGGTGCAATCCTTCTGCACGGGCGATGTCCGATCCACTTTTCATGACGCCGGTGTCCACGAGGTGTTGCCAGTAAAAACCGCGCGCCACCCCCTCCAGCAGCGTCGCATCGTGGACATGGCGCTGGTCATCTGTCACTTGTCGCGCGCCCCGACGGCGAAATCTCATGGGCACAAAGGTTTCCAAGAAGTCGTCCATTAGGCTTCGACCTCCAATAATTCCGCGCCGATTCCGCTCGGAGCGAATTCACCGATCAGTGCATCCCAGCCTAGCTCACGCCACTTCACTTTGATTCCCTGCACCTCGCCGTTGTCGACGAGGTCGATGCGTTCGATCATCAAGTTAACGATGCGGTGACGCTCGGCCAGGAACAACTGATCCCACACGTCGTTTAGCCGCCCCATCGCCATCACCGTGGTGGCCTCGTCGACCTGTCCACCTTTTCGCTGGATATGGCGCACCACCGAAGCGATGGACTCCGGGCTGGTCAGCACCGTACGGATCTGGGCCACCACCGCCGCCTCGATCTCCGGTGCCGGAAGACGCTGGAAGCTCTTGCCCGGTGCGCCGAATCGGCTTTCCGATTTGGACACGTAGTAAAGGTACTTGCGTCCGTTCTTGCGCGAGTAAGTCGAATACATCCGTTCACCCGAGGGGGCATAGAGCAGGCCGCGCAGCAAGGTATCAGTGCGTGAGCGGATCTTGGTTTCCACCGACCGGGCGTGCCCGTCCTTGGCCAGCACTGTATGAACCTTGTCCCACAACTCCCGGTCGATGATCTGCGAGTGCACGCCGGGGAACCAATTCCCTTTGTGCGACAACTCCCCCAGGTAGATGCGATTGCGAAGCAACTTGTGCAGGTACTTTTTGTCGATGCGCGTGCCGCTGCGGGTCTGGCCCTCCTGCGTCGTCCAGGCCTTGGTCGTGATGCCGTCGGCAGTCAGATTGACGGCGATCTGGGTCGGAGAACCGATGGTCAGCATCTCCTCGAAGATGCGACGCACCACCGCCGCCTCGGCCTCGTTGATGACGAGCAGGCGGTTGTCAACGTCGTAACCGAGGGGCGGAACGCCGCCCATCCACATCCCTTTGCGCTTGGCAGCGGCGATCTTGTCGCGGATGCGCTCCCCGGTGACCTCGCGCTCAAACTGGGCAAAGGACAGCAGGACGTTGAGCATCAACCGCCCCATTGAGGTGGTGGTGTTGAACTGCTGGGTGACCGAAACAAAGGACACCTGGCGGCGCTCGAACACCTCGACCATCTTGGAGAAGTCGGCCAAGCTGCGCGTCAGGCGGTCAATCTTGTAGACCACCACGATGTCGATTTGGCCGCGCTCGATGTCGGCCATCAAGCGTTTGAGCCCAGGCCGATCCGTGTTGCCTCCAGAGTAGCCGGGGTCGTCGTAGTCGTCGGCAACAGGAATCCAGCCCTCGGCGCGTTGGCTGGCAACGTAGGCGTGGCCAGCTTCCTTCTGCGCGTCTATGGAGTTGAACTCCTGGTCAAGCCGCTCATCCGAGGACACTCGGCAGTAGACGGCGCAGCGTTTTCTGGGCTTGGTGCTGGCGATCTCGCTCATCGCGCACCTCCCTTGCTCAGACCAAAAAACAGCGGCCCCGACCAGTGCGCGCCGGTGATGTGGCGGGCCACCGCCGTCAAGCTTTTGAATTTGCGCCCCTGGTACTCGAACAGCCCCTCGGCGGTGACTGTCACCCGGTGTTCGCGCTCGCCCCATTCGCGCAGCAGGATTGTCCCGGGCGCGAAATCGAACTCACGGGGCTTAGCCCGCAGCTTGATCTTGGAGTGTTTTGCTCCGATGGCCTCCAGCCGCTGCTTGGTCTCGGGCGCGAGACCACCAAAGGCTTCCTCCTGCAATTTGTAGGCGATCCGGGACTCGACGTGCGTGCGGTTGGGGTAGTCCGGGCGACGTGGGAAATACCGATCCCACACCGTCCAGAGTTCGTGCATCGGCAGGCAGGCCAACTCTGCGATCCGTGCGGCGACGGATGCTTGTTTTTCGTTCATCACAACTTCTCCTCTTGATAGGGGGTTGTATGAACGCGCTGGTCGGGCAGAAAGCCAAGGCCTTTCGTTGTCGAATTGGCCCTCTGTTTTGGCACATCCGCGACGAGGGTGCGGACGATGGCGGCCGCAAGGATGGCGGCGATTTCGCCAGCACGGGCGCTGGCGCTCATCTCTGCGGGAGATGCGAGTTCGAGGTTCTTCATGACGGCTCCGAGGAATTGCAATCAACTTCAATGTTCTTGCAAATCCCCCGAAGCGGATGGCAACGCAGGGTAATGCGGCAAGTTTTATTCGCCGCTGATCCACTCCAAATGTTGTCTATCGAAATCGATCACTTGTGATTGGCCATCGTCATTGCAGGTTTTCAACCACTTCAGGTACGGACACCTCTTCGCCGTCGTCGTCGATGATCGCTTCGATGCCCGGCATCCTCAATTCCCAGGCACGCGCGCCATCAACTTTCACCATGTATTCCCGCCATGGCGAGTTTTTGCCTGTGAACAGATTGGATGGGGATTTGCAGCCCGTACCGTCCATGAGCATCTTTGTGTTGACGTGGGGCGTGCCTGCAGCATAAGCGTCCACCAGGCGTTGCAGCACGGTGATCTTGGCCTTGTTGGTCACTTTCCATGGAGCCTTACCCGGAATAGACAGCACGGCCGAGTAGCCATCAGCAGAGACCTTCAGGTTGACCGACGTTCCGCCCATGGCGGCCAGTTGGCCGTGTCGGTAGGCAACCTTCAACCGTGCCGTGTCAATGGCTGTTTCTTGGTCGGCTTCGCAGAGCACATCATTGATCGAAATCACCACATTGGTTCCGGCGAATGCAATCGGAATTGCAGAAGTCGTCAGCACAATGCCTGGCACGGAGCGCTGGTGAAGACGCAAGGCCGTATCGACCAAGGCAAACTGCCGCTCGTTGGACATACGCGCGGAGAAATACAGCGCAACAGCTTGTCCATCGACATCGAATTCTCCGAAAAATATCGGCTCTTCATCTTGATGCTTGCCACGAACTCCCAGCAAACTCGTACCCAAAGCGGTGATGATTTCTTCTCGCAACCAGTTCAGATCCACTTTCCACAGGCGCGCGTGCTTGGCGGGCAGTGTCACATCGCTGCCGGTCAGCGGATCGCGGTAACGAACCTGGTTCGGGTCGGTACACCGTTCAAAATCTACGGTAAAGCGTTCACCCTCAGCTACGTCGATCACCTTCCGAGTGATGCGCTCCCCTTCGGTGATGATCCCCTCATCTTCAAAGCGCTCGATGTCAATGCCCAGATGCGTCAATGCGAATCCGTCCATCGGACTGGTTGCGCACTCAAGAAGTTTTGCAACTTGCCGAATAAGATTGGGATCATCGATACCCGAGCCCGGATGCAAGGGTTTGAGCACCCCCAACGCTTCAAGCAATTGAGTTCCTGCATCGCGCAACCGCCGATCTTTCTCGCCCTGCAAACTGCAACGACCAGGTTCAGCCACCACGATGGACAGTGATGTAGCGGTGGTTTCGCCATCAAACACCATGTCGGCCACCAGCGTCACACCCAAGATAGCCCCGGACTGTGAGAACGGATGGGCACTCCATCGCTGGCTGATCACATCATGCAGTTCGACGCCGCTGTCAATGTGCAGCGTCACGGCATCGGTTGAATGTCCGATCAATGCCTTGGCTTCAGTCAAATACAAGCGCTCGACTTTGACGCCTTCCAATCGGGGTTTGACATCCTTGAGCGGTAAGGCAAACCGGGACAGGTCATACCTGGAGCGGTTCAGTGGCCGGTTTGACAAGGGAGCCTTGAAGCCATGCTTGGACAGCACATTGGCCAGCGGTGCCCGCGTTGACAGGGTGTGCGCGTAGGCCTCGACAACTTTTCTCTCTGGGTTGTAGACCAGCGTGGCATCTCGGGCGGGGAAATAGCAAAAGCTCTTGCGGTTGCGATTGATCATCTGCACGGCGGTCACTTGGTCGCCGGCAAAACGAACCACCAGGTAGTGGATGGTCGAGGTATCGCCATTCCTTTTTTCGTCGGCCAGCGGGACGTAGACCACCTCACACGGTT
>Ga0255182_1001815_pt1 | contig 10442 bp, 5 predicted proteins | sample Atl_UVDOM_RepA_8_FD_188420 | JGI IMG/M metagenome (GOLD analysis project Ga0255182, IMG submission 188420) | Freshwater microbial communities from Altamaha River, Georgia, United States - Atl_UVDOM_RepA_8d | ecosystem: Environmental > Aquatic > Freshwater > River | place: USA: Georgia | collected... | reverse complement strand
GCAGTCACATGCAGCCTGGCTTGATCCACCCCGTTTGAAAGTCGAGACTTACCGGTTGCTGGTGGACCGATTCCTGCCCGAGGAGCCTGTTGAGATGTTCCGTTTCACGCTGAGTGCCGCGATCGTACTCACCGCCTCTCTGGGCCCGGTCCCGTATCGTGGCCACGGGGTGATTTGGGCCGTCGAGCCACATCTGGCGCAGCAGACGCTGTTTGCCTCCCGCGATCTTGGCTACCACACGTATCGCATTCCCTCGCTGCTGGTCACCCCCCGGGGAACGGTATTGGCGATGGCCGAGGCACGCAAGAACGACGCCTCAGATCTGGGGAATGTCGACCTGGCTCTGTGCCGCAGCCTCGATGGCGGGCAGACCTGGCAAGAGGTGAAAATCATCGCGGATGATGGCGAACACACCATCGGCAATCCATGCCCCGTGGTCGACCGGCGGACTGGCACGATCTGGCTGCCGTATTGCCGGGATAACCGGCAGGTCTGGCTGACCCGAAGTACCGACGACGGCCTGACCTGGGCCCCGCCGGTGGAAATCACCGCCCAGGTGCTCGACCCCGCCTGGCACTGGGTGGGGACTGGACCCGGACATGGCATTCAATTGGCCGACGGTCGGCTGGTCATTCCCTGCTGGGCCGACGCGACCCCTCAATTGGGGGAGGCGCAGTTGTCGTTTGTGTTCTGGTCGGACGACGGCGGAAAGACATGGCAGCGCGGAGGAGCACTCGACCGCGATGCGTCGGATGAATGCGAAGTGGTCGAGCGGGTGGATGGCGTGCTGTATCTCAATGCCCGCAGCCGTCAGGGGAAGAAACAACGGGCGGTCGCCGTCAGCCATGACCGGGGGATGACATGGTCGAAGGTGACTTATGACCCCCGATTGCCCGAACTGTCGTGCCAGGGAAGCCTGGCCCGGTTCAGCACCGCCCGCGATCACGACCGCAACCGGATCTTGCTGGCGACCCCGGCGAGTCAGTCGGCACGGGCCGAACTGACCCTGCGGCTGTCGACCAACGAAGGTCACGACTGGCCTGTCAGCCGGGTCGTGGAACCGGGAATGGCGGGTTACAGCGACCTCGCCGTGACTCTGGATGGAACGATCCTGTTGTTATACGAGTCGCACAATTACACCCGGCTGACTCTCGCCCGGTGCAATCTGGAGTGGTTGACGGAGGGGGCCGACTCACCGGTGTTGCCTTGGAAGGTCTGGATGGAGACCCGCACCGGTCCACGTCCGCAGAGGCTGCACTGGCTGCGGCTGGACCTGCAGGCCGGGCAGTATGACCTCGACGTGGCGGTCGGGCAGGATCCGGACGGTGATGGACCGGTGGAGGCGCAGTTGACCCCGCCGCGCGAGTTGGCTGGCAAAGCTGGATTTCTCGCGGCGATCAACACCAACGCGTGGGAGATGATTCCGCCGCCGCCAGCGGGGATTCGCCCGATTTATCTGGCGGGGGGACACAGCAACATTCTCGGCTGGGCGCGCGATCAACGCATGGTTCGCAGCCCGCCACAGCCGGGGTTCTGGATGTTCTGGCTGGATGCCAACCGGAACGGGCATCTTGGTCCTGAAGTAACGGCTCCGGAAGGCGCGCTGTGTGCGGTGTCCGGTTTTGGCGGGCTCATCAAGGACGGAACGGTGTTGCCCGGGGAGGGGGGCGAGCTGCATCCCCGATCGGCACTCGGTCTCGATGCCACTGGACGCTGGCTGACCTGGCTGGTGGTCGATGGCCGGCAGAAGGGGTACAGCGAGGGGGTGAGTGAACGGGAGTTGGCGGAATTGATGCACGAGGCGGGCTGCCATCAGGCGTTCAACCTGGATGGAGGGGGCAGCAGCATCCTGCTGCTGGGGCGACCGGACGAACGACTGGAAATCCTCAACCACCCCTCCGACTCGCTGGGCCCGCGTCCGGTCCCTGTCATGCTGGGTGTGCGCCGACGTTAAAAGTCTTTCGTCGACGGCCCTGCCAAATTCCGCGGCAGCCTGCGAAACAGAAATCGAAGCCACACTCTGCCGAGGTTGTCCACCGTTGGAATGACCATTCCGGGAGGGCGAACCTCCGTGTGAGCCGTCCGCTGGATTCTGCCAGCCGAGCCGGGTGACAGGGCCGGGATCGACCTGGATCTTCCATGGAACCCGGGATCAAGTCTCGCGAGACCGAAAAACCCATGTGCTTCTCCCGCACCCAATCGGGGTGCATTGGCGGCGTCGTCTGCGCGAGGGATGTTTGGTCTGTTCGCCAACCGGGGGTAGGAGCGTTTGGGGCCACGTTCGCCTGGAAAGCGTCGGGGGTGATTCTGTGCCGTGGACAGACCAATAGGTCTGTCGCCACGGCGTGATAAGGGAGAGGCTTGTCAGCCTGTTTGTGGAGAGGAGTGGGCGGATTTTGGAGTCGTGGTTGTTTGACGCACAGACCAATAGGTCTGTTGCCACGGTGCGGCATCAACGTGAGAGAGTTTGGGGGACGTGACGATCGGAGGCTCAGTAAAACTCTCCAGACCTTCCATCGAACCGCTCTCGAGTTCTACTTCTCTCCCGTCGCAGCCGCAGGCTGCGGCAATGGGACCTGCTGCGAGGTCTGCAGGTAGCCGACGAGGTCGCGGATCTGGTCTTCGGTGAGTGTCCCCAGCAGGCCCTCGGGCATCAGCGAGGCGTCGGTCGGACGGATTTCGTCGATGTCGTCTTTCGCCACGAAGACCGACTCGGTCTGCGTCTGCACGGTCAACACCTTGTCGGTCTTGCCGACCACCACGCCGTTGAGCACACGACCATCCTTCAGTGCCAGCACTGACATGCGGAAGTCGACGGCAACCGCGGCATTTGGGTCGACGACGTTCTCGAGCAGGTAGTCGAGGTTCTTCCGGTTGCCTCCCGTGAGGTCAGGGCCGGCGTTCTTCCCCTGGCCGTACATCACGTGGCAGGTACCGCAGGTTTTCTGAAACAGCGCCCGGCCCTCTGAGACGTTGGCTTCGGCCAGCAGTTCGGGAGTCAACTGCGACTTGAGCTTGGCCATGAGGGCCTGTTTGTCGGCCGGCGACTCGCGGGTTTCTCCCCAGATCTCGGTCAGTTTCTTCGAGAGTGCCTCATCCTGCAGGCTGCGGATCTGGCGGGCGTGGAAGGCAGAAACATCCTGGCGTCGCACCCGGCCTGCGGCGATCGCATCGAGCAGAGTGGTGGCGGTTGCCACCCGGGCCGTGAGCGTGTTGATGGCGGCCTGGCGGGTTTCTGGGTCAAGTCGGGGGTAGACATTGAGGATGCGGTTGGCATTCTCGGGATGATCAACCAGCGCCAGGGCGCGGATCGCCTCGATGTCGACCGCCCGGTCGGTGAGAACCGAGTGGCAGAGGGCGGCCAGCCCCTCGGGCTGACTTTCGGCCAACGCCCGCAACGCCTGCCGGCGGGTCGACGGATCCTGCGTGTTGTTGGTGACAATCGCCTTCAGTTCATCGGCGGCCCGGCCATCGCCGAAGAGGGCCGAGAGTTCACGTGTCACCGCCGCGAGGGAGGCGTTTTCAGACTGGGCGAGTGCCGAGGCAATCTCATCCCACTGCGCGGGACGAGGGGCCTTGCGCCAGCCCCGCAGTCCTTCGGCCATGCCGGTCAGCACCTCGAGGCGGGCGGCATCATCGAGCCCGGGCCCGGCATCGCCGGCGGGAGCCTTCAGCAGGGCCACCAGGGCATCGACATCGCCGGGACGGCGTTCCAGTTCTTCGGTGAGACGGCGGGAGAGGAAGCGTCGCAGGTGCGGGAGCTTCGATTCGCGGAAGAGGGGCTCACGCTGCGCCTGCAGGTGGTCGAGCACGGCCGGTTCGAGTCCGTACCAGACCATCAATGGCAGAGCGCGATCGCCGGCGAACTCGCCCCGTTTGGCGAGCGCCAGAGCCAAATCGCCCCGCTGTTCGACGGGGAGCTTCTGCAGGGCCCCGGCCAGATGCAGCAATGGCAGGCCCCCCTGGGCTTTGCCCGCCAGTTCCACGAAGGCGGCGACGGTCTCTTTGGACGGGGCGCCCCGGTCGACCAGCAGCCGCACACACCACGCCTGCACATTTTCACTGGAGTCGGACAGCCCGGTCCGCAGGGCGGCTTCGTCGAGCGCCTGCATGTTCCAGAGTGCCCACAGGGCCCGCAGACGACGGGTCACGTCATCATGACTGGCATAGATGTCGCGCAGCCGGTCGAGCGTTGGCTTGAGTGACGCGGCGTCGTCGCCTCGCTGCACACGTTCGCGTAGCAGACGGGTGGCTGTGCGCACGTGCCATTCGTTGGGGTGCAGCATCAGTTCGGCGAGTTCGAGCGAGGTCTTCTCGCCGAGATTGGGCTGCGAGCGGGCGGGGTCGGGTGTGCCATGGGTGATCTTGAACAACCGGCCCGAACCACGGTGCACACCGTCGTTCTCGTGGCATTCGCCGATGTCGCTCCAGTCGGCGACGAAGACACCCCCATCCGGGCCGGTGATCAGCTCGATTCCGCGGAACCACGGATCATCGAAGAAGACAAAGTCAGGTTCATGGCGGGCCGTGTAGCCTGCCTGGTCGCGGTCCAGCCGGTCGCGGTTGAGCCGGTGTCCGTGCAGGTTCACCGTGAAGACGCCATTGCGATACGGGGCAGGCCAGTTGTCGCCGAGGTAGATCATGAGCCCCGAGTGGGCGTGGCCACCACCGGCGGCTGAGGTGGTGTCGGTGACCCCCTTCCGGATGTCGCTCCAGGCTTCGCGGGTGTCCCAGTGGAAGTGGTCGGCGGTCTGCTCGATCAGCTGGTAGATGTGCGGATCGAAGTCGCTGCCGTACATCCGGCGGAAGTGGGCCCCGGGAATGACATGCCAGAGGTGGCCAATAACGGTGTTGATGAAAAACAGTTCGCCATGTTCATCCCAGTCGTGTCCCCAGGGATTGGTCGTTCCGTGGGCGACCGCCTCAAACCGGCGTTCGATGGGGTGATAGCGCCAGACACCGCAGTTGATGCGGGTGCGCTGCGACTCGGTGGCACCGGGCACCCCGACATTGGAGGTGGCAAGAATGCCATGCCGTCCGTAGAGCCAGCCATCGGGGCCCCACTTGAGTCCATTGACGATGTTGTGGCGGACGGGACCGTCGTCGAAGCCATCGAGCAGCACGACGGGGGGGCCATCGGGAATGTCGTCCTGGTCAATGTCGGGAATCCACAGCAGCTGCGGGGCGCACAGGGCGAAGACACCACCGTAGCCCAACTCAATGCTGGTCAGCAGCCGGCCTTCGTCGAAGAAGACCTTCCGCTGGTCGTGCTTCCCGTCGCCGTCGGTGTCTTCGAGAATGACGATGCGGTCATGCTGGGCCGTGACGAAATTGATGGCGCTTTCGGCATAAGAGTAGTTCTCGGCGACCCAGAGGCGGCCCCGTTCGTCGGTCGTGAGGTGGATCGGCTGACGGACGTCGGGTTCGGCGGCGAACAGGGTTGCCTGGAAGCCCTCGGGGACCCGCACCCTGGCCAGCGCCTCTTCGGGCTTGGTGAGCGGGGTTGTTTCGGGTTGCGTGTCGGGGACGGTCTGGAATCCACCGTCGGGGCCGACCTTTTCGAACACCATGACGTGCTGCCAGGGGAGCGAGTCAATGGTGCGGCGGTACTTGAGGTTCAGCTCGGGAGGACTGATCTCGCGCTTGACCTGCGCCTGCGACATCTTGTGCACGAGCTTGATGGGAACTTCGGGATCTTCCATCCGGAATTCCACGAAGACCACGCGCCCGCCGGTCTTCATCGCCTTCGACAGTTCGAGCATCATCTCGTACGGATAGGCGAGTTCGTGGTAGACGTCGACCATGATGGCAAGGTCGACGCTGTCGGGTTCGAGCCGGGGGGATTTCTCAGTCCCCAGCAGCAGTTCCACGTTTTCGATCTTGTTGAGCTTGAGCTTGTTCTGCAGCAGGTCGAGCATTTCCTGCTGGACATCGACGGCGATCACCTTCCCCTCGGCGCCAACCTTCTGGGCCATCCGCAGGGTGATGACTCCCGAGCCGGCGCCGATGTCGGCAATCACCATGCCGGGCTTCAGTTCGAGGGCCTCAATCATTTTTGAGGTCGCCTCTTCCCGTTCCCGTTCGGGGCGTTCGAGCCAGGGGGCCCCGGCGAACCCCATGACGTGGGCAATTTCACGTCCCATATAAAACTTGCCGGTGCCGTTGGGGTCGTGGTTGGTGCGGAATTTGTACCGTCCGCCGCTGGTCCGGTCTTCGCGTTTCCCCTTGCGGGCTGTTCCCTGGGCGAGAGCGAGCGTGTCGTCGCCCGTGGATTCGTCGGCTGCGTTGACGGAGGAGTCGGCAGAGTCGTCCGGGGTGACTTCAGCCGGGTTGGCGGCGGCGACTTCCGGGGTGGCGACCTCAGGATTGAGGGGTTCCTTGTCGGCCGTGGTTGTGGGCTCGGCCGCGGGGGCCTGAGCGTGGTCGGTCACGGAGCCCGGCTGGCTCGACCCTGACTCGCCCGCAGGAGAGTTGCCTGGGGCTGGGGTTTTGTTTTCAGTCGTGAGATCGAGGTCGATCGAGGCCGTCTGCGACTGCGGGGCGGCGGTGGCGGTTGGCGGGGGAGTGGCCGGTCCCTTCTGGCAACCCGCGAACCCACTGGTCAGACCCAGCAGCAGGCTGGCGGAGAGCAGGGGTCTGTGGAACCAGCACAATTGGCTTTGCGACGGCAACATGGGTCAACCTCGAGCGACAGAGTCCAATCCAACCATGCCGCACCCGGGAGGCTTTCCACCCGGGCACGGCTCGAAGCGCCAAGAATAGCGAGACCGTGGCGAACTTCGCCAATCCCCGGTGGATTGGTCGAAACTTTTCCCGGTCTCTATGATCGGGAGATGCCTCCTTCACCCTCCCTGGCTGTGGCCACCCGGGCCTTCGCCCAGCCTTTAACCCTGGCCCTGCGCCGCGCGGCCGCCTGTGGCGCCACCGGTGTGCAGTTCGAGCTGCGCGAAGAACTGCGTCCTGAACTGCTGAGTGAATCGGGCCGGCGGCAGTTTCTGCACCGGTTGTCGGAACTGGGGTTGAGTCTCTCGCCTCCGTACTTTCCCACCCGCCGGGCGCTGCATGACCCCGAGCAGATCGATGACCGCGTGACAGCCGTCGCGAATGCGATGCGGTTCGCTGCGGAATTGCGGGCCCGGGTGATGACCCTGCGGCTCGGGCCGATTCCGGGCAGCGAACAGGCTCCCGAAGAACGCCGGTTGCTCGTGACGATTCTCAATGACCTGGCCCGGCACGGGAACCACGTGGGGGTGACCCTGGCGATCAGCCCGTCGGGTGAACCGGCCTCGGTGTATCAGCAACTGCTGGCCGAGGTGAAACAGGGGCCCATGGGAATCGATTTTGATCCCTGCTCGTTCGTCTGCTCGGGATTGAAGGTGGCCGACGCATTTCGGACGCTGCACACTCACATCGTGCATGTGCAGGCCCGGGATGGCGTGCGCGATCTCGATGGGACGGGGGCCGAGACTGCGGTCGGTGACGGCATGGTTGACTGGGTCGAACTGCTCGCACTGCTGTTCGAGGCGGGATACCGCGGATGGGTCACCGCGGTCCGCAACCAGGGGCATGATCGCGGGGGAGATGTCGAGCGGGCGATCGCCCACCTCAAATCGATTCACCTGTAGTCACCAGTGACCGGTCCCGCGGCACAGCGTGAGACGCCTGGCCCGGACGACACTGTTCTTCAACGCAAGACTTCCCGATTCTTCAGCACCCGAGGGGGCAATCTGATGGCTGCACGGCAGACGGGTCCCGGGCAAGAGCCTGAAGTGCTCACAGTGTCTGAGGTGACCCGCCAGATCAAGGATTCTCTGGAAGGGAATTTTCCCGATGCCTGGGTCCAGGGGGAGATTTCGAACCTGAAACGGGCCACTTCGGGGCACCTGTACTTCACCCTGAAAGACTCAGGGGCGCAACTGGGGGCGATCTTGTGGCGGTCGGGGGCGGCCCGGCTCAAGTTTGACCTGCACGACGGACTCGAGGTGATTGCCGCAGGGGCCATCGAAGTCTACGAGGCCCGCGGCACCTACAGCCTGGTGGTGAACCGGCTGGCCCCGGTCGGGATGGGCGGGTTGGAGTTGGCATTTCGCCAACTGTTCGAAAAACTGGAGGCCGAGGGATTGTTCGACCCGGCCCGGAAGCGGGGATTGCCAATGTTTCCCCGGCGGATCGCCCTGGTGACCAGTCCCACAGGGGCGGCGGTGCGTGACATGCTGCAGGTCTTGGCCCGGCGTTGGCCGGCGACTCCGGTGGTGATCGTGCCGGTGGCGGTTCAGGGGGCCGACGCAGCCCCGCAGATTGCCGCCGCACTGCGCAACGTCCACCGCATTCCGGGAGTCGATGTGGTGATCACCGGTCGTGGCGGTGGAAGTCTCGAAGACCTGTGGGCATTCAATACCGAAGTCGTGGCCCGGGCGATTCATGCCTGTCAGGTGCCGGTGGTGAGTGCGGTGGGGCACGAGGTGGATGTTACCATTGCCGATCATGTCGCCGACCGTCGAGCCCTGACACCGACCGAGGCGGCGACGCTGGTGACTCCCGACCGGCAGGAACTGCGCCAGTACCTGTCGCGGGTGGGAGATCGGCTGGCGGCGGGATTGAAACACCAGGCCCGCACGGCGCGGGCCCGCCTCGAGGGACTGGCCGCCCGCCGGGCGCTTGCCCGCCCGCACGAACGCCTGCACGAACTGGCCCGACGGGTCGATGACCTGGATGCCCGTCTCCGTCGCGGACTGCGCAGCCGTCTCGATCAGCTGCAGGCGCAACTCGCATCGCGCAGCGCCGCCCTGCACGCCCTCAGCCCGCTGCAGGTGCTGGGCCGGGGCTACACCGTCACCCGTGTCGCAGGGACCGGGCAGGTGGTGCAGGAGAGTGGCCAGGCCCCCGTGGGAACCCGCATCGAAACCCGCCTGACCCGGGGGCGGCTTGTCAGCCGGGTGGAGGAACAGCATGACCAATAACGAGACACCCGCAATCCCTCCCACGTTTGAGCAGTCGCTCTCTCAGCTCGAAGCGATCGTCGGTGACCTCGAAGAGGGCCGGATCGGGCTGGAGGCATCGCTGCTGCGATTTGAAGAAGGGGTCCGCCTGCTGCGGAACTGCCAGTCGCTGCTGGAGACCGCTGAACGCAAGATCGAGATTCTCACCAGCAGCCCGGCAGCCGCACAGCTGGAGACGGTGCCGTTCGACGCCTCCGCCACCTTCACAGAACCCGCGGCTGCTTCTCCCGCCGCCAAGCCCGCGCGCCGCCGTGCGTCGAAGGCTGAAAGCGACGAGGGAGGGGGCGAAGCCCGCCTGTTCTGAACGTCGTCGTGTTGGTCAATCGTCTTCGTCTCGGTGCCGATGAGAGTTTGGGGCCCCCAGGTTTTCGTGAGGTTTGGTCATGTCTGATTTGCCCGTTGTCTCGCTCCCCGAACTGGCTGTGCAGCAGCGCTACTCGGCGGCCGCCCAGGCCCGCGAAGAATCGCTCTGCTGCCCGCTCGAGTATCCCACCGAGCTGTTGAAGGTGATCCCGCAGGAAATTCTGGAGCGGGACTATGGTTGCGGTGATCCCACCTCGCACATTCATCCGGGTGAGACGGTGCTCGATCTGGGTGCCGGGGGAGGAAAACTCTGTTACATCACCGCCCAGGTGGTGGGACCGCAGGGACGGGTGATTGGTGTCGACTGCAACCGCGAGATGCTGGGGCTCGCCCGCAAGTACCAGAAGCAGGTGGCCGAGGCCCTCGGCTACGCGAATGTCGAGTTTCGCTATGGGCTGATCCAGGATCTGTCGCTCGATCTCGACCGGTTGGCCGATGAATTGGCGGCCCGCCCGGTGCGCGACCCCAACGACTGGCTGGAACTGCGCCAGGTCGAAGACCGGCTGCGACTGCAGTTCCCGCTGGTGGCCAGCGACTCGGTCGATTGCGTGGTGTCAAACTGCGTGTTGAACCTGGTGCGGCAACAGGATCGCCAGCAACTCTTCCGCGAGATCTTCCGCGTGCTGCGGAATGGCGGGCGGGCGGCGATCAGCGATATTGTGGCCGACGAAGATGTTCCCGCACACCTCCAGGGGGATGCCGACTTGTGGTCGGGCTGCATCTCGGGAGCTTTTCGGGAAGACCGGTTTCTCGAAGCATTCGCCGAGGCGGGATTCCACGGCATCGAGATCACCAAGCGGCAGGCCGAGCCGTGGCGCACGGTCGCGGGAATCGAGTTCCGCTCGGTCACGGTCGTTGCCCACAAGGGGCCCGCGGGTGTCGGGCTCGATCGGCGGCAAGCGGTCATCTACCGCGGCCCGTTCCGGCAGGTGCAGGATGACCAGGGGCAGGTGTACCGCCGCGGCGAACGGATGGCCGTGGGTGATGTGACATTCCAGCGTCTGCAGCAGGCCCCTTACGCCGGCCTGTTTGAACTGATCTCGCCGCGGAACGAGGTTCCCGCCCAGGAGGCACGGCCGT
>Ga0255182_1001813_pt1 | contig 10446 bp, 9 predicted proteins | sample Atl_UVDOM_RepA_8_FD_188420 | JGI IMG/M metagenome (GOLD analysis project Ga0255182, IMG submission 188420) | Freshwater microbial communities from Altamaha River, Georgia, United States - Atl_UVDOM_RepA_8d | ecosystem: Environmental > Aquatic > Freshwater > River | place: USA: Georgia | collected... | reverse complement strand
GCGCATGCTGTGCGACGCCCTGGCCCGCGAGGGCTACACCGTGCTGGTGGCGCGCGATGGCGAGCAGGCGCTGGAGCGTCTCGATCTGGTGGTGCCCGATGCCATCTTGCTCGATGCCGTCATGCCCGGTATCGGGGGCTTCGAAGCCTGCCGCCGCATCAAGGCCCGCACGGCCTGGGCCCATGTGCCTGTCATCTTCATGACCGGGTTGTCGGAGACCGCCGACATCGTCACCGGCTTCGAGGCCGGTGGGGTGGATTACGTGGTCAAGCCGGTGCGCATCGAGGAGGTCTTGGCCCGTCTGGCCACGCACCTGCGCAACGCCCGCGTGAGCCGCCTGGCCCGCGAGGCCGTGGATGTTGGGGGGCACGGGGTGCTCCTGCTCGACGCACGCCTGCGGGTGGCGTGGCGGTCGCCGCAGGCCGAGCAGTGGCTGCGCGCGCGCTTTCCCGATCTCGAAGGCGAGGCGCCGCTCGACTGGCTTCGTCAGCTGGCGGCCTGCCCGGTGGGGCATGAGGTGCCGGTGCCCGGCGGCGACGCTGATGGCGATCTGGTGGCGCGCAGCCTGGGCGCCGCCGGCCTGGGCGAGACCATGGTGCTGCTCAGTCGCGTGCCGGCCAGGGCGGGGCAGGCGGGTGTCGACGAGGCTGATTCAGGACAACGGCTGGCGTTCGCGGCCCTCACGCCGCGGGAAACCGAGGTGCTGTCGTGGCTGGCCAAGGGCAAGACCAACCGCGACATCGGCGACATCCTGGGCATGAGCCCGCGCACCGTCAACAAGCACCTGGAGCACATCTTCGAGAAGCTGGGGGTCGAGACGCGCGCTGCCGCAGCGGCCCTGGCCAGTCGGGCCATTGCGGCCTGAGCGGCGCGGCGCGCGGTTGCACCCGTTCACCGCTGTTGCCGCATCTTGCACGGACAGGTCCGTCGCGCATCATCCATCTGGATATGGTGGAGCCCCATGACGTTGGTGCAGACTGCACGCGTCCGATTCCATCGACACAGGAGCTCCTGATGAAGATCTCGATGATGTGGGCCGCCCTGGCGGCCACCCTGGCCGCTTCGGCCCCGGCCCACGCGCAGGTGGCCCTGACCTTCGACGCTGACGCCCAGGGGGTCACCGCCTCCAGTGGGGCCGCCATGAGCTGGGACCCGGCCGGCCACCTGGTCTTGCAGGACATCGACAGCAGCGACTTCTATGTGTCGCTGCCCACCGCGGTGCTGGGCGACTGGTCGGCCTACATCGGCGGTACGTTCGCGTTCGATGCGGTCAACCTCAATGGGGCCGCAAACGACTGGTTCACCTTCGGCACGCTGCGCATCAGCTCCGGGGCGTCGTTCGTCGAGCGTGACATCGTGGTGCCGGCGGCGCCCGCCACGTCGTGGACCACCTACAGCACGACGCTGGACGCCGCCACCTGGGGCAGTGTGCTCGGCAATGTGACCGGCGTCACGCTGATGCTGGAATCTCATGTCGGCTTCGATGGGGCGCAAGGTTTCGAGCTCAACGGGCTGGACAACATCCGCGTGACGTCGGCGGTGCCCGAGCCTGGGGCCTGGGCCCTGATGGCGACCGGTCTGGCCGTGGTGGCGATGGCGCGTCGGCGCCCGCCGGTCAGCCGCCCCAGCTGAGCTGGGGCTCGCCCTGCAGGTGCGTGACCACGCCCTGCGGGCTCACCTGCAACCGGCCCTCGACCATCCAGCGCACGGCGCGTGGGTAGATCACGTGTTCCTGGGCCAGCACCCGGTCAGCCAGCACGGCCTCGGTGTCGTCGGCATGCACGGGCACGGCGGCCTGCACGATGATCGGTCCGTGATCGAGCTCGGGCGTCACCAGGTGCACGGTGGCGCCGGCCACCTTGCAGCCGGCCTCCAGTGCCCGCTGGTGCGTGTTCAAGCCCGGAAACGCCGGCAACAGTGAAGGGTGGATGTTCACCAGGCGGCCGGCGAAGTGCCGCACGAACCCCTCGGTCAGGATGCGCATGAAGCCGGCCAGCACCACCACATCCGGCCGGTGAGCGTCGATCACCCGAGCCAGTTCGGCGTCGAAGGCCTCACGGCTGTCGAAGGCCTTGTGGTCGACCACGGCGGTGTCGATGCCGCGTTCGCGGGCAAAGTCCAGGCCACTGGCGCTGGCCTTGTTGCTGATCACGGCGGCGATGCGGGCCGGCCACTGTTCGAGTGCGCAGGCCTTGACGATGGCTTCCATGTTGGAGCCCCGGCTGGAAATCAGGATGACGATGTTCTTCATGCAGGCGAGAGTGTAGTGGGCGCCGCGGCGGTCGAACACCTACAATCGGTGTCCCCGCTCGTGTCCCCACCCGTCGATCTGCTTCCATGGCCCCCACCCAACGTGTCCTCACCGGCATCACCACCACCGGCACCCCCCACCTGGGCAACTACGTGGGTGCGATCCGTCCGGCCATCGCGGCCAGCCGGGAGCCGGGGGTCGAGAGCTTCTTCTTCCTGGCCGACTACCACGCCCTGATCAAGTGTGATGACCCGGCGCGCATCGCCCGGTCGCGACTGGAAATCGCAGCCACGTGGCTGGCCGCCGGGCTGGACACCGACCGCGTCACCTTCTATCGCCAGAGCGATGTGCCCGAGATCCCCGAGCTCAACTGGCTGTTGACCTGTGTGACCGCCAAGGGCCAGATGAACCGGGCGCATGCCTACAAGGCAGCGGTCGATGCCAATGGGGCCAGCGCCGAAGATCCGGATGCGGGCATCACCATGGGCCTGTACTGTTACCCCATCCTGATGGCGGCCGACATCCTGATGTTCAACGCCCACCGCGTGCCCGTCGGGCGCGACCAGGTGCAGCACATCGAGATGGCCCGCGACGTCGCCCAGCGGTTCAACCACTTGTATGGCCAGGGGCGCGAGCTGTTCGCGCTGCCGCAGGCCGAGATCGAAGAGAGCGTGGCCACCTTGCCGGGCCTGGACGGGCGCAAGATGTCCAAGAGCTACGACAACACCGTACCCCTGTTCGAAGGGGGCCCCAAGGCCCTGCGCGATGCCGTGGCCCGCATCGTGACCGATTCGAGACTGCCGGGGGAGCCCAAGGACCCGGACGGCAGCCACCTGGTGACCTTGTACGACGCGTTTGCGACACCAGTTCAGCGCGAAGCGTTCCGCGCCGACCTGCGCGCCGGTCTGGCCTGGGGCGAGGCCAAGCAGCAGTTGGTGCAGGTCATCGAAGACCATGTCGGCCCGATGCGCGAACACTACGCCCGCCTGATGGCCGAGCCGGACCGCATCGAAGCCATTCTGCAGGCCGGCGCCGACAAGGCCCGCGCCATCGCCACGCCGTTCCTGCGCGAGCTGCGCCAGGCTGTGGGCCTGCGGACGATGGTGGCAGCGCCGCAACCCGTTGCGGCCAAGGTCGACAAGGGCGCCGAGCTGCCCGTCGTCAAGCAGTACCGCGAGACGGACGGGCAGTTCTACTTCAAGCTGACCACGGCCAAGGGCGAGCTGCTGCTGCAGAGTCAGGCCTTTGCCCAAGGGCGCGATGCCGGTGCCTGGGTCAAGCGGCTCAAGACCGAAGGGGCCGCCGCCTTGTCCCTGGCCCCGGTGAGCCTGGCCGACGGCGTGGATCCGGCCACGGTCGAGACGGCGCTGGCGGCGCTGGCGGCGCACGAGGCCGAACTCGCGGCCCGGGCGGCCTCCAAGGGCTGAGGCCCAGCGAGGGACACGATGGCCGGCATCCACATCACCGACATCGAATCGGCCATCAACTGGTGGCGCGAACGCACCCCGTCGCCCGACGGCATCAGTCTGGCGCCCGAGGTGCGGGCGCTGGCCGAGGTCTACGCCCTGATGGTGTACTACCACGAGGCCGAATGCGACGAAGACACCATGCCGCCCAAGGCGCGCGACGCCTGGCTGGCCTGGTACGCCACCACGCCCGACACGCCCTGCATCGCCATCTGCTCGACCAGCCAGGGTGACGACGTCTGCAAGGGCTGCGGACGCACCTTCGAGGAGGTGCAGCTCTGGCCCGAAATGAGCCCGGGCGACAAGCGCGCCACGTGGCGGCGCATCGTCATGGAGTCGACCTCGTGGCGCTTCAACCGCTATGCGGAGCGCGCCGCCGAGCGGGCCGCGGCGGTGGTCGCTGCGAACGACCCACCGACGGCCGGCTGATTCGGCTTACTGCGGCACCTGGGCGGCCTGAGCCCGCTGCAGGGCCCGGGCGTGGTCTTCGGGCAGGATGTGCCCGGCGGCGAGCGCCGCGTCGGCCGCGACCTTGTATTTGGCGACGTAATCGGCCTTCGTGGGATAGAGCTTCTTGAGCTTGGTCGCATCGAAGTACTCGGTGTAGCCGCCGGCGATGCAGGCAAACAGGTCGAGGAAGGCGAGCGAACCGCTGGTGAAGTTGGCGTTGCCGTAGGTGCCGATCGGGGCGTCGATGTCCGGCAGGCGCAGGCCACCGACAGCGTTGCCGTTGGCATCCTTGACGATGCTGCCCAGCCAGTTGCGCTTGATGCGCGGTGCCGTCGGGGGCGGCGTCCCCGTGCTCACCCAGGTGCTCAGATGGCGCAGCACGGCGTTCTGGGCCATGTAGAACGGCATGGCGTTGTGCGGCTTGCTGCAGGTGGGACGGTCGAAGCCCACTTCGCGCTCGCTCACCGAGTAGATGTTGTCCAGCAGGTATTCATCGGCGTGGGCGGCGCCGGCCACTTCCCAGTAGCGCACCTTGGCCGAGTCCACCGCCTTGGAGGTGCCGGCCTGGACCGACACGTCCATCTGCGACTGGATCTGGAACACGGGCACGCTCGAGTCGGCCCGGATGTTCGTGTAGCCCAGCGGCACGTTGCTGCCCACCGAGGAAATGCTCGCACCGGGGTTGCCGCGGCCGTGGATCATGAAGCCGTCGAACACCGGGTCGATCGGGTGGATGGCGTTGACGTAGGTGGTCAGACGGATGGCCGACTGCGAGTGACCGCTGCCCAGGATCTTGCGGGGTTGCAGCCCGCCCAGGATCGCGCCGGGCTGGTCGCGCAGGGCCTGAGCCACCTGCGAGAAGATGTCGTAGGACAGGTCATCGCTCGGCACGCTGCCGGTCGCGTAGCGGTCGCCGTACTGTTCCAGCTTCTGCACGCCCTGGACGCCGACCTTCTGATTGGCCACGCCCACGTAGGCGTATCCCTTGCGCAGGATCTCTTCCCGGTTCATGCCCCAGTCCACGTCAAGCGGGTAGCCCGAGCTGACGTTGAGCCATTCCACCAGCACGATGCCGTTGAACTGGGCGGCCTGAGCCGGTCGGCGCACGATGATGGCCGTCTTGTAGGGGTTGTTGCTGGACTCGACCACCGCGGTCCACTCGCCATCGGTCCCCAGGGTGCCGGTGCCCTTGAAACGCCGGGCCTGACCCGAGACGAAGAATTCCTGCTCGACGAAGGGCGCACTGCCGAACTGGTCGGCACGGTCCCCGTAGGCGTCGCCCGGGGGCGGGACCTCGATCTGGGCACGCGGGGCGGCGGTCACGCCCGAGGCGGCCGCCACGACGAGCGTGCAGGCCAGCGCGGTGGCGCGCAGGCGCCGGGAAAACGTCAGTGTGTGGGTCATGGCTTTTGTTTGGTGTCGTTAAACGTTCGAATGGTGAACAAAAGCGACGCCACGGGGATCGGGTGTTTCCCGCAGCGCCCCCTCGATAGAATGGCTGTATTGCCCACCCGGCCCTCCCCATCGCCTTCCATGAACGCACCCACCTCTGGCGCACCCGCGTCCAGTTCCGACGAGCACCACAAACCCACGAACTTCCTGCGAGGCATCATCGATCGCGACCTCGAGCAGGGCACCCACGCCAGCCGCCGCTGGGCCGGCAGCCCGGGCGATGCCGCCCACCACGAGGCCGGTCAACCCGACCCGGCCCGCATCCGCACGCGCTTCCCGCCGGAACCCAACGGGTATCTGCACGTGGGGCACGCCAAGTCCATCTGCCTGAACTTCGGGCTGGCGCGTGACTACGGTGGCGTCTGCCACATGCGCTTTGACGACACCAACCCCGAGAAGGAAGAGCAGGAATACGTTGACTCCATCCTCGATGCGGTCACGTGGCTGGGCTTTGGCTGGGATTCGGCCTTCCATGGCAAGGCCGAAAGCCACCTCTACTACGCCAGCAACTATTTCGACTTCATGTACCGCGCGGCCGAGGCGCTGATCACCGCGGGCCTGGCCTACGTGGACGAGCAGTCGCCCGAGGACATGCGCAAGAACCGTGGCGACTTCGGCACGCCCGGCACCGACAGCCCGTTCCGCAACCGCACGCCCGAGCAGAACCTCGTGCGGTTCCGCGAAATGCGCGACGGCCAGCACGCGGACGGCTCGATGGTGCTGCGCGCCCGCATCGACATGGCCAGCCCCAACATCAATATGCGGGACCCGGCCATCTACCGCATCCGCCGGGCCACGCACCACAACACGGGCGACGCCTGGTGCATCTACCCGATGTACACGTTCGCGCACCCCATCGAAGACGCGCTGGAGCAGATCACCCATTCGATCTGCACGCTGGAGTTCGAGGATCAGCGGCCGTTCTACGACTGGCTGCTCGACAACCTGGCCACGCTGGGGCTGCTCAAGCAGCCGGTGCCGCGCCAGTACGAGTTCGCGCGGCTCAACCTGACGTACGTGATCACGTCCAAGCGCAAGCTCAAGCAGCTGGTGGACGAGGGCGTGGTCACGGGCTGGGACGACCCCCGCATGCCCACCATCGTGGGCCTGCGCCGCCGGGGCTACACGCCCGAGGCCATCCAGCTGTTCTGCGAACGCATCGGCGTGAGCAAGGCTGACAGCTGGATCGACTACAGCACGCTCGACATCGCCCTGCGCGACGATCTCGAAGGCAAAGCCCACCGCGGCATGGCCGTGCTCGATCCCATCAAGCTGGTGCTGACCAACTGGGACGAGGTCATGGGGGCGGGGCACCAAGAGCCGTGCAGCTTGCCTGCGTTGCCCCATCCGCCCGAAGGCACCGAATCGCCGGTGCGGCACTTCCAGCTGGGCCGCGAGGTCTGGATCGAGCGCGAGGACTTCGAAGAGGTGCCACCCAAGGGCTACAAACGCCTGTTTCCGGGCAACAAGGTGCGCCTGAAGGGCGGCTACGTCATCGAATGCACCGGCTGCACGCGTGACGCGCAGGGCCGTGTCATCGAGGTGCAGGCCACCGTGGTGCCCGACACCAAGAGCGGCACGCCCGGCGCCGACAGCGTCAAGGTCAAGGCCGCCATCACCTGGGTGGGCGTGGCCGATGGCGTCGCGGCCGAGGTGCGCCTGTACGACCGCCTGTTCACCGACCCGCACCCGGATGCCGGTGGCAAGGACTTCAAGGCCAGCCTCAACCCGGACAGCGTCAAGGTGGTGACGGGCTATGTGGAGCCCTCGCTGGCGGCGGCCCGCCCCGACCAGAAGTTCCAGTTCGAGCGGTTCGGTTATTTCGTGGCCGACCGCAAGGACCATGCGCCCGGCCGCCCGGTGTTCAACCGGATCACCGGCCTCAAGGACGGCTGGGCCAAGTAAGCCATGAGCCAGCGTGGGCGCAGGCTCGGGGCCGTGCTGGCACTGGCGGTGCTGGCGCTCGGGGCCGTGCTGGCCTGGCGGACTTGGCAGTTTCCCAGCGTCCAGCCCGCCGTGACGGCCGTGCCCGGCGTGGCCGTGGACGGCGCTGCAGCGGCCGCCCGGCTGGGCGAGGCCATCCGCCTGCCCACGGTGGCCCAGGGGCAGGCCGAGCACGATGCGGCGTTCGCCGAGCTCCATGCCCTGCTGGCTCGGCGCTACCCGCGTGCGCACGCGGTGCTGCAGCGCGAGACGATCGGGCGCCACGCGCTGCTGTACCGGTGGCCAGGGCGCGATGCGCGGGCCCGGCCGGTGGCCCTGATGGCGCACCAGGACGTCGTGCCCGTCGCCCCGGGCACCGAAGCCGATTGGTCGAAGGCGCCGTTTTCCGGGGCCGTTCACCAAGGGGAGGTCTGGGGGCGCGGCGCGTGGGACGACAAGGGTAGCCTGATGGCCATGATGGAGGCGGTCGAGCTGCTGGCCGCATCCAGCTTCCAGCCGCGCCAGACCGTCTACCTGGTCTTCGGCGCCGATGAGGAACTGGGCGGCAGCGATGGTGCCCGCCGCGTGGCCGAACGTTTTCGCGCCCAGGGCCTGCGCTTCCGCCTGATCCTCGACGAAGGCTTGCTGATCACCCATGGCATGGTGCCCGGGGTGCGCCGGCCCGTGGCCTTGTTGGGGGTGGCCCAGAAGGGGTACTTGAGCGTGCGGGTGGTGGCGCAAGGGCAGCCCGGGCATTCCAGCCAACCGGGACCTGGTCATGCCATCGGCGTGCTCGCGCAGGCCCTGACTCGGCTGGAGGCCAACCCCCTGCCGGCCCGCATGGAGCGGCTCACGCGGGCCACGCTCGAGGCCGTGGCGCCCGAGGCCGAGGGCCTGATGCGCGTGGTGCTCAGCAACCTGTGGCTCACCGCCCCGCTGGTCGAGCATCAGCTGGCCGCGTCCCCGGCTAGCAACGCCATGTTGCGCACCACCGCCATCCCCACGGTGCTGTCGGCCGGCGAACGCGACAACGTGGTCCCGGGCCGGGCCAGTGCGGTCATCAACCTGCGGTTGCTGCCCGGCGATCGCATCGATCAGGTCGTGGCGCACCTGCGGCAGGTGGTGCAGGGGCTGCCTGTGACCGTCGAGCCCCTGCAGCCGTCGGTCGAGGCCTCGCCCGTGTCAGCCGCCGAGGGATGGGGCTACCGCCTGGTGGCACGCACGCTGCGCGAACTGCAGCCGGACGTGGTCGTGGCCCCAGGCTTGCTCATCGGCGGTGCCGATTCGGTCTACTTCAGCGACCTCAGCGACACCATCCTGCGCTTTCGGCCGCTGCACGCGCGCAAGGACGACCTGACGCGCTTTCACGGCAGCAACGAGCGAATCAGCGTGGACAACCACGTGCAGTCGATCCAGTTCTACGAACGCCTGATCCGTCGCGCCAGCGAGCAGCCCTGATCGGCTCAGGTGTGGGTGCCCGAGGAGCGGGCCTGCCGCCGCGCGTGGACGGCCTGCAGCCGCTCGCGATCGGCGGCGCTGGCCCCGGGGCCCGCCACGACCTGCACGTCCGCCGGCCCCAGCACCCGGCCATCGGCCGCCCGGGGCTGCATCCGGGGCAGCGGCTGCCCGCTGGCCCGGTCCTGCAAGGCCACCGGGGGGCCGTCGGGCCAGGCTTCGTGCCGGTCGCCCCATTGCACCAGGGCCACGATGACCGGGTACAGGTCGCGCCCCTTGTCGGTCAGGCGGTATTCCAGCGCCTTGCCGTTCTGGCTGGTCTGGGTGACCGCCAGCACGCCACCGTCGACCAGCTTGTGCAGCCGTTGGGTCAGCACGTTGGGTGCAATGCCCAGCTGGGCCTGAAATTCACCGAAGCGGCGTGTCCCGAAAAAGGCCTCGCGCACGATGAGCAAGGTCCACCACTCGCCGATCAGGTCGAGCGAGCGGGCCAGGGAGCAGCGTTGGTCAGCGAAGGACGTGTGGCGCATGGTGGGGATATTACTTTTTTCATGCAAGTTGATCCAGGGGTGTGCATATACTTGCGTCATGCAAGTAAGCGGCAGGAGCCCCTGACATGACCGACATCGCGCTGTTCATCCATTCCACCGGCACCGGGCCCTTCATGTGGAAGCCCCTGCTGCAGAGCCTGCCGCCCGGGACGCAGGCGGTCCTGCCCGTCAACCGAGGCTACAGCCCCACCGATCTCCTGCCGCGGGGCACGACGATCGGTCTGGCCGACGAAGTGGCTCACCTGAAGTCGCAGATCCCTGCGGGCACGAGCGGGGTGCATCTGGTGGCGCACTCCTATGGTGGCCTGGTGGCGTTGACCCTGGCGCTCGATGCGGCGGTCCCAGTCAAGTCGGTCTGGCTCTACGAGCCTGTGCTGTTCGGCGCCCTCAAGGCGGTCGAGGACACCCTGCCCGATGATGCTGCCGAGCATGTGCGGCGCCTGTACGGCGATGCCGACTTCCTGCTCAATGCGGAGACGGGGGGGCTGGCACCGTGGCTGGCGCAGTTCGTCGATTACTGGAACCACCCGGGCATGTGGGCGTCGATGTCCGAGAAGTCCCGCGCGATGGCCCAGGTCGTGGGCTGGAAGATGTTCCAGGAGGTGCGCATGGTGTTCGAAGAGCCTCGGCCCTTCGATGCCTACCGTTTCAAGGTGCCCCTGACCCTCGTCAAGGGTGAGCACACCCAGCCGCCTGCGCGCGAGATGGTGCGCCGCCTGGCGGCGGTCAACCCGCATGCGCAGGTCGAGGTGCTCAAGGGGCTGGGCCACATGGGCCTGGTGGGCAACCCGGCAGGCGTGCTGCCCTCGCTCCAGCAGCACTGGGCGCGCGTGCTGGCCTGACGACCTTGGCCGCCGTCAGGCCCTGGGCTCACTTGAAGGCGTAGCTCAGCGTGAAC
>Ga0255182_1001807_pt1 | contig 10459 bp, 10 predicted proteins | sample Atl_UVDOM_RepA_8_FD_188420 | JGI IMG/M metagenome (GOLD analysis project Ga0255182, IMG submission 188420) | Freshwater microbial communities from Altamaha River, Georgia, United States - Atl_UVDOM_RepA_8d | ecosystem: Environmental > Aquatic > Freshwater > River | place: USA: Georgia... | reverse complement strand
GCCCATGCCCTCGATCAGGCCGCGCAGCTGGTCTTCCACCACCTCGGCCAGGGTGCCCACCACCATCAGGTTGGGCGCGGGGTCCTCTCGCTCGGGCAACTGCTCGACCAAGGCTTGCAAGCACGCATCTTCACCTTGGGTGAACGTCGTTTCAATGCCGCTGCCCGAGTAGTGCAGCACCCGCACCTGCGGGGCGTGCAAACCATGCAAGCGCTGGGCGGCACGGCCCAAATCGAGCTTGATCACTTCCGAGGGGCAGGAGCCCACCAAAAACAAGGTGCGGATATTGGGGCGCCGCGCGAGCAGCTGGCCCACGATGCGGTCGAGCTCGTCGTGCACATCCACCAAACCGGCGAGGTCACGCTCTCCAATGATGGCGGTGCCAAAGCGGGGCTCGGCAAAAATCATCACCCCAGCAGCCGATTGCAGCAAATGTGCGCAAGTGCGCGAGCCCACCACGAGGAAGAAGGCGTCTTGCATTTTGCGGTGCAGCCAGATGATGCCGGTGAGCCCGCAAAACACCTCACGTTGGCCGCGCTCTTGGCGAACCTGTACATCGCCGCAACCTTCGGTGGGCGGGATGGCTTGAATGGGAATGTCGCGTCGCATCTCAATGTCCTTGGGTGGCCACAGAGGGCGTGAAAGAAACAGCCTCGTCTTGGCTGGCCTGCAAGCGCGCGGCGCGCAACTTCAAGAGGAACTGTGCGGCGTTGATCACATACACCGCGTACGCGGCCAGTGCGAGCCAGAGCTGCGCCTGGGCGGGTAAGCTGTCTTGCCACCACACCACCAAGTAGGCGGTGTGCAAGGCCATCACCAGCATGCTCACGACGTCTTCCCAAAAGAAACTCGGCGCAAAAAGGTATTGACCGAAAACCACTTTTTCCCAAATGCAGCCCGTCACCATGATGGTGTAGAGCAGGGCGGTTTTGACCAGCACCGAGAGCTGCGCCCAGGTTGTGTCCCCTTCACCCCAGAGGCTCATGCACACCAAAACCAAGCTCACCAAAAACACCAAAAACTGCAAGGGCGCCAGAATGCCCTGGACCACGGTCCAGATGGTTTGGTCGCGTCTCTGCCGCTCCTCCTGCGTATACAGGGGACGGGGGGACGATCGGGAAAGGGTCATGCAAAGGCCTTTTTTGGGATGAATCAACTTTAGAACGCACACCGCATACTGTCAACTAAAATTGACGGTGAAATAAATTGACAAAACTAGGGTTTTCCCTATAACCCTACTGCCAAAGCAGGAACAAACTAGGAGTTGTGGTCGTGTCTTGGACGCGGCTCGTAGCCCGCCAATCAATGGGTTTCCGGATTTCTCCGGGTACAGTGAGGGGATGTGGGGAAGGTGACAGGCAAAACCCTTGGACTTTTATCAGCGCGATCGTTCGATTTCCACGGCAAATTTGCCGTGGTCGGGCACCCTTGGCCCGAACGAACTCGCCCCGCACGAAGCGGCTGAGATCGACGGTCCTATCCCCGCGAGCGAAATTCATCGCTTAGCCCTGGCGTCTCTGGAGAGTGCCGAGGCCACCAACCAATGTGCATCCACTTGGTTGCAGCTCGGGGGCTTCATTGACGACATTTACTTGCATGGCATCACCGGCGCGGCGCGTTTGCTCGGCGCCTGGTGGCTCTCCGACCGCATCGCCTTTAGCGATGTGACCGTGGGCAGCGCCCGCCTGCACCGCCTGCTCTACGATTTCAGCCCGGTTTTCCTCGCCAACTGTGAGCCCCAACAAGAGGCCACGGTCTTGCTCTGGCCCGAGCCGGGCTCGCAACACACCATGGGCGTGTTCATGCTCTCGGAATTCTTCCGCCGGGCGGGCTGGCACACGCTGCTGGAGCACCCCGATCACTCGCTCGATCCGCTGCGCACCATCGCCACCAACTGGATTGACTTGGTCGCCCTCTCCGTGGGCTCAGACCGCCAGTTTGAGGGCCTGCGCACCTTGGTCGCCAACATCCGGCAAACCAGTCCTAATTCGAATATTCGCATCTTGGCGGGCGGCCCCATGGCCTTGACCCACGCCCAAGCCCTGCGCGATTTGGGTGTGGACTGGGTGGGCACCGATGCCCGCACCACGGTGATGCAAGCCACCCGCGAATGGAAAGCGGCGGTGAATTAAGTTGGAATATTTGCAAGGAATCGCTTGATGGGGGGTTTTGCCGTGTCACAATTCGCCGCAGACTGTTGAGGACCGCCGTTTTCACAGTAACACAACAAGAGACAAAGTCCATTCCTTCGCGTTCATGAACCGACTGGCCCTTCAACCCGACACGCTTGCCCAACTCATCGGCAAGGTTTCGGACATCGCCTTAGTGCTCGATGCCGAAGGTCGGGTGCAAGATGTCTCCCTCGCACGCGCCGAACTCACCTTGCTCGGAACCCCTGATTGGCTGGGCAAGCCTTGGCTGGAGACGGTCACCACGGAGAGTCGCGCCAAAGCCGAGCAGCTCTTGCAGTCCGCCCGTGCCGGTCAAGACACCGGCTGGCGCCACATCAATCACGCCGTGGCCGCCGGACAAGATATTGCCGTGCAGTACAGCGCGTTTCGCTTGGAAGAGGATGGCCGCCTGCTCATCCTAGGCCGCGATTTAGAAGAAGTCGCGGCCCTGCAACGCCGCTTGGTCGAGACGCAGCAATCCATGGAGCGCGATTTCGTGCGCCTGCGCCACGTCGAGTCGCGCTACCGCATCTTGCTCGACACCAGCCCCGAGCCCATCTTGCTGGTTGACGCCCACAACGACAAAGTGGTCGACGCCAACCTCGCCGCGCAAGCTTTGTTGCGCGACGCCAGCCGCCGCCTTGCCGGGCGCGATGTCTTCGAATGCTTTGAGCGCCCTGGGCACGAGGAACTTCGGGCCTGCATGCGCATGGCGCTGGCCTCTGGTCGCATTGAGATGTGCCGCAGCCGCTTGGGCGGCGCGAGCGCCGACACCAGTGTCTCCTGCGTCGTCTTCCGCCAGGAGGAGGGTGCCCAGCTGCTGCTGCGCCTGCATGTGCAAGAGCCTGCGGCCAAGCCGGTGCGACACCAAGTGGAGGGCTTGGGCGAGGTGGTGCAGCGCGCCCCCTTGGGCATCGTCATCACCGATCGTCAAGGCCGTTTGCGCGAAGCCAACGATGCCTTCCTCGCCCTCATGGGCGCGCTCTCCGTGTCCCAACTTCAGGGCCAACCCCTGGAGAACTGGCTCCAGCGCGACGCCGTCGACTGGGGCGTACTCAACACCCACCTGCGCCAGCAACGGCAAGTCAAGGGCTTTGCGACCCAATTGCGCGCCCTCTCGGGCCTGGGCACGGCAGTCGACATCGCGGGCATCGCCTTGGAGCAAGAGGGGGTTTACGCCTTCTTCATTCGTGATGTCGAGCGCAGCCGCACCCAAGAGAAGCCCTCGGCCACCGTCGGCATGGCTGGCACCGTCACCGAGCTGGCCAACCTTGTGGGCCGTATGCCCATGAAAGACATCGTGGGCGAGACCACGGACCTCATCGAGCGCAGCTGTATCCAGTCCGCGCTAGCCCTCACGCAAAACAACCGCGCCTCGGCCGCGGAGATGCTCGGCCTCTCCCGCCAGAGCCTTTATGTCAAGTTACGCCGCTTCGGCCTGGTCTCGGCCGACGAAGAGTCACTCTAAATTTCCTTTATAAAGTGTCAATTCCTATTGACACAATGCCGTGAAACGCAAAAAATGGGGGCATGTCCCTGCCCCAGCCCGCGGCCGTCGCTGAACTGCTCAAACCCATCACCTGGTTCCCCCCCATGTGGGCCTTTGCCTGCGGGGTGGTGGCTTCTGGCCAAGGCCTCTCAGGCCAAGTGTGGCTCATCGCCTTGGGCCTGGTGCTCACCGGCCCCTTGGTCTGCGCAAGCAGCCAGGCCGTCAACGATTGGTTTGACCGTCATGTCGACGCCATCAACGAACCCCAACGCCCCATCCCCTCGGGACGCATGCCGGGCCGCTGGGGTTTGTACATCGCCATCATTTGGACCGCCTTGTCCGTGCTGTGGTCCTGGCAGCTTGGCATCTGGGGCTTCTACGCCACCTTGCTTGGCTTGGCGCTGGCGTGGGCCTACAGCGCGCCGCCCCTGCGCCTCAAAGCCAATGGCTGGTGGGGCAACGCGGCTTGCGCCTTGAGCTACGAGGGCTTGGCCTGGATCACGGGCACCGCCGTCATGCTCGGTGGGGCCATGCCCGATACGCACTCGCTCATCCTTGCCTTGCTCTACAGCGCGGGGGCGCACGGCATCATGACACTCAACGATTTCAAGTCCGTGCAAGGCGACGCGCAAATGGGCGTGCGCTCCCTACCCGTGCAACTCGGGGTGCACCGCGCCGCGATGGTGGCTTGCCTCATGATGATCTTGCCGCAGTGGGCCGTGGTGGCCTACTTGCTGCAACTGGAGTTGCCCGCCCACGCCGCGGGCGTGTTTGTGTTGTCGCTGGCGCAAGGGCCGCTCATGCGACGCTTCATTCAAGAGCCCGTCGCGCGGGCCCTGCACCTGAGCGCCTTTGGCGTGCCGCTGTTTGTGAGCGGCATGATGGTGAGCGCCTGGGGCTTGCGCAGTTTAGGGGGTACCCCATGAGCACCACCGATCCCACCCGCCCCATGGGCTGGCGCCACATTGTTCGCTTGGGTTTGGTGCAAGCCTGCCTGGGCGCCATGGTGGTCTTGGCCACCTCCACCCTCAACCGCATCATGGTGGTCGAGCTCGCCCTGCCGGCCCTCGTGCCCGGTCTGCTTGTGGGCTTTCATTACGCCATTCAAATGGTGCGCCCCCGCATGGGCTATGGCGCCGATCGCGGCCGCGCTTGCACCCCTTGGATGCTCGGTGGCGTGACCACGCTCGCCATTGGCGGCACTCTGGCGGCCATCGGCACCACCCACATGGCGCAGTCGTACTGGCAAGGCCTGGGCATTTGCCTGCTGGCCTTTGCGCTCATAGGGCTTGGCGTGAGCGCTGCCGGCACCTCGCTCTTGAGCCTCATGTCCAAGCGTGTGCCCGAAGACATGCGCGCCCCCGCCGCCACCACCGTGTGGGTCATGATGATCATGGGCTTTGCGCTCACGGCCGTCACCGTGGGCAAACTCATCGAGCCTTATTCACCCGAGCGACTCATTGAAGTGACGGCGGGTTTAGGTGTCTTTATCGTCGCAGTTGCCACACTCGCCCTCTGGGGTTTGGAGGCCAGCACCCGTCCCGTGGAGTCCGCTCCCGAGAGCGCCAAGATGCGCACCATGCAAGATTTCCGTGCCGCCTTGGCCACCGTGTGGCAAGACCGTCAGGCGCGCCTCTTCACCCTCTTTGTGTTCTTGAGCATGCTCGCCTACAGTTCGCAAGACCTCGTGCTCGAGCCCTTCGCGGGCGCCATCTTTGGCATGAGCCCGGGGGAGACCACCCAACTCTCCGGCGTGCACCACAGCGGCGTGCTCATCGGCATGTTGGCCGTGGCCGTCGCCGGCAGCCGCCGTGTGGCGGGTCGCTTGGGCAGCGTGCAAGCCTGGATGGTGGGGGGCTGCTTGCTCTCGGCCGTGGCCATGGCCGGACTGGCGACCGCAGGCATGCAAGGCGGCAACTGGCCCCTCAAAGCGAATGTGGTGTTGCTCGGTGTCGCCAATGGGGCTTTCTCCATCGCCGCCATCGCCACCATGATGCGCTTAGCCAATGCCGGAGACGGTCAAAGCCAAGGCACCCGCATGGGCTTGTGGGGCGCGGCGCAAGCCCTTGCCTTTGGCTTAGGCGGTGTGCTGGGCACCGCCTTGAGCGATCTGGCCCACAGCGTGGTGGACCAATCGGGCCTTGCCTACGCCAGCGTTTTTTCAATGGAAGCAGTCATGTTCATGGTCTCGGCCCTTTGCGCCGTGCATGTGGGACGCTTTAGCCTGGCGCCCGCGCGCGCCGAACTTGCCACACACCCCGCCATGGGGCAGAAGGGGTTGTCATGAACACCACACACTACGACGTCATCGTCATCGGCGGCGGCCCCTCGGGCGCCACGGCGGCCCAAGAACTCGCCAGCGCAGGCTGGCGCGTGCTGTTGCTCGATCGGCAAGGCCGAACCAAGCCCTGCGGCGGCGCCATTCCCCCGCGCCTCATTCAGGACTACTTCATCCCGGATGAACTCATCGTCGCCAAAATCAAATGCGCCCGCATGGTCGCCCCCTCCAACCGTCAAGTCGACATCCCCATCGACAACGGCTACGTAGGCATGGTCGACCGCGACGTGTTCGACGAGTGGCTGCGCAACCGCGCGGCCCAACACGGCGCCGTGCGCGAGCGTGGGCGCTTCGAGCGCTTGGAAGCCGACCCCGCCGGTGGCCAGTGGGTGCACTACGAACAGCGCGACAACCACGGCCACACCACCCCCGCTCGCGCCCATGCGCGCTTGGTCATTGGTGCCGATGGTGCGCGCTCCGAAGTGGCGCGCCAAGCCATACCCGATGCCGATAAAACCAAACTCGTCTTCGCGTATCACGAGATCCTCGAAGCCCCACATGGCCAAAGGGGCTACGACCCCGAACGCTGCGATGTGTGGTACCAAGGCCATCTCTCCCCTGACTTCTATGGTTGGGTCTTCCCGCACGGTAAAACCCTGAGCGTGGGCACCGGCAGTGCCGACAAAGGTTTCTCGCTGCGCACTGGCGTGGCACGCCTGCGCGAAGCCACGGGCCTCACCCAAGCCGCCACCCTGCGCCGCGAGGGCGCACCCATCCCTCTAAAACCCCTGCCACGTTGGGACAACGGGCGTGACGTCATCCTCACCGGTGACGCCGCTGGCGTGGTTGCCCCCTCTTCAGGGGAGGGCATTTACTACGCCATGGCCTGCGGCAGCCGCGTGGCACAGGCCGTGCACGCGTGCCTGCACGCCAACGACCCCAGCTTGCTGCGCTTGGCGCGCAAAAAATTCCTCAAAGAACACGGCAAAGTCTTTTGGGTGCTCGGCCTCATGCAGTACTTCTGGTACCAGAACGATCGCCGACGCGAGCGCTTCGTCGCCATGTGCGACGACCGCGACGTGCAGCAATTGACCTTCGACGCGTACATGAACAAGCGGCTCGTGCGGCGCAAACCCATGGCCCATGTCAAAATCTTCTTTAAAGATTTGGCACACTTGTTCGGACTCGCACGCGTATGACCCTTCCTCCCCGCTGGCCCAGTTTGTGGGTCGCGCTGGCCATCAGCTATGGTGTGGCCGGCATTGGTGGCGCGCTCACTGACATCGGCCCTTGGTACCTCGCGCTCCAGCAACCCGATTGGAAGCCCGCTGACTATTGGTTCGGCCCCATCTGGACCAGCATCTTCACCCTGGCCGCCATCAGCGGCTGGCTCGCCTGGCACGCCGCCCCCTGGCCGCACCAACGCCGCCGCGTGATCGTGCTCTTTGCCATCAACGCCTTCTTCAACGTCCTCTGGAGCGCCCTGTTCTTCGCCCTCAAGCGCCCCGACTGGGCCATGGCCGAATGGCCCTTCCTGTGGCTCTCCATCGCCCTGCTCATCTGGGGCCTCTGGCGCATCTCCCGCCCCGCCGCCCTGCTCAACATCCCTTACATCGCTTGGGTCAGCACGGCCGGCTTGTTGAATTGGGAGAATGTGGTGATGAATGGGCCGTTTGGGGTGTAGATAAGCCTCACCAATTGCATATCTGAAATAGTCTTCTACACAGCCCTAATAGGAACCGTGCAGGGCTTTGGAGTTAATTGCTCATTTGAGTTCATTAAACGAAGTCACCTGTTGAGGATCCAACAGCATGTATAAATGGACTTGGAGCGCGAAAATCATTAATTGGTAATTAGCCATTTTTTGAGAATAATGCCCGGTATACGCGTTTTGATGACAAATAACTCTAAAAGACCGTAAGGCATACGTCGCGACCCAGATTCCCATAGCTGCCAAGCCCGAGCGCTGACGCGAACCATATCCGCAGCCTCTTTTTGTGTAAGGCCTGCATCTTTTCGAAGACTCTTTATCAAAGCAGGATTTACGGTTTTCATGCGCGGGAAAGTGCATATGCGCACAATGTTCGTCTTTTACTTGCAATCATGCTAATTTGAAATGTGGGGTCGTTTATGACGGCAGAGATCACAGAAGAAACTTGGAGAGTGCAATGCAAGGTTCAGACTGCAGTTGTCGTGGTGAGAATCCAAACTGTTTTAAATGTGATGGAACAGGGCTTGCATTGGGTCGGGCACCACAGATTGGTCGGCCTTACACCCCAATTGGAAGATATACATATGTTTTTGAACAGAAATACCTTCAATCACAAGGAAGCATGACATGCACACAAGTCCAAATCAAGGATCCCTCAGATAAATCAGAGAGAGTAATTGCTGTTAAAAATAATAGACATCATGAATCTGTCAATTGCCGCGATCCAAAAGACGACCAAAGGAAGTGTTCCCAGAAAGAATTGACTGACAGTAAACACTATCCAAGCTCTCCAAGTGACTTCCAGTCATTTCCCCCTGGTCAGGAAACAAGAAATAACTCGGTTGATCCTCCTAATCCTGATCGGAGAAGGGTAAATGTCAAAAAAGCTAACCCGACAAGCTCGCGGAAGCGAGTAAATCAATTAGTCATGGCAACCTTAAAGCTCTCAAGCTTTCGCAAAAAATATCCTAAGGCAGTGATGTGTCAACTCTGCTATAAATTGCAAAGTGACCGCGAAGATCTATTAATGCACTTGTCGCTTGCTCACCATATTTTTCGCCTCTACCCTAAGTCGCACAACAGACATGACGCAGTTGCAAAAACTTCAAAAGTGCAACGTTTGGGCAAAGGAAACGATCGATGCGGCGATGATTTCGTAAGTCTCACTCCCGGTTACAGCAGGGCAGAAAAGTCCATGGATGCAACTTATGGCATTGGGGGGTTTGCGCGAGAACATGGGCGCTTTGGCTCGGCGTGCAGCTACGATGGGATGGGCGATGAGTCCAATCCTTGAGTGAGTTTTTGATATTGCTACGCCAGGGGTTTTCCAAAAACCCGTTCATGTTTAAAGCGTAGGAGGCTGATGTGCATCCGAATTTGTTTGAAAAAAATCTCGCTCTAATAATCGTAAGGGATAAAAAAACTATTTGATTTCGCTGATTGAAAATTAAATCTGAATCTATTACCTTTTTCAGGCGGAAAGGGGTGGTTTTGAATTGACTCAATTATTGATTCCAAGGCTTGCCTCTGAATTTTAAAATCATCTTCTAATGTTTGTATAGTGACAACTATGTTCGGTTCTTTTGAAGAGCTGGCAATCATTTTAAAGATGAGTTGATCAATCTTTCGGTTGCTAAACGGTAACGAATATCCAATTATGATTATGTGCTTTGTGTCGGTAAAATTACATTGTTGAAATGCATCTACTACATTATTTTCCCAGGAAAATCCTATTTCTTGATGAGCAATACTGCCATTGATTTTGATCTCTCGCTGAAGTAAAGTTGCAATTGGAGTGTGCCCGGTGTGCATACTAATAGATTTGGCTGCCTCTTTGATTTGTTCGTCGTAATTCCAAGAAAGGATTTGAATTTTAGATAAATTGCCGTCTGCAATGTCTAAGAGAAAATTAATGTATCTTTGATCAATTCTTTCTTTGTTTTTGAACTTCTCGTCTTTAAAGAGTTTTGAAGTTTCAGGGCGAAAACTACTCGCTTTATTTCCAAGATTCGTGATTATTTCGGAGCCGGAGAGAGATTCCTCAAAAATCATATATGAACGAAAAATAGCTTTTAGTCGTTTATATGAGAAAAGCGGGCGTCCGAATTCTCCTCTTAGCCATAGTTCCTTAGCAAAAGTATCAATGGTTTTTGATTTCTTTTGAACAAGAAGGCGAATTAATTTTTCTAGATCACTTATAAAGTCATCGGCCTCGGAAGAAGATGGTGATCCAAATGGAAGCGCAGACCAGAGCTTATTGTAGGAGTCCTGCGATTCGATGGTTTTTTGTAAAAATTGCCTTCTCAAAACATCCTCATTGAAAGATCGCAAAATTACTAAAAAATCAAGAAATACATTTAGCCTTGATGGGATATCGGCTGCAAGTGGTAAGGCATTGGCACTTGCACCTGCTCCTAAGAGATAAACGATCGACATAGCCTCTCCATTGGGTTATTGGCTAAGAAATTCACGTTGAACCATTTACGTCCGCTAGCAGTCTGGATTGCATAACGCGAGCGGGTGAATTTCTTCAAAAAATTCAATCTTTGCCATTTGATGAGAATTGGAATTCATTTGAAATTGGAACGACTTACATTTAAATAGATGCTTCCCGATGAAAAGTCGCACTTCGAATCAACCCGTCTTCGACTAAATAGACGCACACCATTTCCACGTGTTCAATTCCGTTGGGACCCGTCTCGGTCACCACTTCATGGTCAACCACCACCTGGCCCATGACGCTGCGTTTGAGAAGCTTGGCGTGGAGAGCGGGGTCTGCCATGCGTGCCTTCATGCGGGCGCGCAATGCT
>Ga0255182_1001806_pt1 | contig 10460 bp, 13 predicted proteins | sample Atl_UVDOM_RepA_8_FD_188420 | JGI IMG/M metagenome (GOLD analysis project Ga0255182, IMG submission 188420) | Freshwater microbial communities from Altamaha River, Georgia, United States - Atl_UVDOM_RepA_8d | ecosystem: Environmental > Aquatic > Freshwater > River | place: USA: Georgia... | reverse complement strand
ATCGCAGGAGAATTTGTCGTGCGGCGCACGTCCGAAAGTCGCCTGCGCAGAGAGTGCCTTGGAAAAATATTTGTCGGCGATCGCCCCAAGGCGGGTTTCGACATGGGTTCGCAGCGCTTCGCCGGTTTCCAACTGATGCCCCGAGACCCTTACATCCATGGTTCTTCTCCTTGTTTATGCCCTCGGTTTATCGAAGGCGGTCAATCACTCGGCGCCAGTGCGCGCCGCTCCTCTTCGGTCCACAGCGCATCCTTGATCGTACCAACAAATGCGCGGTGGCGTTCGAGTTCTTCAGGCAAAGGTTGGTGCGGACGCGGCGTGCGGAATGGACGATCGGTGCGGACCAGCGAAATGCGGGTCGTTTCGATCTCTACACTGACGGCCAGCGAATCCCCAAAGCCAAGTCCGATCTGCCGCCCACCGGTCAGTTCAATGTAAAGCTGTGCGAGTAATTCGGCATCGAGCAGCGCGCCATGCTTGGTGCGGTGGCTGCGATCAATTCCATAGCGGGTGCACAGCGCGTCGAGCGAGAGTTTGGCGCCCGGGTGCCGGGTGCGCGCGATCGCAATGGTATCAACCATCCGGCCCATATCGATGGCTGGGCGGCCGCACCGTTCGAGTTCCATATTGAGGAAGCCGAAATCGAAACTGGCATTATGTGCAACAAGCGGGCTATCGCCCAAAAATTCGAGCAGCGCGTCAGCCTGGCTTGCAAAGAGCGGTTTGTCGGAGAGGAATTTGTCCGAAAGCCCGTGTACAGCTTCAGCCGCGGGGGGCATCGCACGTTCAGGATTGAAATAACAGTGGAAGGTGGCGCCAGTCATCACCCTTCCGACCATTTCGATGCACCCGATCTCGACCATCCTGTCTCCGGTGAGCGGGTCGAAACCTGTGGTTTCGGTGTCGAAAATAATCTCGCGCATTCTATCGATTCATATCGGCCTATTTCGCTGAGTCTGCAAGGCTCGCGCGCAAATTTTTAATGAGTGCGCGCACTTGCTCTCGCGTGTCGGCGATGCTGGTGCCGGTATCGATGACGAAATCGGCGCGTTTGCGTTTTTCCGCATCGGGCATTTGCAACGACAGGATGTGCTCGAACTTCTCGATCGTCATTCCCTCACGCGCCAATGCCCGGCGGCGTTGCTGTTCGGCGGGCGCAGACACCACCAATATCTTGTCGACTCCCTGATGGCCGCCTTTTTCAAATAGTAGCGGTATATCGAACAAGACCATTGGCGCATCCCGATGCGCCTCGAGAAATTCGGCGCGCAGCTTGCCCACCGCTGGATGGATGATTCCCTCCAGCTGCGCCAATTTCTCCTTGTCACTCAAAACAATCGGCCCAAGCTTCAATCGGTCGACGCCGTGTGGACCAGTTGTTCCGGGAAAAGCCGCCTCGATTTCCGCTACCAGCGCGCCACCAGGACCTTGCAGTTTATGTACAGCGGCATCGGCATCGAAATGGGGGATGTCCTCATCGACAAACATCTGTGAGACGGTCGATTTTCCCATCGCGATCGATCCGGTGAGGCCGATGATGAGTGGGCGTTTTTGTGTGTCGGTCATTTGAGCAGCAGCGCCCGCAACTCGTCTTCACAGTCAGCAGGTGGTGCCTGTCCAAAGAAGAGTTCAAATGCAAAAGCCGCCTGGCCTATCAGCATATCGAGGCCGTCAACGGTATCAAGTCCAAGATTTCGGGCTTGCGCCAAAAGCTGCGTTTCAAGCGGGCTGTAGACAATATCATAGACGACCGCATTTTCTGGGAGCGGCGACAGATCTATCTCCAGCAGTGGTTGGCCAGTCATCCCCAGCGGACTCGAATTCACCAGCAGCTCGGCTGGCGGTAATGGCGCATCCATCTTGAGCACCTGCCCTTTCAAGCCAAAATGGCTTAACAAGGCGGCGGCCTTGAGCGGGCTGCGCGCCAATATCGTCACCGATCCGATATCGGTCTGTGCCAGGGCAAAGAGAATCGCCCGCGCCGCTCCGCCGGCACCGATGACAATGGCATCGCGGTGTGCCCATTCATCTTCGGATATCGGTGCGAAGAATCCGGCAGCATCGGTGTTGGTGCCAACCAGCGCTCCCTTTTCGTCGCGGAACACGGTGTTGATTGCCCCTATGGAGGAACGGATGCCTCCCGGATCGGTAACATGGTCGAGCGCCGCAATTTTGTGCGGAATCGTGATGTTGCAGCCTCGCCAGTTCGGATCGTTCCGCCGGGTTTCAAAATAGTCGGCCAAACCTTCGGCAAGGACATGCTGCGTGCGATAATCACCCAGAATTCCCAGTTTCTTGAGCCAAAACCCGTGGATAAGCGGTGATTTGCTGTGCTTTATGGGATCACCAATGACCTCGGCATAAGCCTGTCCCATGCCTGGTTGGAACGACGTCATGACGCGATTTCCTTTCGTTCGCGCAAGAATGCCAGCAGCGGCAGTAATGGCATACCCATGATGTCGAAATGATCCCCCTCAATCTTCGTGAAAAGTTGCGCGCCTTCGCCTTCGATCTGGTAACAACCGACACAATATCGGATCTGATCCCAGTTCCGGTCGACATACTCGTCAATAAATTCATCGGACAGCGGCCTGACGAGCAACCTGACGACGCCAACATGGCGCCAAACAGGAATGCCTGCCGCCGCGGCTACCAGCGCGCTGAACAAACGGTGGCTTTTGCCCGACAACATCTTCAGCTGCTCGCGCGCCTGCTCCGGGCTTTCCGCTTTGCTGAGCAGTTGTCCATCGTCGATGGCCAGGACCTGGTCTGCGCCCAAAACCAAGGCGGTCGGATGCTTGGCGGAAATTTTAAGCGCCTTTGCTTCTGCCAGCGCATCGGCGAGATCGCGTGGGGAAAGATTTTCCTGTTCCAGCCCAAGCTTCAGCGCCTCTTCGTCGACCATCGGCGCCATGGCGTCAAAGCTTAAGCCCGCATTTTCAAGAATTTGCCTTCGCGCACTGCTTGTCGAAGCAAGTATGATCTGGCTCAAGATTCGCCCTCCGTCATCTTGGCCTGCCCTTGGCTGTTACGTTCATTGAACAGGTTGATGATCGCCGCAGCGCTCTCTTCGATCGAGCGGCGTGTTACATCGATGACCGGCCAGCCATTGTCGGCAAAGATTCGGCGAGCGAAGGCGATTTCCGCTTTCACCTTGTCTTCGGCAACATAGTCCGTGTCGGGTGCCTGGTTGAGCGAGAGCAAGCGATTGCGTCGAACCTGCACCAGACGGTCGGCGCTGGTGACAAGGCCAACAACCATGGGATGCTTCAAGGTATAGAGCGCAGCCGGTGGGGGCGATTCAGGAACCAGCGGAATGTTCGCGGTCTTGTACCCTCGATTGGCAAGGTAGATGCTCGTCGGGGTCTTCGATGTGCGCGATACACCGGCGAGGACGATATCAGCTTCCTCCCACTCATGATGGTTGAGCCCATCATCATGCGCGATGGTATATTGGATCGCTTCGACACGGGCGAAATAGGCGGCGTCGAGCGCGTGCTGCCGCCCTGGCCGGGCCTTCGCCTGTTGGCCCAAAATGCCGGAAAGTGCATCGGTTACCGCATCCAGCGCGGCAACGGTGGGCAGTCCCAAGGAACGGCACCGTTCCTCCAGCTTTTGCCGCATTGCCAGATTGACGAGGGTGAAAAGCACCAAGCCCGGATTGGCGGCGACATCGACAAGGATGCGTTCGAGATGCGCTTCGGACCGAACCATCGGCCAGAAATGCTTGACCACATCAACCTCGTCGAACTGCGCGAGTGCCGCCTTGGCAATATTCTCCAGCGTTTCACCGGTGGAGTCCGATAACAGGTGGAGATGGATGCGGTTTTGCAAAAGACTTTTCCCTTAAGCACAGCTTTGTGGGCTGCTTGGGGATAAATCAAGGGATGAAAATGGGGATGGCTTTTATGCCGGATGCATCCTGACTCTCTCTCGGATTCGGGCACAGTTCATCCACAGCCGGAAAGCCTGTTCCACAGCCTGTGAATAACGGGGAAAGCCGTAATCGAATCGTGCCAATCCAAGCGGGCCGGAGAGTCAATATGTTGGCAAAAGATAGATATGTGCCTAAGGGCCACACTTGCCCACAGCGCATCATATTTCATCATCCTTATATCTATTATTTGTTTATTGGATTCCTGCATGGCGACCGAACTGCCCGTACGAAAATTGCTCGCCGCCCTGCGAGGGGAAAAGCCTGCAGTGCCGCCAATATGGCTGATGCGTCAGGCTGGTCGCTATCTTCCCGAATATCGTGACCTTCGTGCGCAAAAGGGCGGATTCCTCGAGCTGGCCTACGACAGCGATGCCGCTTGCGAGATCACATTGCAGCCGATCCGCCGTTTCGGTTTCGATGGCGCGATCCTGTTTTCGGATATCCTCGTCGTCCCGCATGCCATGGGGCAAGATTTGTGGTTCGAAACCGGAGAAGGCCCGCGACTGGCACCCAAGCTCGCCGAACATGATTGGCAGAAGCTGGTACCTGCGCCTGAGCGCCTCAACCCGGTTTATGAGACAGTTCGCAAGGTACGAGCCGCCTTGCCCGCCGAAACCACCTTTCTGGGCTTTGCAGGCAGCCCCTGGACCGTGGCAACCTATATGGTCGCCGGACAGGGCAGCAAGGATCATGCAGAGACGCGCAGCCTTGCCTATGCGGACCCAGTGAAATTTGGCGAGCTGATTGACGCCATAACTGCAACCACCATCGATTATCTGTCGAAGCAGATCGAAGCGGGTGTCGATGCGGTGCAATTGTTCGACAGTTGGGCCGGTTCGCTCTCCCCGGCGCAATTCGAACGCTGGGTCATTGCGCCCAACGCAGCGATCGTATCTGCATTGCGCGCGCGCCATCCCGATACACCGATCATCGGTTTCCCCAAGGGTGCGGGGGGTAAGCTTCCTGCTTATGCCCTTGAGGTACGCCCTGATGCGTTGGGCCTCGATGAAACTGTCGATCCGCTATGGGCGCATGCCTCGCTGCCCGAAAATCTTCCGGTGCAGGGCAATCTTGATCCGTTGGCACTGATGGCAGGTGAGGAAGCGCTTGAGTCAGCGGTTGCGCACATCCTCAAGGCGTTTGAATCGCGGCCGCATATTTTCAATCTCGGCCACGGCATTTTGCAGCACACCCCCATTGCGCATGTCGAAAAGCTGCTTAATTTGGTCCGCGGGGGATAACCAAGGCGGATTCCCGAATGACGGAAACCATCGCATTGCTCTATTTCTGGCTCAAATCGGCGCACATCATTTTCGTGATCTTCTGGATGGCGGGGCTTTTCATGCTTCCGCGCTTCTTTGTGTACCACCAGGAAAGCCCGCAAGGTTCTGAAGAAGAGTCACGCTGGGTGGAGCGTGAGCGGCGGTTGGTTCGCATCATCCTAAACCCGGCGATGATCATTGTCTGGATCGTTGGTTTATTACTCACCTGGCATATCGGGGCGTTCAGCGAAGGCTGGTTCCATCTGAAGCTCCTCGCTGTGTTGGGTCTTTCCGCCTATCATGGCTGGATGGTCGGTTATTCCAAGAAGCTGGCCGCAGGCGAGCGGCCATTGGAGGGCAAGAAACTGCGCATCCTCAATGAAGTTCCCGGCATTGCTGCGGCGGTTATTGTGATACTCGTCGTCGCCAAGCCGTTTTGACCGGCATTGACTAATCGGGCCTGAAAGCTTAATTGAAAAGCCAAGCCCGTCCTGGGCGTGAGGCGCATTCCTCTTTCCAACGACAACGCGCCATCGAACTTTCCATATATTCCGGCAGCTCTTTACGCCGGTAATCCAATTTCCAGCGGAACCACGCACATGCATTTGAAAGACCTCAAGAACAAGAAACCCGCCGAACTCGTCTCGATGGCTGAAGAGCTGGAGATTGAGGGCGCATCAACGCTGCGCAAGCAGGATCTGATGTTCGCGATCCTGAAAGAGATGGCAGAGGATGGTGAGCAGATCATCGGCGAAGGCACGATTGAGGTACTCCCCGACAGCTTCGGCTTCCTGCGTTCGCCTGAGGCAAACTATCTCGCCGGACCTGACGACATTTATGTCTCGCCCAACATGGTGCGCCAATATGGCCTGCGCACCGGCGACACCGTTGAAGGTGAAATCCGCGCGCCCAAGGATGGCGAGCGTTATTTTGCGCTCACCAAGGTGCTCAAGGTCAATTTCGACGATCCCGATGCTGTCCGCCACCGGGTCAATTTCGATAACCTGACTCCGCTTTATCCGGATCAGAAGCTAACGCTCGATACGCTTGATCCCACCGTCAAGGACAAGTCGGCGCGCGTCATCGATATCATCAGCCCGCAGGGCAAGGGCCAGCGCGCCCTGATCGTCGCACCGCCGCGTACCGGTAAAACCGTGTTGCTGCAGAATATAGCCAAGGCGATTACCGACAACCATCCCGAAGTCTTCCTGATCGTTCTGCTCATCGACGAACGCCCCGAGGAAGTCACCGACATGCAGCGCAGCGTGAAGGGTGAGGTCGTCTCCTCGACCTTTGACGAGCCTGCAACCCGCCACGTCCAGGTCGCCGAAATGGTGATCGAAAAGGCGAAGCGCCTCGTGGAGCACAAGCATGACGTCGTCATCCTGCTCGACTCGATTACCCGCCTTGGTCGCGCCTACAACACCGTTGTCCCTTCATCGGGCAAGGTGTTGACCGGTGGTGTCGATGCTAACGCATTGCAGCGTCCTAAGCGCTTCTTCGGCGCCGCGCGTAATATCGAGGAAGGCGGTTCGCTCTCGATTATCGCCACCGCGCTGATCGATACTGGTAGCCGCATGGACGAAGTGATCTTCGAGGAATTCAAAGGCACGGGTAACTCCGAAATCGTCCTTGATCGCAAGGTCGCTGACAAGCGCATCTTCCCGGCGCTCGATGTCGGCAAGTCCGGCACGCGTAAGGAAGAACTGCTGGTCGAGAAGGACAAGCTCACCAAGATGTGGGTGCTGCGCCGTATCCTGATGCAGATGGGCACCGTCGACGCGATGGAATTCCTGCTCGACAAGATGAAGGATTCGAAGACCAACGAAGACTTCTTCGATTCGATGAACCAATAATAGGGTTCCGCCGATGCCAAAGGTTATCCTTGTCGTCGGCTGCACCGGTGCGGGCAAAACAACCTATGCCCGCAAATTGGCGGACGAGCTGGGCGCGCTGCGCTTTTCGATCGATGAATGGATGGTGCCGCTTTTCGGCCCCGACCAACCTGATCCGATCCGTTTTGACTGGATGATCGAGCGGGTGAATCGGTGCGAAGCGATGATTTTCGCGATGGTGCGGCAGGCTGCGACGCGCGGCCTTTCCGCGGTGCTCGATCTGGGTTTTACCCAGAAGGAGCATCGTGAAAAGTTCCGGCAACTTTGCGCCGATGCTGGTCTGGATGCCATTGTCCATTTTGTCGATGTACCGCGCGAAACCCGCTGGCAACGCGTACAGGATCGCAACATCCGGCAGGGTGAGACCTACGCGATGCAGGTTGATCGTTCGATGTTTGATTTTATGGAGCAGATGTGGGAACCGCCCACGCAAGATGAATGGGAAGCAGGCGGCGGTTGCCGCATTGCCTTCTGAGCCGCCACAGCTACAAATAGGAACAAGATGCTAGACCTGATCACATTGGCCAGCCACGTTACTGCGACGACTGCACCCTCGCTGGGTGGCCCTGCAGAAATCTGGGCGGCGATCGTCAAGGATTTCTCCAATATCACCAGCCCATCGGCGTTCAGCGCCTTCCTGCAGGTGTTGATGATCGACATCGTGCTGGCGGGGGATAATGCCATCGTTGTTGGCGCGCTTGCGGCCGGCCTGCCGGCAGACCAGCGCAAGAAGGTGATCGCAATTGGTGTGATTGCGGCTTTGGTACTGCGCATCGTCTTCGCACTGATGGTGACATGGCTGCTCGGCATTGTCGGTCTGATCTTTGCCGGCGGGGTGCTGTTGCTGTGGGTCGCCTGGCGCATGTACCGCGATATCGCTGTCGATCATGCGACCGATTCCCCGGGCTCACCCGAAATCGAAGGCGACGAGGATTCGGGTATCAAGCCTGCGAAAAGCTTTGTCGGTGCGGCGTGGGCCGTTGCCTTGGCCGACGTTTCGATGAGCCTCGACAATGTGCTGGCGGTTGCCGGTGCCGCAAAGGACCATCCGGGTATCCTGATCGTCGGCCTGATCTTTGCGGTCGCGCTGATGGGTGTGGCCGCCAATATCATCGCCAAATATATTGAGCGCTACAAATGGATCGCGTGGATCGGTCTTGCAGTCATCGTCTATGTCGCGATCAAGATGATCTATGACGGTTGGGTTGATCCGCAGCTTGGCCTTGGAAATTTTGTTACCCCGTTGATCGGCGGTTGAGCTTAAAGGTTATGGCGAGCCTCTGGACCGAACAACCGGAACTGGAGGGTCGCCATGTCCTGCTGCGGCCAATGGTCCGCAGCGACGGACCAGCAATCGTCGATGCGGCGAGCGATGGCAGGTTGTGGGAGCTATTCTATACTTCGGTTCCTGACGCGGACGGTATCGAAACCTATCTCGACACCGCCTTGGCCGAAAAGGGTTTTGGCCGGGCGATGCCGTTTGTCGTTATCGAGAAAGCCAGTGGTAAAATCATTGGTGCCACCCGTTATCTGCGCATGAACGAAGATGCCCTGCGGCTGGAAATAGGTGCGACCTTCTACGCCAAACGGACACAACGAACCGCAATCAACAGCGAGACCAAGCTGCTTTTGCTTCAGCACGCGTTTGAAGTGCTGAATTGCCAATGCGTCCAGATCAGGACCGATGCCTTTAACTTCCAATCGCAAAGAGCGATTGAGCGCTTGGGTGCGAAGAAAGACGGAATTCTTCGCAACCATGCATATCTCAAAGGTCGTTTACGCGATCTGGTCGTTTACTCGATAATCGCCAACGAATGGGAAGGCGTGAAGCGTAACCTGCAGATGAGGTTGGCGCGCGGCTGACGCCTAACCAAGATGCTCGTGGAAAAACGCAACCGTTCGTGAATCGGCGAGCTGCGCGCCTTCTTCATTGCGGCGATTGCCCATTTCCGCTGCAAATCCATGATCAAGACCAACATAGTCGTGCAAGACGACTTTGGGGTGCTTGTCGAGCTCGGCATGGATTGCGGCTTGCGCTTCAGGCCCGACAAAATGGTCTGCAGTCGGGATGTGGAGCATCAGCGGGTTGGCAATGGCGTGGCTTTCATTGAGCATCGTATCAATCATGACGCCATAATATCCAACCGACGCGTCGATGTCGGTGCGCGCCGCAGCCATATAGGCGAGGCGACCGCCTAGGCAGTAACCGACGCAACCGACTTTCTGCACCGCGGGCGCACCCAGTTCGCCGCGGCGAATCGCGTGGATGGCGGCTTCGATGTCCTTCACCCCGTCATTGGGCTCATATTGTCCGAAATAGCCAAAAGCTTCCTGAAGCTGTTCTTCAATATCGGGATTAAGTTCGACCCAGGGTGCAAAACGCCAGAATATATCGATGGCAACCGCCAGATAGCCAGCCTCGGCCCATTTGTCGCACTTTTGCCGGATGCCTGGATTCACGCCGAAAATTTCGGGGATCACGATCATCGCAGCTTTGGCTTCGCCGGCGGGTTTGGCGACATAGGCACCGAACATGGCGTCTTCATCGAAAGCACGAATCTTGGTCATCTCGCCCATGATCATTCTCCTGAAATCAAAAAATTGCCCCTGTCGCTTATGCCACTATAGTGTGGCGGACAATGCCGGATTATCGCCTGCGGGCAGGGAGGTAGCATGAAATTCAACATCGAAGTCGATACGACCCCTGAAGAGGTACGGCGCCTGATGGGCCTGCCCGATCTTTCCGAAGTTCATGAAGTCTATCTCGAGAAGCTCAAAACTGTCGCCGACAAGGGGCTGACGCCGGACATGGTGCAGAACATGATCCGAAACTGGGTTCCGATGGGCGACCAAAGCATGGATTTCATTAAGGGCCTGATGGGCGGCCTTGCGGGTGGCGGCCTCGCCGGCAAGGACAAGAAATAGAGTTTAACGATGGACAGCGTTGATACGATCTTCGCGCTGTCCAGCGGCGCACCACCTGCGGCCATCGGGGTGATGCGGATCAGCGGGCCTCGCGCGTTCGATGCTGTGAAGGCGCTGGCGGGAACATTGCCCCCGGCGCGCAAGGCATCGCTGCGGAAATTGCACGATCCGGAAAATGGCAGCCTTCTCGACGAGGCATTGGTGCTGGTCTTTCCCGGCCCGGCCACCGCCACGGGAGAGGATCTTGCCGAATTGCATCTGCATGGCGGACGCGCGGTTGTGCGCGGGATCGAAAACGCACTTGCCCATATCCAAGGGCTCCGCCGCGCTGAGGCAGGTGAGTTTACCCGCAGGGCCTTTGCCAATGGCCGCATCGATCTCAACGAGGCTGAAGGGCTCGCTGACCTTTTGGCAGCCGAAACCGAATGGCAACGACGCTCC
>Ga0255182_1001805_pt1 | contig 10466 bp, 8 predicted proteins | sample Atl_UVDOM_RepA_8_FD_188420 | JGI IMG/M metagenome (GOLD analysis project Ga0255182, IMG submission 188420) | Freshwater microbial communities from Altamaha River, Georgia, United States - Atl_UVDOM_RepA_8d | ecosystem: Environmental > Aquatic > Freshwater > River | place: USA: Georgia | collected... | reverse complement strand
GAAGGCATCGAAGTAGACCACCTCGCAACGGTCAAACGCGCAGAACCAGGCCGACTCGGTCAGTCCCGTCCGCAATTCGGGGGTCAACTGTGCAGCCAGCGTGTCGGGCAGCACCTCCTGCCCGGGGGAGTCGCAGTCGGGGCAGCGCGGCGCCACATCGTCAGCCTCGCGGACAAACGCCTTGTTCATCCCTGGCTCCCCAACACATGCCGGTTGGCCATTGAGATCCCCGAGAACATCGCCCCCACAATTCCCAGCATCCCCTGGTCGGTGCCGCACAGAAAGAGATTCGACAGTTGGGTGGTCCCATCCCAGGCCTTCTCGGGGGCTCCGTAGACGCAGCCGTTGAGATGCCCCGTGTACTTGCGGATGGTCCGCGGCGAGAAGGTGTCGAGGTCGACAATGTGCGACCGAAAGTCGGGAATGTGCTGCAGGGCCGCCTCGAAGATGCGCCCGTTCCAGTCGCGCTTCTGCGCCTGGTAGGTCTCTTCGTCGGGCTGCTCGAACCAGTAGCGGTTGTTCGCCATCACCGTGAGCCGCAGCGTGTTGTCTTCCAGGGGCTGATCGTAGGCGAAGTTGTTCGGGCTGCAGATGACCCCGGCATCGACGTGGCACGGCTCGGCCGGGTTGGCGTACTGGAACCGCGGCCGGCTGCAGTAAAAGAGTGTCGTCTCGGGAATGCCGAGGTCGACCGGAGGGACATCGAGCGAGGCGATCGATTCGAAGAAGGTCAGCTCGCCGACCCGGTCGGCAGCCAGGCGGTCGCGTGCGGGGTCTGACTCGTCGGCACAGAGCCGGGCTGTCTCGACACTGCCGGCCGACGACAGAATCGTCTCGGCTTCGAGCCGGGTTCCATCGTCGAGAATGACCGCCACCGCCTTGCCGTCGCGCGACTCGATGTGCCGAACTCCCGCCCGCAGGCGCAGTTCGCCCCCGAGTTGTCGGTAACGCTTCACCAGCAGCGAGAGGATGCGCCGGACCCCCTCGTAGGGTCGGGCGAAGCCATCGCGATAGACACTGCGGAAGAGAATGAGGAACTGCGTCAGTTCAACATCGTGCGGCGAGGCACTGCCGTAGAACAGCACCGGATACAGCAGCATCTCGACCAGCAGCGGATCGCGCAGGTACTCGTTCAGCAGGCCGCGGGCGGTCTGCTCGCGGGGAAAGGCGGTCCCCCAGGGCTGGTCTTCGACAAAGCGGGCCAGGCGGCGGAAGCCCTCGACCTCGCTGGGAAAGCGGGCGGCAATCTCTGATTCGAGCAGGCCGGGGTCGTTGCCAAACCGCAGCGTCACGCCCGGAAAGCTGATCTTCGAACCGCACTGGGGGAAGAAGCCGAAGTCATCCCACGAGAACCGCAACTGCCGGAGGATGCGCGGGAGGGGTCCCGACTTGCTCCCCTTGGGGTTGTAGTTGGTGACGGCATGCAGACCGACGTCGTGATTGCGGCCGCGCAGGCGGTAGAACGAGTTCAGGCCGCCGATGGTCGTATGGCGTTCGAGCAGGCAGACGCGCTTGCCGAAGTGGGCCAGCCGAATTCCCGCAGCGAGCCCCGAGAGCCCGGCCCCGATGATGATTGTCTCGTAGCTCACGCGAAGTGCCCCGCCATCACGGGAACCAACGTGGGAAGACCCGGAAGCCCCGGCGATCAGACTTCCCGGAAAATCTCCCGGGAACCGGCCGGGGAGTGTGTGGGGGACGAGACCAGACCGGATTCCCGACAACCCCAGGGATACTCATCCGCCATCCGGAATGTGACCGGGTTCCACCAGCCGCATCCCGCCAGGTTCTGAAGTGTCGAGTCCCGTCGGTCGCCCGACCGCGAGGCCCGGGAGACCGACCGGCTCAATCCACCAGGGGATTCCGACCGGCCAACATCAATGGGCCAACATGAACCAGTCACCCGACGGGACGAACGTCAGGCAGGAGCCTTCACGTCTTTCATGAGGGGGGTGAGATACTTCACCGCTCCCCCCATGGTGGCGAGGTGGGGGTAGTCGTCTTCCGGAATCTGGACGCGGTACTGCTTCCGCAGTTCCATCACGATATCCAGGAAGTCCATGCTGTCGAGCTCGATCTGCTCCCGGAACGCCACTTCGTCCCGCAGCCCCGAGAGGTCTTCATCGGGGACGATCCGGGACAGAATGTCGAGCAGGACTTGGCGAATCTCTTCAGGCTGCATTTCCTCGAACTCCACGGGCCGATCTGCTTCGGCCCAAATCAGCGGTCACTCACTCGACACAGACAATCCGGGGAGGTCAATCCTGACCACCCAGCCCGGCCACCCAGGCCGTCCCCACGGTTCCGTCACCTGCCACGACAATCCAGAAAGCTGAGACAGCCCCCGGAACCGGCCCCGTATGGTCCTCAGGACCCGACCTGGCTGCAACATACACTCCCGTGTTCCCGAATCTGGGAATGGCGGGAACCCCGGCCGGCCCTTTTCAGGGGGGAGGTCACCCGTCGAATCGCTTCACGATGAGTGCCGAATTGATGCCCAGCATGCCGAACGAGTTGTTCAGGATGTAGGTGACCTGCCCCATCTGGCGGGGCTGGTTGGCGACGATCTGGGCAGCACCGCAGTCGCAGGCCGGGTCCAGATCGTCGATGTTGATTGTAGCGTGGGCATAACCGTCCTGAAATGCCGGGATGTTCCCCAGCAGTTCGAGGGCCCCGGCAGCCCCCATCGCGTGCCCGATGAAACTCTTGGTGTTGTTGATGGCGAGGCGGGAACAGTCGCCGAAGACTTCCCTGATCGCCAGGCACTCCTCCACATCCCCCTGCTCGGTGGCGGTGGCGTGGGTGTTGAGAATGTCGATGTCGCCCGGGGCGAGCCCGGCCCGCTTGAGCGCCTGCCGCAGGCACTCGGCCTGCCGTTTCGAGTAGGGCAACACGAAATCGGTGGCGTCGGAATTGATCGCGTAGCCGACGATCTCGCCGTAGATCTTCGCTCCGCGCCGCTGGGCGTCTGACAGCCGTTCGAGCGTGCAAAGGCAGCCCCCCTCGGCCACCACGATGCCATTGCGGGCCTTGTCGAACGGCCGCGAGGCACGGGCGGGGTCGGTGTGCGACGCGAGGGCCCCCTGGCTCTTGAAACTGGCGAAGATGCCGAAGGTGTGGATGCTCTCGGAGACCCCCCCCACGACGGCGAGGTCGACTTCGCCCAGCCAGAGCTGCTGCATCCCCTGGATGAAGCCGATGTTGCCCGCCGCACACGCCGCCCCGATGGTGTAGTGAGGACCGGTAATGCCCAGGTTGAGAGTCACCTCGCCGGCCGCGTTATTCGCCACCGTTCGCGGATTGTGGTGATGCGACCAGACCTTGGTGTCGTAGTTGAACTGCGAGATCTCGTAGACCTCGTTCTCGGTCTCGACATTCCCGTGTTCGGTGATGCCGATGTAGACCCCGACCCGGTCCTTTTCGACAGCCCCCCAGTCGAGTCCCGAATCGGCGACCGCCTCGCGGGCGCAGTAGATCGAGATCGAGCCGGCGCGGGTGCCCCGTCGCAGGTCCTTGCGCTTCTGGTAGCGCAGCTCGTCGAAATTGCAGACCCCGGCCAGCACCTTCCCCATGTAACGGATTTCGCGCTCCACCACCCCGGAACGGCCGGCGAGAAGACTGGCTCGGAATTCGGCCAGGTTGTTGCCGATCGGGCTGGTGAGTCCAACCCCGGTGATGACAATCCGGTCGCGCGGCGTGACTGAGGTGGACATCCGGGATGCAGAAGACGCGGCAGGTCGGGCCGTCCCGGCCTGGGCAGTGGGTGGAAGGCGAAACTGGGGCTCAGAAAAAGCCATCGTCAAAGTAACGGCTGATTCGGGGGCTGACAAGTCGCCCTCCCGTCCGCAGCGGGTCGATCAAATGAACCCCGTCCCCGGAAGCGCGCCAGCCTGGATCGTGTCCTTCTCCACCGCAGGGGGGAGAAGGTGCCCGAAGGGCGGATGAGGGGGGGATTCGCGTCCCCACCACAAACCGCGTTCCCCACCAGAAACCAACCGTCAGAAAGTGCGAATGTTGATCTCCGATCCCGATCCACGCGGCATTCACCAACACGCGCATGCGAACGAAAACGCCACGTGCCTCTCCCGCAGTCCAGCGGGACCCATCGGCCACATCGTTCGGCGGGAGAGAGACGTTTGGGGCTACGCCAACCTGGGGTAGGCAAGTGCCGTGCCAACCCCAGGCTATGGGAGACAAGTCCTGCAGACTTGTTCGGCGTGCACCTCGATTTCATGGGGAGCGCCGAATATGGCGCCATGAAACTCCGGCGATGAACCATAAGCCAACCTGGGGTAGGCAAGTGCCGTGCCAACCCCAGGCGATGATCGACAAGTCCCGCAGACTTGGCCCGCGGTCACCCGGGTTGACAACGGGAACATCCTGTTCCCGCAAGAAAGCATCCCCCTCGATGCTCTCCCGCTCTCTCCTCTCGGCCGCAGGCCGCTCAGCAGATGCCGGCGCCCTGGGTCTCGACGTAGACCGAGTACAGCGACTGGCTCGCCGCCATGAACAGCCGGTTCCGCTTGGGGCCACCGAAGCAGAGGTTGCCGCAGATTTCCGGCAGCAGGATCTGGCCGATCCGCGTGCCATCGGGGGCGAAGACCTGCACGCCGTCGTAGCCATCACCCACCCAACCGGCGGCTGCCCAGATGTTGCCGTCGATGTCGGCCCGGATCCCGTCGGCAAAACCGGCGACCTTCTTGCCGTCGAGTTCCATCTCCATCGAGACGAACTGCTTCCCCTTGCTGAGCTTCACCCCGTCGATGACGTCGAACACCTGGATGTTCTTGGGGGCGTCGGGGTAGTGCGAGGCACCGGTGTCGGCGATGTACACCTTCTTGTAGTCGGGAGAGAAGCACAGACCGTTCGGCTTGAACAGCTCATCGGTCACCTTGGTGACCGTGCCGTTCTTGTCAATCCGGTACACCGCCTCCTTCAGCTCGAGCTTCCCTTTGTTCCCCTCGTAGTTCATCAGGCTGCCGTAGCCCGGGTCGGTGAACCAGACGCTGCCATCGGGATGGACGGCCCCGTCGTTCGGGGCGTTGAACGGCTTGCCGTCGAACTTGTCGGCCAGCACCGAGACCTTGCCGGTGTGCTCGTAGCGCACGACGCGGCGGTTGCCGTGCTCGAACGAAATCTGCCGTCCTTCGAAGTCGAAGGTGTTGCCGTTGGAATTTCCGGCGGGTTGGTGAATGACACTGACGTGCCCATCTTCGTTGAGCCAGCGCAGCTGCACGTCGTTGGGAATGTCGCTCCAGACGAGGTACCGGCCGCCGCCGCACCAGGCGGTTCCCTCAGCCCACAGCATGCCGGTGTGCAGCCGCTGGATCGGGGTGTTGCCAATCTTGATCTTCTCGAAGCGCTTGTCGAGGGCGATGACGTCAGCCTCGGGATACCGTGCGGGGCCGGCTCCGGGTTCGTAGGCGGTGGCGGGACGGCCGTGGCGCTCCTGGGCCAGGGCGGTGCCGGCGAGACCGAGGGCGGCGGTGGCCAAAAAGCCCCGGCGGGCGACCTGGGTGGGACCCTGGGGCCGGTTCGCAATCTGGGAAGCGATTCGTTCGGGGAAGAGCATGGAGTCGAACCTCTGGAGAAACAGGGACGAGAGGCGGTGCACGGTCACCGGAACCGGTCTGGTTGTATCAGCGGTCGGGGGGGAATGCCACGAGAACGACGGGTTGCCCGGTCGACCGGGCGGGTTCTATCATCGCCGTCATGAAGAACTTCGCAGTGATTCTTCCTGCGGCAGGATCGAGCAGCCGGTTCAAGCTGCAGCCGCGCAAAAAACCGTTCGTCGACATCGCCGGCCGGGCGGTCTGGCTGCGGGCGGCTGACCCCTTCCTCAACCACCCGCGGGTGGCGCAGGTGATCGTGGTCATTTCGCCTGCCGACCACGACTGGTTCCGCGAGCAGTACGCCCCCCACCTCGCCTTCCAGGAGATCGATGTCGTCCTGGGAGGGGCCGAACGGGCCGATTCAGTCGGCAACGCCCTTGCCCGGCTCAAGCCCGGGGTCGAGTACATCGCCGTGCACGACGCGGCCCGCCCCGTCCTTTCAGTCGAATGGGTCAACCGGGTCTTTGCCGCCGCCGAACGCGACGGGGCCGCCCTGCTGGCCACCCCCATCACCAGCACGATCAAGCGGGGAAGTGCCGAAGGGCGGGTTGTCGAGACCGTCCCCCGGGCCGGGCTGTGGGCGGCCCAGACACCGCAGGTCTTCCGGCGGAATGTGCTCGAAGAGGGGTACGCCCGGCGGGGCAACCTGCAGCCGACCGATGAGGCGAGCCTGGTTGAGGCGATGGGACATCCGGTGACGCTGGTCGAGGGTTCGCCGCTGAACATCAAGATCACCGCCCACGAAGATCTGCAGTTCGCCGAGTTGGCGCTGCAGGCCCTGCCCAAACCGTCATCCCCGCGGCCCCTGCATCCATTCCGGGACGATCCCGAAACCGACTGGCCGGCGTCCCCTGCCGCCCGCTGAGCGTTCCTGCCGACCGGGCCCCGTGTGATGTCCTGGATTGTCGACAAGTTGCGAATCGCCGCCCAGATGGTCGGGCCGGTTTATCTCGCGGGATTGACCCTTCCCGACTGGATCGCGCTGCTGCGCCGTCATCACTGGCACGTCGACCCTGCCTTCTGGCCCCGTGCCATGCTGGCCACTCTCGGGGCGACCGTCACTTCGGCCGTTCGGCCGGTCGACCAGTGGCTGTTCCGCAACACGCCTGTTGGTGAGGTGGTCGAGCATCCGGTCTTCGTGCTGGGATTAGCCCGCAGTGGCACCACGCTGCTGTTCAACCTGCTCGCGCAGAACCCCTGCTTCGGCCATCCCTCGCGGATGGACTGTTTCTATCCGCACATCTTCCGCACGCTGCACAAGGTGGGCATTCCCTCGGTGCTCGGGCTGATTCCCGGGCAGAAGCGGTCGCTCGACAGCGTGCGCGTCAACTGGCTCTCTCCCGAAGAGGACACGCTGGCGATCAGCGTGCTGTCCGGGGAGGGAGATCGCCTCAACCCCTGCTTTCCCCGTGAGCCGGTGGTCAAACTCAGTGACGAGGCCTATGGCCGTCAACTGCGGGTCTTCAGCGAACGGCTGGTGCAGGTTTACGGCCGGAGTCTGCTGTTCAAGTCACCCGGTCATTTTTGCCGAATCGCGGCGATTCTGGCGCAGTTTCCCCAGGCGCGGTTTGTCACCATCTTCCGCGATCCGCGGGCGCAGCTGCGGTCGATGCAGGGAATCCGGCAGCCCACCAAGCGGGTTTGGGGTTCACTGCAGTGGCCGCCGGAAGAAACCGTTGACGAATGGATGGAGTGGAGTGACTACCTGCTGCGGCTGTACTTCAAGGAACAGGCGTTGATTCCCCGCGCGAATCTCATCGAGATCCGCTATGAAGACCTCATCGAACGGCAGACCGAAGTGCTGCAGTCGATCTGCCGGCACCTGCACATTCCCGAGCCCGCACAGTACCCGGCGGCCGAGCCGTACACCCCCAACACGTATCCGCAGTTTGATCCCGCCTTGCGCGAGCAACTGCGGACCGCCTACCGCGAACTCTACGACCGCGGTCTCTATGACTGACCCGGGGCGGGGCCCGATCGGAAATCGGACCGGTCGCCGCCGGGGTGTTCAACAAGAGACGTTCTGCAGAGCGGGAACGGTCAGCGGGCCGTCTTGAGGCTGACCCGCACCAGTTCCTTGTCATTCCGGGCGAACACGCTCTGCTGGGCGAACGCCGGCTGCGACCAGATCGTCATCCGTCCCTGCACCTCGCGGGTCGGCTCGACCAGCAGCGACCGGCTGATTTCCTGGTACCCCTCGGGAGAGAGCCGGGCGATGATCAGTTCCCCCTGTTCGTTCGCCAGGAAGACCCGGTCTCCCTGGGCGACGAGGAAGGCATTCCACCACCGGCCCTCTCCGGTGGGCTCACGGGTCTCCCAGAGCCGTTCGCCCGTCTGGGCGTCGAGGCAGCGCAGTTGCCCGTAGCTGCAGACCCCATAGATGTGGGTTCCGTTGAAGATCGGGGTGCTCATGATCGAGTGCAGCCCATCGGTGCGGATCTCGCTGCTCGACTTTCCCTTCCAGACAATGCGGGGAGTCGTGCCGGCGTCATCGAGCTCGATCATCAGCGGACCGTTGTAGAACGCCGTCAGGAACAGGCGGTTCCCCACCTGGCGGGGCTGGGGAATGCACAGGCCAAACCGGACAGGAAAGGGGACACTCCAGATCTCCTTCCCCGTCTCGGGCTCGATCGCGGTGACCGCCTTTGGATGCCAGACGATCACCTGGGGGCGACCGCCGAATTCACACAGCACGGGGGGGCAATAGCCGACCTCGGTGTCTTCGAGCGAACGCCACAGCTCGCGGCCAGTCTTGCGATCGAAGCAGACGACGAGAGCGTTGGGAACACCCCCGACCAGGGTGATGAGCCGGTCTCCCAAGACCAGCGGTGTCGCCACCATTCCCCAGATTGGCAGCTTTGTGTCGTATTCCTCGACGAACTGCTTTTTCCAAACGACCGAGCCGTCGGCCACCCTGAGGCAGAACATGTGCCCCATGGTGCCGATGGTGTAGACCAGGTCATCGACAATGACCGGGGTCATGCGGGGCCCGGCAGGGTAGTCGACCTTGTAACGGGCCTCGTACTGGTGGGTCCACAGCACCTTGCCCGTCGCGGCATCGAGGCAGAGAACGCGCTCGGTCTCGCTCTTCTCGGGGCGGTCCATGACGTAGACCCGTCCGTCGGCGACGGCGGGGCCGGCATAGCCGTTGCCGATCGGGGTGCTCCACACCCGGGGCAGTTTCGGCCCGGCGGGAAGCGTCTCGACGATGCCCGTTTCGCGCCAGACGAGGTCCCGCCGGGGTCCGCCCCATTGGGGCCAATCGTCGGCACAGGCCGTTGAGACGAGTCCCAGGAAGGTGACGGAGGCGAGCCAGGCACACCAGGTCGACGCACGGGTTGACATCAGCAGATTCCGGAAGGTTGTCGGGAGGAGTCGGGGATTCAGGCGTGACCCGCGGCGGGGGCCTGGGAGAGGGAGGATGATCACTTCACGAGGAGAATAGGGCAACGGCAAAGGACCGAGACCTGGTAGCTGAGGGTGTTCCAGGTCTGTGCCGGGCGGGCCGGGTCAAGCGGGTGGGAACTCATCACGATCAGGTCGGCACTGCGGTCGACCGAGGCCCGCACGATCTCTTCGAGCCGGTGTCCCTCGATGACCTTCCACTCCACCTTCTGCCCCGCCTCGGCAAATCGCTGGGCGCGGGCTTCGAGTTCGCTCTCAGCCCGTTGCCGCAATTGCGCGGTGAAGGCCTGCAGGTCGCCATCCGCCCCGGCGATCGGTTCGATCACATGCAACAGGGTGATCCGGGCCTGGTGATGCACGGCCAGGTCAAAGGCGATCTCCAGCGCCGCCCGGTTCTTCTCGGTGAAATCGAGGGGAACCAGCACATGTTGAAAACGGGGAAGCATGCAACACCCCTTCCGCAAGTTTGGGAACGAACGCCGCCAACACGCAGTCTACCCGATCTCCGCCGGTCAGACAGAGCAGGAGACCGGAGAGCAGCGGATCAGGCGAACGCCGACGCAACGGTTGAGGAACGTGTGTGGGAACGTGTGTGCGTCAGCAATGACCTGATGGACCGCCGGGAAAAAACTTGCGGTGACGGAGTTTGGTTGGTGAACGCGCATCGGACGGGTGTGTTTTGTCACCCAGGAAACCCGCGGGCACGTGGACCCGGTCTGAAAGACTTGTATTTTATTGTCGAATGTTTCATGGCGCCATGTTCGGCGCTCCCCCTGACATCGGGGTGACCCCGGACCAAGTCTGAAGGACTTGTCTCTCATAGCCTGGGGTTGGCACGGTACGTGCCTACCCCAGGTTGGCGTACCCCGCATGACACTCTCCCGCCGAACGGTGTGGCCGATGCACCTCGTGCGATTGCGGGAGAGGCGCGTGGCGTTTTCGTTCGCATGCGCGTGTTGGTGAATGCCACGTGGATCGGGATTGGGGACCGACGTTCGCGCTCTCTGACGGTTGGTTTCTGGTGGGGAGCGCGGTTTGTGTTGGGCACGCGTAACCCCCCCTCATCCGCCCTTCGGGCACCTTCTCCCCCCTTCGGTGGAGAAGGACACGATCCAGGCTGGCGCGCTTCCGGGGACGTGTTGGATGACGGAATGCACAACGGGGGCGCGATTGCTTCGTCCGCGTAAAACACGGGTGTGTGTGGCCCCGGTCGGAACGACGTGTGAATGATCGCCGTCGGTTTCATGGCGCCATGTTCGGCGCTGGCTGCGTGTTCGGCGCTCCTCATGACATCGGGGTGCACGCCGACCAAGTCTGAAGGACTTGTCTCTCATAGCCTGGGGTTGGCACGGAACGTGCCTACCCCAGGTTGGCGTACCCCGCATGACACTCTCCCGCCGAACGGTGTGGCCGATGCACCTCGTGCGATTGCGGGAGAGGCGCATGGCGTTT
>Ga0255182_1001804_pt1 | contig 10472 bp, 11 predicted proteins | sample Atl_UVDOM_RepA_8_FD_188420 | JGI IMG/M metagenome (GOLD analysis project Ga0255182, IMG submission 188420) | Freshwater microbial communities from Altamaha River, Georgia, United States - Atl_UVDOM_RepA_8d | ecosystem: Environmental > Aquatic > Freshwater > River | place: USA: Georgia... | reverse complement strand
ATCGTAACGCTCCTGATGACGCTCCTGGGGATGATGTTGATGCTGACGACGCTCATCACGAGAATCCTGAGTATGCTGCCGACGAGGCTGATAAGGAGCACGGCGCGTATCCTTGGCATCACCCTCATCAATCACAATGAAGGGGCGAACCTCATCACGGGTCTCGCGGCGGCGCACATCCTCAGGACGCGGCACACGAGACGCTGAGATACGCCAGAACCAGGGCTGATCATACATAATCTTGACCTCATCGCTATTCAGCAACTTAAGGCGAACCTCAGTTGCCTGCTCGGTACGAGGCCAGGACTTGAAATGAACAAACGCACGCTTATACTCCTCGCCTGCATCATTCTTGCGCTCAATCATATCCACGCGCTCAATCGCGTTGCGACCAAACAGGTCAGCAAACACATCATAGACACGTTCCTTCTGGATATTCATAAAGAGGCGAGGAATGCAGATACTAGGCTCGCTAGGGTGCATAGTAATAAGAGAGCTCGCAGTGTAGACGGTGTTGGTAGTAGAGGACATTGTTGTCAGTTGCTTGTTGTTTCAGATATCTTACATTTTTATAGAAAAAAGTATTTCAATTTTTTTTGAAAAGTATGAATTTTTTTGCTATCATCAAAAATGTAAAACTTATTTAATCTTGAAAATAAATAAAAATTAAATAAAAAATTAAATATCTGTATCTATTTGTAAATCAGGAATATCTTGATTTGAATATATTTTAATTGAAAAACATCTAAAAAACCTAGTTACTTGCCTTTTTATATATTGAAACCAAGTCTCTTTTTTATCTTGTAGCGTTATAGTAATATAAGAAGGATAGGATTCATAAAAACTATAAACTGGATATTGAATGTTTCTTGAGTGAGCTCTAAGAGCTCTATGAAAATCCGGTTTATAATAATTGATATCATCATCTAATTTATACTCAAATGTATATTCATAATCCTCTGAGGAAGTTGATGACATCATTTAATATTATTATTTAAAATAATTATTAAATAAATATTATTTTAAATTATCTATATTCAATCATTTATTGGATTTTACCATGTTTATCACAATTTTTCATCATAAGACGCGCACTTCGTCTTAATACAGGATTTGCGTTTTCTTCTTTAATCTTAATTGTAATATTAATTTTTTCAGAATCAGTATTCTTTTTTTCTTTGCCTTCTGTATAACATTTTTGAGAGAAATTAGAAAATTTTGTTAAATAATCCGGATTCTTCATATCATAAGCCAAAATGCAGGCATAATAGGTTTTTTCAAGAGATTTTCTAATTACATCAATCGCATTATTACTATTACAATGAGTACATTTATAAACAAAAGCATTCATATTATACATATCCTGAGATAATAGACACGCTGTATGATGTATATGACCACAAGACAAAACGGTAATTTCAAAGTCACTCATTTCCGACATATCTTCAATCTTATCTCCGCAACTATAACAGAAATATGACCAATAATATTTATCTTTTTTCATTTCTACATTTTCCATAATATAATCAATACAATAATCATAATCCACTGGATAAATGTCTACGCTTGAAGGTGAAGTTCGCACTCCATTATTGAAATCATCTACAAATATCTTAGGCATTTTTTAATAAATCTTATAAAAATATGAAATTATATTTTAAGTCCATTTAAAATATAATTTTCAGGTAAGACCTATATGCTCTCATTGGGAGTCGAACCCAAGACCTACAGCTTACAAAGCTGGTGCTCTACCTACTGAGCTATAAGAGCTTTGAAATTAGTTATTTATAATTAATAATCTGCGATTTTCTTTAAATTATTTTATTTTTAAATAAATTATAATTCATTTATTTAAAAATTGATATTAAAAAATTACAATTAAATATATTACATAATATCTACAAATGACATCATCACTAACTTGTGAAAATTGCGGAAAAATATTTACTAGAAAATCTAATTATACATCCCATATGTCTCGCAAAACATCTTGTTCAGATAAAAAGGTTTTAGAAAATAATACTAATAACATTAGCTCGGATAATGACAATTCAATCAATTATAGTCCACTATCTTATCTACTTACTAAAAAAATAAACAAAGAAATTAAAAAAAACAATGGTATTTATTTTACCCCTCCTACAACAATTAATAGTTGTATAGAATATTTAAAACCATATATGAATTCAGTTCAAGACATATTAGAACCTTCTTGTGGGTCGTGTGAATTTGTAATGGCTTTAAATAGAGATTATCCAGATAAAAATATAACAGGCATTGAATATAACCAAACCATTTATGACGCTGTTAAATATTTAAATGAAGACAAAGATACTAAAATCAATATTATACATTTTGATTTCTTAAAATATGATAATGAAAAAAAATATGACTTAATTATTGGTAACCCACCTTACTATGTTATGAGCAAAAAAGATGTAAAAAAGGAATATTACCAATATTTTGAAGGTCGTCCAAATATATTTATATTATTTATAATTAAATCTATATCAATGCTAAATGACGATGGTATATTGAGTTTCGTATTACCTAAAAATTTTATGAATTGTCTATATTATGATAAGACTAGAAAATTTATAGCAGATAATTTAAAAATTATTAATATTATTGAATGCGGTGATAAATATATTGAAACAAGTCAAGAAACTATACTTATTATTTTACAAAAAAAACCAGAAAATATTCAGGAAAATTCTGAATTTATAATATCATCAATAAACAATTATACTATTTTTGGTATCAAAGAACATGTTAAACAAATTAAAGATTTATATACTGACTCAACAAATCTATCTGAAATCGGGTTCAAAGTTAGTGTTGGAAATGTTGTTTGGAATCAGTGTAAGGATATTTTGACAGATGACACAACAAAAACTAGATTGATTTATAGCTCTGACATTAAAAATAATAAACTCATCATTAAAAAATACTCTAATGATGAAAAGAAAAATTTTATAAATAAATCTGGCATCATATATCCTACTCTCGTTATTAATAGAGGATATGGCGTAGGTGAATATAATTTTGAATACTGTTTGATTGAAGGAGGATTTGAATATCTAGTTGAAAATCATCTCATTTGTATAAATTATATTGGAAATAAAAATATCACAGAAAAACAAACAATATATCTGTATAAAAAAATTATAGAATCATTAGAAGATGAGAGAACTAAAAAATTTATTCAATTATATTTTGGAAATAACGCAATCAATACCACCGAAATGAATAACGTTTTGCCTATTTATTTAAACACTAACTAAGATCTAGATATTTATTATGAAATTTGAAATGCTGGGTAAGCAATACCATTTCCGTTCTTCCATCTTAATAAAATTTTAATTTTTTTACCAGAAACAGATGTTGCGAGATACATATATTTATTTGGGAGTTTTTCATAACTTAATAGATCATAATCTTCCATATTAATCTTTTCCTTTTTAAATGAATTATTTTTATACAACATATATATTTTTCCTTTTTGTGTATCCTGGAGATATGATGACAACAACTCAATATTTAGGTCGTTGTTTTCTATAAATGAACGCCTACTTTGATTGTCTATGTCTTTTGCCTTTTCATAAAATTCAATGTGCTTCTCATTTTCAGTATATTTACTACTCTGTTTACATCCCTTATAATATAACTCCTGGTATTTCTTCATACAAACAGGAATATTATTATGAATTTCTTTTAAATATTGATTCCTATCTGGAAGAGGAAACCCTGACAATTCAGATAATACAGGTAAATAATTATCATAAAAATACTCCTCGTATGACGATGACATATACTTACTTGGTTTCATTGGAGACACAAATTGAGGTGCTTCTTCTACAGTGTCTGTATTATATTTGAGTTCAATATTAAACGAGAGAATTTGGTTTATCGTTATTGTGAAATCATAATTAAATCTTCTACCCCCACAATGTTCTAATTTAATGCTTGTGATTGGTTGATCATTTTCAATAAGATCTCGCAAGTAACTCATTATGGAATATTTTATATATTTCCATCTACGAGATATTGTAAAATATTTTTCAGGAACTCTTTCATTTATTATAGCACCAATTATATTTTCTCTCATTTTATTATTAGTATCATTTTTATTTTTGACTGATAGATCAAACGCACTTATACTTTTATAATTCATAGGAACCTTATTATAAGTAAAACCGTTCAACATTTTAAACTTATCTGAATATTTTTTCACCGATCGTTGTATAATAGACATTTCATTACATATACATTTGTTTCGCTCACAACATTCAAATATTAAAGTTATATTTTTTATGAGGTATTTATTCTTAAGAGGAACTCTAATCATAGTTTGGTCATTGTAGTAATTATAATAAATTATTTTTCAATTTTAACTTTAATTATATTTTAATAAATTAAATAAACAAAATAAAAAAGAGGGTTAGGAAGTATTTATTAACTGAAACAAATTAACTATCTAATATGCATAAGAGGCTTGTCTTCCTAGCATGTAGTCTGACATGGAGTAGTTGTAGCGGAGGATGTAGTCAACCTCTTGATCCGCAGACGGTATCATGACTTGGGCGTATCTGGTCTGATTCCTTATCAAGAAAGGGACATAAACAACTTGAGCAGGATCAGAAGGCACAGATGGTAGAGGAGGAACAAATAGTTCATGTTGCTCATCAATCCAATCTTCTACTTCATCCTGTGTAAATACGAATTCGTTGTAGTCGGTCTTGTCTGATTCGCACCACCCATGAAACAGATGTGTGTTGTAGTAATGGGTATCACCGCCACGGCTCGGTGAAGTAGGAGGAGACGGAGGATACATCTTGAACTTGTCAGGACTTGAAGGAGGTTGTTTGATGAACTCTCCGTGGATGTTTCTCTTCGCTACACATCTCTCAATATTATGACCAAGATGCCCACAACGAGTACAAGGAACCGGTTGCCTTAAATAGAATGTGGGAGGGACAGGGAAATTAGATAGCAAATGGTTTGATGTCTGGGTTCCAATTGTAGAAGTTGACGTCGTTGGTTCAGGAACGCCTTGAGCCTCAGAGCATTCCTTCATAGTAAAACTTCCAAACACGATCGCTACATTAGGATTCGTGTAGTAAATTCTCTCTTGAGGGGGACTCGTAGAAGCTCTCTTGTCAATGATCGCGTAAAAGTTGATCTCAGTGGTCGTCATGTTACTTGTAGTAGAGCTCGTTTGTTTGTATAAGTTTTACATTTTGTAAAAAAGCATTTCAATTTTTTTAAAGAGTATTATTTTTTCTCTATCTTTAAAAAATATAAATTTATTTAATCGGGTGGATATATTGTTATGAAAATTAAAATATGCAAATTTAGTTTGTAAAATGTATGTTTTTAAGATATTTCATACGGATGGTCAAAATATAAATTATGTATATAAAGTTGTCGTTAAAGAAAAAACGTACCTGTTTAAACTACCCTACTTTTTTGATTTTACTTATTTTCTCCTTTTTCTGATTTTATTTTTTTGCAAGCTTGCTATGTAGCGGGGGACACTTACCTATTTACCAACCGTCTTCTTCGCTGCTATCATCTGCCCAGTTGCTCATTTTAGTTGGCGGTGTGAAGAAGTACTTCTCAATTGACTCGTCATTGGTCTTGGTCTCTGTAGAAGGGTGAATGAACACAGGCATCGGCTTCTCAAACGCAGCTGGTTCAGGTGCTGTAGATGACGACGACACGAAGAGCGACTTAACATTCTTCTTCAAAGACTCATTCGCCGAGACAGCAGCGGTCTGATTCTTGGGAGGAGGCATCGCCACAATCTTTGCCCAGGTAGGAAGCACCGGCGTCTGCTCTACTTCCTGAAGAGGCTCTGGCTCCGCAGCAACTGCTACGGCGGCCTCTTGTGTCGCAAAGCTGACTACCTTCTTGCCCTTTCTCTTTGGCTGCTCCCAGACATTGTCCTCATCGTCATCCTCAAGCAACGCAAACTGGTTGGTTGTGGAAACGGGTCTGGGTAGTGCAGCACACGAGGACAACCCAGTCGCTACGCCCTTGCGGGAGTTTGACGGGTGGCTGATTGTCTGCTCGCCATCCTTATAAACGCGCATGATGAAGAAGTGTCCGTTCTGAGAAGCCTTTATGTTTTTGCTCTCACGAGCATCTCTCCCTGTTTCGCTTGCCTTCTTCGCCTTGAGGATCTCACAGTAAGACACTGTATGACCTTGCTCCTTGCAGTAATTGCACGTTAGAGCCAGCAAATAAGGGCACAACACAACAGGCTGGGGACCCGTGAAGTCCTTCAGAAAGTGCGTGTTGTAATCGGGACGCTTCGCATCAAAGCAGACCTTGCAGAAAGGCTGAGGAGCCTGACGCTTGTCGCGAGTGTCGCGCTTGTTGTTGTTGACAGAAGAGACCTTGTAGGACATCGGTTGTTGTTTCAGATACATTTTATTTTTACTCGTTTATTCATTTCAATTTTTTTTAAAATACTTATAAAACGACACTATCATCAAAAAAAAAGTATTTCAAAAATAAATAACAAATAAATTTATAAAAAATAAATAAATTTCAAAAATATAGTAAAGCAAATTATTATTGCCATACAAATAAATATATTATTTGAAAATTCATTTGTAATTTCATAACCAAAATATTCTAATATATCAAATAAATGCGTCCATATTCCTTTCCATGATTTATCATCTAATAATTCACGTTCTATTCTTATAAAAATACATCCTCCGAAATAAATATGCATTAACATTATGATCAACCATATTAGGAGAGAAATATAAAAAAAAATATTTATTGGAGAAAACAATATGATTAAAAATGTAGAACCTACAATGAAAAGATGGAAAAAATATAATAATCCACATCTTAAGAATTTATCTTTTATTAAATTTTTTGTTAAAATATTAAATTTTTCAATTGCATTTTTTGTGTGTATTTTTCGTGTTTCTAAATCGGGCAAAGGTATTTTAAACATATAATAATTGTTATATATTTAAAAGTTATTATATACAAAATATATTGACATAATTTTATTTTTATAAATTAATGGATATAGTTATTAATATGAATTGGATTGATTTAAGTAATATATTGCAAAAATATATAATTATTAAATTGCTTCATAGTTTTGGAAAGGATTTTCAAGATGAAATTTTATATAATATAATTCGTAGATTTACAAAAAAATCTTGTAAAGTGATGTTATATTATAGCAATTCAGATTTGAAAGGAGTATCCATTTATTGGTCTAGAGATAAATTTCTTTATTTAGATAAGTTTTTCATATTAACCAAGAAAAATGGTTATGGAACAAAAATGTTAGAGACATTTATTAACTCTTATAGAAATGAAAATAAATTAATATGGAGAACAGATTTATTAACATCAAAATTTTATTTGAAAAATTCAGATGTTATTAAACACTTTGAAATCGGAAGAAAGATTAATGAGAGAAAGGTATATCTTGGCAATTTAAATAAAAAATTTTATTGGGAATATGAAGATATATATGACATTACAATTAAAAGTTGTTTTACATAACACTTATATTAACTGAATGATCACTTGAATTATCTAAATAATTTTTTAGATGATTTGATATATATTCAGTTGCTAGATAATAACTTGTAAATTTTGTAGTATATTCATAATTTTTTGGTTTAATTGGGATCGTTACATATATACATTTATTATCTAATCTGATTTTGAATTCATCCATCGCGGAGTTTGGATTAAAATAAATTAAATTTGTCATACTATTTTCTCTCAATTTAAATCCATTTTCTACAAAATTTTGGTGTATGTCTGAAAATATTTTATTTTTTGGAAGATGGTTAGCATTATCATATAGTGATACCAACATTTTATAACTCTTACAATAATTAACTGATTTTTATTTATATTGTTTATTATTGAATATAATTGTTATTATTAAGTTTTTGAATTTAAACTTAATAATAGCAACTAGAGGTTTCGATCCTCTGACCTCTCGGTTATGGGCCGAGCACGCTTCCTCTGCGCCAAGTTGCTAGGAACGCTTCGTACTGGGATCGAACCAGTGACCTACAGGTTAACAGCCTGGCGCTCTACCATCTGAGCTAACGAAGCAAGTTGAAAATTTTTACTCATTTTGAAATGCGATGCGGCGTAAAATAAAAAGAAGAGAAGAAAGAAAATAAGAGAGAAAATAAGGGTTAGATTTAATCATACAAAACAAAAATAAACAAACAACATACCTTCAAATCATTGACTACCTAATTTAAGTAATATTATAATTTTCAACCCACTTTGTGTCGCGATCACAAAGATACTTACTTATTACAATATTTTGTCTTGGACGACTCCTGCGATACTCTGGCTCCTGGCTTGGACGATTGCTGCTGCTGCGCGATGCTTGAGGGCGATACTGCTGACTTGGAGTCTGCTTCTATTTACCTGCGGATGGGAGGGGAGGGGAGGGGAGGGGACGGAAGTTAGAAAATCACGCAATCAAAAACGACAAAATAAGTAAATATGCTGGGTTCATAAAGTCGGATAATCTAAATGATTTGCCTCTTAATATAAGATTGCTGTTTGTGAACCCATTATTATTAAAGCCAAATACCCATTATATATGCAAGATCATTTTAACAACTTAACATGCTGTATTTTAATTAATTGATGTGAGGATCTTTATTCCGGGCAATCGGAATTGAACCGATGACCAACAGGACTACAGCCTGTCGCTCTTCCAACTGAGCTATGCCCGGTAAGTTGCGTCATCCGGGAATTGAACCCGAACCTCAACCTTGGAAGGGTTGAATCCTAACCATTAGACCAATGACGCACATCGTCAGCTGCAGGATTTGAACCTACGCAGGTTGCCCTAATAGATTTCAAGTCTATCGCCTTAACCACTCGGCCAAGCTGACACAAGGTCATACTGGGATTTGAACCCAGATATATGGATTCAAAGTCCATTATGCTCACCATTACATCATATGACCTTCGGGTGTGAATTGATAAAAACTCATAAATATTTAGAGCTTAATCATCGCATTCATCTCATTCACAATATACAATAGCGACGTTTCTTTAAATTGTTTTGAAATAAAAAATATATTTAATAATTTATTATTGAAATTAACACAAATATAAATTAATTACTTAAAAATACATGTGAAATGTATATTATGGCTTCTAGTGATAACAATAATGCAAATAATGGAGATGTTACCAAAAAATCTATATATTGCAATTCACATTGTGAAAATAATTGTAGAGAGAACATGGGTGCCATTTGCTTTAGTGATGGGGATGATGTTAATAATTCATCTACTAAAAATGTAAAACCTGTTATTTCACTCTATGAAATTAGAGAATTATATGGATTTAATAATGAAAACCAACACATAGATTTCAACTCATTTTATAAATTTTATAGCGAATCTTATAAATATGATAAAGATTATATAGAAATACTATATTTTCATTATTTATTAGTTATCGGAAACTATAGGAGCATTCATAAATTTATTGTTGACTTCATTAACACATCGTCTATAGATAATTTTGAAAGATTTGTAAATTCTCCACTTTACATACCTGTAAATAAAAAAAATGGAAAATTATATTATAAAAATGAAGAAAATATAAATAAAATATATCACCTATATCCAGTAACAACATATATAATGTGGAATAATAAACCCGATATTTTAAGATTACTTATTACATTTGGAACTACTCTTGATAAAACGGATAATTTTGGTTATTATCCTGAAGAAGCTATTAAATTTATTCCTTATTTCAATCCAGTACCACATTTAGATAAGTTTGAACAATATAATATAATTAAAGACAATGATATGAATAAAAAAATTTATTATAGAAATATAGATGAATTTAAACAAGTTATTAATGAAGTAAGATATATAACAGGAGAAGATGTTTCATATAACTGGTTTTATCCAATTTAGTATTTTATTTTTGGGAGTCTAATATATTAATATTCATTTATTAATATATAGAATTATGAAAACTAGAAAAAATCATTTGCGTAAGAAAGGAAGATCACATACAGCAGGTAAATGGAGCCGAAAATATAAATTAAGTATAAATTGTAACAGACCTAAGGGATTTTCTCAACGACAATATTGCAAATACGGACGCAAAAAATAATTAAGATTGATTGCGAGGATGGTTAGGATGACAACAATCACTGAAATATCCATAATCATCTGAACTTTCTGAATAAGGCTCGCTATCCTTTTGTGATAGATTATCCTCATCTGAATCACAGCAAACACAATCACCATTATCAAACTGATTTACTGAAACTGTAGTTTCTATGTTTGGTTCAGAAACAGAAACAATAAAAGAAGATGACATTTCTGATGATTGAACATCATCTGGAAATTGAAGCTCAAAATTAGTGTCATTTAAACGTTTACTTATACAAGATATAATTTGTTCGCGATATTTTTCCAAAT
>Ga0255182_1001801_pt1 | contig 10475 bp, 10 predicted proteins | sample Atl_UVDOM_RepA_8_FD_188420 | JGI IMG/M metagenome (GOLD analysis project Ga0255182, IMG submission 188420) | Freshwater microbial communities from Altamaha River, Georgia, United States - Atl_UVDOM_RepA_8d | ecosystem: Environmental > Aquatic > Freshwater > River | place: USA: Georgia... | reverse complement strand
CGCCGCATGTGGGCGGTGCTGCAGCCCTCTACCTGGGCCGCTATCCCTCGGCCAGCCATGACGCCACAACGCAAGCCCTGCGTCAGATGGCGGTCACTACCGGTACCTTCAGCAAGGATGGCCGTGCCATCGTGCGCCTGAACGCCAACGTCCAGTAAGCCGACGGTCAACCCTGGCGTCCTCGCCTGGCGCTGGGTCACAAAAAAACCGCTGCAGAGCAGCGGTTTTTTTGTGGGTTGCCCGTTCAGGCGTATTCGGCCAGGGCCTTTTTCATCTTTTTCATCGCTGCGACCTCGATCTGCCGGATGCGCTCGGCGCTGACGCCGTAGTCGGCCGCCAGTTCGTGCAGGGTCATGCCGCCCGAGCCGTCGTCATTGACCTTGAGCCAGCGCTTCTCGACGATGCGACGGCTGCGGGCGTCCAGGGTGTCGAGGGCCGTCTGCAGGCCTTCGCTGGCCATGACGTCGCGGCGGTGCGCTTCGATCATGGCTGTGGGCTCGTGCTGGGCGTCGCTGAGGTAGGCAATCGGGCCAAAGGCCTGCTCGCCGTCGTCGGCCGGTGCCGGGTCCAGCAGCACATCGCCGCCGGCCATCCGGGTTTCCATCTCCAGCACTTCCTCGGGCTTGACCCTGAGCTCGCGCGCAACCACCTCGATTTCGGCCGGTGTCAGGCTCTCGCGGTAGCTGGACTCGCCCGCATCGGCCTTGAGGCCCTGCTTGAGCGAGCGCAGGTTGAAGAAGAGCTTGCGCTGCGCTTTGGTCGTGGCGACCTTGACCATGCGCCAGTTCTTGAGGATGTACTCGTGAATCTCGGCCTTGATCCAGTGCAGGGCGTAGCTCACCAGGCGCACGCCCTGGTCGGGGTCAAAGCGCTTGACCGCCTTCATCAGGCCGACATTGCCCTCCTGGATCAGGTCGCCATGTGGCAAGCCGTAGCCCAGGTACTGGCGCGAGACGGACACCACCAGGCGCAGGTGCGAAAGCACCAGCTTGCGGGCGGCTTCGAGGTCGTTGCTTTGCTTGAGCTGGCGGGCTGCGGCCTGCTCTTCTTCGAGCGTGAGCATGGGCATGCGGTTGACGGCTGATATGTAGGCGTCGAGGTGGCCCAGCGAGGGCACCACCGCCCAGGGATTGCTCAGCGTCATGGCGGTAGACGGGGAACCAGTTTGAATGTTCATACCAGAACTCCTTTCAATCCCTGAATATTAGCACTCTTGTGACAGGAGTGCTAACGACCGGAGAAGATGGCACAAGAAATGCTTGTCAGCACGAGCAGCCCCTGTCCGTCCTGGTGGGTCGCAGCAGGTGCGCGTCCCCGCGCGCGAGGGCTCCTTTGCGCTTGCAGGCGACTTCAAGCCATCAGCAGAACAGGGGCGTTCAACTCAGCAAGGCTTGCGCAAACTCGCGGGCGTCGAAGGTTTCCAGGTCTTCGAGCTTTTCGCCCACGCCGATGAAATACACCGGGATCGGCTTTTCGCGGGCGATCGCGCACAGCACCCCGCCCTTGGCCGTGCCGTCGAGCTTGGTGACGATCAGGCCGGTGAGCTGCAGGGCGTCATCAAAGGCCTTGACCTGGGCGAGTGCGTTTTGCCCGGTGTTGCCGTCGATGACCAGCAGCACCTCGTGCGGCGCCGTGGAATCGGCTTTCTGCACCACACGCTTGATCTTCTTGAGCTCTTCCATCAGGTGCAGCTGGGTCGGCAGGCGGCCGGCGGTGTCGACCAGCACCACGTCCTTGCCGCGGGCACGACCGGCGCTGACGGCGTCAAAACTCACGGCCGCCGGGTCACCGCCTTGCTGGCTGATGATTTCAACCGTGTTGCGGTCGGCCCAGACCGCCAGCTGCTCGCGGGCGGCGGCGCGGAAGGTGTCGGCGGCGGCCAGCAGCACCTTCTGGCCGTCGTCGGCCAGGTGCTTGGTGAGCTTGCCAATGGACGTGGTCTTGCCGGCGCCGTTGACGCCGGCGACCATGATCACCGTGGGCTGCTGGGCGCCGATGTCCAGCGGCTTTTGCAGGGGCGCGAGCAGTTCGGCGATGGCATCGGCCAGCAGGCCCTTGACTTGCGCGGGGTCGGTGGCCTTGGCGTCCTTGACGCGGCGCTTGAGATCGGCCAGCAGGTGTTCGGTAGCCTTGACGCCCGTGTCGGCCAGCAGCAGCGCGGTTTCAAGCTCTTCGTACAGCGCTTCGTCGATGCGGGTGCCAGTGAAAACGGTAGCGATGCTGGCACCGGTCTTGCGCAAGCCGTTTTTGAGCCGGTCGAGCCAACCCTGGCGCGGGGGCGGCTGCGGGTTGGCCGGAACGCTCGCAGGTGCGTCGGTACTGGCGGGTCCGGGTGCGGGCGGCAGTGCAGAACCTGCGACAGGGGCAGATGCCGTATCGGTCCTGGCGTGAGGCGTGGGCGCCGGCTGGGCCGGATCGGCAACAGCTGTCGCCGGTGTTTTTTTGCGGAAAAAGCTGAACATGGCGCATGCAAAGTGGACCGGCCATTGTAGGCAGTCGCCAGGAGTGACTGCAGACGCTCAGGACGGCTTGCGCTGGGCGCCCGGCAGGACCCCAGGCAAGCGCCCGCCCGGCTCAAGAACGCATGGCTTCAGATGTGCGCCACAAAGCGTGGCACATGGCGCATGTGCAGCGACAGGCCCAGCGCCGCCATGTGGTGGTTCTGACGACCCAGGACGGTCTGCGCCAGGGGCAGGAATTGCTGTTCTTCCAGCTGTGCATGGGCCTGGTAACGCTCGACCAGGGCTTGCAGCGCCTCTACATCGAGCGTGCTGTCCTGGCCTTTGGCGACCTTCTTGAGTCCCGGTTCCAGCGAAGCCCAGAGCCGCTCCAGGGCGCGGTGGTCCTGTGTCAGCTGCTCGATGAGCTGGTCGACCTTGAGCCGCTCGGCCCCGGCCTCGGCGCTGCGGTGCACGGCCGGAAACAACTCCTGCTCTTCCTCACTGTGGTGCGCGTACATGCCTTTGCTGAAGAAGGCCAGCGACTGCTCGGCAATGCGCCGGGCACGCGCCGCCGGCTCCAGCAGGGCCGGCAGATCGCCCAGCCGGTCGAGCTGGGCAAAGATGCCGACATGGCAATGCGCAAAATGGTCGACGGGGGTTGGGTCATGGTCGGTGGTGCTCATCAGAAGGGTCCGTTTTTGCAGAGTGGTCTGCACTGTAAGCAGTACAAGGTGCGTGGCCAAGCGTCTCGAAAGGGTTTGTTGACGCAGGTCATGGCTGTCGCTGGGCTGGCCCGATCGATCAGGCCCGGATGTCGCGGCGGGTGCGATATGGACGCGTGGTTGGCACGACTTCAGGGCTTGGCCCCTGGGTATGGGCTCGCTGGGCATGTGGGGTATAAACCGACCGTCCACAACCCAAAGGAGACAACGATGCGTGTGCTGTTCAAGGGACTGGCAGGTGCCATGATGCTGGCGGCTGTTTGTCAGGCCGGAGCCCAGAGCTACCCTTCCAAGCCGGTGCGGCTGCTGGTGGGCTTTGCGCCGGGCGGTGCTGCGGACTATGTGGCCCGCACGGTGGGTGAGGCCCTGGGGCGCACCCTCGGGCAGCCGGTGGTGATCGAAAATCGAGCCGGTGCCGGTTCGAGCATCGCTGCAGATTTGGTCGCCAAGTCGCCCGCCGATGGTTACACCGTGCTGATCGCCAGTCCTGCGGCGATTTCGGTGAATCCGGCCCTCAACCCCAAACTGCCCTACAAACCTGCCGATCTCCTGCCTGTGACCAAGCTGACGGCATCGCCGCTGGTAATTGCGGTCAATCCCAATGCGGGTATCCATAATGTGCGTGAACTGGTGGCCAAGGCCAAGGCCAACCCAGGAGGCCTGAATGTGGCGACGGCCGGCAATGGCTCGGCGACCCACCTCGGAGCTGCGCAATTTGCCCAGGTGGCCGGTGTGAAATTCACCGAAATCCCTTACCGTGGCGGTGGTCCTGCCATGCAGTCCCTCATGGCCGGGGACACGCAGGTGTATTTCGGCACCCCGCCGTCCACGCTGCCGCATATCCAGTCCGGCCGCGTCAAGGGCCTGGGGATCAGTGCTGCCGAACGCAGTGGACTGTTTCCGGATTTGCCCGGCATGAAGGAGGCTGGCCTGCCGGAGTACAGCCTGGATTTCTGGTATGGCTTTTTTGTGCCGGCGGCCACACCGCAGCCGGTGGTGCAGAAGCTGTTCGAAGCCACGCGTGCAGCCATGCAGCAGGAGTCGGTCAAGGCTGCGCTTGCGCGTGAGGGCACCGAAGCCTCACTCTCGCGCTCACCGCAGGACTTTGCAGCTTTCCTGGTCCAGGACGAAAAATTCTGGGTCAAGCTGGTCAAGGATGCCGGCGTCAAGCTCGACTGAGCATGAAAGCGGATGCTTTGCAGGCCAGACCGTTCAAGACCGTTCATGCCGTTCGTATCGTAGGGGGGCGCTGGCGACGCACCGTATTGCCCGTGGCCGACAAGCCCGGGCTGCGGCCCACGCCCGACCGTGTGCGAGAGACTTTGTTCAACTGGCTGGGTCAGGACCTGCAAGGCTGGCGCTGCATTGATGCCTTTGCCGGCACTGGCGCTCTTGGGCTTGAGGCGGCTTCGCGGGGCGCTGCCGAGGTGGTGCTGATCGAGCAGGACGCGGCCCTGGCGGCCGCCTTGCGTGCGACGGTGCAGCGCCTGCAGGCCACAGGCGTGCAGGTGCGCCAGGGCGACGCGCTGGCCGTGCTGGCCGCGCTGCCGGCGCAGGCGCATGACCTGGTGTTCCTGGACCCGCCTTTTGACAGCGAACTGTTCAGCCGCGCCCTGCGGCTGGCGGTGGACAAGGTGCCGGTGGGCGGCTGGGTGTATCTGGAGGCGCCACAGGCCTGGTCTGACGAGGCGCTGGCTGACCTGGGCCTGCAGCGCTACCGCTACCTCAAGGCCGGGGCGGTGCATGCGCACCTGCTGCAGCGCGCCGCATAATCGCCCCACCCGATCCAGCGCTTCAGGAGCCGCCATGTCCTCACCGGTGATCGCCGTGTATTCCGGCACCTTTGACCCGATCACGCTCGGCCACGAAGACGTGGTGCGGCGTGCCTCGCGCCTGTTCGACCGGGTCCTGATCGCGGTGGCGCGGGCGCACCACAAGCAGACGAGGTTGAGCCTGGACCAGCGGGTGGCCTTGTGCCAGGCGGCATTGGCCGACTGCCCGAATGTGCAGGCGCTGCCCTTTGACGGCCTGATCGTCGATTTTGTGCGGGCGCATTCGGCGCAGGTGATTGTGCGTGGCCTGCGCTCGGTGACCGACTATGACTATGAAGTCCAGATGGCCGGCATGAACCGCCACCTGGCCCCTGACGTGGACACCGTCTTTCTGCACACCGGCGCCCAGGTGCAGCACATCAGCAGCACGCTGGTGAGAGAGATCAGCAAGCTCGGTGGCGATGTGTCGGGCCTGGTGTCGGCCCCGGTGCTGCAGGCGCTGGCGCCGCCACTTGCAGCCGCTTGAGGCGGCGCTCTCGATCCCCCGGGTACCCCTTGCAGGAGCGCGCCCCCGCGCGCGAAAAGCCTACGGCCGCAGAGGGCGGCCTCCCACAAAGGTCGCCTGGTTTCAGGCCTCGCCGCCTTCGACCAGAAAACGCAGCCGGCGCTGGCCTTGCCATTCATCGGCTTCGAGCCGGTAGGCCAGGCGGGCGCGGCCAGGCAGCGGTTCGGTGCGGTTGAACCAGATGCCCTCGACGGTTTCGCCATGGTGGCGCAGCTTGAGCGAGAGGTGTTTTTCGCCGACCAGGCGCTGGCCCAGCACCTCAAGTTCTTCGCAGAACAGCGGCGGCGCAAAGCCCTGGCCCCAGACGTCCTGCTGCAGCAGGTCCACCAGGTCCAGGCGGCGGTATTCGGGTGGCAGCGGGCCGTCGGTTTCCAGCCGGCGCTGCAGCGTGGCCGCATCCAGCCATTCCAGTGCGACCTGGTTCAGGGTTTCTTCAAACACCTCGAAATGCTCTTCGGCCACGGTGCAGCCGGCCGCCATGGCGTGGCCGCCAAAGCGCAGCAGCACGCCCGGTGCGCGCTTGGCCACCAGGTCCAGCGCATCGCGCAGGTGAAAGCCCGGGATCGAGCGGCCCGAACCCTTGAGTTCGTGTTCCTTGCCCGGTGCGCTGCTGGGTGCAAACACAAAGGTGGGCCGGTGCAGCTTGTCCTTGAGGCGCGAGGCCACGATGCCGACCACGCCTTCGTGAAAGTCGGGGTCGAACACGCACAGGGCGGGCGGCGGTTCCTCGCCTTCTTCAAAAAGAGACTCGGCCATCTCCATCGCCATCTCGCGCATGTCGCCCTCGATCACGCGGCGTTCGCGGTTGATGCCATCGAGCTGGCGTGCCAGCGCATCGGCCTGGACCGGGTCGTCGGTGAGCAGGCATTCGATGCCCAGCGTCATGTCGGCCAGGCGGCCGGCCGCGTTGATGCGCGGACCCAGTGCAAAGCCGAAGTCGAAGGTGCTGGCGCGGCGCGGGTCGCGTCCGGCGGCACGGAACAAGGCCGCCATGCCGGCGGGCAGGGCGCCAGCGCGCACCCGCTTGAGGCCTTGCGCCACCAGGCGGCGGTTGTTGGCGTCGAGTCGCACCACGTCGGCCACCGTGCCCAGGGCCACCAGCGGTAGCAGCGCGTCCAGCCGGGGTTGAGGACGGGCGCCTTCGCCCCCGGTGCCGTCAAACACGCCGCGTGCGCGCAGTTCGGCGCGCAGGGCCAGCAGCACATAGAACATCACGCCGACGCCAGCGATCGACTTGCTTTCGAAGCTGCAGCCGGGCTGGTTGGGGTTGACGATGACTTCGGCCGTCGGCAGCTGCGCGCCGGGCAGGTGGTGGTCGGTGACCAGCACCTGCAGGCCCAGGGCCTGGGCACGGGCCACGCCTTCGAGGCTGGCGATGCCGTTGTCCACCGTGATCAGCAGGTCGGCGCCGCTGGCCTTGACCCGCTCGGCAATCGCCGGGGTCAGGCCGTAGCCGTCTACCACGCGGTCAGGCACCAGGTAATGCACGCGGGTGGCGCCCAGCATGCGCAGGCCGCGCACGCCGACGGCGCAGGCGGTGGCGCCGTCACAGTCGTAGTCGGCCACGATGCACAGCTGGCGACCGGCGGCGATGGCGTCGGCCAGCAGCTGCGCGGCCTGTGTGGCGCCGTGCAGGTCGGTGGGGGGCAGCAGGCGGGCCAGGGCGTCGTCAAGCTCGTCGCGGCTGCTCACGCCACGGGCGGCATACAGGCGGGCGAGCAGCGGGTGCACGCCGGCCTGTTCGAGCGCCCAGGCGCTGCGCGGGGGCACATCTCGGGTCAGGAGTTTCATGGGGTGATGAGGGCTTGCAGGGTGTCGGCCACGCGCAGCGGCTGCAGGCGCCGCTTCAGGCGCTGGTGCCAGGGCAGCGGGCGGGCTTCGAAGGTGTGGGCGCGGTCTTCGCTGCACAGGCTGAGCGTGGCTTCGCCGGTGCGCTGCCAGTGCGCCCGCAAGGCGGCCACGGCGGTCTGGTCCAGTGTGTGCCAGGTGGCTTGCCAGGCGGCGGCATCGCCGCGGCGGGCACTCTCGCGCAGGGCCATGGGCATGTCGGGCGCGGTAGCTGGATGCTCAGAAAGAGACTCGGACGGGAAGCGCCCGGCCCCGTGCAGCCAGAAGGCGTTGACGGTGAGCTGGCGCCGGCTTTCGCGCGCTTCATTGACCGGGTGGTGGTAGAGCAGCATCTGCACCTCGCTTTGCAGGCGCGAGAGGGTGCTGGCCGTGGGGCCCTGGGGCAGCCAGTGCCGCAGGTTCTGGCCGATGACCCGGTCGAGCGAGGCGGTGGCGAAGGCTTGCAGGGCTTCACCGCGGGCGTGCCAGTGCAGGGCATCCTGCCAGCGCAACTCAAGGCCGTCTTCCTGCAGCAGGGGTTGCACGGCCGTCATCAGGGCCTGCGATTCGGCATCGGAGAGGTGCAGGGCGGAAGGGTCTATCAGCACCACCTGGTCCATGCCGACCTGCCAGTGGCAGGGGGTCAGCCAGGCCTGGGGGGGCGTGTCGGTGTGGCCCTGTCGGGCGCTGTGCCAGGCGGCCCAGGGCCAGGGGCCGTCTTCGGCCCAGCCCAGCGACTGTGCGAGCACCTGTTCGTGCGCCAGGTGCGGGGCGGGGGGCTCATGCGCGTCCAGCACGCGGACCGATGACAAGCCTTGCAACAAGGCCTGCAGATGGGGCAGCTGCAGACCCGACAAGGCCGTCGGGCCCAGCGCTGGGCTGGCGGCGTAGGGAATGATCAGGTGCATGGGGGCGCATTGTCGCAGCCCCATGCACGGGCACCGATCCGACCGGGTGTCAGCGCTGGAGTGCGGTGGCCTCGGCTGCGCAGTGCGGCAGACCGGATTTCAGGCCCTTGGCACGGGCAGCGGCAATCTCGCCCGCGGCCAGCCGGGCCTGGGCCTGAAAGACCGGGTCGGACTGCAGGCGTGCCACGGCGGCCGCGCCCACCGTCCGGCCGGCCTCCACGTCGCTCTGCCAGTGCACGCCGCACACCACGCGGCTGTCGCCAAAGGCATGGGCACGTTGCAGCAGGGCGTTGGCCTTGTCGGGCACCAGCTGAGACAGGATCAGACCCCAGGCCCAGCCCAGCGCAGCATGGCCCGAGGGGTAGGCGCCGTCCTTGGACAGATGGGCTTCTTCCTTGGGAAAGCAGGTGGTCTCGCCCAGTTCCGCAAAGGGACGCTTGCGCTGGTAATGGTCCTTGGCCTTGTAGGTCGCAAAGCCGGCATCGACCAGGCTGCGGCGCAGCAGCATGTTCAGGTGCGGGGTGGCTTCCTGCGAAATCGGAATGTCGAGCGTGCAGGCGAACACGCCGGCGGCTTCCGGGAATTTGAGGTTCACATCGCGCGCGGCCTGTTCCCAGCGCGGGGTGTTGCGCAGCGCGCGGGTCTGGCGATGCGTCTCCAGGTCGGCCGCCTTGCGCGCCTAGCCTTCGGCCGGGGGCGGTGGCAGCAGCGCCAGGCTGTCGGGCAGGACCTTGCGGTCGAGGTAGCCGTTGAGGTAGCCCGAGCCCTTGCGGAATTCGCCCACCACTTCGGGCGAGGTCGGTGGCGTTGGCTGTTGGGGCGCGGTCTGGCAGGCGGCCAGCAGCGCGCTGCTGGCCAGCAGGCCAAGGGTCAGGGAAAGTCGTGGCATTCAAGTCTCCTTGTCGGTGTTGAAATCAGTCGGCTGCCTTGATCAGGTCCGCCGCTTTCTCGGCAATCATGATCGTCGGCGCATTGGTGTTGCCGCCAATCAGGGTGGGCATGATGGAGGCGTCGACCACGCGCAGACCCTGCACGCCGTGCACCCGCAGCTGTTCGTCCACCACGGCCATGCGGTCGCGGCCCATGCGGCAGCTGCCCACCGGGTGGTACTGGGTGTCGGCGCGGTTGCGGATGTCCTGTTCGAGCGCGTCACGGTCGCGCTGGTCCAGTGCATAGAGCGGCTGGCCGCGCACATCGTCAAAGGCCGGGTCATCGAGGATGCGGCGCTGAATGTCGGCGCCGGTCATGAGCAGCTGCAGGTCCTCTTCGTCCTGCAGGAAGGCCGGGTCGATCAGCGGCGCGGCCGTCGGGTCGGGCGAAGCGATGCGCACGCTGCCGCGCGAGCGCGGGCGCAGCACATCCACATGGCAGCTGAAGCCGTGGCCCAGGTGCAGTTTGCGGGCATGGTCGTCGACGATGCCCTGCACGAAGACGAGCTGCAGGTCGGGTACCTCCACATCCGGGTGGCTGCGCAGGAAGGCCCCCGACTCGGCGATCGAGCTGGTCATCAGGCCCTGACGCTCTCGCTTCCATTGCGAGACCCCGCGCAGCACGCGCAGGCCGCCGGTCATCGACAGGCCCAGGGTGTCGGTGTCGCTGCGGGTGCGGTAGGTGAAGACGTAGTCGATGTGGTCCTGCAGGTTCTCGCCGACTCCCGGCAGGTCGACTTGGGTGGCGATGCCATGCTGCTGCAGCAAGGTCCCCGGGCCAATCCCCGAGAGCTGCAGCAGCTGCGGCGAGCCGAAGGCACCGGCCGAGACAATGACTTCGCGGCGGGCGCGGATCTGCACCGATGCGCCGTTCACGCGCGCCTGCACGCTCACCGCGCGCCTCTGTTCGAGCAGCACTTTTTCGGTCAGCACCTGCGTCATCACCTGCAGGTTGGGGCGCGAGAGATGGGGCGTGAGGTAGCCCTTGGCGGCGCTGCAGCGTTCGCCGTTCTTGTGGGTCACCTGGTACATGAAGGCGCCGAACTGTTCGGCCCCGTTGTAGTCGGGGTTGAGCGGCAGGCCCTGGTTCTGCGCCGCCTGCAGAAAGCGCTGGTTGAGCGCGCTGGGCGCGCGCAGCTCGGCCACATTGAGCGGGCCGCCCTGGCCGTGGAATTCGTTGCGCCAGGTCTCGTTGTGTTCGGCCTTGCGGAAGTAGGGCAGCACCTCGTCGTAGGACCAGCCGCTGTTGCCCAGGCTCGCCCAGTGGTCGTAGTCCCAGCGGTGGCCGCGTACATAGAGCATGGCGTTGAT
>Ga0255182_1001798_pt1 | contig 10492 bp, 7 predicted proteins | sample Atl_UVDOM_RepA_8_FD_188420 | JGI IMG/M metagenome (GOLD analysis project Ga0255182, IMG submission 188420) | Freshwater microbial communities from Altamaha River, Georgia, United States - Atl_UVDOM_RepA_8d | ecosystem: Environmental > Aquatic > Freshwater > River | place: USA: Georgia | collected... | reverse complement strand
CATCTGGCCCAGCGAGGTGCGGACGGGGGGAAATGCGATCGGGTCGACATTGTGGGCCTCGATGGTGTCGTCGGTGCGCGGCCCGGCCACCAGCAACACCTCCTGCGACACGGCCATCAGGTTGCAGTGTCCTCCCTGCCAGTCGATGTGCCGGCCCATCAGGTTGATCCGTCCAGGGGACCGGACCACCACCACCTCCCGTTCTTCGCCATGCCGGCCGGCGAATTCCGCGAGCACCTGTCCCAGGGCGCGGGCCCGGTCGGCGATGATCGCAGGATCATCACCGTAGCATTCCGCCAGCAGTCGCCGGCTGCTCTCGGGAAGCGGTCCTGATGGGGGGAAGAGCCGCTGCCAGTCGGCCACCCGCTTCAACCGGGCGGCTCCCAGCCGTTCGCGCAGCGTGGATTCTGAATGCCGCCGGCGACCGTGCAGGTGATCTTCGATCAGCAGCAGTTCTTCGGGGTTGTTGTAGCTCAGCACCTCGTGGGGATGGACGGTCGGCTCCAGCACCACGCGGTATTGGTCTTCCTGGCGGTCGGCCCGGCGGGCGGTGCAGATCGCTCCGATCGCGTCGGTGAGATAGCTCTCTCCCTGGGCATTGGCGGCCTGCATGTGTTGCAGGCCCGCCTGCAGGGCTCCCATCCGCACGACGTAGACGAATTCGTTGCGCCAGGGGGCATTCCAGGCCTCGTCGGCCGGGATCCGGTCGCGCCCCGGTATGGGCTCGAAGTCGGTTTCACAACGCTGCAGCGCGTCGGCGAGCGGCTGCCGGGGGTAAAGCCCGTTCGCATCCGCAGTCGGGCCACCCGGAATCACCCGGGCGTAGACCCCCTTGCTTCCGAGGTCTTCTTCGATGAGCTGCTGGATGCGGGCCACCGACAGATCGGCGTCGGGAAGCGTTGCCACCAGTTGCCTCAGCCGGGACCGGCACTGCCGCATCCGGATGTCGGGGGCCTCGACGATGGCCAGGGGGCGCCCCGCCGGACTCGTCAGCACGCGCCCGGCCGATTCGCCCCCCCAGCTTGCGGGCGAGACCACCATGCCCAGGTCGGCGTCCTCGGTCTGGCAACGCTTCAAGAGCCGTTCCAGCACCGGACCATCGACCAGCTTGTCGCCCGCCACCACGAGAATGCGCGCATGCGGGGGAATCTCGGCCAGGGCGGGAAGGCCGCACTGGACGGCATCTCCCGTTCCCCGGGCCTCGGGCTGGTAGGCGAACACCACGTTCGGATAGCGCCGTCCGACCATCTCGACGACCTGTCCCGCCAGGTCTCCCACCACCACGACGTTCCGTACCACTCCCAGGCGGTTGTAAACATCGAGGGCCCGGTGGATCGCCGGGACACCGTCGATCTCGAAGCAGACCTTGTGCAGGGTCTGGCTGCGCATCCGGCGTCCCTTGCCAGCGGCCAGGATGAGGGAATAGAGCGGTGCGGTCGTGGTGTTCACAGAGCGGGACCAGGGCTGGTCGAAGAGAACAATGGCCGAACCCCGCGAGCGGGCTGCAAGGCCAAAAGACCAGAGGATTGTACCCCCCCATTGACCCTCGGGGAATCATGTCGTCTGGCTGGGGCCAGCCAGCGGTCCCGGTCCCTCAGGCAATCGTCATGGCTGTTCCTACCGGGCCCATCCGTATAACCGGATGACCGAATGATCATCTGCGGAAAACAAATTTCTTTCAGGCCAGGGTGATCTGCATCGGCTCGACTTCCCGCCCCACCAGGATCGTGAACCAGAGGCATTCGGGTTCATCATCGACGATCTGGACCTCTTCTTCGATGTTGAGCAACTCGATGAATTCCTCGCCTGTCACGGTGTTGGTCGTGCTGCGGTGATAGTCCCACACGAGGTAGTCGGCTTGTTCCAGCTCGTCGGCTTGCACCGTGCCATCGCCATCCCGATCCTTGAGGATCGTCACCCGGCATTGATAGGGAGACCGCACGTCGTCCACCCGCCAGTAGGTCGGCTGATCCTCTTCGGGCCAGGGCTCACCGTCGGCATCCTGCAGGATCCGGAACACCCCGTCGGGGTCGGCCAGCACACTGAGGAAGTCATTTTTCTCGGCATAGTCCCAGCCGAATTCGGTAAAGGCCTGCAGCACCTGCACCCGGTGTCCCAGTTCATTCCCAATGTCGTCATCGGGAATCAGCCTCAGCTTGAGGCGGACGGGGGGCGACCCGTCGAGCACCCGCGCCTTCAGGTTGTAGTCGGTGTGCTGGAACCGGCGGTGACCGACCACGGTCTCCCACACCCAGATCGATTCGACGAAGAAGACCAGATCGGCCAGTTCGGTGTCGTGAGTCACCATCACCGAAGTCCCGACCCGGCAGCGCAGCGGATTGTGCACCCGCTGTTCCTGCGGGGTCATGTCGCGCTTGTTGCGCCCGGTCAGCATTTCGAACAGGGTCCGTCCCTTGCCATCCGCCGATGTCATCTCGCTGCTCCTCGCTGCTGCAATTCGTCACCGTGGTTCCGATGTCCCGGCGTTCCGCTGTGCACAGTCCGGGGGAAGCGACCCGCAGGAATTTTCCGCAAAGCTGACCGCAGAGATTCGACCGCGCACTTTCAGGCCGGTTGCGTTCCCCCCGTCCGGGGGATGTGGGTCGCCTGCAGAACGTGACCTTCCCGGGTGAAACACCCTTGTCAGGCACCCCAGCGCTTGCGGAAGACCAGCCACCACACCCCAGCCAGTGTGCCGACGGTCAGCACCAGCGACCAGAGGAAGGTTCCGAACCCCGAATGCGACTGGACCACGGCAGGCTCTGACGCGGCGGAGGCCGCCGCTGCCGGCATCTCGGTGGGATTGTACGCCGCCTCGACGTAGTCCTGGTCGTACTGGTCACTTGGATTCTCTTCAAACTCAGGATCAACGTAGTCGTTGTTGCGGGGCTTTTTCTCGGCTTCGAGGGCGGCCAGGCGACGCTGGACGTCGGCATCCCGCGCGGCGTCGGCATAGGCTTCGGCGCTGATCCGCGACTGGTTGTGGTAGAGCCACTCGGCACGCCGGTTGGCATTCCATTCCATCATCATCCACCAGAAGCCCAGTGAGTACGGGCCGATTCCATAGCCGACCGGTCGTCCCCAGTAGTAGTCGTAGGGATGGCTGTAGTTGTAGACGGTCACGTGGTTGACGATGCGCCGCTGGCGTTCTTCTGGCTGGATGTACGATGAAGGGCGGTCGCGCAGGTCATTGACCGCTTTCGACTGCGCATCGACCTTGACGGTGCGTCCCCCCACGGTGGCCTCAGAACGTGGCGGGGCCGTTGCTTTCTGGGTGGCGACAAACGCCCGCTGGCTGTCTTGCCGGCGTTGCGCCTGGGCTTTGCCGCTGGCGGAACCGGTCGTGGTCGGCTTCGAGCCTGCCGTGGCACTGTTGCCGGTTCCCGAGGAACCCCCGGCAAACTTGCCCGTCCCCGAACCCGAGGGCCTGGTGCTGCCGGCGGTTGCCGAGGGTTTTGCACTTCCCCCGGTGGCCGACGATGAGGCTCCCGGTGCCGGGCTGGAATTCTTCCCCGTGGGGGATGAACTGGTAGTGCTTCCCGAGGATTTGGAATTTCCACCGCCGAACATTCCGCCCCCCGACGACTTGGAGCCCGTCGACGGGGCCGTCGGCTTGGAGGAGGACCCTCCGGAGGGACGCGACGAACCGCCGCTGGAAGGTCGGCCCGAACTTCCCCCCGAGCGGGCTCCACCACTGGACCGGGCACCACCGGAGGAGCCGCCGCGGCGTTGGGCGAGGGCCCCGTCGGGAGAGCAGGCCAATCCCAAAGCGGCAATCAGCAGGGTCGAGCGGAACAGCGACATGACGGCGACTTTCGACAGAGATCCGAGTGTTGTCGGGATTGGCCCTCGCCCAGCTTCGACAGAGGTGCCATGACAGGTGCGCCAGGCACACCCAACTGTTCCCAACAACAACCATTTCAGACTAATCCAGTGGTTCGGCCAATTCCAGCTTGTCTCGCTGAGGCCTTGGCCCGAAGTCGATCGACTTTCCAAGTCGATGTCATTGGGCTGTGCGAATGCGAGAGTCACTTACCGCAGGTGTTGTGCTCGCTGGATCGAATTCGCGCCAGTCGGCGAAGGACTCTGTTCGGCATTGTGCGAGCACACCATCGAAATACTTCGATTCGGGTTGTAGAGGCGAGCCTTGTGCACCGTGCCAATGCGTTACTCTGGCGAATGCCTCATGCATGTGTCGTGACATGACAGCGAGGCCGAAGAGGCCGGAATCGCAGATTTCAGGCAATGGCTGTCGTTTGGCGACGGATGGCCGAAATCGGATTCATGATCCAGACCTCTTCACGCGCTGTTCCCTTCCTCTTTTCACAGCATAGTCCCAGTGACCGATGGGCGTCGGTTGGTCGCTTCCATTGAGCCAGAAACAGGCATCAAACCGAACTTCGGTTGGGGTGTGCAGAATGCGACGAAATTCGATAATGGCGATGTCGCGCTGACCTGCAGAGGCACGGTACTGATTGCGAAAGTCGTTGTCCTGCTTTCGGAGGCCATCGATCGTTGCGTTGGCCTGATTTGTCTGGCCACGACGTCCATCGATACGCGTCTGAACGATGGCCACGCCGCACGCTGTCGAGACCTGGAACAACTTGCGAAAGTCATTCGTTCCAAAATCCTTGAAGACTTTGCTGTTGTCCCATTCCCACTCGATGGCCAGATCCATCCGGTTAGAGTGATTGTCCAGATTGACGTCCTTCGAGTGACAGACCGCGGCATCGAGCCGACGGTTGTTTGTTACCGGGAACTCATGGCGAATACTTCCGTAATGAGTTTTCAGCCACTCTTTCAGAGACAGACTCCAAACCCGCGAAATCAGCCAGTTGGTTTGAGATTTCCCCCGGTAAGGGACGCTGGGATCAAAAGTCGACTGAAATTGATCGAGAAACGTCGACAGGAGTTGGTGCATGTGGTCATCCAGTCAAAAGGGTGTGATTTTGCACGGTAGATCCATCCCGTGCTACACGCAGTCAAGTGGGGAATCGGGATTGCCAGCATTCTAATCGTCTCATAGCCCCAAGGGGGTGGGCAAGAGAACTCGCCTCACGGCGGCGAGAAACCGACAAGCCATGTCGGGAATAAGCAGCGCCGCGGAGCTCTGGTGGATCGAAACCTCGTCGGTTGCGAGTCATTCACCGACATTTGTTGTCAGAGGCTTAAGAGCTGGGAATTGTCCTCTGGAGAGAATGCCAACAGAAGTCCACCGCCGGCGAGGGCCAGTGGTGAGAGGCGAGCCGAGTGACATCGACTCGGAGAGTCGATCGACTTTCCAAGTCGATGTCATTGGATGCTCCTCCAGCAACGGTCATTCGCCGGAGTGGGACGAATCGCGGTGTCCCGCATTGCGGGTGATAACCAGCCTGCTGAGTGCGGAGAAATACCGCCCAGAGAAGCATTCAGACCCCGGCCAGGAGAGTCCACCGCCGGCGAGGGACAGTGGCGAGAGGCGAGTCGTGTGACATCGACTCGGAGAGTCGATCGACTTTCCGGGTCGATCTCATTCGCCGGCAGGGATGGTGTTGGGGATGGGAAACCGGGTCCTGAGACCTTCGTCCCGTCTCACGTTATGATGGAGGAGTCCTGCCTGACCCTGACGATTTCCTGGAGAGACTGATGCCCGAGTTCACCAACCGCTTCTCCCTCGCGAACAAACGCGCCCTCATCACCGGGGGCTCGCGGGGGCTGGGGGCTGAGATTGCCCAGGTCTTCGCCGATGCCGGGGCTGATCTGGTCATCACGGGGCGCGATCGTGCGGGGCTCGAGCAGACCCAGGGTGTGGTGGAGTCGCTGGGCCGGAAATGTCACAGTATCGAGGCTGACCTGCGGACGGTGGAGGGGGCCCGCGAGGTGGGGCGGAAGGCGCTCGAGTACTTCGGCACCGTGGACATCCTCATCAACAATGCCGGGATCGTCCACGTCCACAGCCTGCTCGAAGCCACGGTCGAAGAGTGGGAAGAAACCCAGTGCGTCAACCTGCGGGCGCCGTGGCTGCTGTCGCAGGCGGTGGCACCGGGAATGATCGCCCAGCGGGCGGGGAAGATTGTCAACATTTCATCGTCAGCCGCCGTCCAGCCTCCGGAAGACCATGGGGCGTACTGTGCCGCGAAGGGAGGATTGAACGTCCTGACCCAGTCGATGGCGGCCGAGTGGGCGAAGTACAACATCCAGGCGAATGCCGTGGCACCGACCGTTGTCCTCACCGCCATGGGGAAGCAGGTGTGGGGCGATCCGAGAAAGGGGGATCCCAAGAAGGCCCGCATTCCCGCCGGTCGGTTTGGCGAACCGATCGAAGTGGCCGACCTCGTCCTCTTTCTCGCCAGTTCCGCCTCGAACTGGATCTGCGGTCAGGTCCTCCGCATCGATGGCGGCTTGTCGGCGGTGTAGTCGGCGATTCCACGAAACCTCTCCCGAGTCTTGTGACATGCCCCCCAACATCCTCCGCCGCCGATTCCTCAGACAGGGGGGCGTGCTGCTGGCGTTGCCGGTGCTTGATTCGCTGTTGCCCCGGGGTGTCGCCCGAGAGCGACTCGCACGTGAGCACCGGGTCCGGCCGGTGAAGCGGTTTGTCTGCCTGTCGAACAATTATGGAGTCTACCCGCAGGCGTTCTTCCCCAGCGAAGGTGGACGCGAATTCGCACTGCCGCCGACTCTGCGGTCGCTCGAGCCGCATCGGGGGGACGTGACGGTCTTTTCGAACCTGGACCATGGACTGCAGGGAGGGCATGCCTGTGTTCCGTCACTCCTCAGCGGGGTCATGCCGGTGGTCGCCCCGAACTACCCTGAGATGAATCTCAGCCTCGACCAGAAAATGGCGGGGCAGCTTGGGGCGGCCACCCGTTTTCCGTCGCTCACGCTCCAGGTGAACGACGCCAACCTGATCAGCTTCACCCGGACCGGGGTGCAGGTTCCCGCCATCGACCTGCGGGGTCTCTTCCGGGCGCTGTTCATCGATGAGGATGACCGGCACAAGCAGTCGGCCCGCGAACGGTACGCGCGTCACAGCAGCCTGCTCGATGCCGTGCGCGACGAGGCCCGCGCGGTCGAGAGAGAATTGGGAGCCGAAGACCGGCACAAGTTCGGCGAGTACCTGGAGGCGGTCCGCGGGCTTGAACAGCGCATCGTCCAGCAGCAGCCCTGGATCGAACGCCCCAAGCCCCCGGCTCCGATTGCCGAACCCACGCCAGGCCGCGGGACCGAGAAAGATCTGCAGGCCATGATCGAACTCATCGCCCTTGCCATCCAGACCGACTCGTCCCGGGTCTTCACCCTCACCAGCGGCTTTGTCAATGGCGACTTTGGTCTGAGTGGTGGCTATCACGGCTTTTCGCACCACGGCGAGCGCGAGAGGGAGGTGGCCGCCCTGCAGGCGATCGAGGGATACCAGGTGTCGATGATGGCACACCTCATCAGCCTGTTGAAGGCGCAACCTGACCCGCTCAACGAGGGGAACAGCCTCTTCGATTCGACCATTGTGCTCTACGGCTGTGGGATGGCGACCGGGCAGCATACAACCCGCAATCTCCCGCTGCTGTTGGCCGGTGGAGGATTCCGGCTGGGCGAGCACCGAGTGCTGCCCGAGGGGAAGAGCGAACGGCTGCCCGCTGCCAATCTGCTGCTGAGCATCCTCCAGAATTTCGGCGTCCCGGCCGACCAGTTCGGGACCAGCACCGGAACCCTCGCCGGTCTGGAGTGGAAAACATGAACACTCCGCGCACCGGTTCGCTGTGGCCTTGTTTTCTGGCTGTCGTTGGGCTGCTGACAGCCAGCCTCCGAGGGAGTGAACTGCGGGGTGAAGAGAGGCTGGCTTCGCTGACCGGTTTTCTCAAGACGCACTGCTACGAGTGCCACGGTTCCGATCGCCAGGAGAATGAGCTTCGCTTTGACACGCTGTCGCGCGATCTGGCCAACAAGGACCAGATCGAGACCTGGCAGCGCGTACTCGACCAGATTCGTGAGGGGAATATGCCCCCCTCGTCCCGTCCCCGGCCAAACGCGGCGGAACGCCGCGGAGTGATCGAACGGCTCGAATCGGGTCTGGCTGAGGCCTATGCACGGGAATTCCCGGCGGCAAAACGCCCGGTCATTCGTCGTCTCAACCGCATTGAGCTGCGCAACACGCTGCGCGACCTGCTGTCGCTGGAACAGCCGATGTTCTGGAATCTCGGACTGCCCCGTCCGGAGGATGCGAATGGGGACGGGAATGTCTCCCGGCATTCCGACGACCCCATCGCCGAGTTTCCGTCCGATGAGCTGGAACATGGCTTCGACAACATTGGCAGCCGACTGGTGATGTCCGATTTCCTGCTGCAAATGTTGATCGAGGCGTCTGAGAAAAGCCTGGCACTGGCGACTGTTCCCGGCCCCGAGCCGACGGCCGGAGTCCGGCGTTTCGCGGGTCACATCCGGACGGAGGGTCCCGGAGGTCTGGAGGGTTGGTCTCGGAGTTTCAATCCTGACCATGACGTCCTGCTGGAACGCTACCGGGAGCCGGGGGCGGCAACGAATATCGGCCGCATTGCCCCCAGCGCGATTGCCGGGAAGGGGGTCGGCGTCTCGGGCCGGTGGCGCATCCGGGTCGTTGCGTCGGCCCACCACCGCGACCATCCCTGGGGTGAAATGATTCACAGCCGGACGGATGAACCATTCCTGCTGGGGTTGCACCTGATCGACACGGCACGGGGCGCCTTCAACGAGGGGAACCCGAATACGGAACTGCAGCAGCAGTGGGAGTTGCCCGACGACGGCCAGCCCCACGAATACGTCCATGACACCTGGATTGACTCGCGGTGGGTGCCGTGGCTGGGTTGGGAAAATGCCCCCTATGAGCGGAGCCTGCGGGTTGAGAAGCTGGTGGAGCGGTATCGCCCCGATCGATTCCGGCCCCGTCCCAGCGATCATGCTCCCGAGGCTGAGAAGCAGCAGTACCAGCACGACATGGCGGCCGCCGTTTTTGAGCGGGGGTATGATGGGCCGCACATCCGTATTCACAGTCTGTCGATTGAACCGCTGTGGGAGACATGGCCGCCGCGCAGCCAGGCGTTTCTCTACGGAGTCACCGGGACCGAGCCGGTGGCTGACCTGGTGCGCCGGTTCGCGACCCGCGCGTGGCGCCGGCCGGTGACGGCGGAGGAGGTCGCGCGGCCGCTTGCACTGGCGCAGGCCCGGCTCGATGTGGGAGGGGGACGGGACGAGGCCCTGCGGATGGCGTATGTCGCGCTGCTGGCGTCGCCGCAGTTTTATTACGTGCGTGATCTGCCGGCGTTTCCGCAGTACGAGCGGGCGTCACGGCTGAGTTACTTTCTCTGGTCATCGATGCCGGATGCGACATTGTTCGACCGGGCCGCCCGGGGCGAACTGGCGACCTCCGAACAGCGACATGCCGAGGTCGAGCGGATGCTCAACGACCGGCGGGCGAAGTCGCTGGTGCGCCGGTTTACCGAGCGCTGGCTGCGTCTCGACAAGCTGGGCTCGATGCCCCCTCCAGGCGGGTTTTACTTCCATCGGCAGATGGAAGAGCAGATGCGCCGGCAGGTGGATGCCTACGTGGGAGACCTGCTCGCCCGAAATGGACCGCTCCGGGAGATCATCGACTCCGACTACACCTTTCTGAATGAGCGGACCGCGCAGTGGATCTACCAGCGGGGGGATGTGTGGGGGGATGCCTTTCGGCGGGTCCCGGCCCGCCCACCGTACGGGGGGGGGCTGCTGACGATGCCTGCGATGATGACCGCCACGGCCAACGGCGTCGACACTTCACCGATCCTGCGGGGGGTTTGGGTGCTGGAGAACGTGTTGGGAATGCCCCCGGCTCCCCCTCCTCCGAATGTGGAACCCCTTTCGCCCGATCTGCGGGGAGCACGTACGATCCGGCAGCAGCTCGAGGCGCACCGGGCGCAGGAGTCATGCCGGTCGTGCCATGAGAAAATCGATCCACTCGGTTTCGCGTTTGAGAATTTTGACGAGCTGGGACTCTGGCGGACGCACTACCGGACGGGAGACAAGTCACTCACCATCGACACGGCGTCGGTGCTGCCGGATGGCCGGACTGTGTCCGACATCGACGGTCTGAAACAACTCCTGCTCGAGCGGGAAGAGCAGGTGGTCCGCAACATTGTGGGCAAAATGCTGACCTATGCGACCGGTCGTCTGCTGACGGCGGGTGACCGCGGGGAAGTCGAGCGCATCGTCACAGCGCTGCGCCCCGACGGCTACCGACTGCGTGATCTCATCCACCTCGTGGCCGAGAGCCCGCTGCTGTTCTCCCCCCAGGCAAACGGCGGGTGAGGGGCTGCGGCTTGATCAGGGATGGCATTTCGCGGCCTTGATCGTCTGCCTCGCGACGGTCGATTCTCCCGGAACACCCCCGGCTGTTGCGGAACCCTTTCCGGAATTGCGCGTGACAGATGTGGGGTATGGGCGAGAGACAAGCGGTCAGAGTCCCGTTTCGGCCTGAGCGATCCCAGGACGCTTCGGGCGTGGC
>Ga0255182_1001792_pt1 | contig 10503 bp, 5 predicted proteins | sample Atl_UVDOM_RepA_8_FD_188420 | JGI IMG/M metagenome (GOLD analysis project Ga0255182, IMG submission 188420) | Freshwater microbial communities from Altamaha River, Georgia, United States - Atl_UVDOM_RepA_8d | ecosystem: Environmental > Aquatic > Freshwater > River | place: USA: Georgia | collected... | reverse complement strand
TCGCGGCGACCGGCAACACCGCCAGGAGGCGCTGACGGTCCATCCGGGAAAGCTGCGCCGTGCTCAGATCGGCCCAGAAACGGCAAGGGTGTGTCATGCCCGCATCTTAAGGGCACCACACCCCCCGGTGTACAGTGCCGGCATGGACACCGGACACTCAGGACCCCCCCGCCCCGAAACCCCTGGCCTTGTGAGCCTTGGCCTTGTGGCCCTGTTGCAAGGCCTGCGCCCGCGCGCGCTGCGATCCTGGCGCGCCCTGGCCGGGGGCTGGCTGGCGTGGATGCTGGCCCTGCCCGCCCTGGCGCAGTTGCCACCGGTCTCGGCCCTGCTGCAAGGGCAAACCGGCGGCGCCACCGTGCAGACCGAACAGGTCCGCGCCGAGTTGCTGGTGCATGCGCCCAAAGGCCTGCAGCCGGGCCAGCGCATCGAGGCCGGGCTGCTGCTCGAACACGCGCCGGATTGGCACACCTACTGGCAAAACCCGGGGGACTCGGGCCTGCCGACCACCTTGCGCTGGACCCTGCCCGAGGGCCTGCAGGCCGGGGAAATCCAATGGCCATTGCCGCGCAAGTTCCCGATCGGGACCCTGGCCAATTACGGTTACGAAGGCCGTATCCTGTTGCCCGTTTCGCTGCAGATCGATGCCCAGGCCCGTCTGCCCAGCACCGTGCGCCTGCACCTGGACGCGCAATGGCTGGCCTGCCGCCAGGAGTGCATCCCGCAGGAGGGCAGCCTGCAACTCGAACTCCCGACCGCCGCACCGCTCACCCGACATGCAGAGCAGTTCGAAGCCGCGCGCGCGCAGATCCCACAACTTTTGTCGGCCCTGAAGGTCAATGGCCAGTCGCAGCAGGGCGGCACCACCACCTTGCTGGAAGATGGACGCCTGCTGCAAGTCGAAGTCAAGGGCTTGCCGCTTGCCTGGCGGGGAGAAAAGCTAAGCCTGTTCCCGATCACCGCCAACGTCGTGCACAACGCTGCCCGGCAAGACCAGGACTGGACCCAATCCTGGAACGGTGCGGTCTGGACCGCACGCATCCCGGTCTCGGCTGAACGTGCCGACAGTCCGCCACGCATGCAGTGGGTGCTGGCCCGAGGTGACGAGCAAGCCCCGCAAGTCCCGGCCTTGCAGGTGGACACCCCGGTGCAAGGCCAGTGGCCCGCATTGGATGCGCCGGCCCAGGTTCCCGATGCGCTGGCCAAAGCGCTGGCCGAGAACGCAGCGGCCCCAGCGCAGACCGGTGCCACGTCCACCCACCCGCTCGGGCTGGGGCTGGCCCTGCTGGGCGCGCTGGTCGGCGGGTTGATTCTCAACCTGATGCCCTGCGTGTTCCCGGTGCTGGCGATCAAGGTACTGGGCTTGACCCGTGCCGGCCAGGACGCCTCGCAGCACCGTGCCGCCGGGCTGGCCTACACCGCCGGGGCGGTGGCATCGTTCATCGCGCTGGGCGGCCTGATGCTGGCCTTGCGGGCTGCCGGCGAGCAACTGGGCTGGGGCTTTCAGCTGCAGTCGCCGGGCGTGGTGGCTGCACTGGCGGTGCTGTTCACCTTGCTGGGCCTGAACCTGGCGGGCCTGTTCGAGATCGGCCAGATCCTGCCCTCGCGCCTGGCCAGCCTGCAAAGCCGCCACCCCACGGTGGATGCTGCCCTCTCCGGCGTGCTGGCCGTGGCCATCGCCTCGCCGTGTACGGCGCCTTTCATGGGCGCTTCGCTGGGCCTGGCGGTCAGCCTGCCGGCCTGGCAGGCCCTGCCGGTCTTTGGCGCCATGGGCCTGGGCATGGCCCTGCCCTACCTGCTCGTGAGTTTCTGGCCGGCGCTGGCGCATCGGCTGCCGCGCCCGGGGGCCTGGATGCAGACCTTCCGGCAGTTCATGGCCTTCCCGATGCTGGCCACCGTGGTCTGGCTGCTCTGGGTGCTGGGCCTGCAAACCGGCATGGACACCGTCGCCCTCCTGCTCGCAGGCCTGTTGAGCCTGGCCTTGCTGCTGTGGGCCCTGCAGCAATCAGGCCGCGCCCGCTGGGCCATCAGCGCCCTCGCCCTGGCCCTGCTTGCAGCCCTGGCCTGGCAGGGCCGCAACCTGCCGGGCGCGGTGCCCCCGGCAGACCACACGCCCCAGGCTTTGGCCGACCCTTCACAGCCGGCCAGCACCCGCTGGCAACCCTGGTCACCCGCGCTTGTCGAGGCCCGGCTGGCGGCCGGCCAGACGGTGTTTGTTGATTTCACGGCCGCCTGGTGCGTGACCTGCCAGTACAACAAGAAATCCGTGCTCGCCGATGCCCAGGTGCTCGCCGCCCTGGACCGGCAGGGCGTGATCACGCTGCGTGCGGACTGGACCCGTCGCGACGAGACCATCACCCGCGCCCTCAACGCCCTCGGCCGCAACGGAGTCCCGGTGTATGCGCTCTACCGGCCCGGCCAGGCCCCGCTGGTGCTCTCGGAACTGCCCTCGGTGGGCGAAGTGCTGGAGGCTCTTGGGGTTGAGCGTTGAGCGTTGGACGTTGGGCGAATGACTCACGGTTGACGCTGAACGCTGAACGAACGCCGAACCTCCCGTCCGAAAGGATGCGTCAGTCAAGCCTGCCACAATGGGGGCATGAGCACCTTCGCCCCCCTGCAAAACGACACCTTCCTGCGCGCCTGTCTGCGCCAGGCCACCGACCACACCCCCATCTGGCTCATGCGCCAGGCTGGCCGCTACCTGCCCGAGTACTGCGCCACCCGCGCCAAGGCCGGCAGCTTCATGGGTCTGGCCACCAATGTGGACTACGCGACCGAAGTCACGCTGCAACCCCTGGAGCGCTACCCGCTGGACGCGGCGATCCTGTTCAGTGACATCCTGACCGTGCCCGACGCCATGGGCCTGGGCCTGTCGTTTGCACAGGGCGAGGGGCCGCGCTTTGCGAAAAACGTACGCGACGAAGCGGCCGTGGCCCAGCTGGCCGTGCCCGACATGGACAAGCTGCGTTACGTGTTCGACGCGGTCACCAGCATCCGCAAGGCGCTCAACGGCCGCGTGCCGCTGATCGGCTTTTCCGGCAGCCCCTGGACGCTGGCCTGTTACATGGTCGAAGGGGCCGGCTCCGACGATTACCGCCACGTCAAGAGCCTGATGTACAGCCGCCCGGACCTGATGCACCGCATTCTGGAGATCAACGCCGACGCGGTGGCGCTGTACCTGAACACCCAGATCGAAGCCGGCGCGCAGGCGGTCATGGTGTTTGACAGCTGGGGCGGCGTGCTGGCCGATGGCGCTTTCCAGGAATTCAGTCTGGCCTACACCCGCCGGGTGCTGGCCCAGCTCAAGACCGAGCACGCCGGCGCGCGCATTCCGCGCATTGTTTTCACCAAGGGTGGCGGCCTCTGGCTCGAAGACATGGGCCAGCTCGACTGCGAGGTGCTGGGCCTGGACTGGACCATGAACCTGGGCAAGGCCCGCGCGATGGTGGGCGGTCAGGTGGGCGGCCCCGGCAAGGCCCTGCAGGGCAACATCGACCCGAACGTGCTGTTCGCCCCGCCGGAAAAAGTGGCCGAGCAGGCCCGCCGCGTGCTCGACAGTTTCGGCAAGCCCCACACCGACGCCAGCACCACCGGCCCGACGCACATCTTCAACCTGGGCCATGGCATCAGCCAGTACACACCGCCCGAACATGTCGCGGCGCTGGTCGAAGCGGTGCACAGCCACTCCAGGGCGCTGCGACGCTGAAGGCCATCTCGGGGCGGGGTTCGCGGGGCACGGGTTCAGGACCAATCGGCTTCTGTGGTCCCGCACCACAGCCCCTGTCGGGAGGCCGGCCGCTGGTCGGCACGCCCGGAATGCGGAGCACAGCCAGGACCGCCAGGAACAGGACCGCTAGCACAAAAAATGGCCGCAAGCACAAGCTTTTCTGCCATTTCCGGCATCCATTCTGCTTGACTTATGCACAAAAATGAGGATTGCCCTGCCTCATCATGCACCCAGTCCAATCACCGCCGAGTCCACGGCCTGAACACGCTAAGTGCTTGATTTTATTGGGACCACAAGGACTGCTTCGAAAACAGGCATTCTGGACAAAGGCTTGATTTTCAAGGGTTTGGCGCACACTTCAATGGCTTTTCAACAAAGTTATCCACAGAAGTTTTGAACAGCCGGCAAAGCCCTTCAAAATCAAGCACTTACATTTCGTTTCAAGACTCCAGCTGAACATGAACCCGCCTCCGGCCGATCCTGCTGCACCCATGGCCTGCTGGGTCGATGTGGCCGTGCAGACCCCGGCCCACAGCGCCGTGGGGGGGCTGCTGAGCTACAGCAGCCCCTGGCCGCTGCAGGCCGGCACGCTGGTGCGGGTGCCGCTGGGTCGCCAGCAACTGCTGGGGGTGGTCTGGGCCGTCCACGCGCAAGCGCCTGCAGAGATGCCCGCGCAGAGTCTGCGTGCGGTGATCGATGTGCTGGAGAACCTGCCACCGCTGTCGCAGGCCTGGCGATCACTGGTGACGTTCACGGCGCGCTACTACCAGCGTGCGGTCGGTGAAGTGGCGCTGGCCGCCTTGCCGCCCGCCCTGCGCGGTCTGTCACCCGAGCAGCTGGGCCGACGACTGCGCCGGCTCCCGACGGGCATCGCCACAGCGGCAACCGTCGAAGGCCCCCCCCTCTCGGCCGAACAGGCCAGGGCGCTGCAGGCCCTGCAGCGCCCGGCCGGCGTGAGCCTGCTCTTTGGCAGCACGGGCAGCGGCAAGACCGAGGTCTATCTGCGTGCCGTGGCCCAGTTGCTGGCGCGCGAGCCCAATGCCCAGGCCCTCCTGATGGTGCCCGAGATCAACCTCACACCCCAGCTGGAGGCCCGCGTGTGCGAACGCTTTGGCAGCGCTGCCGTGGTCTCGATGCACAGCGGCCTGACACCGGCCCAGCGTCTGCAGAGCTGGCTGGCGGCGCACACCGGTCAGGCGCGCATCGTGCTGGGCACGCGCATGGGGGTCTTTGCCTCGATGCCGCAACTGCGGTTGATCGTGGTCGACGAAGAGCACGACCCCAGCTACAAGCAGCAGGAAGGCGCCCGCTACTCGGCGCGCGACCTGGCGATCTGGCGCGGCCACCAGGAACAGCTGCAGGTGCTGCTGGGTTCGGCCACGCCCTCGCTGGAAACCTGGCACCAGAGCCGGCCAGCAGCCGAGGGTGGGCGCTACCAGCGGCTGCACATGCCCTCGCGCATTGGCGCGGCGGCCTTGCCCGTGGTGCGCCGGGTCGACATGAACCACCAGCCCCGACGCACCCTGCTCTCGGGGCCGGTGCTGCAGGCGCTGCAGGAACGGGTCAGCCGCGGCGAGCAAAGCATGCTGCTGCTCAACCGGCGCGGCTATGCCCCGGTGCTGCATTGCCAGGACTGCGGCTGGAAAAGCGAATGCCGACATTGCAGCGCGTTCCGGGTATTCCACAAGAGCGACCGCACCCTGCGCTGCCACCATTGCGGCGCCACCGAGCGCGTGCCCCGTGCCTGTCCGGACTGTGGCAACCCCGATATTGCGCCCGTGGGACGCGGTACCGAACAGCTTGAAGAACATCTGGGCGAGTTGCTGGCCGATGTGCGCCGCCCGGATGGTCAGCCGGTACGCATCGCCCGCATTGACGCCGACAGCACCCGCCACAAGGGCGCCTTGCAGACCCAGCTGGCGCAGGTCCACGCCGGCGAGGTGGACGTGCTGGTCGGCACCCAGATGATTGCCAAGGGCCATGACTTCCGGCACATCAGCCTGGTGGTGGCCGTCAACCCGGACTCGGCCCTGTTCTCAAGCGACTTCCGGGCGCCCGAGCGGCTGTTTGCCCTGCTGATGCAGGCTGGCGGCAGGGCCGGGCGTGACAACCGCCTGCAAGGCCGCAGCGAAATGCTGGTGCAGACCTTTCACCCCACCCACCCCCTGTTTGAGGCCCTCAAGCGACACGACTATCCGGCCTTTGCGCAGCATGCGCTGCAGGAGCGCGCCGATGCGCAACTGCCCCCCTTGGTGCACCAGGCCCTGCTGCGCGCCGATGCGCGGCGCCAGGAAGATGCGCAGGATTTCCTGCGCGCGGTCCATGCAGCGCTGCAGTCCCACCCAACCCTGCAGGCCGATGCCTTGGCGCCGGTACAGATTTACCCCGCCGTGCCGCTGAGCCTGCAGCGGGTGGCCAATGTGGAACGTGCCCAGATGCTGCTCGAGAGTCCCTCGCGGCCGGCACTGCAGCAACTGCTGGCCGAGGCCCACCGCCTCATGCACAGCCTGCGCCAGCAGCCTGAACACCGCAGCATCGTCCGCTGGCTGGTCGACGTGGATCCGCATGCGATCTGAGCCGGGTGTGGAACACCACACTAGACAGGCTTGAGCAGGGCCACAGCCCCCGAAAAAGTGAAAAAGGCCGCAGCAGTGGTGACCAGAATGATCCGCGCGATACGGCCGTTGTCGGCGCCAAAACGCTCGGCCAGCAGGGACACATTGCTGGCGCTGGGCAAGGCCGCCACGAGCACCATGACCACCAGCGCCTCGCGGCTGATGGGCACGCCCCATTGCTGTGCCGTGATCGCCACCAGCAACACCAGCACCGGGTGCAGCAGCAGCTTGAACAGGGCCACTGGCCAGACATCGGCCCAGGCCGAGGCACCCTCTGATGGATCAGGGGCCAGCATTTGCGACCGGGCCAGCACAGCGCCGATGGTGAACAGCGCCACCGGCGAGGCGGCATCCGCCAGCAGGCCCACGGTCTTGGCCACCGGCGCCATCAAGGTCAGACCCTGCCATGAAAAAACGGCGCCCAGCAAAATCGCCCAGGGCATGGGGTTGCGCAGCACACCAGCCAGCGCCTTGCGGCCCGCGACCGCTGCGCCATGCTCGCCGGCGGCATCCATCTGCGAGAGCGCCACGCACAGCGACGAGGTGATGACCATGTCGACCACGATGGTGACGATGGTCGGCCCCGCTGCCGAAGGCCCCAGCAGCGCCACCAGCAGCGGCACGCCCATGAAACCGGTGTTCGGAAACGCCGCCACCAGCGCCCCGAGCGAGGCGTCTTTCCAGCGGATACGCCGGTTGAGACTGACGGCCACGGTAAACCCGACCATGATCAGGGCGCAGGCCAGATAGGTGAGTGCGACGCCAGCATCGAGCAGCTGGGCGATCGGCGTGCTCGCCCCGAAGCGAAACAGCATGCAGGGCAGCGCGAAATACAGCACGAAACCATTGAGCCCGGTAATGGCTTCGAGCGGCAGGAAGCCACGCCTTGCGGCCAGGTAACCGCAGAGCACCAGCGCAAAAAAAGGAAAAGTGACCTGCAAGACATCCAGCATGGGCGTGATTGTCGGGGTTTTCAGGTGCCCTCCCTGTGCCGCCGATGACTGCGCTGCGCGCATGATCTCGCTTCGCATCATGATGGCGCCATGCGCCGATGACCGAATGCGCTCCAGGTCATGGGCACGCAGTGCCGTCATGAGGCGGGCACCGCCGAGATCATGCGCGCAGCGCAGTCATCGCAGCACAGTCTTCAGGAGCCGCTAAGATGGCGCGCTTTGCCCTCCGCACCATGTCCGCCGGTCTGAACCTCGCCCAACTCGATGCCGTGAACTACGTCTCCGGCCCGTGCCTGGTGCTCGCTGGCGCCGGTTCAGGCAAGACGCGGGTGATCACGCACAAGATCCAGCGCCTGATCCAGGCTGGGCTCGAACCCAAACAGATCGCGGCGATTACCTTCACCAACAAGGCCGCCACCGAGATGCGCGAGCGCGCCCGCGGCCTGATCGGCAAGGCGGCCAAGGACGTGGTGATCTGCACCTTCCACGCCCTGGGCGTGCGCATCATGCGCGAGGACGGCCACGTGCTGGGGCTCAAGCCGCAGTTTTCCATCCTCGACGCCGACGATGTGACCAGCATCCTCAAGGACTGCGGCGGCACCACAGACGCCGCCACCGCCCGCCAGTGGCAGTGGACCATCAGCCTCTGGAAAAACCAGGGCCTGAACGCGGCCCAGGCCGAAGCGCAGGCGCCCGACGACAACGCCCGGGTGATCGCACGCATCATGGGCCGCTACGAAGAGCGCCTGGCCGCCTACCAGAGCGTGGACTTTGACGACCTGATCGGCATGCCCCTGAAACTGCTGGCCGAGCACGAGGCCGTGCGCGCCAAATGGAACCGCACACTGGGCCATGTGCTGGTCGACGAATACCAGGACACCAACGCCACCCAGTACGAGGTGCTCAAGCACATCGTGGGCGAGCGCGCGCGCTTTACGGCCGTGGGCGACGACGACCAGTCGATCTACGGCTGGCGCGGCGCCACGCTCGACAACCTCAAGCGCCTGCCGCAGGACTTTCCGAACCTCAAAGTCATCAAGCTCGAGCAGAACTATCGCTCGACCAGCGCCATCCTGCGCGCGGCCAACAACGTGATCCAGCCCAACCCCAAGCTGTTCCCCAAGACGCTGTTTTCGGAGTTGGGCGAGGGCGAGCCGGTACGCGTGGTCGATGCCGACAACGAAGAGCACGAGGCCGAACGCGCGGTGGCGCGCATCCAGTCGATACGCGCCGGCACCACGACCGAGGGCAGCCCGCACCGCGAGTTCAAGGACTTCGCCATCCTCTACCGCGCCAACCACATGGCCAAGCCGTTTGAGCAGGCGCTGCGCCGCGCGCAGATCCCCTACAAGGTCTCGGGCGGGCAGAGCTTTTTCAACAAGGCCGAAATCAAGGACCTGTGCGCCTGGTTCCGGCTGTGGATCAACAACGACGACGATCCGGCGTTTTTGCGCGCCATCACCAGCCCCAAACGTGGCATCGGCCACCAGACGCTGGCGCAGCTCGGCACCTTTGCGACGAAATACAAGGTCAGCCTCTTCGAAGCGCTGTTCGCCAGCAGCCTGCCCAGCGCAGTCTCCAGCCGCGCCCTGCACGGCCTGCACGAATTTGGCCGCTACATCAACGACCTGGAGCACCGCGCCCGCCACACCGCCGGCAAGGAAGACGCCATGCGCTTTCTGACCGACTGGCTCAAGGAGATCAGTTACGAAAAGCACCTGTATGACGGTGAAGACAACGAGAAAGTGGCCAACGCCCGCTGGACGAACGTGCTGGAGTTCTGCGACTGGATGGCCGGGCGCTGCGGCGGCGAGATCGAAGACGCCACCGGCGCGCAGGCGACGGAACGCAAAAGCCTGCTCGAAGTCGCGCAGACCGTGTCGCTGATTTCCACGCTCAATGAGCGCGAGGAAGAACAGAACGTGGTGACGCTCTCGACCCTGCACGCCTCCAAGGGTCTGGAGTGGCCGCATGTGATGCTGGTCGGCGTGAATGAAGGCCTGCTGCCGTTCAAGCTCGGCGATGACGGCGAACACAGCGGCAAGGCCGACGGCCCGATGAGCGAAGGCATTTTGCAGCGCCTGCAGGAAGAGCGCCGATTGATGTACGTGGGCATCACCCGTGCCCAACGCACGCTGGCCGTGAGCTGGACGCGCCGGCGCAAGCAGGGCCGCGAAACGGTGGCCGGGGTGCCCAGCCGCTTCATTGCCGAGATGGCGCTGGACAAGGCCACCGTGCGTGAAGACCCACGGGCCAAGCTGCGGGCCCTGCGCGAGGAGTTTGCCCGCAAGGCCGCCAGCGTACAGGCGCCCACGCCATGAGAAGGTGGATCGCAACGGGCCTGAGCCTCGTCTGCGCCTTGCTGATGACGGCCTGCAGCGTACCGGGCCGAATGCACGCGAACACAGACTGCGCCGCACAGGAGGTCCGTGCGAGCGACCTGATCGGCGTGTGGTCCGTAGAGCTCACCGACCGCCTCTCTGCGCCGGCGGCCACACCGACTGCCCGTCAGACCTCCTTGCGACAGGGCCTTCTGGTGCTGCAGGCCCATCCCGACTATCCGGGCAGCCTGCGGGGACGCCTGCAATGGCCACAAGGCCAGTCGCTGATCGCCGCCGATCTGGACGGGGACACCTTCACCATGGAGGAAAGCGAGGACGGCCAGCGCATCGCCGCCACCTGGATCGGGGCGCTGGTGGCAGGCCATTGCGGCCGACGCCTGGAGGGGGTCCGTCTGGGGGACGGCGGCGCTGCCACCGAAGGGCCGGCCTTCAGTCTGCAGCAACGCTGAACATGGAGCGGGAAACGAGGCTCGAACTCGCGACCTCAACCTTGGCAAGGTTGCGCTCTACCAACTGAGCTATTCCCGCGAAAACTGGCGGAGTGGACGGGGCTCGAACCCGCGACCCCCGGCGTGACAGGCCGGTATTCTGACCAACTGAACTACCACTCCAGCAAACGACCCAACGCTGCTTGAAACACTGTGGCTCCCCGACCTGGGCTCGAACCAGGGACCTACGGATTAACAGTCCGGCGCTCTACCGACTGAGCTATCGGGGAACAGGGTTTCAAACAAAAGCCCATCTCGAAGATGGGCCGTTGAATCTGGTGGTGGAGTATAGCAGCACCGCAAACACTCATCCCGAAGGTGTGAGGCTTGTTGTCCTGAAAACACCCCCCGAATGAGGAAATCGGGGCGCTTCCAAGGTTT
>Ga0255182_1001790_pt1 | contig 10511 bp, 8 predicted proteins | sample Atl_UVDOM_RepA_8_FD_188420 | JGI IMG/M metagenome (GOLD analysis project Ga0255182, IMG submission 188420) | Freshwater microbial communities from Altamaha River, Georgia, United States - Atl_UVDOM_RepA_8d | ecosystem: Environmental > Aquatic > Freshwater > River | place: USA: Georgia | collected... | reverse complement strand
GAGTTCATCAGTCTGATTGATTCACTTGAGGGCGAGGTCGAGCACGGGCCAGCGCACCTGTTGCGTGAACTGCTCGAGCGCAGTGGCTATCTCGCAGAGTTGCGCAACGAAGACACCCACGAGGCCGAGGGTCGCATTGAAAACCTCGAAGAACTCATTGGTGCCGCCGAAGAATTCCCCGATGCCAACGATTTCCTGGAGAAGGTGTCGCTCGTCTCTGACACCGATGAGATTGCCGGCGACGACAAGGTGATGATGATGACGCTGCATTCGGCAAAGGGTCTCGAGTTTCCGACGGTGTTCATCATCGGCATGGAAGAAGGGGTGTTTCCACACAATCGCTCGCTGCTCGAGCCAGCCGCGCTCGAAGAAGAACGCCGCCTTGCGTATGTTGGTATTACTCGCGCCGAGCGACGCCTCTTCGTCAGTCACGCATGGAGCCGCAATCTGCACGGCTCGCGGCAATACAACCCGCCGTCGAGGTTTCTTGACGAGATTCCCCTCGAGTTGCTTGATCGTCGCGGCAGCGTCGACACGGGTGCAGATGAGGGCCGTGGGCACTTGCGCGAACACAGCGACTGGTCACGCACACCGGTGCCAGATTTTCGTGGAGGTTCGTCGCGAGGCTCCTCGCGCGGTTCGCGCAGCGTGACATCGGCGGCGAGTGACGCGTTGCGACCGGCGGCACGCGAGCCACGCACTGAGCATGCGTTCTCGATTGGCGACGACGTGGTGCACCCGGTGTTCGGCGAGGGTGTGATCATCAACATCGAGGGCACGGGTGAGAAAGCAGAGGCCGAGGTGCGCTTTGTCGAGCGCGGCACCAAGCGCCTCGCGTTGGCATGGGCGCCGCTGACGAAGCGGTAGCGAAGTCAGCAGAGCCCGATTGGTGAAGTCGCCGCTGACGAAGCGGTAGCGAAGCCAGCTGGGCTCGGGGCTACGGTGCGCGCAAATCAATCAGCAGGCTGGCGCGATTTTCCACGACGGGTCGCGCATCAACTGGCCGATGAAGCAGCTCAACGGCGAGTGTGCGCTGGTCGCAGTCGATGAAGTCTCGAGTGCCCTTGACGTGCGTGACGATGCACGACGGATCGCGGTCGGCGGGGTAGGCGTAGTACACCTGCCAGCCCTTCGTCGGGTCGTCGCCCGTGTGGTCGACCACGATGGTGCGCTGATAATCGGTGTCACGTAAGTCGGGGTAGAGAATCGGTCCATCGCGTTCGACGATTGCCGCCATGTCGTCGACCGGCCCGACGCGAAACGTGTAGTCACCGGCGCGCACTTCGCGTTTACGGTTGTCGGTGGCGCGATCGGCAAACAGCCAGGTGACACCAAAGAGCAGTGCAAAAAAGGCGAGACCACCAACGATGGGCAGCAGCGCTCGGCCAAGAGGCGTGCGGGGCCGTCGAAACCGGGGGTTTGGTCGGGGCAACGCCACCCCCACAGTGTGCCAACGAGGGGGCGGAGCGTAGGCTTCCCTACTCGTGAAGCGCACCTATCGAGTGGTCGTTGCGAAGCCTGGCCTCGATGGTCACGACCGCGGTGCCAAGACCATCTCGCGCGCCCTTCGCGACCATGGTTTTGAAGTCATCTACACCGGGTTGCACCAGACGCCAGAACAGATTGCCGAGACGGCGTTGCAAGAAGATGTTGATGCCGTCGGGCTTTCACTTCTGTCGGGGGCGCATCTCACCTTGTTTCCGCGTGTGATGGAGGAGTTGCGCAGCCGTGACATGGGCGACGTGCTCATCTTTGGTGGCGGTGTCATCCCTGAGGGAGATGCGGCAACCTTGAAGCAGCAAGGTGTGAGTGAAATCTTTGGCCCGGGTTCATCGCTGAAGGCGATAGCACAGTGGCTTGAGACGACTCTCGACGAACGTGAGAAAGTGAGCAACTAGTGGACCTCTTCGAATACCAGGGCAAGCAGTACTTTGCGTCATTCGGTATCCCGGTATCTGCCGGCGACGTGGCGCACACCGTCGATGAGTCGATCGCCATCGCTGAGCGAATCGGGTATCCGGTCGTCGTGAAAGCGCAGGTGCAGGTTGGTGGTCGTGGCAAGGCAGGCGGCATCAAGCTCGCCAATAACAAAGACGAAGTTCGCACCCATGCAAACAACATCATCGGCATGGATATCAAGGATCACAAGGTCAAGCGCGTGTGGATCGAGCGCGCCAGCGACATCGCCGAGGAGTACTACGCCTCGTTCACGCTCGACCGAGCTGCCAAGCAGCACCTGCTGATGCTGTCGGCACAAGGTGGCGTCGACATCGAAGAAGTCGCGGCGAAAGACCCAACTGCGATCGTGAAGTTGCACATCAATCCGATTGTCGGGCTGAGTGAGAGCGTGGCGAAAAAAGCTGCAGTTGACGCCAGGATTCCGACCAAGGCCCAAGACGGCGTCGCGAGCATTCTTGTCAAGTTGTACGGCTGTTTCGTGAAGGGCGACTGCGATCTCGCCGAGATCAATCCTCTGATTCTGAAGCCGACCGGCGAAGTGCATGCACTCGACGCCAAGGTGAGCCTCGACGGTAATGCGGCGTTTCGCCACCCAGAGTGGGAAGCCTTCGCCGCCACACAAGAACTTGACGATCGTGAGAAGTTGGCGCGCGACAAGGGTCTGCAGTACATCGGTCTTGACGGCAGTGTTGGCATCATCGCCAACGGCGCCGGCCTTGCAATGAGCACCCTCGACGTGGTGAATCAAGTCGGTGGCAAAGCCGCGAACTTTCTCGACATCGGGGGTGGTGCAAATGCTGAGCTCATGACCGCCGCACTCGAGGTGATCAACTTCGACACGAAAGTGCGCAGCATCTTCATCAATATCTTTGGTGGAATCACCCGCGGTGACGAAGTCGCCAAGGGCATCGTTGAGGCGATGCGCCGTGTGTCGCTGAGGGCCCCAATTGTCATTCGTCTTGATGGCACCAACGCTGACGAAGGCCGTCGAATTCTTGCCGAGGCCGGTATCGCCGCAGACAAACTCATCACCAAGTCGACGATGCTCGAAGCCGCGCGCTCGGCGGTGGCTATCGCCAACGGAAAGGCAGTCTGACCATGGCAATCTTCGTTAACGAGCACACGAAAGTGATTGTGCAGGGCTTGACTGGCGGGCAGGGCAAGTTCCACGGTCTGCGCAACCGCGCCTATGGCACGAAGGTGGTCGGCGGTGTCACCCCCGGCAAGGGTGGACAAGACGTTGAAGGCATTCCGGTGTTCAACAGCGTCGCTGATGCCGTTGCGGCGACCGGCGCCGACGCGTCATTCGTGGCCGTGCCACCGAAAGCTGCACCGGCGGCGATTCTCGAGGCAGCTGCCGCCGGAGTCAGATTTATCGTCTGCATCACTGAGGGAGTTCCAGCGCAAGATGAGGCGCGCGTGTACGCCACGCTGAAGCGCGACTATCCGAACACGCGACTCCTCGGCCCCAATTGCCCAGGCATCATCAGCCCAGGCAAGTGCAACATCGGCATCACTGCAGGTGAAATCGCCCAACCGCCAACCAAGGGCGGCAAGAACGTCGGTATCGTTTCGCGCTCGGGCACGCTCACGTATCAGGCGCTCTTTGAACTCAAGCAACAGGGCATCGGTGTCACTACCTGCGTGGGCATCGGTGGCGACCCGGTACCGGGCACGTCGTTCGTTGACTGTCTCGCTGAGTTTCAAAATGATCCAGAGACGAGTGCCATCTTGATGATCGGTGAAATAGGTGGCTCAGCAGAGGAAGAAGCCGCTGAGTTCATCAAGGCCAATGTCACCAAGCCGATGAGCGCCTACATCGCTGGCGTCACCGCACCAGCCGGCAAGAAAATGGGTCACGCCGGGGCCATCGTCTCGGGTGGCAAGGGCACTGCGCAAGGAAAGATGGATGCCTTGCGTGCTGCAGGTGTAAAGGTCGGAGCCAACCCAACCGAAGCCGGCGAACTGATGGCTCAGATCATCAAGTCGCTCTCGTAATGCGCTGAGGTCGAACTCGTAGAATTCGAGTTGCCATGCGCATCGCCGAACTGCTTGCGCGCGGACGCACCTTTTCGTTCGAGTTCTTTCCGCCAAAAACTGACGAAGCACAAGCCCAGCTCGCCAACACCATCACCGAGCTGGCACCACTGAAGCCGAGTTTCTTCTCTGTCACCTATGGTGCGGGTGGCAGCACGCGCACGCGTACCCGTGACGTGGTGGTTGAACTGGCGCGCAGCGGCGTGGTGCCACCAATGGCGCATCTCACCTGTGTAGGTCACACCCGTGACGACATCAACCTGCTGCTCGGTGAATACAAAGCGGCCGGGGTGGAGAATATTCTCGCGCTCGGTGGTGACCTGCCAAGTGACCCTTCTCTTGCCGGGCCAAGCGACTTTCACCACGCGCTTGATTTGGTCGAACATCTGCGCGAGCACTTTGACATGTCAATCGGGGTAGCCGCGCACCCAGAGGTGCACCCACGTTCTCCCTCGCGTGAGTCTGATCGATACCATCTCGCTGAAAAACTACGTCGTGCCGACTTTGCGATGACGCAGTTCTTTTTCGAGGTGCAGCACTACGAGAGATTGCGCGATGAACTTGCTGCACTCGGTGTGCACAAGCCGATCGTGCCGGGCATCATGCCGGTGACCAACAAAGGGCAGATCGTCAAGATGGCGCAGATGTCAGGAGCCGCAATTCCACAATGGTTGAGCGATCGTCTGGCGCCGCTTGAAGATGCTGCGGATGTGCGACGCGTGGGGGTCGAAGTCGCCACCACACTCGGCGCCGACTTGCTCGCCGCGGGCGCTCCGGGCTTACACTTTTACACGCTCAATCGATCTACGGCGACGCGTGAGATCTACGCCAACCTCGGCCTCGGCGGCTGAACTTCTTCGGACAGGTGTGCGGGTGATGAGCGACAAGCGACCTGGTCTCTTGGGGTACATGCCCGCGCTCGACGGAGTGCGCGCTCTTGCGGTCATGGCGGTGATCGTGTATCACGCGAACAAGAAGTGGCTGGGTGGTGGGTTTCTCGGCGTCGAAGTGTTCTTCGTCATCAGCGGCTTTCTCATTACCTCGTTGTTGATTGCCGAACACGAACAGCACGGCTCGATCAGCCTGAAAAAGTTCTGGTTGCGTCGCGCGCGACGACTGTTGCCGGCCTTATGGGTGTTGCTGGTTGGCGTTGCGGTCTACTGTTCGCTCTTCGAGCGTGATGCCCTCGGGGCCCTGCGTGGCGACATCATCGCGGCCTTCTTCTATGGCTTCAACTGGTTTCAGATCTGGGTGGGCACGTCGTATTTCACCGCATTCGACTTCGTTCCACTTCGTCACCTCTGGTCACTGGCGGTGGAAGAGCAGTTTTATTTCATCTGGCCGCTCGTCATGTATGGTGCGGTGCGCCTTGGGCGCCGCCGACTGCCGCTGGCAGGTCTTCTCTTTGCATCGACTGCCGTCGTCATCGCGCTGTTTACTGCGTTTACTTACCGATCGGGTGCTGTCGGCACCATCGCCGAAACACCCGACAAATACATGGCGTTTCTCGGGCACCCGGTGTCGCGCATTGACTTCCTCTTTCTTGGCACGTTCACCCGCTCGAGCGGGCTCTTTCTCGGGGCAGCACTAGCGATCTTCTGGCGGCCGTGGCGTCTCGACACTTCACCCATCGGCTCGCGCGGTCAATTGATGGATGCAGTGTTTCTCGCCGGGCTCGGCACGCTGGCGATTGCTGCGGTGGTATTTCGCGATGTCGTTGAACTCAGTGACGCAGGCAGCGGCGGCTACGACCTGCTGTTTCGCGGTGGATTCTTTCTCGTAGGCGTTGCAAGTCTTACGGTGATTGCCGCGGCGGTGCACCCCACCGCCTCGATGCCGCGCCATCTGCTTGGCAATCGGTTGATGGTCTACATCGGCCAACGCTCATACGGCTTGTACCTCTTCCACTGGCCGGTGTTTCAGATGTACCGACGATTTGCCGGCAAGGGCTTGACGCCATATGAATTCGTGCTGCTCGCACTGCTCTCGTTGGCGCTCACCGAACTGTCGTATCGCTACATCGAGATGCCAATACGCGACGGTCGCTTTGCCGCATGGCGACAGCGTCTGCGCGATGAACGATTGACCCCGAGTGCAGAAGTCTCGGCTGCGCGACGCCGACGCGCCAGTGTTGTCGCCGTTGGCGCAGTGTTGCCAATGTTCGCATTCGTAAGCATTGCGACAGCCGACGTGAAGCTGAACGACATCAGCCAGAGCCTCGCTGATAGCGAGTCGGCAGTTGTCGATCTGCTGGGCGATTCGACGCCGACGACGCTGGCGGCGGGTACCGCAGACCCCACGCCAACGACCGTGGTCGAGCCGGTAATCATCGGCGGTGTCACCCAAACCACCACTCTCGACGGTCAGTTGATTGACGTGTTGGCCATCGGCGACTCGGTCATGCTCGGTGCGGCGCGCGAGTTGTCGGCGCGCGGCGCCACCGTTGATGCGATGAAGAGTCGCTCGGTGCGTCAGGCACTGGAGATCGTCAACTATCTCAAGTCGGTGCGTCGCCTCGGGTCGATTGTGGTGATTCACCTCGGCACGAATAGCACGACGTCAACCGAAACCCTCGATGAAATCATGGCGTCACTCGCTGACACGCCGCTTGTGCTGTTTCTTACCGTGCATGTGCCGAGTGAGCCGCGCCAGTCGATCAACAACCGTCTGATCAATGCGCTACCACAGCGTTATGGCAACGTGAAGGTGCTCGACTGGTTCTCGATTGCGGGCCAATACCCGGAATACCTGTATTCCGACAAGACGCACTTGCGCCCGGCGGGTGCACGCTTTTATGCCGACCTCATCATGCAGTCGGTAGGGCGGCTCTAATCACGAAGTTGCGGCTTTAGCTGCGCAACTGGTGCTGGCATTGTGCGCATCGTCTAGCGTGTCAGCCCGTGACAAACCCAGTACGAGTCGCCGTGACCGGCGCAGCAGGACAAATTGGCTACAGCCTTCTCTTCCGCATTGCATCTGGTGCGATGCTCGGCCCCGACACCAAGGTGATTTTGCAGTTGCTCGAAATCACCCCGGCACTTGGCGCACTCAATGGCGTAAAGATGGAACTCGACGACTGCGCATTTCCGCTCTTGTCAGATGTGGTGCTCACCGATGATGCCAATGTCGCGTTTGGCGATGCCGATGTGGCGCTGCTCGTCGGGGCGATGCCGCGCAAAGACGGCATGGAACGCAAAGACCTGCTTACTGCCAACGGCGGCATCTTCAAGCCGCAGGGTGAAGCCATTGGCCGAAATGCGAAGAAGAACGTCAAGGTGCTCGTGGTGGGCAACCCCGCCAACACCAATGCGCTCATTGCGCTGAGTCACGCTTCGGGTATCAACCCGCGCCAGTTCACGGCGATGATGCGCCTCGACCACAACCGCGCCATCTCGCAACTGGCTGCCAAAGTCGCCAAACCTGTGTCAGCGATCAAGAAGATGACCGTTTGGGGCAACCACTCGACCACGCAGTATCCCGACTTGTCGTATTGCGAAATTGATGGCAAGCCAGCGAAGCAGTTGGTGAATGATCAGGCGTGGATCAACGACACATTCATCCCGACTGTCGCCAAGCGAGGTGCAGCAGTCATCAAGGCGCGCGGCGCATCGTCGGCGGCGTCGGCGGCGAATGCGGCCGTCGACCATGTTCGCTCGTGGGTACTCGGCACACCCGCCGGTGACTGGGTGAGCATGGCGGTGCCGAGTGATGGGTCATACGGTGTACCCGAAGGATTGGTGTCGTCATTCCCTTGCACGTGTGCAGGTGGCGACTACTCGATTGTGAAAGATCTGCCGATCGATGCCGACAGCCGCGCACGAATTGATGCGTCAGTGGCGGAGTTGAAAGAAGAGCGCGACGCGGTTCGTTCGCTGGGCCTGATCTAACCGCGTAGCCACCTGGCGCGCTAGTTGAACGTGGTGCGGGCTCGCACGCGGGTGAACACCGAGTCGAGCGCGGCAAAGAACGGCTGAGCCGCAATCACCGTTTCGTGGTTTCCACTGAAGCGCACCTTGCCGGTGATGAACGATTCGGCGGCGTTCAATTCTCCCCGGGCGATAGCGACTGCAGTGTCGTACGACTGGCGAAACGTGACGTCACTCGGGGCCGGGCCAGCACCAAAGTGCACGCGGCCGTCGGCGCACACGAGGTGATAAGTGACTTCACCGAAAGGTGAGTCGGTCACCACCTGTGTGATTGCCACCGTATGACCCACAGCAGCGGCCGCCACCGCGGGGTCGGCGCCAACCTCGTGTGCGACTGCCGAGATCCATTCGTCGCTCAGATATCGCACGATGATGGAGCGTAACGCTGGCTAGCGCCAGCGGTCAGGCTGCTTTGAGGCTTGCTGTCTTTTTGCTCGAGCGGTAGATCGAGATGAGCAACACGGCGAGCGACACACCCGCGATGGCGTAACGGGCACCGTCGTTGTCCCGCAGGTTGATGACCGCCGGGAGAATCAACAACGACACGAGGTTCATCACCTTGATCAGCGGGTTGAGCGCCGGACCAGCAGTGTCTTTGAACGGGTCGCCGACGGTGTCACCAATGACCGCGGCCTTGTGAGGGTCAGAACCCTTGCCACCGTGGTGACCGTCTTCGATGTACTTCTTCGAGTTGTCCCACGCACCACCAGCGTTGCTCAAGTAGTTGGCCATCAACTGACCGGTGAGAATCACCGCGGCGAGGAACGCACCGAGCGCAAAGTAGTTGATGCCAAAGCCAATGATGACCGGTGTCAACACGGCGAGCAGTGCCGGCGTGGTGAGTTCGCGCAGCGATGCGGCCGTGCAAATGTCGATGACGGGGCCGTAGTCGGGCTTCTTGGTGCCCGCCATGATTCCGCCGTCTTTGAACTGCTTGCGCACTTCCTGCACGACGACGCCAGCCGAACGACCGACGGCACGGATGGCAAGGGCAGAGAACATGAACGCGATCGAGCCACCGATCAAGAGACCAATGAAGGTCTTCACGTCGGCGACGTTGATTTGGGTTTCAGCAGCACGAAAGATGGCGTCGCCTTTCAGGAGCACGCCAGCTTCATCTTTCAACTTGAGTTGACCAGCAATTGTTTCGATGTACGACGCGAAGAGTGCCACGGCGGCGATGACTGCCGAACCGATGGCAAAACCCTTGGTGACCGCCTTTGTGGTGTTACCGACTGCGTCGAGGCTGACCATGATCTTGCGTGGTTCACCCTCGAATTCACCCGCCATCTCGGCGATGCCGGCGGCGTTGTCGGCGACTGGTCCGAAGGTGTCTTCCGACACGATGACACCGGTGGTGGCGAGCATTCCCATGCCGCACAGTGCAACGAGGTAGAGCGACAGCAGAATGTTGCCGCCACCCAACCAGAGCGTTCCGCCCAACGAGATGGCGATGCAGACGATGGCATACACCGATGACTCAAGGCCTACCGCAGTGCCCGACAACACAACAGTTGCTGGGCCTGTTTCTGCTGACTCTGCAATTTCTTCAACGGGGGAGTATTCGGTGCCCGTGAAGTACTCGGTGAGTCGGCTCAGCACCTGCGCAAGGATCAAGCCGATGAGCACTGCGCCGAATACGCGCCAGCCGATACCTGAGATGGCCACCATGTTGTCTGCATCACCGAACACGTTCGTACCCTTGGCTGGGTTACCGATGTAGTACAGCGACAGCAGCAGGGTGCCAATCACCGTGATGATCGATGCAGTGAGGAAGCCACGGTTGATGGGCTTGAGCGCGTTCATCTCGCCATCTTTGGCGCGCACGGCGAAGACGCCCGCGATCGAAGCGATCACGCCGATGGCACGTGCCGCCAGCGGGAAGACGAGACCAAGAGCCGGGTTCAACCCAATCGAGTTGAACGCTGCGACACCGAGAATGATCGACGCCACGAGGGTGACTTCGTAGCTCTCGAACAAGTCGGCAGCCATTCCGGCACAGTCACCCACGTTGTCACCGACGTTGTCGGCGATCACTGCAGGATTGCGGGGATCGTCTTCTGGAATTCCTGCTTCAACCTTGCCGACGAGGTCGGCGCCGACGTCAGCAGCCTTGGTGAAAATGCCACCACCAACGCGCAGGAAGAGCGCCAGCAGTGAACCACCAAAGCCGAAGCCGACGAGCATTGCCGACGAGGTGTTTTGAAACAGCGCGATGATCACCGTTGCGCCGAGCAGACCGAGACCAACGGTGAACATTCCGGCAACACCACCGGTACGGAAGGCAACGTCGAGGGCTTCGCGCATCGAGCCACGGCGAGCTGCGGCTGCGGTGCGAATGTTGCCGCGTGTCGCGAGCGTCATGCCGATGTACCCGGTGAGACCCGAAGCAACGCAACCGAGCAAGAAGGCGATCGTGCGGAAAACACCCGAAGACACGAAGCTGAGCGCCTCAGAGCCGTCCGGCTTTTCGATTGCAACCGACGTGACGAACACGATGATTGCCACGGGCACGAGGATGATGAGGATGGTGCGGAATTGGCGTTTGAGGTAGGCGAGGGCGCCGACCTGAATCGCCGAGGCGATTTC
>Ga0255182_1001788_pt1 | contig 10518 bp, 10 predicted proteins | sample Atl_UVDOM_RepA_8_FD_188420 | JGI IMG/M metagenome (GOLD analysis project Ga0255182, IMG submission 188420) | Freshwater microbial communities from Altamaha River, Georgia, United States - Atl_UVDOM_RepA_8d | ecosystem: Environmental > Aquatic > Freshwater > River | place: USA: Georgia... | reverse complement strand
AATTCGACGTCGGGTGCCATTTCAATTCAAAGGAAACGCTCAGGCTATTCAGGATTTTTTGTTAGCAAAATAATTTCGAATATCTGACCAAAATAAAATAATCACAGCAACTGCAGTCATGGCAAAAGCCCAATAAGCCATGGGGCTTAAATCTTCTCGGAAAATAAAATACGCAAAAATGGATGCCAGAACCGGTTCGATCAGCTTGCCACAAGTTAATACGCCAATATTCATTTTTTTAACCAGATAAGTTAAGCTCATGTGCCCCAAAAAAGTCGGAAGTAGGACAAGCCCCAGAACAGCTAGCCAAGAAATACTGTGATAATTTTCTGAAAATAAAGCGCTGCCTCCGTAGACGACAGCTGCGGCAAAAAACAATCCTGCAATCAAATACTGAAAACCTGCGACGATTGTGTTGTCGTAAAACTGTCGAGCTTTTTTGCTGAAGAGCATATAGCAAGCGTAAAAAAAAGCTGAAGTCAGAGCGATCCAGTTTCCTGCGCTGTGGGGATTGTTAATCTCGATTTTGTCATAAACAAGCAAACTGATTCCGAAAAAAGCAATTAAGTAAGCTGCGATCATGGATTTCTTGATGGGTTCTTTAAAGAATAAAACGCCGCCCAAAGAAGACCAAATTGGATTTGTCGCAAATAAAATCATCGTATTAGAAACCAAAGTGTGTTTGGACGCCCACTTGTAGGTCCACAAGTGCAAAAAAAAGAAAAAACCTGTGCCCAAGACCCACTGTAATTGCCGATTCAGGGGGACTTTTTGTTTTTTATAAAGAAATAAGTAGGACAAAACCAGGGTGCTGGCGATGGCCAGTCTCCAAAAACCTAAAACTTCAGCCGGCATTTCATTGAGCTTGGCCCAATTCGGCGCCGTGGATAGACTGATCAGAGCTAAAAAATAAAGCAATATCTGCGGCATGTTAAATGTTTGATTTCCTTCAGAATTCGATCATGATTTTATTTTATAGATAAGACAAATCATATTTTCAATGAAATGGAGAATAAATATGAAAAAAGTACTTTTGGTTGCATTGGCAACTGTCGCAGTGGTTGGCTGTAACAAAGCAGACCTTAAATCGGATAAAGGACGCGCTTCTTATGCTATCGGTCAGCAGATCGGTAAAAATTTGAAAGCACAAAACATCGAAATTGATCCTGCTACAATTGCAGCATCAATGAAAGATGCTATGGCTGGTAAGTCTGAAATGAAAGACGAAGAAATCCAAAAAGCCATGATGACATTGCAAGAAGACGCAATGAAAAAACAACAAGAAGCAGCTGAAAACAACAAAAAGAAATCAGCTGAATTCTTAGAGAAAAATAAATCAGCTGCAGGCTTTAAAGTCACTGCTTCTGGTTTACAGTACTCTGTGATCACAGAAGGTAACGGCGCGACTCCTAAAAAAGAAGACACAGTTAAATGTCACTATACAGGGACTTTAATTGATGGAACTAAGTTTGACTCTTCTTTAGATCGTGGTACTCCAGCTGAATTTCCAGTTGCTGGCGTTATCCCAGGTTGGACTGAAGCATTACAAATGATGAAAGTGGGATCTAAGTACAAATTAGTTATTCCACCAGAATTAGCTTACGGTGCTCAAGGTCGTCCAGGTATCCCTGCAAATTCAGTTTTGATTTTCGAAGTTGAATTGCTAGAGATCGTTAAAGCAGCAGCAGCTCCAGCAGCTAAGCCAGCTAAGAAGTAGTAGGATTTTATGAGCTTCGACTTTAAGAAAGATCCCATTGAAAACTTTTTGGTGGCTTATAGCGAAGTTCAAAAAAAGGGAGTGCCAGACGCACATGCAATGTCGCTGGCCTCTGTCGATCCTTCCACAATGAAGCCTTCCAATCGAATCGTTTATTATAAAGGGATGATCGATGGAGGGCTTTCTTTTTATACGAACTATCAAGGTCGCAAAGGCCAAGAGCTTGAGAAAAACAAATTTGTCTGTGCCAATTTTTTTTGGACCCATGTGGATCAGCAAGTTCGATTTGATGGTTATGTTGAAAAGTTATCAGAGACTCAGTCGGATAATTATTTTTGGTCTCGCCCACGTTTGAGTCAAATCGGTGCATGGACTTCGTTGCAATCTCAGAACTTAAATTCTTTTGACGATTTTCACCAAAGATTTTCTGATTTTGAAAAAAAATTCCAAGGTCAAAAAGTTCCTCGTCCTCCGCATTGGGGAGGATTTCAAATTGTACCTCTTGAAATTGAATTTTGGTTTGGTCGTGCCGGACGTCTGCACGAAAGATATGTCTATTCACGTTCTGCTGTGAATCAGCAGTGGCAGAGATCGCTTCGTTTTCCATGAAAATTTTAGTTACTGGATTTAAGCCTTTCTTAGGCGAGTCTGTAAACCCCAGTGAACAAATAGCAATCCATTTGCAAAATTTATTTCCCGAAGTTCATTCAGTTATATTACCAGTTGTGTATTCTGAGTGTTTTCAAATTTTAGAATCCAAAGTTCATCAGATCCGTCCAGATTTATTAGTCATGATTGGACAAGCCGGTGGTCGGTCGACTGTCACAGTCGAAAAAATAGCTTTGAATCACCATCAAGCTCGTGCCGCTGACGAGTCAGGATATCAGCCTGAGATCGGTCCTATTTTGCCGAATCAGCCGTTGGCATTGCAGACAGTCTTTCCAGTCGATTCGATGATCAATCAGTTAAAAACCCATTTTCCAATAGAAGTTTCCTGTCATGCTGGAACATTCGTTTGTAATTATTTATTTCACCAAGCATTGAATCGATTTCCTGAATTAACGCCGATCTTTGTTCATGTGCCATTTTTGCCGGAACAATTGGGTCACTATCAGGGTGAATCGGATGGAAAATCATCACAACAATTGCCTTCGATGAGTTTAGAACAGCAAATATCTGTATTAAAAAATATGATTCAGTGGTGTTTGCAAAATCCCATTAAGGGATAGGTCATTAGTGAATGGCGTTCGGGGCCACTAGATAGAATTCAGGAATTTCAACAGTAAAAGGTTCGCCATTGTTATTCATAAAATGGTAAAAGCCTTTCATACTGCCAGTGCTTGTTGGCAGCGGACAGGCGCTTTCGTATTCGAAACTTTGTCCTGCTAGAATTTTGGGTTGCAATCCAACAACCCCCGGACCGCGAACTTCTTCGGTGTGTCCAAAGGCATCTGTAATAATCCAATGACGACTCATCAATTGCGCCGCTGAAGTTCCTGTATTTTTAATAGAAACTTTATAGGCAAAGAAATAGTTTCGATGTTCCGGTTGTGATTCGCTGGGAACGAAAACAGAAGTCACTTTTATTGAAAAATAAGATTCAGACACCTTTTTTAAGCTCACAATTTAAACATGACATTAAAATTTTAAATTTTCAAGTCTAAATAAAATCGGATAATGATCCGACGGTAAACTGAGTTTCTGTTCGAGTGTATCTGGTTTTTTAAGCGGGGCGCCGAATTCGTCTTTGTAGTCAATAACGCTGACAGAGTTTTTCACCAGATGGGGAACGAGCGAGGGAGGAATAAAACAATAGTCAATTTGTCGTCCGTCAGAACGAAATCCCGATTTAATTTGAATAAATGTAGATCTGTTTTCCTGAGGAATTTTGCAGACTTCTAGGACATCCTGCAGGTCGGTTTTTAAATACAGATTTTTGAATTCGTCGTCAGTTCGGTCGACAGACGCATTTCCGTTAAAATCACCGGACAGTAAAATCGGACAATTCGGAAATTGGTTTTTCAACTCGTTGTAAATTTCAATACAGCTGTTCATTTCGGCGCGACGTCTTTCGACTCCGTTCGGATCGATTCTTTCGGGATCCAGCGGGGATTTCAGATGTGTCAGTAATAGAATTAAAAAAGGTTTATTCACGTTTTGTCTGAATAAACGCAGTTCGGCACAGTCGCGTGAAAATTTGTGGCTAGTTAAATTGGGAGGATAGTTCGTTTTTTGAGACTGAAGTTCGTGCGGGTAAAGAAAATTCAATAAACGGTTTTTGTGTGTCAGCAAATCGAAATAAAACCCGCTATTTTTTCGAATTAAAAAACCGACATCGATATTTCGATCCGAGTTGCCTTCGATCAGGATCGGCGAGTATTGATCGTTTAGGAAATAATGATTTAGATTTTTCAAGGACTCGACACCGCCCACCTCAACAAGCTGCACAATGTCGGCATTCATGTCATTGATCGTTCGTGCCAATTGCAGAGTTTTGAAAAGGGGCTTATTTTCATAGGTTGAAGTGCTCAGTTTTTGCCACTGTGCTTCGGTCAGTTTTTGGTAATTCGGTGGCAGCTCTTGATCAAAGAGGAGAAAAAGATTTTCTGCATTTAAAAGACCGATCGTTAAATTCAACATTGAAGTTCCAAAACTGTAAGAATAGGATATATTGAATCACAAACTATGGAGTTATAGAATGAATTTTCAAAAACTTTTAACGCCTTTCATCAATTTTCAACTGATTCAGCCTAAAAAATCAAATGCTCCCTTTGATGGCTTTGTTTATTTTTTTTCTGCAGACAGTTATAAGAAATTTAAATCTCATGTGGCACCTGTTGTCGAGATGCACAGCCCCGCTGCTGGAAAAAAACAAATCTTAGAAAATGAACAAAAGTTTATTCATTTTAACGGAGTCTTTGGCCCGGTGTGGATTGTTTTTTTACAGGCCCCTGCAGATCACAGTCCTTTGGGATCTTCGATGGATTCTTCGGTCTTATCGATCAAAGAAAATGTATTTCAGATTTATCAGCAGGTGAAATCCCTGAAAACGCAAATGTTGTCTGTGGATGCGATGGCTTTATCCAATGCTGAAATTGAAAGTCTTGTCGTAGGTTTTGAATTAGCAGCTTATCATTATTTGACAGTGTTCCAAGGTAAAGAAAAACAAATCTTGAATGTGGCGATCAAATGCAAAGCGGTTTTTACGCAAGAGCATTTAAATAAAACGCTGAAACTGGCGCAGGCTTTGAATATTTCACGACATTTGATTAATTTACCGCCGAATCATGTGAATCCGACAAGTTACGAACAAATTGTTAAGAAACAATTGCAGTTTTCAAAAAACACGACCATCGAAGTTTGGGATTATGAAAAGTGTCTGAAAGAAAATATGAATTTGTTATGCGCAGTCGGACAAGGATCGGTGAATAAGCCGAAGATGATTCGCTTTAAATACCGTCCGACGGGTTCAGCGAAAAAAGCTCCAGTGGCTTTTGTGGGTAAAGGTATTACTTTTGATACGGGTGGTTTAGATATTAAACCTTCGTCAGCGATGCGCTTGATGAAAAAAGACATGGGTGGCAGTGCCGCGGTTGTGGGTTTGGCTTACTGGGCAGATCAAACAAAATATCATCGTCCGTGTGATTTCTATTTGGCCTTGGCAGAAAATTCAGTGGATGCCCATTCGATGCGCCCAAGTGATGTTTACAAATCACGTGCAGGATTTGATGTTGAAATTGATAACACAGATGCAGAAGGTCGATTGGTGCTAGCAGATGTGATGGATGTGGCTATCAAACAAAAAGAAAAACCAGAATATTTGGTGGATATCGCTACATTAACAGGAGCCATCAAAGTCGCGTTAGGGGCTGATATGGCGGGCTTGTTTTGCAATAACGATGTTATGTCTGAACAAATTTTCAAATCAGGCGCAGCAGTTGGTGAACCTAACTGGAGAATGCCATTATATAAAAAATATTTTTCAAGTTTGAATTCACAATTTGCCGATTTTAAAAATTCGGCCGATGGTTTCGGCGGAGCCATTACAGCCGCCTTGTTTTTAGAAAAATTTGCCGGTGATGTGAAGTGGGCGCATTTAGACGTTTATTGCTGGACGGATAAAAACCAAGCCGCATTGACAGCGGGCGGAGCGAATCCGCAGCCGGTGCAAACTTTGGTACATTGGTTAAAAGGTCTTAAGTAAGTTTTTTAGAAACCAGTGAGTGGATTTTTTCGGGAACGAATTTTTTCCACTCATTTTTTTTAGCCTTAATCATGTTCAAAATATCTTTGGAATGAACGAATTCAGTGATTTCATCACAACCAGCGATATCTTGAATCATTTTGTTTTCAACAAAATGTTGGTAAATATGTTTCACTGCAGGTTTTGGGAAAAAGGACTTGGTCAACAAGCAAACTTCGCTGGTTTTGTGTGGATAAATGTACAATCTGGAAAAGCGTCCCAAAAGTTTACCCATGCCTTCTAGTAATCCGCCGGATAAATCAAAATAAAATTTTTCATCAAACAGTTTTTCAAGATGAATTGCGCCTACGACAATACCAAGTGGTTTGTCTGTTGAAAGGCGGATGAATTCTTTGAGCTCATAAAATAACGAAAATCGAGTCACAAGCACTGGAATTTCGAGAGCCTTGATCAATTGAACTTTGTCATAGGCATCCTGGGCCGTAGCATTTTCATTTTTGATTCGGTTATTCATGGTGAATTCAAACAAACAAACTGTTTCCGAAGTTTTAAGACCGAATTCTTTGGTAAAATGTTTCATGCCGCGGTCGGCGATATCCAAATGTGTTTTTGTAACTGGTTTATAAAATGCGCGCTGGATAAAAATATTTTTTCCCCACAAAGCATCGCTGGGATTTTGCACAGCACCGGATTGATTGATCAAAATGGCGTTGCTCCAGCCCATTTCGATTAATTTTAAATTCAGCAGAATTTCATCGAAATTTTTAAAAATTTCTCCGGTAAAATGAATCGCATCGATATTGACAGAACCTTCTTTGATTTGATCGAACAAACTTGTTAAAAATTCATCCGCATTTTTAGTTTTGTAAAAGCAGCTGTGCAATAAGTTAACACCTAACTTGCTGAGAGTTTCTTGTTGGTGCAGACGGTGTTTATCTAGTAATCGAATATGAAAAATAACTTCGCTGGCATCTCCATCGGGCTTGGCCTGAAAACGGACGCCCATCCAACCATGACTTTTAGAATATTTTGAATCAGAGGATGTCGCAACCGTATCGGCAAAAGCAAAAAAACATGTTTTTTGTCCGCGCTGAGAACCCAGTCTGTCGACTAATTTATTGTATTCATGAGACAACATCTTGCGCAGTCGAGAATCGCAAACATAGCGACCATTTTTTTCTTTGCCGTAAATGACATCGCTGAAAGTCATATCGTAGGCAGAAATTGTGAGAGCCACTGTTTGCGAGGCTTTACCAGCTTGAAAAAACTGTCGCGCGACTTCTTGGCCGGCGCCAATTTCGGCAAAAGATCCATACCAAAGTGGATCTGTGTTGATATCTAATGCTTTTTCTAGGATTGTTTGTGTGCGAATTCCGTTTTTCATAAGGCCTCTGTTTGCGATGATTTAGATTCTACGCCTTGATCGGTTTTAATCCAACCCGTGATCGCTAAGCTCATGGCTTTTTCAACAGGAAGGTCTAGGGGACTGATTTTCTTTTTATCGACAAGTAATGTATATCCACCTAAACCATAGCTCATCGGAATATAAACAGTGACTCTTTGTGCGGTCATCTGCGGATCCAGTTTTAAATCTGAAAAATCTTCGCGGGTCACTAAACCGATCGCAGACATTTCATCCGTGATTTGTACGACAACGACTTTTTGTAAGGATTGGTTTTGTTTGGATTTGGAAAACAAATTCATCAAATCACGTAACGGTGAATAGACGACTTTGATCATTGGAATTTCAGTCAGTGTTTCTTGGACTTTTTGGATCAAAGTGGCAGTGACTAAATTATTTAAAAGTAAACCCAAAGTAAAAATCAAAATGACAGTGGCCAAGAAGCCATAACCTGGAAAATAGGCATTATCTGGTAAGATTCGTCGTAAAAATTGTCCCAATAGATTTTCAACAATGTTAATACCGGCATAGACTATGTATATTGTTAAGGCAATTGGAAGAAAAGAAACCAAGCCGCTGATAAATATGACTTTGAGCTTATTCATAACATTATGTTAGCAAGGTGTTGCTAGTGGTCAAGCTGCTTTAATGAAACATTATCTGAATATTCAGACTTGTCTGTCCTTTAAAAAGCAGCTACGAAATGAGTGTTGAAAACAAAAGGAGTATTTATGATGAAAATAATTTCAGCTATTTTAATTTTAGCCGCTACAACGGCTGCGACAGCCCAAGAATCTTTTGAATTAGGTTTGGGTGCGGGGCATTCTCAAGCAGTTGTTGGTGAACAATATGATCGTCAAAACCAACAAGGAGACGCTCAAGTTTATTGGTTGGGTTATGGTATGGATAAAAACTGGGGTCTTGAGTTAGGATTTGATCAATTTGATTTCGATCGTTCAGATATCAAGCACCAATTCATTTCTTTGGCGGGAGTTTATAAGTTCAACACTCAATCTTGGTTGCACCCACTTGTAAAAGCGGGGCTTGGTTCGACAACTTCAAAAAATATCGCAGGTGATAAGCACACAGGTTTAGGTGCTAAATTAGCTGCTGGTTTAGAAGCTCAGTTTAAATACGTATCAGTCGGTGCCATGGCTCAGTGGATTTACTCTGATAAAACGATCGGAACATTGACGAATGATTCCAAATTATCAGGATCACAATCTGTATTGCCAGTTTTGTTTTTGGCTTTGCACACAGAGCTGGACGAAGAAGAAGCTTCGACGACTCAGGCGCCAGCAGCTGTGACAACTGTTGCTAAAAAAGACACGGACGGAGATGGTGTTGTAGATGAAGACGATAAATGTCCTCAAACGGCTGCCGGTGTTGCTGTGAATGCTTTTGGCTGTGCGCAAACTGAAAAAGCTTCTGTGAAATTAAACATTGAATTTGCAACCGGTAAATCAGTTGTCGATGCAAAATACGATTCTGAAATTCAAATGTTGGCTGAATTCATGAAAAAATTCCCACAAACACATATCGAAATTGCGGGTCACTCGGACAACGTGGGTAAAGCAGCTGCCAATACAGCCTTATCCCAAAAAAGAGCTGACGCTGTGAAAGCGGCTTTAGTAAAAGCCGGTGTTTCTGCGGATCGTTTAGCGGCCAAAGGCTATGGACCTACTCAGCCGATCGCGGACAATAAAACCAAAGAAGGTCAGGCTTTAAATCGTCGCGTAATGGCTGAAATTTCTGTGACGACTGAAAAGAAAAAATAGTTTTCTCATTTTAAGACAATTTAAAATGGATGCCAAAAAAGCCGGAATTTTTTCCGGCTTTTTTTATGTTTAAATTCCAAATTGAGCCAAGTCTTTGGTTAAGTTAATTTTGTTTTTTCCGATAAATTAATGAATGAAAAAATATCTAGTACGTGAATTCGTAGCTATTATCAGTCTTTTGATTCTGGGCGTGACAACACAAGCACAGTCATTGAAAGTCGGCAAAGTCGTTGCGAACGAATATATTGTTAAAATGAAGGCTCCTTCGGGACAAGCTCCTTCAGCGGCTTCGCAAAAAGCAGCCACTGAAAAAGGTCGTCGTATATTAAACGCTCTGGGTTCAGATGTTCAAATCAAAAAGCAATTTTCCGAATCACGTATGATTTATATGAAATCAGCATCGGCTTCCAAGGTGGATTTTTTAAGAAATCATCCTGATGTTGAATATGTCGAGCCTAATTATATTTTATCGATTGATCCAAAGGACACGCAGGCGATGGGCGTGCCACCCACAAACGCTGATACTTATATTCAGTCTTATGCGAATACTCAAGTACAACAAGCTTGGCAAATTGCCAAAGCCTATAATCACGCAACGCCTAAAACAGTGGTGGCCGTTGTGGATACTGGTTTAGATTTGAATCACGGTGTTTTTGCAGATAGTAATTCGATTTGGACAAACACCGCTGAATTGAATGGTCAACCGGGCGTGGATGATGATGGGAACGGTTACATTGATGATGTCCGTGGATGGAATTTTGTCGATGGCAGTTCCAGTATTTATGACGATGCCGATCACGGCACGCACGTGGCGGGTATTATTTTAGGACTAGGTCAGGATATTACTGAATTTCCCGTGCGCGAATCGCGCATTCAAATTATGCCTTTGAAATTCCTAGATGGTTTTGGTTCGGGTACGACGGCTGACGCGATCGCGGCCATCAATTATGCAGTTAATAATGGTGCGCGTGTCATCAATAATTCTTGGGGTGGTCCTTCTTATTCTCAAGCACTGAATGATGCTTATGCAAATGCTTACAATCACGATGTGGTCTTAGTCACTGCGGCGGGAAATTCTGGTTACAACATTGATACGACACCGATGTATCCAGCGGCATTCGATACGCCAAGCAACATTACTGTCGTGGCTACGACAGATTCAGATGTAAAGGCTTCGTTTTCAAATTACAGTACGACTCGAACTCATGTAGCAGCTCCTGGAGTATCTATTATTAGTACTGTTCCAGGCACTGGTTGCTCGGCGCCGGGTTGTTTTCAAATGATGTCAGGTACGTCAATGGCGGCTCCGTTTGTCGCAGGACTGGCAGCCCTTGTGATTCGCGAAGCTCCGCAGTTATCAGCGTATCAAGTAAAAGGTATTATCATGTCACAAGTCGATGTGTTTTCGGTGTTAGCG
>Ga0255182_1001786_pt1 | contig 10530 bp, 6 predicted proteins | sample Atl_UVDOM_RepA_8_FD_188420 | JGI IMG/M metagenome (GOLD analysis project Ga0255182, IMG submission 188420) | Freshwater microbial communities from Altamaha River, Georgia, United States - Atl_UVDOM_RepA_8d | ecosystem: Environmental > Aquatic > Freshwater > River | place: USA: Georgia | collected... | reverse complement strand
TATACCGAGCTGGCCAAGTGGGCCTCGGCCCGCGGCTTCGACTACCTGCGGGTCGACGGCGAGTTCCTGCCCAGCGCCGGCTGGGGCACGGCCAAGGGCCCCAAGCTCGACCGCTACCGCGAACACACCATCGAGCTGCCGGTGGGCGACGTGGTGGTCACCCCCGAGAACGAAGCGCGTCTGCGTGAACTGCTGGCCAGCGCGCTCGAACACGGCAAGGGGGTCGTGCACCTCATCACCCCGCTCGACGGCCTGGCCGACGCCCTGGCCACCGGCAAGTCCACGCTGCACATGGGGCGCGTGAAGGTGTTTTCCACCGAACGCGCCTGCCCCAGTTGCGGCACCAGCTTCCCCGAGCTCGACCCGCGCCTGTTCAGCTACAACAGCAAGCACGGCTGGTGCCCCGACTGCGTGGGCACCGGCCTGGCCCTGACCCGCGACCAGCGCAAGGTGCTCGACGATTCCCAGACCGACGACGCCAAGGGCCGCGAGCAGACCTTTGCCGAACCCGATGTCGACGACGTGGGCGACGAGGCCTGCGGCAGCTGCCACGGCGCCCGCCTGAACCCGGTGGCGCGGGCCGTGCAGCTGCGTGGACAGAGCTTGCCGGCCCTGTCGGCCCTGTCGGTCAAGGACGCCCGCAAGTGGGCCGACAAGCTCAAGCTCGACGGCCGCGAAGCCACCATCGCCCGCGACATCGTCAGCGAGATCAAATCGCGCCTGAGCTTCATGGAACAAGTGGGCCTGGGCTACCTCAGCCTGGACCGCGCCGCGCCCACGCTGTCAGGGGGTGAAGCGCAGCGCATCCGACTGGCGGCCCAGTTGGGCAGCAACCTGCAAGGCGTGTGCTACGTGCTCGACGAGCCCACCATCGGCCTGCACCCGCGCGACAACCAGCTGCTGCTCGACGCCCTGCACACCCTGGGCGCCGAGGGCAACACCCTGGTCGTGGTCGAACACGACGAGGACACCATCCGCCGGGCCGAGCACGTGATCGACATCGGCCCGGGTGCGGGCGTGCGGGGAGGCACCGTGGTGGCCGAAGGCACGGTGGCCGACATCATGGCGGCCGAGCACTCCATCACCGGCCGGTGCCTGCGGGCCCCCATGACCCACCCCCTGGCCGATGCCCGCGCCGATGCCGACGCCCAACGCCGCCCCATCGATGCCAGCCTGCCGCAGTTGCGGGTTCAACGGGCCCATCTGCACAACCTGCGGGATGTGAGCGTGGACGTGCCCCTCAAGCGCCTGGTGGCCGTGACCGGGGTCTCGGGCTCGGGCAAGTCCACCCTGGCGCGCGATGTGCTGCTGGCCAATGTGCAAGCCGCTGTGGCCATCCCGCCCAAGGCACGGGCCACGCAACAGCCGGCCTGGCAGGGCTGCGACGGCATCGAGGGCTGGGGGGCGGTCGACCGTGTGCTCGAAGTCGACCAGACCCCGATCGGCAAGACCCCCCGCTCGTGCCCGGCCACCTACATCGGCTTCTGGGACACGATCCGCAAGCTGTTTGCCGACACCCTGGAAGCCCGCGCCCGCGGCTGGGCGGCTGGCCGTTTCAGCTTCAACACCGGCGACGGGCGCTGCCCCGAGTGCGAGGGCCAGGGCATCCGCACCATCGAGATGGCCTTCCTGCCGGACGTCAAGGTGCATTGCGACGCCTGCAACGGCATGCGATTCAACCGCGAGACCCTGGCCGCCACCTGGCGGGGCAAGCACATCGGCGACGTGCTGCGCATGGAAGTCGACGAGGCCGTCGAGTTCTTTGCGTCCATGCCGTCCATTGCGCACCCGCTCAGGCTGCTGCAGGACGTGGGCCTGGGCTACCTGACCCTGGGCCAGCCCTCGCCCACGCTGTCCGGCGGCGAGGCGCAGCGCATCAAGCTGGTCACCGAACTCAGCAAGGTGCGCGACGACGTGGGTCGCCGCGGGCAAAAGGCCCCGCACACCCTGTACGTGCTCGACGAGCCCACGGTGGGCCTGCACCTGGCCGATGTCGAAAAGCTCATCCGGGTGCTGCACCGGCTGGTGGACGGCGGTCACAGCGTGATCGTGATCGAACACGACCTGGACGTGATCGCCGAGGCCGACTGGGTGATCGACATGGGCCCCGAGGGTGGCACCGGTGGTGGCAAAGTCGCGGCCGCCGGTACCCCCGAGACCCTGGTGGTCAAAGGCACGCACACGGGGGTCGCGCTCCGCTCAGTGCTGGATCGAACCCCACCACGCTGACCCCAGGGCCGATTACACCGGCGCTGCGAGGCCCGTCCTGGCGCGATTCCACCAACCCGCGCCGGTTGCGCTCGACACACGTCGGGGGCTCACGCCTCCGCGAGCTTGAACACGGCGATGGCTTCGGCCAGGCGAGTGGCCTGGTCCTGCAGGCTGCCTGCTGACTGGGCCGATTGCTGAACCAAGGCTGCGTTCTGCTGGGTCGCGTCGTCGAGTTGAGAGACCGCCTCGTTGACCTGGTCGATGCCCGTGATCTGTTCACCCGAGGCACGGCTGATCTGATCGATCAGAGACGTCACTTGCCGCACCTTGTTGACAATGTCGTCCATGGCCTGCCCGGCCTTGTCGACCTCCACGCTGCCTTGCTCCACGCGGTCCACGCTCGCCTGGATCAAGGTCTTGATCTCCTTGGCCGCCTCGGCCGATCGCTGAGCCAGGCTGCGAACCTCGGTCGCCACCACCGCAAAGCCACGGCCTTGCTCACCCGCCCGAGCGGCCTCCACAGCCGCGTTCAAGGCCAGGATGTTGGTCTGGAAAGCAATGCCATCGATCACGCTGATGATGTCCGCGATGCGTTTCGAGCTGGCACTGATCTCCGTCATGGTGTTGACCACGCTGCCCACCACCTCGCCGCCATGGGTGGCCGCGGCACTGGCTTGCCCGGCCAGCAACGTGGCCTCCTGAGCCGTGTCGGTGTTCGCACGCACGGTGGCGGTCATCTGCGACATGGACGATGCCGTCTGCTGCAATTGCGCTGCCGTGATTTCGGTGCGGTGGTTGAGGTCCTGGTTGCCATTGGCGATCTCTTCGCTGGCGCTGCGAACACCCACGATCTGGCCACTCACATCATCAACCAGGGACTTGAGGTTCAGCCCCGCCTGATTGACGGCGCGCATCAGCATCCCGATCTCGTCCACGCGGTTGAAATGCAGGTTCTCCCCCGCCTGCCCTGCCGCCACACTCTGTGCCTGCTTGAGCACCTTGTCCAAGGGCGTTGCGATCTGCTGCTCCAGCCACAGGATCTTGACCAGGTTGGCCACGATCAGCACGCCCGCCAGGCCCCAGACGCTCTGGCTGTCCAGGCCCAGCAGGTGGGCTGCCAACAAGGCAATGCCGGCGGTGATGCTCAGGGCCAGTCGCAAGCGCCAGCGCACGGACATGGTCTGAGGAATGGACCGCCAGCTCATCCAGCCTTTGTGGACGATCAAGCCCCGATGGAAGGCGAGCGTGCCCGCACGTCCCTCCCGGAAGGCCCTGTAGGTGGTTTCGGCCTCGGCCACTTCCTCGCGGCTTGGCTTGGTGCGCACGGACATGTAACCGACCACCTGGCCACGCCGGACCACCGGCGTCGCGTTGGCACGCACCCAGTAATGGTCGCCGTCCTTGCGGCGGTTCTTGACCAGGGCGGTCCACGACATGCCCGCCTTGAGCGACGCCCACATGTCGGCAAACGCCTCCTTGGGCATGTCCGGGTGTCGGACCATGTTGTGAGGCTGACCCAGCAGCTCATCGCGTTCGAAACCGCTAACCCGGATGAAGGCTTCGTTGGCATAAGTGATGCGACTCTGCGTATCTGTACTGGACATCAATGTCGCATCGGACGGGAAGTCATACTCACGCTGGGTCACTGGCAGGTTCTGACGCATACAGGCCTCGATCCGGTTAAAGGGTAAGTGATGAGGCTATCGGTCAGACCTGCCCAAGGTTGACTGCATGACTCGGTCATTTCGCGTGACATCCTTCACGCTCTACCTGGCGTCCAGACAATGTCCATCTCACGCCCACCCCCTCACGAATGAATGCGCTTTGTCCAGGACAAGCGGCCAGATCTGCCCGCGAGATTGCTCGACACCCTCAGACAGGAGCGACGGGTTTGACGCCCAACACATGGGCCCAGATGGCCAGGCTCAGGACGCCAGCGCAAGTGCTCCACAAGATGATGCGGACGACCAGGGCCGTGTCGGCCGCTTCCCGCTCAGCCAACATCGACACGTTGCTGGCCGACGGCAGGGCCGCAGCCAACACCAGCGCGGTGAGGCCGCCGTCGGTGATGGGCAGACCATGGCCCTGCAGCGCCCGGCCGACGACCCAAACCAGCGCCGGATGCACCGCCAGTTTGAGAAGAACCGAGCCAGCCACGGGGTCCCTCCGCCCCCCGGCCACCCGACTGGCGCCGGCCTGTTGCGCCCGCGCCAGCACCGCACCCAAGGTGAACAAGGCCGTGGGCGATGCCGCCTGACCGAGCAGGCGCACGGTCTCGTCCACCGGCCCGGGCAGACGCCAGCCCAGTGCCGCCATGGCCATGCCCGCCACCATCGACCACAGCAAAGGGTTGCGCAGGGCGCCACGCAGGGATCTCGCCGCCGCCGCCACGGCCCCACCGTTCGGTTCACTGACCCCGCCAGCCGGGCCGAAGACACTGTCCGGTCGGGTGTGGGCCCAGGCAAGGCACAGCGAGCTCAGCACAAGCACGTCGATCAGCAGCGTCGCCGCCACCGGGCCTGCGGCCGGTGCCCCCAGCAAGCCGGTCAGCAACGGCAGGCCCAGGAACCCGGTGTTGGGAAACACCGTGACCAGCGCCGCAAGCCCGGCATCACGACGCGAACGGCCGGCTCGGCTGAACACGAGCAGCCCCAGCCCCACCACCATGCCACCCGCCAGACCGTACACCCACAACAGGCCCGCCAGCCCGGGCTGCAACAGGGCCCCACCCGCCGCCAGCCGGAACACCATGGCCGGCAGCCCGAAGAACAGCACGAAGGTATTGAGCGCACCAATGCCCTCGATGGGCAGCCAGCGCAGGCGCGCCGCCGCCCACCCGAGCAGCACCAGGGCGAAGAAGGGCACGAAGGACGACAGCAGCTCCAGCATGGCGGCATTGTCGCCGCAGCGGGCTCACTGCACCGTGCGCGCCCAGCGCCCGAAACGCCAGCCCAACAGGGCCGCGAGCACGGCGCCATACACCGCGACCTCGCCAAAGTCGTTCTTGCCGGACTTCATCCAGAAAAAGTGCAGCAGCACCAACACGGCCACGGCGTAGACCCAACGGTGCAGGGCCTGCCAGCGCCGACCGCCCAGGGCCCGCACCGCGCGGTTGAACGAGGTCAGGGCCAGCGGGGTCATGGCCAGCATCGCCAGCACGCCCACGAGGATGAAATTGCGCTTGAGCACGTCCTTGACGATCGCATCGAGTTGCCAGCCCTGGTCCAGCCCGGCGTAAGCCAGCAGGTGGATCACACCGTACACGAAAGCCGTCACCCCCAGCGCACGCCGAAAGCGCAGCAGGGCCGGCAGTTGCAGCACCTGGCGCAGTGGCGTGATGGCCAGGCAGGCCCACAACCATCGCAAGGCCCATTCGCCTGTTTCGCGGATCAACGCCTCGGCGGGGTTGGCCCCCAGTTGGTCAGCCAGGGCCCGCCCGATCAGCACCACCATGGGCACGGCACACAGCCCCCACAGTGCCGGCTTGGCCAGCGGATGTACCAGCAGGTTCGTCAACGACGTTCGAGGCCCGGCCAGCATGCCCGCTCAGTAGAACTTGCGCAGGTCCATGCCCGCGTACATCGACGCCACCTGCGCCTCGTAGCCGTTGAACATCAGCGTGGGCCGTCGCGGCGCGAACAGGCCGCCGTCGCCGATGCGCCGTTCGGTGGCCTGGCTCCAGCGGGGGTGATCCACCTTGGGGTTGACGTTCGAATAGAAACCGTACTCGCTGGGCGCAGCGCGCGTCCACGACGACACCGGCTGGCGCTCGACCAGGCGGATGCGCACGATGGACTTGGCGCTCTTGAAGCCGTACTTCCAGGGCACCACCAGGCGCAACGGTGCCCCGTTCTGCTTGGGCAGGATTTCGCCATACAAGCCAAAGGCCATCAGCGTGAGCGGATGCATGGCCTCGTCGATGCGCAGCCCTTCCACGTAGGGCCAGTCGAGCACGCTGGAGCGCACGCCGGGCATCTGCTTGGGGTCGGCCAGGGTGGTGAACTCGACGAACTTGGCGCGGCTGGTGGGTTCGGCACGCCGGATCAGCGTGGACAGCGAATAGCCCACCCAGGGGATCACCATCGACCAGCCTTCGACACAGCGCAGGCGGTAGATGCGCTCTTCCATGGCACCGGCCTTGAGCAGGTCGTCCAGACCCAGCTTGAGCGGCTTGCCCACCTCGCCTTCGATGCTGAGCGACCACGGGCGCGTGCGCAGCGTGTGGGCGTATTCAGCCGGGTCGGACTTGTCGGTGCCGAACTCGTAGAAGTTGTTGTACGTGGTCACGTCCTCGTAGGGCGTGAGCTTGTCCATCACCACCGAGCCGGGCGTGGTCCCACGCACAGCGGCCAGGGCGTCCAGCTTGCCTGCACGCGGGGTCAACGCCGGCGCCGCGGCCTGGGCCGGGTCACCCAGGGACCCCAGCCCCCCCGCGGCAGCGGCCAGCGCACCGGCCTGCTGCAGCCAGACGCGACGGCCCTCATAGGCCGCTCGTGGCGTGATCTCACTGGGCAGGGGCTCGTGGGGTTGGGGGATGCGGATCATGATGGCACCGGGGTGACGACCCCACACCGTACGGCGAACGGCGAGACCCCGCCCATTGAAGGGACAAGCGTCAAACCACGGTCGATGACGTCAAACGTAATCAGACACCTGCTCGTACGTGGCCTGCACATCGACGCTGCCAGCCAACTGCATGTTGCTGGTGGCAACGTTGTAGTTGACGGGCGTCGGTGACCCGACTGCGTCCTCGAACGTCAGACTCAGCAGACCCTCAACGCCTTCGTTGAAGGCCGCCAGCCCCTGGATGGTCAGCCTGCCGCTCTGCAGTCGGTACTCATACGACTTGTACGCGCCCAGGCCCGTCTCGCTGTCAAACGCCCGAGCCACCACCGCCACCAGTGCATCGTCCGTGCCCAGGTCGGCCAGGTCGATCTGCAGCGAGTCGAGATAGTCCCCATCGGGAGCGCGGGCCCGCACCCGCAGGCTGACGGTGCGCTCCAGGTTCTCGATGCCCTGCCACAGCTGGATGTAGAGCATCTCGTCATTCACGCAGGCTTGCAGCAATTCACGCTGAGGCACGAACTGCGCACGCTCGCTGCCCGTGAGGAACACGGGGTCGGAGTTGGCAACGACCCACAGCCCTTCGCCGTCGGCGGGCGCATTGTCGAAATCCCAACTGTCACTGGGTGATCCGGATCCGACACAACCCGTGAGCCCCAGCAAGGCACCGGCCGGCACGGCCAGCAGCAACATCCGTCTCGTCTTGTTCATGTTCGCTCCGAATCTCACGCGCTCGTCACGTAACGCGCCATGGCCGACTGCCTCAGCAGCTCGAAGATGGCGGGCGAAGGACGCCACCAGGTGCGGCCCAGATCGGCCGAAACCGAGTGCCAGGCCCAAGACACCGAGGTGCTCCACCACAGGTCCAAAGAATGTCGGGTGTACGCTTCTCGGCTCGCGGCCTGCAAGGCCTGGTTGGCCGCAGATGGCGCCAGCGACACCACGCCCACAGCCGGGTAGCGCACCACGTTGCTGCCGTTCATCACGGCGGCCTGACGCGCGATCGACGTCACGCCATTGGGCACGCCACCCGGGAACGAGATCACATACTCGTTCTGCGAACGCCGGATGGTGACCTCGACGCCGCTGATGTTCAGCGCATCGATCACCGCGTCAAACGCCGCATAGTCCAGCGAGGCGCCGTTGTCTGCGCGAACGGCGTCCACCACGGTCTGGAACTCGGGCGTGTCCGGCACTTCCGTCCGGCTTGCCGTGTCGTGGCCCACCTTGAGCAGAGACACGCGTACCGTGTTGCTCATGCCCGTCGCGGGGTTGTTGATGTCTGCCAGCTTGATCGCACTGGCGCTCGTCGTGGTGCCCGGCACCCTGGCGTCGCTGTCGATGCGGAAGCCGTACTCGACGCGCCCCCCATCGAAAGTCACCCCGGACTGGATGTTGCCCATCACCAGGGTGACCTGGTTCGTGCCCACGGTGATGGCCGTCACCTGACGGCAGTAGGCCGTTTCTTCCGGCTGATAAAAGCGATCCGTGAAACCGCCGCCCGCGTCCCCGGTCTGGTCGATGTACGAGAACTCACCCACGAACATGGGCACTTTCTTCTCGAATTTGAACAGGATCGCCGTCGTGTAGTACACGTTGTAGAGTTGGGTGGCGTTCTCCACCGATTCCAGCCTGGCCGTCCCGTTCGACGAGTACGCCACCACCGACCCGGTGACCGGGTAGGTGCCCCCCATCTGCTCGTACGCCCATTCGGCAAGCCCACCGTGGGTCAGCAAGGCCGGCGCGTACGCGTGGAACGAGAAGACGATCTTGAGACTTTCGAAGTTCGTCAGCAGGTACTGCCCGTTGGTGTCCGACGTGACATTGAAAACCCCGATGCCGTCCGACGAACCGTTGTCGGCGCCCTCCACGATGATGGGTGTGGCGTTGTCGATGGCGCGGATGCCCGTCACGATGCGCCGGGCCAGCGCGGTCCAGTCTGTGTCGGTGGCGGGGTCGGGTTCATTGACGATGTCATAGCCAACCACCGCCGGATGGCTGCCCCATTTGGCCGCTGTGGCACGCCAGAAGTTCACCGCCGCCGTCTGCACGTCGGCAGGTGTGGTGGCATTGGGGGTACCCGACGCGCCCTCTGCGGCGTTGCCTGCCTGGGCCACCCACATCCGCCCCCCCGCCTGCGCCCAGAACGGCACCGTGAGGATCACCCCCACGCCCAACTGGCTGCAGCGGTCGAAGAATTCGGTCAGGCTGTCGGCGACACGCGCAATCGTCATGTCGAACGGCTGGGCGCTCTCGACGGCCGACACGGTGAGGTCGGGCAGGTTCCAACCCACCTCGCTGCCCGTCGGGTTGGCTGCGTATGAGGCTCCGATGGCGATGTAATCGCGCACGACCAGCGAGAAGTTGGCCTCCGCGTCGGTCAGGAACAGCCGAATGGCGTTCATGCCCTTGTTGATCGCGAGGTTGACGATCCGGGGCTCGGGCTCCTTGTTGGTGGCGTTGATCCCGGCGATCAGGCCCTCCCGCCACAGATCCCAGGCGTTGCTCTTCGTGACTCTGACAAACGGCATGGCAAAAACCTTTTCAACGATCTCGATGCGGGGGCACGTGTCTGCGGTCGCGACGACCGGCGACAATACCCTCAGCGATCGACATGATAGGGGCACGGCCCGCTGGGGGCGAGCGGGGAAAACATGCCCCCGGCCCTCGCCCCCTTGGACAGGCGCCCGCGTAAACCCTAGGTCGGGTTGGACTGTCCAGGGTCAGGCGGCTTTGCGCGCCGCCGTCTTGCGTGCGGGCGCCTTGGCCGCGCGCGGCTCGAACTCGAAGCCCACCTTGCCGGCCTTGGCATCCCAGCTCAGGAAGGCCTTGAACTTGCGCCGCGTCTTGTTGGACACGAAGTTCTCCAGCAGGTCGGTCTTGCCGCTGCTCAGGAGCTTGCTCATCTGCTCGGCCGCAATGGGCTGCTGCAGGATGATCTTGCCGCTCTTGAAGTCGCAGGTGGCCGTGCCCGTGGTGTGCTCGCACACGTAGTTGCTGCCGTGCTCATAGACCTTGCCGCCGCACTTGGGGCAATGGCCCAGCGCCTCATGGCCAGAGAAGTCGACCGCCTCGCCACCGCCCTCCTCGCCCTTCTTCGCATCGTCGCCGAAGTCGAACTCCATCTTCCAGTTGTTGACCTCGTCGTCGCGCACCAGGCGCAGCTCGGCGGTGAACGGCCACCCGGCCTTGGACCGGAAGCCCTCCAGCGGCCCGATCTTGTGCTCGCGCATCAGCTGCTCGACCTCGGGCAGCTCGAAGCTGCGCCCGGCCGGGATCTTGGTCATCGAAAAGCCGCAGCCCTCGCCGTGGCCATCGCCGCCGGTGCAGGTGAAGCGCCGGTAGTTTTCCTTGACCACACCGCCGCAGTTGGGGCACGGTGCCGCCAGCGTGGCGTAATCGCCCGGGATGGTGTCGCGGTCGTATTCCTTGGCCTTTTGCACCACGCGCTGCGTCATGGCCGCGATCTCGGCCATGAAGGCCTCACGGCTCAGGCGGCCCTTTTCCATCTCCGACAGCTTGTATTCCCAGTTGCCGGTCAGCTCGGGCTTGGTGAGGTCTTCCACACCCAGGCCCCGCAGCAGTGTCATCAGTTGGAAGGCCTTGGCCGTGGGGATCAGCTCGCGCCCTTCACGGATGATGTACTTCTCGGTCAGCAGCCCTTCGATGATGGCTGCCCGCGTCGCCGGCGTGCCCAGGCCCTTTTCCTGCATGGCGGCCTTGAGCTCCTCGTCATCGATCAGCTTGCCCGCGCCT
>Ga0255182_1001785_pt1 | contig 10543 bp, 11 predicted proteins | sample Atl_UVDOM_RepA_8_FD_188420 | JGI IMG/M metagenome (GOLD analysis project Ga0255182, IMG submission 188420) | Freshwater microbial communities from Altamaha River, Georgia, United States - Atl_UVDOM_RepA_8d | ecosystem: Environmental > Aquatic > Freshwater > River | place: USA: Georgia... | reverse complement strand
GCGGCGTGAACGCGTTGCGTGCGCCGGGCGAGGACATGAAGAACGTTCGAAATGCCGTTGATTTCATTTCGGAATTGCGTCAGACGTCGGACAAGTCCACCTTGCCGATCGGGCGCGATGTGGTGGTGATCGGCGGCGGTATGACGGCGGTGGATGCGGCTGTGCAGTCGAAACTCCTCGGGGCCGAGAACGTCACCATCGTCTATCGCCGTGGGCAAGAGAAGATGAGCGCCTCGGGCTATGAGCAGGACCATGCCGCCCAGGCGGGCGTGCGCATCATCACCCATGCGGCACCTGTTGCCGTGCAGGACGGCGCTGTGGAATTTGCCTATACCGAAGAGGGGCCAAAGGGGCTGACCGTCACTTCACAGACCTTTACGCTGAAGGCCGATCAGGTGTTCAAGGCCATTGGCCAGACGCTTTCGGGGGCGCCCGAGGGGCTGAAACTTGAGGGCGGCAAGATCGCGGTGGACGGGCATGGCCGCAGTTCGGTTCCCGGCATCTGGGCGGGGGGCGATTGCGCCAGCGGGGGCGATGACCTGACGGTCACCGCCGTGAAAGAGGGCCGCGATGCGGCCGAAGACATCCATGCAAGCTTGATGGCGTAAGGGGCACGATCATGGCAGACCTGACATCCAACTTCATCGGCATCAAATCTCCCAACCCGTTCTGGCTGGCCTCGGCCCCGCCGACGGACAAGAAATACAACGTCGAGCGCGCGTTCGAGGCGGGCTGGGGTGGCGTTGTGTGGAAAACCCTGGGCTCGGAAGGCCCGCCCATCGTGAACGTGTCCGGCCCGCGCTATGGCGCGATCTGGGGGGCTGATCGCCGCCTTCTTGGCCTGAACAACATCGAACTTATCACCGACCGCCCGTTGGAGGTGAACCTGAAAGAGATCAAGGAGGTCAAGCGCAAGTGGAAAGACCGCGCGATGATCATCTCGCTGATGGTGCCCTGTGACGAGGACAGCTGGAAGGCGATCCTCAAGCAGATCGAAGATACCGAGGCCGACGGGGTCGAACTGAACTTCGGCTGCCCGCATGGCATGGCCGAACGCGGGATGGGGTCTGCCGTGGGGCAGGTGCCGGAATACATCGAAATGGTCACGCGCTGGGTCAAGCAGTATAGCCGCATGCCCTGCATCGTGAAGCTGACGCCCAATGTCACTTCGATCCTGCCGCCTGCGATGGCGGCCAAGCGGGGCGGGGCCGATGCGGTTTCCCTCATCAACACCATCAAGTCGATCACCAATGTCGATCTGGATGCCTTTTCGCCCTTCCCGATGATCGACGGCAAGGGCAGCCATGGCGGCTATTGTGGCCCGGCGGTCAAACCGATCGCGCTGAACATGGTGGCCGAGATTGCCCGGCACGAGGAAACCCGTGGCCTGCCGATTTCCGGCATTGGCGGGGTGACGACATGGCGTGACGCGGCAGAGTTCCTTGCGCTTGGGGCGGGCAATGTGCAGGTCTGCACGGCGGCCATGACCTATGGCTTCAAGATCGTGCAGGAAATGATCTCGGGCCTGTCGCAGTATCTGGATGAAAAAGAGATGGCGCTGTCCGACCTCATCGGCCGCGCCGTGCCGAATTTCGTCGAATGGCAGCATCTGAACCTGAACTATGTCACCAAGGCGGTGATCAATCAGGACGATTGCATCAAGTGCGGGCGCTGCTATGCGGCCTGCGAGGACACCAGCCACCAGGCGATTGCGATGTCCGAGGATCGCACCTTTACCGTCAAGGACGACGAATGTGTGGCCTGCAACCTTTGCGTCAACGTCTGCCCGGTGGACAATTGCATCACCATGAAAACCCTGCCCAAGGGCGCGTTGGATGAACGCACTGGGCGCAAGGTGGGCGATTATGCAAACTGGACGACGCACCCGAACAACCCCGGCGCGGTGGCGGCGGAGTAGGGCTGTAAGGACAGGTGAGGGCGGGGTTTGTGCCCGCCCTTACTCTTGGGCGCGCCGTTAGGCCAGATAGGCCGCGCGGGCTGCCTCGGCCGCGGCGCGACCCGCCTCGAAATCAGCGGTCAGCGCCGTGACGACCGGCGGCATGGCGACGGGCTGGGTCGGCAGGATTTCGGTGGCCACGGGGCGGCTTGCCTCTTTGGCGGGGCCGGGTTGCGGCGGCTCGCGCAGCGTATGGGGCTGCGGGGCGGGGTTATGGAACGGCTGCATGGCAGCAACCGTCAAGGCTGGCGAGATGGTCATCTGCACCCTCAATCAACATGAACGCCCCCAAGGCGCAGGTTAGCACATGCGGTAGGGCGCTTCACGCCAAAGATGCGAAAAACCTTAACGGTTGATCGGGCGCAAGGCGTCAGAGCGCATCGAGGATGCGCGCCGCTTCGGCCCGCGAGTCGATCAGCGGGCGGCGATCCTCACCGGGGAAGAACCGTGCGCGCGTCGCCGTGGGCATCGGGCCCGGGGTGGCGATGACCACCCGGGGCCCGTGCCTGGCAGTCTCATGCTGCCAGCTTTGCGCAAGGGCGATCTGGCCGGCCTTGGTGGCCCCGTAGGCGCCAAAGAATTTCTCGCCGCCGCGCGGATCATCCAGGAAAACCGCCGTGCCTTGACCCGCGATCAACAAGGGTTCGATCAGGGGGATCAGGCTGCCGGTGGCGCGGAGATTGGTGGCGATGGATTTGTCCCAATCCTTCATGTCCAAGGACCCGGCAGGGGACAGGGGGGCCACATGGATGGCCGGATGCACCCAAAGCTGCAAGCCGCCCCAGCGGTCATGGATGGACCGGCAAAGGTGGCGCATGGCGTCTTCGTTGGTAACATCCATCGGCGCGAGCGTCAGGTTTCCTGCACCCGGCAAGCCCAGGGCCTTCACACGATCATCAAGCTCTTCAAGCCCGCCGACGGTGCGGGCGACCGCGACCACATCCCAACCCTTGACCGCCAGATGTTCGGCCATGGCCGCGCCAAGCCCGCGCGAGGCACCGGTGATAAGGGCGAGTTTTCTGGTCATGGGTTCTCTGGCTCCGACTGTCGAACCGGGGGGCTTCACGCCCCCCGGACCCCCGTGGGATATTTGAGAACAGATGAAGGGGCAAGTGCCGGGGGCTAGACCATGGTGTCGCGGCCTGCGGCAATCTCGGCTTGGCGGGCGGTGAGGATGGTGGTCAGCAGGGCGTCGGGCAGGGAGGTGTCGGGGGTGAAAAGCACGCCGGATTTTGAGGTGCGGAACGGGGCGCAGTCGATGTGCGGAATGATGTTGCCGGAATGGGGGTAAAGGCCGAGGTGATGGGTGAAGGCGGCATAGCCCACCACCATCTTGCCCTTGGACCCCGGCTGGCGAAAGCCGGGCATGGCGTAGGAGATGGTTTCGATATGGTCGGGAAGGCGGATTCGCAGGCGGGCGCGAAGGGCTGTCAGGGCGGCGGCAAAGGCGGGCGGCTGGGCGGCGATATAGGTATCGACCGCCCCGCTGGTCATTCCGCCGCCTTCATCTGGAAGCCTTCTTCGATCTTGTCGGAAGGCGCTACCGGGTAATCCCCAGAGAAGCAGGCATCGCAGAATTTCGGCGCTTTCGGGTCGCGCCCTGCGGCCTCACCTGCGGCGCGGTACAGACCGTCGAGCGAGATGAATTTGAGTGAATTCACCCCGATCCAGTCGCGCATCTCGTCTTCGGACATGGTTGCGGCGAGGAGTTTGGCGCGTTCGGGCGTGTCGACGCCATAAAAGCAGGGCCAGGCGGTGGGGGGCGAGGCGATGCGGAAGTGGACCTCGGCGGCGCCGGCCTCGAGAATCATGTCCTTGATCTTGCGGCTGGTGGTGCCGCGCACGACCGAGTCGTCCACCAGGATCACCCGCTTGCCCTTGATGAGCGCCCGGTTGACGTTCAGCTTCAGCCGCACGCCCATGTTGCGGATCTGCTCGGTCGGTTCAATGAAGGTGCGGCCCATGTACTGGTTTCGGATGATCCCCATGGCATAGGGAATGCCGCTTTCTTGGGAAAATCCGATGGCCGCGGGGGTGCCGGAATCCGGCACCGGGCAGACCAGATCGGCCTCAACCGGGGCTTCGCGCGCCAGTTCCACGCCAATCTGGCGGCGGGTTTCATAGACGGACCGGCCCCCGATGATGCTGTCGGGGCGCGAGAAATAGACCTGTTCGAAGATGCAGAAGCGCGAGGCGGCAGGGGCGAAGGGGCGCGAGGAATTGACCTTGCCGTCCTCGATCACCACCATTTCGCCGGGCTCGATCTCGCGCACGAATTCCGCGCCGATGATGTCGAGCGCGCAGGTTTCCGAGGCCAAGGCCCAGGCATTGTCGCCCAGACGGCCCAGAACCAACGGGCGCACGCCCAAGGGGTCACGCACGCCGATGAGCTTTGTCCGGGTCATGGCGACGATGGAAAACGCACCTTCAACCCGGCGCAGCGCATCCTTGATGCGCTCGGCAATGGTTTTCTGAATGGAGCGGGCCATCAGATGGATGATGCACTCGCTGTCCGAGGAGGATTGGAAGATCGACCCGCGTTCGACCAGCTCTCGGCGGAGTGCCGCGGCATTGGTCAGGTTGCCGTTATGGGCAATGGCCGCGCCGCCCATGGAAAACTCGCCAAAGAAGGGCTGCACATCGCGGATCGCGGTTGCGCCCTTTGATCCGGCGGTGGAATAGCGCACATGGCCGATGGCAAGCGAGCCGGGCAGGTCTTTCATCACCTCGGCCTTGGTGAAGTTGTCGCGCACATAGCCAAAACGGCGGGCCGAGTTGAACCCTTGTTCGGCGTCATAGGCGACGATGCCGCCGGCCTCTTGCCCCCGATGTTGCAGGGCATGCAGCCCAAGCGCCACGAAATTCGCCGCGTCGTTGACGCCCACCACCCCGAAGATGCCACACTCTTCCTTCAGCTTGTCGCCGTCATCGAGCGGGGAGAAGGGGTGGGCGGGGAAGCGGCGCATGGGCTCTCCGAATCCTGTGGCTGGGTTGGCCTTCGTTTAGGCCGAATGGGCCGCCCTGTCACCCCCAAAGCCGACGGCACCGCAACCCGCTGCGGGCTAAAGGTCAGTTCGACGGGGCCGGAGCCGTCTCCGGAGCGGTTTCGGGGGCGGTTTCGGGGGCAGTTTCCGGCGCGGTTGCGCTTGCAGGCGCGGCGCAGGCCTTGGTCAGCGCGTTATAGCGCGACAGGATCCAGCCCGGCGCATCATCGGGAACGGCCGCGTCGATATTGGCCTGGAACGAAGCAAAGATCTTGGCCGAGCGGGATTCATCCACCATCGGCACGGTATTGGCGGCCACGGCGCGATCATAGACCAACAGCGCCACACCGACGAGGACGATGCCGCGCAAGACGCCAAAGACAAAGCCCAGCCCCTGATCAATTCCGCCGAGGGCCGAACGTTGCACGATCGAGGAAAAGAGCGGCGTGAAGAGCGAGGCGAGAATGAGGCCGATGGCCAGGACGATGCCGAAGGCGACGATGATGGAAAGCTCACAGCTGTCTTTCAGAAAATCGCCCAGCACCGGGATTTCCTTGACCAGCGGCTGCGCGCTTTCGGCAAAGACAAAGGCCAGCACCGCCGCCCCGATCCAGCCCGCAATCGCCATGGCCTCGCGCACGAGGCCGCGCGAATAGGCGAGGATCGCCGAAAGTACGATGACGAGGGTCACGACGCCGTCGATCAGGGTAAAGCCTTCCATCCAACACTCCTTTGCGCGTCAGCCTGCGCCAAACATTTCACCCACGAAGGCGGTGAGGTCGGGCATTTCCCGCACGCTCATGCCATCGACGGCAACCAGCTTTGACCGGCTCGGGGCAATCGCCTGTGAGAAACCAAGTTTTGCCGCCTCTTTCAACCGGTTTTCGGTCTGGCCCACCGGGCGCAGGGCGCCAGAAAGGGAAATTTCGCCAAAAAGCACCGTTTCGGCGGGAATTGCCACATCTTCGCGGGCCGAGACAAGCGCTGCGGCGACCGCCAGATCGGCGGCGGGTTCGGTCACGCGCATGCCGCCCGCCACATTCAAGAACACATCAAGCCCCGTAAAGGGGATGCCGCAGCGTGCCTCAAGGACGGCAAGGATGGTCGAGAGCCGCCCCGAATCCAGCCCCACCACCGTGCGACGTGGCGTGCCGAGCGGTGAGGGGGCGACCAGGGCCTGAATTTCGGTGAGGACGGGCCTTGTGCCCTCGATCCCGGCAAAGACCGCGCTGCCGGGGCTGGCCTGCCCCCGTTCCGACAGGAAAAGCGCCGAGGGGTTCATCACCTGTGACAGCCCGCCACCCGTCATCTCGAACACGCCGATCTCATCGGCGGGGCCAAAGCGGTTCTTGACCGCGCGCAGGATGCGGAACTGATGGCCGCGCTCGCCTTCGAAATAAAGGACGGTGTCGACCATGTGTTCGACCACGCGGGGGCCGGCGATCTGGCCCTCTTTGGTGACATGCCCGACAAGGATCACCGCCACCCCGCGTTTCTTGGCAAAGGTCACCAGCTCATGCGCGGCGGCGCGCACCTGGCTGACCGAACCGGGGGCGGCCTCGACCGTATCGAGCCACATGGTCTGAATGGAATCGATGATGGCAAGGCCGGGGCGTTCGGCATCCAAGGTGGTCAGGATGTCGCGCAGATTGGTTTCGGCCCCCAAGGCCACCGGTGCTTCGGTCAGCCCAAGGCGCTGGGCGCGCATGCGGACCTGAGCCGAGGCTTCTTCGCCCGAGATATACAGGCATTTGACGCCATGGCGGGCAAAAGAGGCGGCTGCCTGCAACAGAAGGGTGGACTTTCCGATGCCCGGATCGCCCCCGACCAGGATGGCGCTGGCTGGCACCAGCCCGCCGCCCAAAACGCGGTCAAACTCGTCGATCCCGGAGGAGGCGCGGGGGGGCGGCGCCTCTTCAGTGGCCAGATCGGTCAAGGCGATCGCGCGGCCCTTGGCCCCCAGCGCCTTGGGCCCGGCCGAAAGCGGGGCCTCTTCGACGATGGAATTCCACGCCCCACAGGCATCGCAGCGCCCGGCCCATTTGCGATGGACCGCGCCGCATGAGGAACAGCTGAAGGCGGGGGATGATTTGCTCATGGCTCTTGTTGCCTTGAAACGGCCAACTCCTCAAGCCCTTGCGGGCATTCGTCATAGGGGCGCGCGACGCGTGCTGTCAGCCTTGATGAGCCGACCCCGCAGGCCCGCGATGCGACAGGGCCAGCGAGGCGAGAATGCAGCCGGTGAACAGGTAAAGCCCCCAGGCGGTTTCCACCGTCACCATGCCCGCCCCCTTGATCAGCACGATGTAGATCGCCAACAAGAACACATCCGCCATTGCCAGTTTGCCCATCCATCGCAAGACCGGCATCACCCGCGGCGCGAGAAGCCCGAAATCCACCAGCGCCACGCCCACGACCTTGGCCATGGGCGCAAAAACCGCCAGAAAGGTCACCACAAGCGCCAGAACCGCATCGCTGCCCCACAGCGCCTGCAACCCTGTGATGACCGAGATTTCCTCCATGCCGAAGATCGGCAAGACGGCAGCGCGCATCAGTGGCGCAAACCAGGCGATGGGGAACAGGATCAGCAGGCACAGGTTCAGATATCGCATCCCCCGACCTCGCCGCGCGGCGGCGGCAAAGTCAAGCGCGGGTTACTTGCCCGGTTTCGGCAGTTGCACCACATTCTGCTCGCGGTGGTCTTCAAGATCGAAATCATAGCCCAGCGTCGGCAGGATTTCCCGCAGGTCCGCCTCCAGCCGCTTGATCTGCGTCTGGGCCGCACGTTCTTCGGCCTCGACATCCTGCAACCAGCGGCGCAACTCGTCGCAGGTGGTGCGGGCGGCGGCAAGGCGGTCGGTCAGGGCCTGCACCTCTTGCTGGCGGTGACGCAGGAAGTCCTTGGCACGATTGACCTTTTCATCGGAATAGGTCTGCGCCAGCTCGCGCGTCTCGAAACTCATCTGTGCCGCAAGTTGCAGCAGTTCGGGTTCCAGATCACGCAGGTCGGGATGCTGGCGCAGATGCTGCATCCGCGCCTTCATCCCCTCGAATTCCGACGACAGGCCAAAGACGCCCTTGCGGTCGGCGGCATGGGCATGGGCATAGGCGCGCGAGACGTCATGCATGCCGATGGCAAAGCTGCGATGGCTGCGTTCCAGCCGCGAGATGCGCAGATTGGCCGGCATGTAGAGGAGCAACAGCACGACCAACCCGGTCAGGCCCAGCTGAAGCCACATCCCGGCCTGCGCCACCGCTTGCCCCCCGAAGAAGAGCGCGATCTGCGGCCAGGGGATAACGCCGAAAGCGGCCAGCAGGCTGGCCGTTACCAGCCCCGCCGCCAAAAGCGCAACCAATGAGACCGCAACAGCGTTCAAGGTCGCATGCGCTATGCGCAAACGCTCAACGATCTTCAGAACCATTCCACACCATCCCCGGCACTGGCCCTTGCGCCCCTGATCCGGGCGCATTTCCGGCCTTATCACTGCCGCCAAGGTTTTCGAATTAAGGAAAAATTGCAACGAAAATGGGGCATATCCTTGAAATGGCGCGACAAATTCCTGTGGACAAGGCGGGTTGTTTCCGATCTGGAAACAGTTGCACAACCTTGGCGGGCAAAGCGGGCTGGCCGCCCAGAATCGCGCTAGCGGACCGCAGCAATCGGCCCTGTCGCACGACCATGGATGAACTGCTGCACATAGGGGTCAGGCGTGCTGTCCATCTCGGCCACGGGTCCGGTCCAGCGGATCACCCCGTCATGCAACATCGCCACCCGGTCGGCAATCGCTCGGACCGAGGTCATGTCATGGGTGATGGTGATCGCCGTGGCGCCCATCTCGGTCACGATCTCGCGGATCAGGGCGTTGATGACGCCGGCCATGATCGGGTCAAGCCCGGTGGTCGGCTCGTCGAAAAAGATGATCTCGGGCTCGGCGGCGATGGCGCGCGCGAGGCCCACGCGCTTTTGCATGCCGCCCGACAGTTCGGCGGGGAAAAGATCGGCGGTTTCCGGCCCCAGGCCCACCCGGCGCAGCTTTTCGATCGCGATCTCGCGTGCCTCGGCCTTGGGCCGCTTCAGGGGGCCGCGCAGCAGGCGGAAGGCGACGTTTTCCCACACCTTCAGGCTGTCAAACAGCGCGCCACCCTGAAACAGCATGCCAAAGCGGGCCAGAAACGCCTCACGCTCGGCGGTCAGCACGTTCTGGCCTTCCAGCGTGATCAGTCCCGCATCTGGCCGCACAAGGCCAAGGATGCACTTCAACAGCACCGATTTGCCCGTCCCCGACCCGCCGATCACCACCAGCGACTGCCCGCGATCCAGGCTCAGGTCGATGCCGCGCAGCACCTGTTTCGGACCAAAGGACTTGGTGACACCGGCAAGGTTGATCATGGCGTGAACATCACCGAGGTGAGCAGGAAGTTTGCCGCCAGGATCAGGATCGAGGCGGCGGCGACGGCGGTTTTCGTGGCGCTCCCCACACCCATCGCCCCGCGTCCCGAGGCCATGCCATGATAGCAGCCGATCAGCGTGGCGATAAAGCCAAAGACCGCGCCCTTCACCAGCGACGAGACCACATCGGGGGTTTCCAGAAAATCCAGCGTAGTCTGGATATAGGTGGCCTTGTTAAAGCCAAGCTGGCCCGTGGCCACCAGGAACCCGCCCATGATGCCAATGATGTCGCCCACCGCCACCAGCAAGGGCACAGTCAGCGTGCCCGCCAGAACGCGCGGAACGGTCAGGTATTTCATGGGGTTGGTAGAAAGCGTGACCAGCGCGTCAATCTGCTCGGTCACCTTCATCGTGGCAATCTCGGCCGCGATGGAGGAGGTGACGCGCGCGGCAATCATCAGCCCCACCAGCACCGGCCCCAACTCGCGCACCATGCCGATGGCGACGATCTGCGGCACCACCGCCTCGGCGTTGAAGCGCTGGCCCCCGGCATAGATCTGCAAAGCCAGCGCGCCGCCGGTGAAGATGGCGGTCAACCCCACCACGGGAAGCGACAGCCAGCCCACATGCAGAAGGGCCGAAAGAAACTCGCGGGTATAAAACGGCGGGCGGGCCAGATGGCCGATGGTCTGGGCCGCATAGATCGCCACCCGGCCAAAGGCCGCCAAGGTGGCCAGAACCGGACGGCCAAGCGCCGCAAGCGCCGCCGAAACGGCCAGCCCCGACTGGTTCTTGCCCGTCACGACCGCCCCTCAAGATAGCGGCGCGAGTAGCGCTGGCCGAAATGGGTCAGGATCTCATAGCTGATGGTTCCGGCGCTCTCGGCCAGATCATCCACCCCCTGATGGGGGCACAGAATGTCAAGATAGCGCGGAATTTCAGGCAGGTGGGTGATGTCGACCGTGATCAGGTCCATTGAAACGCGGCCGACAAGCGGGCAGGGGGTGTCGCCGTCCCACAGCACGGCCGCGTTCGACAGGCTGCGCATCAGCCCATCGGCATAGCCCGCCGCCAGGGTTGCGATCACCGCAGGCTGCTCGGCCACCCAGGCGCAGGAATAGCCAACCGGCTGCCCCGCCGCGACCTCGCGCGTCTGGATGACCGGGATCGACAGCGTGACGACTGGCGCTGCGCCTTCGTAGGGCTTGCCGC
>Ga0255182_1001784_pt1 | contig 10545 bp, 10 predicted proteins | sample Atl_UVDOM_RepA_8_FD_188420 | JGI IMG/M metagenome (GOLD analysis project Ga0255182, IMG submission 188420) | Freshwater microbial communities from Altamaha River, Georgia, United States - Atl_UVDOM_RepA_8d | ecosystem: Environmental > Aquatic > Freshwater > River | place: USA: Georgia... | reverse complement strand
CGCGCACATCAATCACCACCACGGGGGCAGATTGCTGGGCCATCCAATCGCGAAAGTGTGCGGGCGTGACTTGGTGAATCATGGTGGAAGTCCTTAGAACTGAAAACGCGAGGCTTGGGCAAAGCCCTGCAGCGGGGGCAACACGGCTTCCCACAGCGATTGGCTCGACCATTGGTCTTGACCCGTACGCTCAAAACGCACCGCGCTCATGGTGATCTCGCTGCCCACAATGGCCATCAAGCGTCCGCCCACTTTTAATTGATCGAGCAGGACTTGCGGCACCTCTTGCACCGAGCCGCCCAAGACGATGGCGTCAAACGGGCCATCGCCCGCGGCACCGGCGTGCCCGTCGGCCACACGCACCTGGGCGTTGTGCACACCGGCAGCGGCCAAGTTGGCGCGGGCGGTCTGGGCCAAGGCCTCCACCACTTCGAGGCTCAGCACTTCCTGCGCACGCGCGGCCAGCAAGGCGGTCAAGTAGCCGCTACCCGTGCCAATTTCGAGCACTTTTTCATTGCCTTTGAGGTTTAAGTCGTGCATCAAGCGTGCGTCAATGCGCGGCGGGCCCATGGTTTGGTCGTGGCCCAGGGGGATTTCCATGTCGTTGTAGGCGAGGGACCGATAGGCGCTGGGGGTGAACTGCTCGCGCGCCAGGGTCGACAACACATGCAGGACTTGGGGATCGAGCACCATCCAGGGGCGGATTTGCTGCTCCACCATGTTGAAACGGGCTTTTTCGAGGTTCATACGCTGGGCTCCGGGGAACATCTAAATGAAACAATTTTAACGGTCAGGGCTTGCAGAGCCTGACGCGGCATCTGCCCCCCAGCGGCGCCGGATCCACTGGGCAAAGTCGTCCATGTAGCAGTACACCACCGGCACCACGACGAGGGTGAGCAAGGAGGAGGTGATCACCCCACCAATCACCGCTTGACCCATGGGGGCGCGCTGCTCAGACCCCTCGGTCAGGGCAAAGGCGAGCGGCACCATGCCAAAAACCATGGCCAGGGTGGTCATGAGAATGGGGCGCAAGCGCACTTCGGCGGCTTTCAAAAGCGCCGCTTCGCGGGGCAGGCCGGGCAAGAGCTCCCCTTGGGGCCCCGGGTGTGGGGCGCGAGCGCGAATCGTGAAGTCCACCAACAAAATGGCGTTCTTGGTCACCAAGCCCATGAGCATCACCACCCCAATGATTGAGAACATCGAGAGCGTGGAGCCAAACAGCAGCAGCGCCAGCACCACCCCAATGAGCGTGAGCGGCAAAGACGTCATGAGCGCGAGCGGCTGCAAAAAGCTGTGGAATTGGCTCGCCAGAATCATGTAAATGAAGATCACCGCCAGCGCCAGCGCCGAGAGCGCGTAGGCAAACGATTCCTGCATGTTCTTGGTCGAACCACTGAACTGGTAGCGGTAGCCTGGGGGCAGATTTAAGTCGTCCAAAACCTTGCGAATGTCAGCGGAAATCTCCCCCGCCGAGCGCACAAAGGTGTTGCCGTTCAAAGCCACCTCACGCATCATGTCGCGACGGTTGATTTGGTTCGGCCCCGTGCCTTCCACCACTTGGGCGAATTGGTTGAGGCGCACCACGCGGGGCGTGCCATTGGCCTCCGTGCCCACGGTAAAGGGCAAGCGCTCCAAATCGCCCACCTGGTTGCGCGATTGCGGCGCCAAGCGCACATTGACGTCATAGGTCTGGTCGTTGCTCGCGCGCCAGTTCGTCACCGTCACCCCCGCCACCAGCGTGCGCAGCTGCGAGGCAATGGCCCCCACCGATAAACCGTATTCATTCGCGGCCTCCCGCTGTACCTGCACGTCGAGGGTGGGTTTGTTGGGCTTGATGCTGGAATCCACATCCACCAAGCCCGGAATCTCGCGCAAGCGCGTCACCACTTGCTGGCTCAAGCGCTCGAGTTCGGCCAAATCGGGGCCCAGGAGCGAGAACTCGATTTGCTTTTGATTGCCCACCGGATCGAGCAGGCCTACGTGCGTGACTGTGATGCCCGGCACCTGCCGCAGCCGATCGCGCAGCAAGGCCGAGACCTGATCGACATTGCGTTTGCGTAAATTTCGGTCAATCAAGCGCACGTAGATGCTGGCGTAAATCTTGCCGTTGGCGTTGCCCGTGTTAATCGTGGCGAGGCTGTAACGCACTTCGGGAATTTCGCGCAGTATTTCTTCCACTTGCTTGGCCTTGGATTCCGTCACCTCCAGTGAAGAGCCCACCGGCGTGTAGAAATTGACCACCGTTTCCGAATAATCCGCCTTGGGCACGAACTCCGTACCCAAAAGCGGCACCATCACCACGCTCAACACAAACACGCCACCGGCAATGCCCAGCGTCGATTTGCGATGGCCCAGTGACCACTTCAAAATGCGCTGATAGGCGGCGGTGATGCGGTCGGTCTGCCGCTCAAACCAGGTGGTGACCCGTCCAATCGTGCGGTCATACCAAGACGATCCCCCATGTTGCCCATGCGCATGAATCGCAGGGTCGTGCCAGACCGAGGAGAGCATGGGGTCGAGCGTGAAGCTCACGAACATCGAGATCAGCACCGCCACCACGATCGTGAGTCCAAATTCGTGGAAGAACTTGCCAATGATCCCGCCCATGAAGCCGATCGGCAAGAACACCGCCACGATCGAGAGGGTGGTCGCGAGCACGGCAAGACCAATCTCTTGCGTGCCCTCCATGGCGGCGGTGTACGCCGGTTTGCCCATTTGCACGTGCCGCACAATGTTCTCGCGCACCACAATCGCATCGTCAATCAGCAAGCCCACGCACAGCGAAAGCGCCATGAGCGTGACCATGTTGATGCTAAACCCCAGCGCATACATGAAGAGGTAGGTGCCAATGATCGAGATGGGCAGCGTCAAGCCCGTGATGATGGTCGAGCGCCAAGAGTTGAGGAACAGAAACACAATCAGAATCGTGAGCAAACCGCCTTCGATGAGGGTGCGGCGCACGTTCTCCACCCCCACCCGAATCGGGCGTGAGGTGTCTTGCACCTGCTCCAAGCGCACGCCACGCGGGACTTCCTTGCGCAACTGCTCCACGGCGCGGTTGAGGCCGTCAATCACGTCCAGCGTGTTTTCATCCTGCGCCTTTTGCACCGTTAAGAGCAAGGTGCGCTGGCCGTTGTAGAGCGCGAGGTTTTCCACTTCTTGCGCGCCGTCCTGGACTCGGGCCACTTGGCCAAGCCGGATGGGCGTGTTACCCCGGCGCGCCACAATGATCTGGCTGAAATCCTCGGGCCGCTCCACCCGGGCATTGATCTGAATCACCCGCTCTTGCTGGAGGTTGCGCACCGTGCCCACCGGCAGGTCTTGCGTTTCGGTGCGCACCGCATTGGCCACTTGGTCCGCGCTCACCCCGAGCGACTCCATCGCCTGCGGGTTGAGGTAGATGTTGATCTCACGCTTGGTGCCGCCCACCAAGTTCACCACCCCCACGCCGCGCACGTTCTCCAAACGCTTCTTGAGCATTTGGTCGGCCCAGTTGGTCAGCTCCACCGCCGACCACGTGTCCGATTCGGGCAGCACCGCGAGCGACCAAATCGCGCGGCTCGACGGGTCAAAGCGCACCACGCGGGGCTCCTTGACTTCGGCGCGCAGGCTTGGCCGCACCGAGGCCACTTTCTCGCGAATGTCGTCTGCCCCTTTGCGACCATCGACATGCAAGCCAAACTCCACCACCACCACCGAATTGCCTTCGTAGCTGCGGGAGGTCAGGGCGTTGATGCCGGCCACCGAATTGACCGCCTCTTCAATTTTCTTGCTCACCTCGCTCTCGACCACTTCGGGCGAAGCCCCCGGGTACTCGGTGATCACCACCACCACGGGCAAGTCAATATTGGGGAATTGGTCGGTCTTGAGCCGTTGGTACGAGAACAAGCCCAGCACCACGAAGGCCAACATGACCATCGTGGCCATGACCGGGTTTTGCAAGCTGACGCGGGTGAACCACATGGCCGTCTCAACGTGCGGCCGAAGCCGCAGAGGCGGAGCCCGCGGCCCCTGCTGCCGCAGGCGTCACCGCCCGCACCCGCAAACCTTCGCGCAGGCCACCCACTTCGCCGCGCAGAATTTGCTGACCCGCTGAAACCCCTTGCACCGCCACCCAGGCTTCATCCGATTCACTCCCTGCCAACCGGCCGCGTGGGCCCAATTGCACCGGCGAATAAGCCACGCGCCAGGGGTCTTGGTTTTCCTGTACCCATTGCACATAGGGCTGGGGCCGGTCGGTGCGCACGGCCGTCAGCGGCACGGCAAGGGTTTGCAAGCGGCGCAACTCCAGCGAACCTTCCACAAACAAGCCATGGCGCAAGCCCTCCTGGGCAGGCAATTCCAGAAACGCGAGCACGCTGCGTGTGGCCGCCTGCGCGCTCGGGCTCACGCGCTTGACGCGCGCTTGAATGGCTTGGGCACGCCCCTCCACGCGCAGCGTGGCCTGTTGGCCCACGCGCACGTCCACGGAATCGGCCGCGCTCAGCGCCACTTCCACCTCCAGCTTGCCCGGGTCGACCAACTCCAGAATCTTGGCGTCGAGCGCCACCCGCTCGCCCACTTGAGCCAGACGGCTCGCGACCACGCCCGCAAATGGCGCGCGCAACAAGCTGTCGTCCAAAGCCTTGCGCGCCACGGCGGCACCGGCTTGGGCCGCTTGGTAGCTCGCCTGGGCCCCGCGCAGCGACGCGAGCGAGTTCTCCAGTGCCACCTTGGCAATAAAGCCCTGTGCCACCAACGCTTGGTTGGTGTCGAACTGACGCTGGGCAATCTCGAGTTGCGATTTGGCCGATTCCGCCTGCTCCCGCGCCTGTTGCCAGCGGCTTTCAAATTCCACCGGGTCTACGCGCACGAGCGGCTGACCCATGGCCACCGCATCGCCCTCACGCACCAAAATCTCTTTGATCTCGCCCGCCACCTTGGCCTTGATGGCCGCGAAGTTGACCGCCTTGATCGTTCCCGTGATCGGCAGGGTTTGCAGCAGCGCCACTTCGCGCGCGCGCCACACATCCGCCTCACGTACATCAATGTGGGCTTCAGCCGTTTGCGTCAATTGCGCCGCCGCTTGGCGCTTGGCCGCCAGGGCGCGCCACAGCCCTCCAGCCAGGGCGAGTGCCACCACCAAAATCAAAACCCAACGCGTGCGTATCTTCATCATCAGCTTGCCTTGCTCGTCATGCCATGCAGCAGCAAGTCCACCTGCAGCTGCAAAAACTCTTCAGGATCCTTCATTTGCGCGCTGGGCGCGCAAGCCCCCACCGAATGTTTCCACATCATGAGGAAGATCATCGGTGCGATGAGGGTGTAAACCGCTTGCGAAACATCCATGGGGCGGAACTCCCCACTGGCAACACCCCGCGCCAAGACGCGGCAGAGCAACTCCCGGCCCGGTGCGATCACCTCGCGTTGATAGTAGTCTGCAATTTCCGGGAAATTTTGCGCTTCGCTCATCACCAGTTTGACAATGCCGCTCGCCGGTGTGGCCCCCACTTGGGTCCACCAGGATTGCACGCAGTGGCGCAGCAAATCACTGCTGCTGCCTTGGAACTGTTGCATTTCATCACTCCAGAGGGGGAAGAGCTTGCCGATGTTCTCCTGAATCACGGCCTTGAAGAGGTCTTCCTTGCTCGGGAAATAGAGGAAAAGCGTACCCTTAGAGACCCCCGCGCGCTGTGCCACCTCCTCAGATCGGGTGGCGGCAAAGCCTTTTTCCACAAACAAAGTGAGCGCGGCTTGGAGCAATTCGCCCGGACGCGCCTCCTTGCGCCGCTCTCGGCGGGCAGGGGTTTCGTTGGGGGAGGAGAGGGAAGACATGGGTTAATGACCAGTTGGTTAGTAATATACCCGATTTGTAAAACGCCACAGTGGAAGGGCCCATGGAGTGGCCCCCTTTTTGTAGGTAGTTTTCACCGATTTTTAACACGCCAACACGCGTCTGGCGTGGCGGCGGCCTAGGCGCCATTTCCAGGGGTTTCTTGCCAATTTGACTGACAACAAAGAAGTGCTGGAAAAGAACGAATTCACTAAAATTTATCGACCACGCAACTCGGTAGTATTTATGCGCTTGACCAAATGGACCGACTACACCCTGCGGGTGCTGATGCACTGTGCGGCCACCCAAAAGCGGCCCACGCCATTGACCATCAATGAGATCGCCCAGCGCCACGACATCTCGCGCAGCCATCTCATGAAGATCGTCATGCACTTGGTCGCCATCGGCTGGGTCGAATCCACCCGCGGGCGAGGCGGCGGCATTCGCCTGGTCATCCAACCCCAAACACTCACCGTCGGCGAAGTGCTGCGCCAAACCGAAACCGACTTCGACATGGTCGAGTGCTTTGACGAAGCCGCCAACACCTGCAAACTCAACGGCCGCTGTCACCTCAAAAACGTCTTGCAAGACGCCACCCGCCGCTACCTCGAAGTGCTCGACGCCGTCACCTTGGCCGACCTCCTGCCCAACGCCAACGCCCCTCGCGAAATCTCCCTCAGCCAACTGCTGGGTTAAACACCAAGGACCACCATGAGCCAGAACCTCCAAACCATCACCTTTGGCTGCGGCAGCTATCTGAGTCTGGTCCACATGGCCGGTGCGTGCGGTGCAAACCTGCTCATAGGTGGGGGTTTGGACATGGCATAGGCGTAGCTGATTCGACATCGGTTAGTTCGCACAAACGGCAACCGAAAAAGCCCGCGCCTGAATATTGATACTCAATCAGCATTAATGGAGTTTGATGGGCATGTATTTTCTGCCGTACACACAAATCAAGTGTTTGTTATGGAATCATTTGCGTTCAATGCTATGCAAAAGGGCTGAAGTTATCGAATTTTTTTATGCTTAGGATTAAGCTATTCGCAGCCCCTTTTTGAGTAGTGCTGCATCGATTTTGTGAACGTCGCTGATGAAATTGATCTTCGCACCGACATCAGAAGACGCCCTCGTCTGCACTTTTGGAGCCTTTCTGTTATCTTTTACCGGAAAATTCATCGATAAATTAGTGTTTTTTGCGAAAATCTTCGAGTCGTATCGAAGTAAAGTAATACAACGACAAACCTCAATCGCAGACTAAGTCTGAGACAGTCGGTAAACCGTTTCATTGGTCGAAAAATTACTGGAGAAGAGAGACGTGTTAGCAATTCCGCTTGACCTAATTCTTCTGAGTATGACCATTTGGGGGTTTTTCAAAACTGCTTTAGCCGGATGGTTCTTTCTTGGCGCGATTACCCTATTTTTAGGTTGGTTGTTGCTGGTGTGTTGGTCAATGAAATCAAATTGGGTTCGAGGGCTTGACGCAAACGCCTTCTCACATATGGAAGAAGCCGCCTTTCGAAAGCATGCTTTCTATTTTTTGATGCCATTTCAGGCGAAAGAATATTCGAGCGTTTGTTCCTTTGCTCAGTTGATGTGCTGCGTCTGGTTTGGCTTATTTGTGTGGAATGGGCTGTGGACGATGGCGGTTGTGACCGCAGTAGTCTTTATGGTAGCAAGCCAAATGGCTATGCTCATGAACATCGGAAATTTTCTGAGAATTATCAATCAACAGGGCAAGCTGACGCCAGAACTTTGCGCGAAACTAGAAGTTATAGAAACTGTGGAGTCAAAAATTCTGAAAGCAAGGGGTTTGATATGAAGGTTACGTTTCCTGGTCCTATGGTGCCCATGTTGGACGGAGGCATATCTTTCGGTGCTCGCTTAGGAGAACAGACAATCGCTTGTTGGTTCTCTTGGGAATTGCTTCAAGATGTAAATCCTGCTCTTACAGGAGCGACCGTCATGGAGCAGTTCAATGCGTCCAAGATTAAATTACTAGCCTTAGCTGAGCAAAAAATTCTAGCTGGTCAAATTGAAGACGGCATAGTAAAAATCGGTACGGGTGATCTGTAAGCTTATAAAAGACCATGTGGACAACTTGCAGGGAAAACTAAACATAGAAGACTTTCATTGTGAAGTCTCTTACATTTTTGAGATTAGAGCGGAATGATGCTTGGTCAAGTGCGTTAAGCTTCTGCCAAAGCATAAGAATAAGTCAATTTCGTCATTGAATTGTACGTTTACCCTTGTAAATTACTGCTTCCCTAACTAGGTCATGGTGAGCATGTTAGGCGTTTTTTTCGTTAATTGTTTGGTGATCTGTTGTGGAAACAGACACACATCAAGCTGTGGTCTGTGGCAATCGGAAGGAACGGCGGAGCGGTCCGAAAAACAGCCCTAGCGGGATCAGTTGCAATGTGATGATCATCAGGTAGAAGGAAAGAAAAAAGCAACCGCAGGTGCATTTCTTATTTCTTATTGTTGGAGGATTTCTTAGGAGAGGTTTTCTTATCTTTCTTTTTGGAACTCTTCTTAGCACTCTTCACTGCTCTTTTTTTAGGTTTGGTGTATTCAAATTTCTCAACACCTTCTGGCAACCATTCAACGGTGCCATGCTCCATGACATATTTCAGTGGAACCTTTTTCTTGGATACCTCGTGGTGTAGCGGTGGTTATCAGGAACCTCTAAAATTTGGTTGTTTTATTGTCACATTTATCAGCGATCAACCAATCATTGGTATTGGTTATTTCGGTTCACGAAATGCTGTGAACCCTTATTCGCCAAGGAATTAGGAGAGAAAATGACTGAAACAATCGTGCTCGGCGGCGGCTGCTTCTGGTGCTTAGAAGCGGTCTTCGTGCAAGTGCGCGGGGTCACCGATGTCGAATCGGGCTATGCCAATGGGCATGTGCAAAACCCCACCTATGAGCAGGTTTGCACCGGTCGCACCGGCCATGTGGAAGTGGTGCGCTTGACGTTCGACCCCAGCGTCATTGGCCTGGCCGATTTGCTCCAAATCTTCTTTGCCATTCACGACCCCACAACCCCCAACCGCCAAGGCAACGATGTGGGCCCGCAGTACCGCAGCGGCATTTACTACACCGATCCCGCCCATGCCGAGATCGCCCGCACCGTCATGCGCGAGGTGCAGGCCAACTGGCGCGCCCCGCTCGTGACCGAGCTCGAACCCCTAGGCCTCTACAGCGCGGCCGAGCCCGAGCACCAGGATTACTTTGAGAACCATCCCCACCAAGGCTACTGCGCCTTTGTGGTCGCCCCCAAAGTTCAAAAGTTCCAGCAACTCTTTGCGCATTGGCGCCGCCCCGACGCTTGATCAGGGGGCGAGGCGCTCGCGTATCCAGGCATCACCCTCGCGGCGGTAGCGCAAGCGGTCGTGCAGGCGGCTTGGGCGGCCTTGCCAGAACTCCCAGCGGTCAGGGCTCAAGCGAAAACCGCCCCAGTGCGGGGGGCGTGGGGGTTGTAGCAGGTATTGCGCGCCGTACTTGGCGGCGTTGGCCACGAGCACGCTGCGCCCGCTGATGACTTCGCTTTGCGGGCTCGCCCAAGCCCCAATGCGCGAGTCGAGGGGGCGTGTTTGGTAGTAGGCATCGCTTTGTTCCTCGCTCACGCGCGAGACCACGCCCTCAATACGCACCACGCGCTCGAGCTCCACCCAATGAAATTGCAGCGCGGCATAGGGGTTGCCCGCGAGCTCCTGGCCCTTGCGGCTTTGGTAGTTGGTGTACCAAACAATTCCCTGGGCGTCATAGCCCTTGATGAGCACCACCCGCGTGCTCGGGCGCAGGTCACTGCCCACGGTGGCGAGCGTCATGGCATTGGGCTCGGGCAACTTGCTGTCGATGGCTTCCTTGAGCCACCGGTCAAACTGTTGCAAGGGATCGGCCGCTGAGGCTTCTTCGTCCAAGGCGGCGCGCTCGTAGCGTTTGCGAAGTTGGGAGATATCGGTCATGGCGGTTTAACGTCCTTCAAAACGGGGGGCACGGCGCTCGGCCATGGCCAAGCGCCCCTCTGCGAAATCAGCACTGTGCACGGATTGGCGGGAGCGCTCGCGCAGGCGGGCTTCGCTGTATGCCCCCGCCCCAATTTCTTGCAAGCTGCGTTTGGTGGCGGTCAGGGCCAGAGGGGCCATGCGCAGCAAGGGTTCGATCACAGCGTCCACGCTCGCCTGCCAATCCGCAACCGGGGCGAGGCGTACAAAGAGCTCACGCGCTTGCAAGTCCTCAAAGGCGAGTGGCTGCCCGAGTAAAAAAGCTTGTTGCGTGAGTCCAAGCCCGAGTTGGCTCACGTAGCGGCGCAGGCCGCTGGGGTAGTAGTGCAGGCCAATCGCGCAGGCGGGCATGCGCCACTGCGCACCCTGCAATCCCACGCGCAAGTCGCAGGCCAGCACCAGATCGGTCGCGCCGCCATACACACTCCCACTCACCGCGCAAACGGTGACGGGGCGCAAACGGGCCAGCGCCTCGGGAATTTTTTCAAAAAAGAGCGGGGCCATGACATCGGCGTCAAACCCGCCCACGTGGTAGCCCGCGCTAAAGACAGGCTGCGCCGCATCATGGGTTTGGGCTTGCAAGAGCAGCACACTGATGGTTTCATCCGCGTCCACGGCTGCAAAGTGCGCGAGCAGGGTTTCCAAATCCTCATCGGTGAGGCTGTTGCGCTGGCTCGGGCGTCGCAGCGTGATGGTGGCGAGCCGCCCGGCGCGGGTGAGGGT
>Ga0255182_1001782_pt1 | contig 10561 bp, 5 predicted proteins | sample Atl_UVDOM_RepA_8_FD_188420 | JGI IMG/M metagenome (GOLD analysis project Ga0255182, IMG submission 188420) | Freshwater microbial communities from Altamaha River, Georgia, United States - Atl_UVDOM_RepA_8d | ecosystem: Environmental > Aquatic > Freshwater > River | place: USA: Georgia | collected... | reverse complement strand
CGTAGTAGTCCCACTCCTTTGGCGTGTTGATGCGGACGCGGACCTTGAACTGCACGACGTGGCCGTCGGCCTTGCGGGCGATGACGTCCAGTTCGCTGGCGCCTGGTCTCAGGTCGCCGAAGTCGAACACTTCGGTGCCGTCCAGCCCCAGACTCTGCGTGTTCTGGCCGTCGACGAAGTTCAGCGGCAGCACGCCCATGCCGACCAGATTGGAGCGGTGGATGCGCTCGAAGCTTTCGGAAATCACGGCGCGGACGCCGAGCAGCAGCGTGCCCTTGGCGGCCCAGTCGCGCGATGAACCGGTGCCGTATTCCTTGCCGGCCAGCACCACCAGCGGCACACCGTTGGCCTTGTACTTCATCGCCACGTCGTAAATCGGCTCGACCGGGCCGATCCCGCCGTTAATGTGCCGCGACACGCCGCCTTCGACGCCCGGCGTCATCGCGTTCTTGATCCGCGTATTGGCGAAGGTGCCGCGCATCATGATCTCGTGGTTGCCGCGGCGGCTGCCGAAGCTGTTGAAGTCAGCCTTGGCGACGCCGTGTTGTTCCAGGAACTTGCCGGCCGGGCCGTCCTTCTTGATGTCGCCGGCCGGGCTGATGTGGTCGGTGGTGATCGAGTCGCCGAGCACTGCCAGCACACGGGCATTGCGGATGGGCTGGATGCCGGGCGGCGTCATCGTCATGCCGTCGAAGTACGGCGGATTGGCGATGTAGGTCGAGCGGCTGTCCCAGGGATAGGTTTCGGACCGCGCGACCTGGATGCCCTGCCAGCGCGCGTCGCCCTTGAGCACGTCGGCGTAGCTGGCCTTGAACAGATCGGCGGTGACAGCCTGCGCCACGACGTCGGAGATTTCCTTGTTCGACGGCCAGATGTCCTTGAGGTAGACGTCGCGGCCGTCAGCGGCGCGGCCGATCGGCTCGGCGCTCAGGTCCAGGTCGGTGGTGCCGGCGATCGCGTAGGCGACCACCAGCGGCGGCGAGGCGAGATAGTTCATCCGCACGTCTTGGTGGACGCGGCCTTCGAAGTTGCGATTGCCCGACAGCACGGCTGACACGCTCAGCGTGTGGTCCTGGATCGCCTTGCCGATCGGCTCGTTCAGCGGGCCGGAGTTGCCGATACAGGTGGTGCAGCCGTAGGCGACGACGTGAAACCCGAGGTATTCCAGGTCGTCGATCAAGCCGGCCTTGCTCAAGTATTCGGTAACGGCCTTGGACCCCGGCGCCAACGAGGTCTTGACCCAGGGCTGGGTCTTCAAGCCGAGTGCGCGCGCCTTGCGCGCGAGCAGGCCGGCGCCGATCAGCACGCTCGGATTGGACGTGTTGGTGCAGGAGGTGATCGCCGCGATGACGACAGCGCCGTCCTTCAGCGCGTACGTCTGACCGTTGTCGGTCACGGTCGCTGGGCCCTTGCTGGGGCGCTGCTTCTGCTCGGCTTCGAAGGCCTTGCGGAAGTTGGCTTTGACGTCGGTCAGCAGCACGCGGTCCTGCGGGCGCTTGGGTCCGGCCATCGACGGCTGGATCGTCGCCAGGTCCAGATGCAGCACGTCGGTGTACTCGGCTTCAGGCGCCTCGGGCGTCCACCACATGCCTTGGGCCTTGGCATAGGCCTCGACGACGGCGATCTGTTGCTCGCTGCGGCCGGTCAGCCGCAGGTAGTTGAGCGTCTCGTTATCGATCGGAAAGATGCCGCAGGTGGCGCCGTATTCCGGCGCCATGTTGCCGATCGTGTTGCGGTCGCTGGCCGACAGATTCGCCAGACCCGGGCCGAAGAATTCCACGAACTTTTCGACGACGCCGCGCTTGCGCAGCATCTCGGTGACAGTCAGCACCAGATCGGTCGCGGTGGCGCCCTCGGCCAGCCGGCCCGTGACGCGCACGCCGATCACTTCCGGCATCAGCATCGACGAAGGCTGGCCGAGCATCGCGGCCTCGGCTTCGATGCCGCCGACGCCCCAGCCGAGCACGCCGATGCCGTTGACCATCGTCGTATGGCTGTCGGTGCCAAAGCAGCTGTCCGGGTACAGCAGGCCCTCGCTGTTTTCGAACACGACCCGCGCCAGGTACTCGATATTGACCTGGTGCACGATGCCGGTGTCGGGCGGAACGGCCTTGAAGTTCTTCAGCGCTTCCTGGCCCCAGCGCAGGAACGTGTAACGCTCCTCGTTGCGCTGGAATTCGATCTTGGCATTCAGGTCCAGCGCGGCCTTGCTGCCGTAGTGGTCGATCATCACCGAGTGGTCGATCACCAGTTCAACCGGGCATAGCGGGTTGACCTTGGCCATGTCGCCGCCGAGGTTCTTCATCGCGTCGCGCATCGCCGCCAGGTCGACGACGCAAGGCACGCCAGTGAAGTCCTGCAGCACCACGCGCGCCGGCGTGAAGTCGATGTCCTTGGCCGGCAAGCGGCGCAGGTCGGCGCCAGCCAAGGCTTCGATGTCGGCGCGGGTGATGTTCAACCCGTCTTCGTGCCGCATCAGGTTTTCGAGCAGGATCTTGTACGAGTACGGCAGTCGGTCGATGCGGAACTGCGGTTCCAGCGCCTTGAGGCTGACATAACGGTAGGACTTGGGTCCTACGTCCAGCGTGGCTCGGGCCTTGAAGCTATCCGTCATGGTGATGATCTCCGTTGTGGCGGCCAGGACCTGCGGCAGAGCAAGTCGCGGTGGCTGGTTGAATGGGGAGCGCGTCCTGCGGTTTCCAGACGATCGGCCGTCAGTATCGCTGATGGCAGCTGACGGCGCGCCGACACAAAAAAGCCCGCCGGCTTGCGCGGGCGGGCTTGTGGATCGTCACCGACGCACCGTTGCAGGTTCGCCGGCGAGATCGACCATCACGATGCTCAGGCCACCGTCACCGACTTGGCCGCGTCGACGTACTCGTCGATCTGGTTGAAGTTCAGATACTGATAGATCTGATCCGAACCCTTGGTGACGATGCCCATCTCGGCCAGATACTCGGCCGGTGTCGGCAGCTTGCCCATCTTCGAGGCGATCGCCGCGAGTTCCGCCGAGCCCAGGAACACGTTGGTGTTCTTGCCGAGGCGGTTGGGGAAGTTGCGGGTCGACGTGGAGATGGCCGTTGCGCCTTCCTTCATCTGCGCCTGGTTGCCCATGCACAGACTGCAGCCCGGCATTTCGGTGCGCGCACCGGCCGTGCCGAAGGTGTTGTACACGCCTTCCTGCGTGAGCTTGGCGGCGTCCATCTTCGTCGGCGGCGCGACCCACAGGCGGACCGGGATGTCCTTCTTGCCTTCGAGCAGCTTGCCGGCGGCACGGAAGTGGCCGATGTTGGTCATGCACGAGCCGATGAAAGCTTCGTCGATCTTGGTGCCGGCGACTTCGGACAGGAACTTGGCGTCATCCGGGTCGTTCGGGCAGCAGACGATCGGCTCCTTGATGTCGGCCAGATCGATCTCGATCACGGCGGCGTATTCCGCATCGGCGTCGCCTTCCAACAGGCTCGGCTTGGCCAGCCACTCTTCCATCTTGTTGATGCGGCGTTCCAGCGTGCGCGCGTCCTGATAGCCCTGGGCGATCATGTTCTTCATCAACACGACGTTGGACTTCATGTACTCGATGATCGGCGCCTGATTGAGCTTGATCGTGCAGCCGGCGGCGGACCGTTCGGCCGAGGCGTCGGACAGCTCGAACGCCTGCTCGACCTTCAGGTCCGGCAAGCCTTCGATTTCGAGGATGCGGCCGGAGAAGATGTTCTTCTTGCCCTGCTTGGCGACCGTCAGCAGACCGGCCTTGATCGCGTACAGCGGGATCGCGTGCACCAGGTCACGCAGCGTGACGCCCGGCTGCATCGTGCCCTTGAAGCGCACCAGCACCGATTCCGGCATGTCCAGCGGCATCACGCCGGTGGCGGCGCCGAAGGCAACCAGGCCGGAGCCGGCCGGGAACGAGATGCCGATCGGGAAACGCGTGTGCGAGTCGCCGCCGGTGCCGACCGTGTCGGGCAGCAGCAGGCGGTTGAGCCAGGAGTGGATCACGCCATCGCCGGGGCGCAGCGAGACGCCGCCGCGGTTGCTGATGAACGCCGGCAGTTCGCGATGCGTCTTGACGTCGACCGACTTCGGATAGGCCGCCGTATGGCAGAACGACTGCATGACCAGGTCGGCCGAGAAGCCGAGGCAAGCGAGGTCCTTGAGTTCGTCGCGCGTCATCGGTCCCGTCGTGTCCTGGGAGCCGATCGTGGTCATCTTCGGTTCACAGTAGGTGCCGGGGCGGATGCCCTTGCCCTCCGGCAGGCCGCAGGCGCGACCGACCATCTTCTGCGCCAGCGTATAGCCCTTGCCCGAATCCTTCGGCGTGGCCGGCAGACGGAACAGGGTGGAGGCCGGCAGGCCGAGGAATTCGCGAGCCTTGGCGGTCAGCGAGCGGCCGATGATCAGATTGATGCGGCCACCGGCGCGCACTTCATCGAGCAGCACCTGGCTCTTGAGTTCGAAGGTCGCCGCGACGGCGCCGTTCTTCTCGATCTTGCCGTCGTAGGGGTAGATGTCGATCACGTCGCCCATCTCGAACTTCGAGACGTCGACTTCGATCGGCAGCGAGCCGGAATCTTCCTGGGTGTTGAAGAAGATCGGCGCGATCTTGCCGCCGAGCGTAACGCCGCCGAAGCGCTTGTTCGGCACGAACGGGATGTCTTCGCCGGTTGCCCAGATCACCGAGTTGGTCGCCGACTTGCGCGACGAGCCGGTGCCGACCACATCGCCAACATAAGCAACCAGATGGCCCTTCTTCTTCAGGTCATCGATGAACTGGATCGGGCCGCGTTTGCCGTCTTCTTCCGGCTTGAAAGCCGCGTCCGGGCGCGTGTTCTTCAGCATCGCCAGGTAGTGCATGGGGATGTCCGGGCGGCTCCACGCGTCCGGTGCCGGCGACAGATCGTCGGTGTTGGTTTCGCCGGGCACCTTGAACACGGTGACGGTGATCTTCTTGGCCACTTCCGGGCGGCTGGTGAACCACTCGGCCTCGGACCAGGACTGCATCACATCCTTGGCGTTGGCGTTGCCGGCCTTGGCCAGCTCGGCCACGTCGTGGAAGAAGTCGAACATCAGCAGCGTCTTCTTCAGCGCCGCTGCGGCGATCGTGCCGACCTCGGCGTCGCCGAGCAGGTCGATCAACGGCTTGACGTTGTAACCGCCGACCATCGTGCCGAGCAGTTCGGTTGCCTTGGCGCGCGAGATCAGACCGCAGGCCAGCTCGCCGTCGGCAACGGCGGTCAGGAACGAGGCCTTGACCTTGGCCGCATCGTCGACACCCGGCGGCACGCGGAACGTCAGCAGGTCGACGAGGAAGGCCTCTTCGCCAGCAGGCGGATTCTTGATCAGCTCGATCAGCTCAGCGGTCTGCTGGGCGGACAGCGGCAGCGGCGGAATTCCGAGTGCAGCGCGCTCGGCAGCGTGTTGGCGATAGGCTTGCAGCATGTGGTGTCGGTCCGGTGGGGGAGGAGCGGTGAGGTACGGCGGGCACGAACACCGCGCGACCATGGCCAATAGCCAGCCTTGGGTCCGCTCGGGGTATGCACCTAGCCCGTTATGATAATTCAATCATCGGACCAACATCACCCGACCTTGGTCGTGGCACGGGCCGAAACCCTGCCAGACCCGCCGGCCTCAGGCCGCGATCGTGGACCCTGCCTGGCCGCTCGGCGTGATCCGCGCGTCTTTGACGGCGTTGGCGCGGGTTTCGGTGATCTCGAACAAATAGCCTTCGATTTCGATCTGCCGGCCGGGCTGCGGAATCTGTTCGAGCCGCTCCATGACAAGCCCGTTGACCGTCTTGGGGCCGTCGAGTGGCAACTTCCAGCCCAGATGGCGGTTCAGGCTGCGCAGCGTCACCGAGCCGCTAACGCGATAGCTGCCGTCGGCGTCGGGATGGAAGCTCTTGACCCGAAGGCCAGGGTCGGTCGTGAATTCGCCGACGACTTCTTCGAGGATGTCGTCGAGCGTGACCAAGCCCCGGATATCGCCGTATTCATCGACGACGAAGCCCATGCGCCGGCGCTGGTTCTGGAAGTTCAGCAATTGCTGATTCAGCGGTGTGCCTTCCGGGATGTAGTAGGGCTCGCGCACATAGTCCATCAAGGTGTCGAGGTTCAGGCGGTTCTCGGCGGCCAGCCGCATCAAGCGCCGTAAATGAACCACGCCCAGCAGATGGTCGATCGACCCGCGGTACACCGGCAGGCGCGTGTGCTGGGATTCGATGATCTGGTGGCGCACCTCGTCCCAGGGTTCGGACACGTCGACACCGACGATATCGTTGCGCGGCACCATGATGTCCTCGACCGTGCTGTGTTCCAGGTCGAGGATCGATAGCAGCATTTTCTGGTGCCGCTGCGGGATCATCGCGCCGGCCTCGGCGACCACGGTCCGCAGTTCCTCGGCCGACAGGGAGTGCTGCGCCGCATCCTCTGGCGATACCCCGAACAGGCGCAGGATCCGGTTGCCGACGATGTTCACGAGGTCGACCAGCCAGCCGATCGCCCGTAGCAGCGGCCAATACAAGAATGCGGCCGGCAACGCGATTCGCTCAGGGTGCAGCGCGCCGAGTGTTTTGGGCATCGACTCGGCGAAGATGAAGATCAGCAGCGCCGTGCCCACCGTGGCCGTCAGCACCGCGGTTTCGGTGTCGCCGGTCAGCCGCAGCGCGATGCCGACCAGCAGCATCGGAACCAGCGCTTGGACGATGTTGTTCAGTAGCAGAATCAGGCCGATCAAGCGGTCCGGGCGGCGCAGCAAGTCTTGCGCCATGCGGGCACCGCGCTGGCCTTGCTGGGCGCGGTGTCGCAAGCGGTAGCGGTTGAGCGTCATCAACCCGGTTTCGGAGCCGGAGAAGAAACCCGACAGCACCAGGCAGACGACAAGCGCAACCAGCAGTACGGCGAGGGGAATATCGTTCAAGCGTCAGGCAGTCGGCCGGGGTAGGGGCTTGTTACTGAATCGGCTTTGACGCTGTCAACCGCGCGAGCTTTAAGAACCCGGCCAAGCCCAATGTTTTTGAAGGACTTGTTCAAGAATAATCTTGGTGCCGAAGTAAGCCAGAATCAGGATTCCGTAGCCCGAGAGCGCCCAACGGATCGCAATGCGTCCGCGCCAGCCATAGCGCCAGCGGCCCCACAGCAGCACGCCGAATACGATCCAGGCAATGATCGACAGCACCGTCTTGTGGGCCAGGTGCTGTGCCATCCAGTCCTCGACGAACCACAGGCCCGTCAGCAACGTCAGCGACAGCAGGCCGAAGCCAACCGCGACCATCTGGAACAGCAGACGCTCCATCAGTTGCAGTGGCGGCAGATGGGAACTGCGGGAGGCCAGCGCGTGGCGGCGCAGCAGACGCTCTTGTATGGCCAGCGCAGCGGCCTGGACGGCCGCCAGCGTCAGCACGCCCGCCGCCAGCAACGAGATCAGGATATGCAGGCTCACCTGCCAGCTCAGCGGCTCGACCGCGCTGCGCGGCGAGGGCAACAGGGCGGCGGCGGCAGCCAACATGCCCGCCAGCGGATAGATCAGCACGCCGTTGACGGCCACCGGCTCGCGGAAGCTGAAAACCCACAGCAGCAGCGCCGATTGCCATGCGAACAGGGACAGCGCCTCACTGACGCCGATATGCAGCGCACCGTCCAAAAACAGCTCGATCGACAGCGCGCCAGCATGGCTGGTCAAGGCCAGCGCCGCAGCCACCGTCAGCAGGCGCTGCCGGCGCCACGCCAATACGGCGGACGTCGCGTACAGGGCGCAGGCGAGGACGGTCAGGACGGAGGGTGACGGCATCAGATCAGAATACCGGTTTTTGATCGTCATTCGAGCCGGATTGGCGATGCGCGGCCCGGCGCGGGCCTGCTAGCATCCGCATCTCTCAATTGCCCGGCCCGAACCCGGAGTTCAATGCGCATCAAGGTGCTGGGCTGCAGCGGCGGTGTGGGTCCTGGCCTGCGCACCACCAGCCTACTAATCGACGACAGCATCCTGATCGACGCCGGAACCGGCGTCGGCGACTTGTCGCTTGCCCAGATGAGTGCCGTCACCGATTTGTACCTGACGCACTCGCATTTGGATCACATCTGTGGCCTGGCGTTCATGGCCGACAACTTATTCGACCTGATCGAGCATCCGATCCGGGTCCACGCCAGCGCGCAGACGCTGGTGGCGCTGCGCAAGCACATCTTCAACTGGATCATCTGGCCTGATTTCAGCCAGTTGCCGGACCCGGACCGGCCGATCATGCAGTTTCTGGAACTTGCGCCGCTTTCGCCGCAGTCGACTCCCGGTGGTCTGACGGTGACCGCGTTCCCGGTTCATCACACGGTGCCGGCCGTCGGCTACAGCGTCGCGGGCCCCGGTGGGGTCTTTGCGTTCAGCGGCGACACCGATGCCTGCGACGATCTATGGACGTCGCTGAACGATCTGCCCCGCTTGGACCGCCTGATGATCGAAATCGCGTTTCCGAACGAGCAGGCCGAGTTGGGTATCGCATCGCGTCACTTCACGCCGGAACGGCTCGCAGCGCAATTGGCCCGGCTCCGCCACCGTCCGCAGCTGCTGCTGACCCATCACAAACCGGGTTACGAAGCGGTGATCGAAGCGCAATGCCGCCAAGCACTGGCGCACTGGGACTACCATCATCTGCGCCGCGGGGACGTCATCGATCTGTAGCCCCCGTCGCGTCGCGCGCGGTGAGGGTGGTCCTCGCCGTCGCGTACACTGCCGCCATCTACTGAAGCCGAGTTAGCAGCCCACGTGTTCGAAAATCTGACCTCCCGCCTGACCCGCGTGCTCGATTCGATCCGCGGCCAAGGCCGCTTGACCGAAGAGCAGATCGCTGCCGCCGCCCGCGAATTGCGCATGGCGCTGCTGGAAGCCGACGTTGCATTGCCGGTCATCAAGGACTTCATCGACAAGGTCAAAGAGCGGGCGCTGGGTGCCGAGATCACCCAGTCGTTGACCCCCGGTCAGGCATTTCTACGCGTCGTCCAGTCCGAGCTGACGGCGACGCTCGGCGGTACCGCCGAGCCTTTGAATCTGCGTGCTCAGCCGCCGGCCGTGATCCTGATGGCCGGCTTGCAGGGGTCGGGCAAGACCACGACCACCGCCAAGCTGGCGCGTCGTCTGAAGCACGACGAAAAGAAGAACGTGATCGTCGTTTCCTGCGACGTGTACCGACCGGCCGCCATCGAGCAGCTGCGGATCGTCGCGACGGCCGTCGGCGTCGACGTGTTTCCGTCCAGCGTCGGCCAGTCGCCGGTCGACATTGCCACCGCGGCACTGGCGCACGCCCGGCTGCAGTACGCCGACGTGCTGATCGTCGATACGGCCGGCCGTACGACGGTCGACCAGGACATGATGGCCGAGATCGCGCAGCTGCACGCCGCGCTCAACCCGGTCGAAACCCTGTTCGTCGTCGACTCGATGACCGGCCAGGATGCGGCCAAGACCGCACGCGCATTCGCCGATGCGCTGCCGCTGACCGGCGTCATTCTGACCAAGATCGACGGCGACTCTCGCGGCGGCGCTGCACTGTCGGTGCGCCAGGTCACCGGTCGACCGATCAAGTTCCTCGGCGTCGGCGAGAAGTCCGACAAGCTCGAAGTCTTCCACCCCGACCGCATCGCCAACCGCATCATCGGTCAGGGCGACATGCTGTCGCTGATCGAGGAAACCGCTAAGAAGGTCGACGCTGAAAAAGCCGCCAAACTCGCCAACAAGCTCAAGAGCAAGAAGAGCTTCGACCTGGAAGACTTCCGCGAGCAGATGCAGCAGGTTCAGAACATGGGCAGCATGGAATCGCTGATCGAGAAGCTGCCCGGCGGCGCCCAGATTCAGGCGCAGATGAAGAACGTCAACACTGCCAAGGAAATGGGCAAGGTCATCGCGATCATCAACTCGATGACGCCTCAGGAACGGAAGTTTCCCGACCTGATCAAGGCCTCGCGCAAGCGCCGCATCGCGGCCGGCAGCGGCGTTCAGGTGCAGGACGTCAACAAGCTGATGCGCCAGTTCGAGACCACGCGCGACATGATGAAAAAAGTCATGAGCGGCGGCATGGCCAAGATGATGCGCAGCCTGGCGGGCCGGATGCCGCCGGGCATGATGCCGCGCCGATAGGCACGCGGCTGCCATGATGAGAGCCCGCGCCCGGCTGGCTTTTGTATTGGCGGCCTGCATCGTCGGCAGCGCCGAAGCGGCGGCACCGTTCGTCGTCGGCATCGGCGATAAGGCGCCCGAGGCAGCGGGCATCGTGCTGCAAGGGCCGCCCGGGACCAAGCTCAGCAGCTTGCGCGGCAAGATCGTGTTGGTGGATTTCTGGGCTTCTTATTGCGGGCCCTGCCTGCAGTCCATGCCGGAACTCAATGCGATGCGCGCCGAGCTGTTCCGCGAAGGCTACGCAGGGCAGTTCGAGATCCTCTCGGTGGCCACCGACAGTGAGGTCGAAAAAGCACGGCGATTCCTGCAGCGCGTGCAGGTCGATTTCCCGGTGGTGGCCGACCAAATCGGCATCGCGATCCAGACCTATAAACTGTGGCGCCTGCCGGCGACTTATCTGGTCGATCGC
>Ga0255182_1001781_pt1 | contig 10564 bp, 7 predicted proteins | sample Atl_UVDOM_RepA_8_FD_188420 | JGI IMG/M metagenome (GOLD analysis project Ga0255182, IMG submission 188420) | Freshwater microbial communities from Altamaha River, Georgia, United States - Atl_UVDOM_RepA_8d | ecosystem: Environmental > Aquatic > Freshwater > River | place: USA: Georgia | collected... | reverse complement strand
CGTCCAGACGGTCGGCAAGGTGCTGCAGCGACTCTCGCATCGAATCGAAAAAGCCCGCCAGCTCGGTCGGTGCCAGATCATCACGGAGCAGTGCGCTCATCCCGGTTCCCTCCCGATGTCTGCGGAGCCGTGCCAATCCCTCGCGACCACTCCGGTACAGAGATCCGTCGACGAAAGCACGGCGTAACCCCCCCTGTTCGTCGAAGTGAAAGACCCGGTCGGGATTCCAATAGACCGAGAACCACCCGTTCGGCCGAACTCCCAGAACGATGGGTTCACTTTCGGGAGGGACCATCAGTTCGACGCGGGGAACAAGTGCCGTTGCTTCCGCAATCAGGTCTTCCCGGTCTTGCTCCTGCCTCGCCATGGTGAGTGAGTCCTCTGGGAAACCTTTCAGCCACCCGCCGGAGCTGGGATGCGGTCGTTCCAGAAGACCCCGATCGATGGGGTCTGGGCATCATCACGCATCGCCCCAATCGCGACATCGAGATCGCCGTCCCCGTCGAAGTCCGCGAGTTCCATGGAAGGGAAACGGCCATGCCCCTTCTGCAGGCTGTGCCGCTGGAATTCCCCCGGCGAGATCTGTTCCAGCCAGATCACGGCATCAAAGTCGGGGCGGACCTGCTTGCTGGCGATTGTTTCGGGAATCGACACGGCGGCCACGACATCCAGGTCACCATCCCCATCGATATCTCCAGAGAGTGCCTTGTGCACACCGGGGAGTTCCGCCAGGAAGTGGTTTTTCCAGGGGTAGCCACCCGTATTCTCGAGCCAGCGAACGCCGTGGTACGGCTTCACATAGAACGTGTCAAACATGTCTCCGTTTGTCGCCAGGAGGTCGAGATCGCCGTCGCGATCAAAGTCGACCAGTTGGATTCCAGTCGAACCGTGGGCGGGATCACCACCGGCATAGACCACCTCCCGACGAAACCGGAATTCACCCTGGTTCAGAAAGACCTCGATCGACTCGTGTTCCTGACTGAGGAGAACCACAAAATCGAGCCGGCCATCCCCATTCAGGTCGGCAACCGGGACGTGGATCGCACCATGTCGGGGATCGATCTCCCGCTTTTCAAAAGAGACTTCCTCCGGCTTCGTCGAGCGATTTTCGAGGACGACCACCTGTCCGGTCTGACGCCAGCCGAAGACTGCCACCACAAGGTCGAGATCTCCATCGCCATCGAAGTCGGCAGGTTCGACATCGGCGACACGCCCGACGTCGGCCATCAGCACATGGTGCTCGTACTGACCATCCGCGGTGCCCCGCAGCCAGAGGACCCTCCCCTTGGCGTGATCCTGCGGCAGAAACGTTCCGAGGTCGGCGACCACCAGATCGGTAATTCCATCCTGGTCGAGATCGCACGTCTCGGCATGGCAGGGATTCTCGAGTTCGGCCAGGTTTCGCAGGGTCGCGTGACCCAACGCGGGCAGCACCGCCCCGACCCCTCCGGTCCGCATGTCGCAATAGACCAGTTCCTCCGGCTTGCCCTTGGCGAGAGACCGCCATGTGAGAGAGGCGATTGCGGCATTGGCCTGGCCGAGGTTGTCGGCCGAAACCAGGCGGGTCAACCGAAACGGAACCCGGGGTGTAGGGGACGGGTCGGGTTGAACGGGAATTGGCAATTCCTTGGGGGCCCGCGACGCAAACCAGTTGACGACTTCGACCATCGGCGGTGGTTTCAGGTCGGAACGCCCGGATTCGAAGTAGAAATTGAAGCCCTTGTTGACCTCTTCATGCCATGCCGACCGGGGGAATGATTGTGGATTCGGAACGGCGTGGCAGGCGCCGCAGAACGCCTCAACCTGGGCGGTCAATTCCGGTGATTCTGCCTTGCTCACCTTTCCCCCTGCCGGCTTCCGGGAGGACTCGGCTGTGCCATTTGACTCTGGACTCGATCCCGAACAGCCAAGTGGGGCGACCGCCAGTCCGAGCAGGCACGCGACACGGCAGAGGAGCCTGGGGTTGATGGCCATTGCCAGAGTTCGCAATCGCCAATGTCCACATTCCATGCCAGATCTCCTGGTGCCGGACGTCACTGTCACCGCAGCTCGAACCTGAACCTGCGCACGCTTCTTCATCATACGCCAATCAGGAACTTTCTTCGAAACCGCAATCCGCGAATCGAGAGCAACACCTGGCCGGAAGCATTCCTGCCGGGGGCCGTTCGCTCTGCCCTTTCATGGCTCTCCTCCAGAGGGGCGCAGTGGACCAACTCCCTGGCAGGAGGAAAGGACTTTCGAATTCAAACTCACCAATGGCTCTGCGTTGGAACAAGAAGGATTCCAAGCATCTCGCAGCGGGGGTGGTTGTTTGAACACATTGGTGATGGAGAGGGGGTCAATGCTCTCCCGCCAGTCTGGTATCAACAACAGAAACGGAGCCTTCCAGGAAAACAGACAGGGCGTCAGCCCTGAGATTCGATACCCGCAGGAGAGACCCGACGGGAGGAACCAAAGGACTGACGCCCTGTTGACGCAGTACCCCCAAGGGGATTCGAACCCCTGTTGCCGGACTGAGAACCCGGAGTCCTGGGCCTCTAGACGATGGGGGCAACTGACGCATAGTTTAGCAGCCCAAAACCGAATGTCAAATCGGGAATTTGCGCGGGTTCAAAACGTTGGACTAACCAGATTGGTCTGTTCATGGCGGCCCGTCTGTGGCGTGCCAATCGGCAGCAGGCTGCTGGGCTGAGTTGGTGAGGCGAAAGCCTGTCACTGCTTCGGTTCGGTATTCGCTCCCCTCCCCGGCCACCGGGGGGAACGAGTTGCCGGGACTTATCGGCTCCCAAAATAGAACAGGACTGCGGCGAGGGAGTACTTCCGGATGGCATCTGGCAGGATCTCTGCCTGATCGAGGAAGTACACCAGGGCCAGTCCCGCCATCAGCAGCAGGATCGAAAGGGCGAACAGATCGGGGCCCCAGGGGCGACGCAGGGTGGGCAGATCCTGGTTGGTGGATCGTTGGACGGGACGACGGAAGATCCATCGCCAAAACGCCCCGGCCAGAAATGCCGCCGTACCGATCCAGGCTGTTGGAATCTCCGCGATCGACGGGACTGTCTGCCGGGAGAAGAGGAGATACCCGGCGATTCCCAGTCCAGAAACGATCAGTAGCGGGACGGCCCCGCGGGGGAGGAACAAGGGATACGGTTCAGTCACCAGGTTCCCGGCCTCTTCCAGTTGCCGAAGTCCGGCGGCGTCGAGACGCAGGGCTCTGGTCGACGAGAAGTAATAGGCGACGGCAATCAGCAAGGTCTCGCCCCAGAGTCCGGGGAGTTCGTGTCCCCGGGCAATTTCTGTGACGGTCACCGCCAGCAGCAACAGCGTCAATGAGGCCCGGACACTCCCTTCCGGGAGCCCCAGGGGAGCCTGGTGATCTGGACACTTCCCTACCGATTGAATCTCCATCGAGTTCTCCTCAACAGGAATTGTTTTTGGAATTCACTGTGAGGAGAACGAAACCGGCCGATGGACGGTTCACGCGATTTCCCGTTGCCGCTGGCAGCCTATTTTACCGGCGAACGGTGGAAGTGGACGTGCTTCCACTCCCCCTTCTGGCGTTCCCAGACACGGGTCTCCTCGGTGCCGCGGGAATTCGGGTGCCCGTTGGCATCGACATACTGGGTGAGACGGAAATAGGCGATGACAGCACAGTCACCCATCACGCGGATGGACGGATGGCAGATGGTGTTGCGGGGCTTCGAGGACCCACCGGCGAGATCGAAGTAGAACTTGTGGAAATCGAGGCCGGCGACCACATGACCGAGTGCCTCGCCTTCGATGCAGGTGATGGTCGGGTCGCAGAGACGGGCGTAGGTCGCCCAGTCCCCCTCGGCGATCGAATCGAGCAGTTTCTGCGTGAGGTTCAGGATCTCGGTTTCGGTGTTCGCAGGCATGGGTAACGGCAGTGTCAGGAATCAGAGAAATGGAAACTCAACCGTGGCCCCAGTGTAACAGAATGGGGCTCTTTTGCCGCGTCGGACACTGCCAATCGTGAAGCCTTGCGGCCGGCCTATTCCGACAGCTTCTTCAGGAAGTTGTGCAGGTCGGGGTCGGCATGATCCACCGTCGAGGGGGGGGCAGCGGCGGGAGAGGGATGGCCGAAGTCCTCCCGGGGCCACTCGACCGCGGGAAGTTCCTCAGACGATTCTCCCGAGTCCTGCGAACGATCGCGATGGGAACCGGCCTGGGGCCTTCCCCGATCGGATTGGGCGGTCTCTTCGTCGAAATTCATCTCCTCGCGGGCATCGATGTGGTGGCTGGTATCTGAGAGCCCCTCCACCAGCGTGACCGGTTCGGAGGTCACCACCTCCCGGATCTCCACCCGGCAAAGGAGTGGCCCGATCTCCAACTGCACCCCGTTCCGCAGCCGGTGATCAACTCCATGGGGAATCGATCGGCCGTCGATCCGAGTTCCGTTGGAACTGCCCAGATCCCGCACGAGCAGTTCCGTCTCCGTGAGCGTCAGCAGGCAATGCTTGCGGCTGATTTCGGGAAGGCTGAGCCGCAACTGGCATTCCGGAGACCGCCCCACGGTGACAGTCCCCTTCAGGTGCACCCGCGGCGGACTGCTCTTGGGCTGCAGAATATGGAGGATCACTTCCATGATGGGGCAATCAGGGTCACTCACGGGGAGCTGGAACAGCGATCATATCCAGGGTCACGGTCTTGCCCGAGACACCTGTCCCCCGAACGACAGCTTTGGAGGCGGAGGGAGGGCGTTGGGGATCATAGTACTTGGGACGCAATTCGTTGAGTCTGGCACTCGCATCTTCCGTGGAAACGAAATACGTCGCTTTCGCGAGATTGCGGAGATTCCCGCCGGCCGGCTTCAGCAGTTGTTCGAGGGTCGCGAAAATCTGGGGGACCTCCTCACCTCCGGACCGCTCGCTGGTGCCATACAGGCCTGACACAAAAATCAGCGACGGGCCGTGCGTGCGGGCCACCCTGCTGAAGACGGGTGACGCCTGCATCCCCGGCGGTGTGATGAATTCGACCCGCTCGGCCGGTTCCATCGGCGGGCTCGGAGTCGCCGCCATCAGTTCGATCTCGATCGTGCCGGGAGCCAGCCACTCGACAACCGATTGAGGTCCCTGGTGCAGCTTCAGGATTTCTTCCACCGCCGCCCCGGCCTGATCCATGGGCGACACGAAGGAGCGAACGGAAATCACATCGGCGAAGGACAGCCCCAGGTGTTGGAGTGTCGTTTCCAGGCTGCGGAGCGTGTTGCGGGTCGCTTCGGCAATGGAAGTCCCCGCTTCAGCCTGCCCGGCGACGAACACCAGTGAGCCAGGCAAGACCCGACACAATGGGGGGGCGCCAGGATTGAGCGAGAGTTTCTGCAGCAGCTCGTGGGGCCGACGATCGACTCGCGCCGTCCCGGACCCGATATCCACGGCGACGAAATCCAGGGCGACCTGGGCTTCGGCACGGGAAAGTTGCCCCACGACAAAGCTGACCGCCCCTTTTTCCGGGCCTGGATAACGCTGCTCGAGAACACTCCGGACCGCCGAAGCCGCTTCGTCACTCGTAACGCAAAAATTCCATTTGACGATTCGGCTGGCCCCCCCCTCCCCCAGGGCCGCCTCCACACTCTTCAGCAGGAAGTCAGCCTGCTCTGCCGCCCCCGGAGCGACCACTGTGCCGGGCTCCGGAATGGGGAACAATTGGGTGGAGAAAACCAGCGGGAGCTGATCGACGCGGACTGCACCACTGCTGCCGGCGCATGGCCCGTTTCCGTACCGGGACAGCCCTTCCGCCCGGGTCGGTGGCGACCACAGGAGCAATACCAGAATCCCCAGCCAGAAGGGGGATCGGATCGGAGTGCCGAGCAACATGCGGGAAGGGGGCGGGAACTCAGCGGGGTGGGAAGCAGAACACAAATCTTAACCAAACAATCGGGGAAATGCGCCGCTTCTCATTCCTGAAATCCAGCGTCTGGTCACAGTTCCTGCCAATCCTGCTGCAGATTCTGTTCAGCAATCAAGGTGAGGCGCCAGTCCGGGATCAGGCAGACAGCGATTGATTTCCAGTCCGTGAAACCTTTTTTCCGGAACGGGCGTCGCCGATTGAGCCGTTTGTCCGACTATCGTCCGGATCCTCCCATCAGAGCACCATCCCGAACGCACCCGGGCCAGCGGCATTTGAGGGAGCGTCCCGATGGGTTGACACGCGTCAAACTCCAGCCGAGCGCAGGATTCCCTCCACGACCTGGCCGTGGACGTCTGTGAGCCGGTAGTCACGGCCCTGGAAGCGGTAGGTCAGGCGGGTGTGGTCGATCCCGAGGCAACGCATGACCGTGGCCTGGAGATCGTGGATATGGACCGGATTTTCCACGATGTTGTAGCTGAAATCGTCAGTCGCCCCATGGACCAGGCCCCCCTGGATTCCTCCCCCGGCCAACCAGACGCAGAAATTGCGGCCATGATGATCGCGTCCGTAGTCGGCCTGCAGCCCTCCCTGACCGTAGACCGTCCGGCCGAATTCCCCACCCCAGACAACAAGTGTTTCATCGAGCATCCCCCGCTGGCGCAAGTCTTCGATGAGCGCCGCCTGGGGTTGGTCGACATCCCGGCACTGCTTGGGCATGTTGGTTGCCAGGCCACCATGCTGGTCCCAGCCGCGATGGTACAATTGCACAAATCGCACTCCCCGCTCCACCAGGCGACGGGCGAGCAGGCAGTTCGCGGCAAAGCTGCCTGGTCGGCGGACATCGTCGCCGTACATCGCCAGGACCGATTCCGGCTCACTCTTCAGGTCCACGAGGTCTGGAACCGACGACTGCATCTTGAAGGCCAATTCGTATTGCGAGATTCGGGTCGCAATCTCGGGATCATGCGCCACGTCGAGCTTCTGCCGGTTCAGGCCTGCGAGAACATCGAGTTGACGCCGCCGCAAGTTGCGGTCGATTCCCGGCGGATCCGACAGGAAGAGTACCGGATCTCCCTGGCTGCGCAGCTTGACTCCCTGATGGCTCGACGGAAGGAACCCGCTTCCCCAGAGCCGGTCAAGCAGACCCTGATTGGCGTCGGCACCCGACCCATGGGAAATCATCACCACGAACGCAGGGAGATCGGAGGCTTCGCTCCCCAGGCCGTAGCTCGCCCACGCTCCGATTGACGGACGGCCCGGCTGTTGGGAGCCAGTCTGGATAAAAGTGATGGCGGGATCGTGATTGATCGCCTCGGTGTTGACCGAGCGGATCACGCACAGTTCTTTCATAACCCGCCGCGTGTGGGGCAGCAGTTCTGAAATCCAGTGTCCTGTTTCGGGACATTGCTCGAAGCCAAACTTCGAGGAAATCACGGGGAAGCTCTTCTGCCCCGAGGTCATTCCGGTCAGTCGCTGCCCCTTGCGGATCGAGTCGGGAAGCTCGCTGCCGTGCAATTCCTTCAGTCCGGGCTTGTAGTCAAACAATTCCAGTTGCGAAGGGCCGCCTGACTGAAACAGATAGATGACCCGCTTCGCCCTGACCGGGAAATGCGTGCCGGCCAGAATCCCGGGTTCGGCGCGGGCAGATCCCGAGGCCCCCAGCAGGCTGGCCAGGGCCGCCATTCCCACTCCCGCAGAGGCCGACAGCATCTGCCGACGCCCGACAGAGACTGAACCCAGCGAGTCATTTTCCTGCGGGTATTCCATGACAGATCTCAGGAGGAGGAAATCAACGTGCCTGACGGGGGGGATGTTTCCGCGGGATCACGCGTGGCCAGTTGTGAGCCGAATGTCGACGCTGGCGGCGTGGGCCGTCAGTCCTTCGGTTTGAGCCAGCAGACGAACATCGTCAGCCGTGTGCTGCAAAGCGGCCTGATCATAGGCGATGAGCGATGACCGCTTCAGGAAATCGGTGGCACACAATCCATTGGCGAAGCGTGCCGTTCCCCCCGTCGGCAGGACATGCGAGGGACCGGCGACATAGTCTCCCAGAGCAACCGGGGTGTGATGGCCGAGGAAGATGGCCCCGGCATTTTGCACATTTTCCACCGTCTTGCGGGGTTCACGGGTGGAAATGTGCAGGTGCTCGGGGGCGAAAAGGTCGGTCAGCCCGATGGCTTCCGCCTCATCACGGGCGAGGATCAAGGCCCCGTATTCCTCGAGGCTGCTGCGGGCAAGATCCCCCCGATCCACGACTTCCAGTTGCCGTTCCAGGGCCTGCCGTACCTGGTCGATCAGCGCTGCATGCCAGGTGATCAGCACTCCCGATCCGGGGCTGTGTTCCGCCTGCGAAATCAGATCGCTCGCGACGAATTCGGGTTGAGCCGAGTCGTCGGCCAGGACGACCACTTCGCTGGGCCCGGCAATCGAATCGATGTCGACTTCACCAAACACCCAGCGTTTGGCGAGGGCTACAAACAGGTTGCCCGGCCCGACAATCTTGTCGACGCGGGGAGTTCCTTCGGTCCCGTAGGCGAGTGCCGCGACCCCCTGGGCCCCCCCGGTGCGGTAGACCTCGTGAACCCCCAGCAGATCACAGGCGGCCAGCAGGTCGGCGTTGAAACCGCCAAACGGGGTGGGGGGAACCATGACAGCGATTTCCCGGACCCCGGCCACCTGGGCGGGAACCGCCGTCATCAGCAAAGTTGACGGATAGGCCGCGGCCCCGCCGGGGACGCAGATTCCGATCCGTCGCATCGGCCGATACCGCTGCCCCAGGGCGATCGTTCCACCACCCGGAGTGGACTTTTTCAGTTCGACATCCCGAGGCAGGATGGCCGTCTGGAATTCGCCGATGTTGGCGGCAACCCGCTCGATGACCCGCAGATACTCGGGGCGGGCCTGCTGCCGGGCTGCCCGGAATTCGGCAGTTGAGACCCGCAACTCGGCCGCCGACAACGTTTTTCGGTCGAGCCGGGCACCGTAATCGAGGACCGCCTGCAGCCCCCGGCTGCGCACATCACCGCAAATCCGCTCGACAACCTGCTGGGGAGACAGAGCCTCTCCGAACAGTTCCAGGGTCCGTTGTCGCCCCGATTCGGAAACAATATCCCCACGGATTCCCAGCTTTCCTCGCAGGGAGTCGATCAACTGCCGGGCATCCTGCTTGCGACAGTCGATGGTGGGAATGTTCAGCGACGCACCGGAGGGATTCATGGGGAGGATCAGGGGGACTGGTACGAATGGACGGCGGCGCGATGGCCGCAGAGCTCTTCCTTCAGGATAAAGCATCGCCTCTGCCTGCGGGAGAGATGCGGGCGGGTTGCCGATCGGCACTCGCTGCCGATAGATTGCAGAGATTCCTCCCCTCCCCGGCCCCAAATTCCCTGCATCGAGATGTCTCCCCGAATTGATCTGCGGAGTGATACCGCCACCAAGCCCACTGCTGGAATGCGCCGTGCCATGGCCGAAGCCGAGGTTGGCGACGACATGCTGGCCGAAGATCCCACCGTCAACCGCCTCGAACAGCGGATCTGCGAGCTGCTCGGGAAAGAGGCTGCAGTGTTCGCCTGTTCGGGGACACAGTCGAACCAGATGGGGGTCCGGGTGCACTGTCTCCCCGGAGATGAGGTGCTGATCGACCACACCGGTCACATTGCGAACTACGAGCAGGGAGCCCCGGCTGCCCTCAGCGGGGTGACTTGTCGGCTCCTCCCGGGCCAGAATGGCCTGCTGGATGTTCCCGACCTCGATGGGAAGATCCGGGCCGACAACCAGCATTTCTGCCGGACCCGCCTCGTCTGCCTGGAGAACACCACGAATGTGGGAGGAGGCCGGGTCTATCCTCTGGCCCAGGTCGAGCGAATCTGTGATTGGGCCCACTCGCATGGATTGAAGGTCCACCTCGACGGTGCCCGCATGTTCAATGCGGTGGTGGCCGGAGGCTACTCTGCGAGTGACCTCTGCCGGAAGATTGACACGATCTCGATCTGTTTCTCGAAGGGGCTGGGGTGTCCGATGGGCTCCATCCTCGTCGGGACCAGCGAAGACATTGCCAAGGCTCGGCGGGTTCGCAAATTGTTTGGCGGAGCCTTGCGGCAGGCCGGTATTGTCGCGGCGGCCGCCCTGTACTCGCTCGATCACCACATCGACCGCCTGCGGGAGGACCACGACAACGCCCAGTTGTTCGCTTCGCGGATTGAGCAGGTTCCGGGAATCCACGTCAACGCCGGAGAAGTCGAAACCAACCTCGTCTTTTTCGAGGTGGATCCCGCCTGTGGAACCGCGGGGCAGTTGTCGACAAAACTCGCCCAGAAGGGGGTGTTCATCAACGCCACCGGGCCCCAGCGGCTGCGGGCCTGCACCCACCTCGATGTGTCTCGCGACCATGCCCTGCGGGCGGCCGAGGCAATTTCTGAATCGATGCACGAGGGACTCCGCTCGGCGGCAAGTGCCGCGGCTGGTCCCTATTCCCGGTGACTTGCCGCGACCTGCCCCCGGCCAAGTGTTCTCCGGGTGCAGGTCGTCCGGCGTCAATCCTCCGGCGGACCCGGTGACCTTCGTCATTTCGCGTCCCTCCTCCCGAGACCTCCATGGCACGTCGATTCGTCAACACCCTCTCCGACGGGGATCAGGTCGAAGAGGTCTACTTCCTGGCGGACCGGCAGATCCGGGTCAATCGCAACGCCTCGCA
>Ga0255182_1001780_pt1 | contig 10565 bp, 8 predicted proteins | sample Atl_UVDOM_RepA_8_FD_188420 | JGI IMG/M metagenome (GOLD analysis project Ga0255182, IMG submission 188420) | Freshwater microbial communities from Altamaha River, Georgia, United States - Atl_UVDOM_RepA_8d | ecosystem: Environmental > Aquatic > Freshwater > River | place: USA: Georgia | collected... | reverse complement strand
AATGACAGGCTGACCGCCAGCGGCGATGCGCGCGCCTATGGTGGCGAGGGTGATGATACACTTCACATGCGCGGCGAACAGATCGGGGAGGGCTTTGCCGAGGGCGGGGCGGGCAATGATCAGCTGATCGTGTCCGGCCGGGCGCTGGTGAGCGGCGGCGCGGGCAGCGACATGTTTATCGCCGACATGGCGCAGGACGATGCCTCGGACGGGCAGGCGCGGCTGGTGGTGCGCGATTATGACCCGCAACAGGACCAACTGGCCGTCTTGTTGGGTGACCGGGAGACCGACGCGATCGAGATCACCTCGCGCTTTGACGCGGCACAGAATGCCACCATCGTCGAGTTGACCGAAGGCGCAGAGGGCCGCTTTGCCAGCTTTACCCTGCAGGGTGTGACCAGCTTTGATATCAATGACGTGGTGCTTTACGGCACCGAGATCGGCGATGTGGTGAATTGGGCCCCTGCCCCCGATGGCAGCAACGAGACGTTGAGCGGATCGGGCAATGATGTGGTCACTGGCGGGGCGGGCAATGACCAGATCGGCCTGAGCGACAGTGCAGTGGGCTTTGGTGGCGCAGGCAATGACACGCTGATCGCCGAGGACAATGCCACCGGCTATGGCCGAGAGGGCAACGACAGCCTGACGGGGTCGGACAATGCCACGGTCTTTGGCGGCGAGGGCGATGACTATGTGCTGGCCGATGGCACGGGCGAGGCCCATGGCGGGGCGGGCAATGATTTTGTTTGGGCGCGCAACGGGGCTTCGGGCTTTGCGGCCGAGGGCAATGATGTGGTTTATGCTACCCAAGGGTCGGAGGCGAATGCCGGGGTTGGCGATGATTTCGGGGTGGCGACGGATGGGTCTCAGCTTTACGGCGGCGATGGCAATGACAGGCTTGAGGTGGGAAGCGCGTCGACCATTTATGGCGGGGCTGGTGATGACCGGCTGACGGTGGATTTCACCAATTTCACCGGCGCGCCGACCGACCATTTTGTGACCATGGAGAGCGGCACGGGGGCTGACCGCATCACGATCAGCGATGGCTCAACCAACGAGGTCATTCCGGCAAGCCGGACGATCATTACCGACTTTGATCCTGCACAAGACCAGTTGGCGTTTGAGGTGCCGGTGAACGCCGAGTTTTCGCAATTCGATCTGCGGGTGACATCGGCCTTTGATGCGGCTGGAAACTTTACGCTGGTGACGGTCAATCAGGCGCTGGCAGACGGGTCTCAGGTTCCGCTGACCCTGATCCAGTTGAACGGCATCACCAGCTTTGCGCCCGCCGATTTGCGGCTGACTCAAGAACCGTTGGAGAATTGACGGGGCCGGTGGGCCGTCACGGGTGCGAAGCTTGCGGCACGCAGTGGCACGCCCGTCAGGCGGTGAGCGCGGCGAGGATCAGGGTGGTCAGCCCAAGGCCCGTGGCCATTTGCCAGCGCAAGCCAAGCCAGCCTTGGGGCAATGCAATCCGACGCGACAGTCTGCGGTCGACAGCCGGGCTGGCCAGAAGGCACAGCGTCACGATCCACAGCCCGGCCGGGGGCCACAGGATCGCCCCCCAGCCAAGAAGGCTGGGCAGCACCGCGACGACATAAGGCATCGGATCGCGCAGGCCCGCGAGAAGCGCGGCCATCCACCAAAGCCCACCCAGAAAGGACAGGATCACCGCCGCATAGGCCAGCCCCGCCTGTCCGGCGAAGCTGCCCCCCATCACGACGGCATGGGCGATCAGGGCCAGTTGCGGCAGAATGCCCGCAAGGCCCAGAAGGCGGACGGCAGGCGGCAGGGAGGCATGCAGGGGGTCGGGCGGGGCTTGGGTCATGGGCGGGTTCTAGGGCGCGGCGGGCGGGCGGCAAGCCCGTCAGCCCCGCTTGGGGCTCGCCACCGGCTGGGCGGCGGGTTCCCACAGGCGCACGGGTTTGGCGGCGCGTTGCAGAAGGCCGCCGCGTGTCGGGGCATAGACCTGCTTTGAGGCCTCGACCATCAGGACGCCGCCCGACAGCCAGGGCAGGCGGCGGCCCATGCGCTCCCACAGGTTCGACGAGCGCAGCCAGAACGGGGCCTGCGAGGGCGGCACGTGCAGCACGGTGAAGTTGCGTTCGGGGGTGAAGCCGTGGCGTTTGAGCTGCGCCTCAAGCTGGCCTGCCGTATAGGGGCGGCCAAAGCCGAAGGGCGTGGCGTCCGAGCGCGACCAAAGCCCGGCGCGGTTCGGCACCACGATCAGCGCGCGGCCCCCCGGCCCCAGCACGCGATGCGCCTCGTCCAGCACCGAGCCGGGGTTTTCCGACGTCTCAAGCCCGTGCATCAGCACCAGACGGTCCACCATGCCGGTGGGCAGCGGCCAGAGATGTTCTTCGCACAGCGTCGAGACATTCTGCATCCCCGCAGGCCAGGGCATCACCCCCTGCGGCCCCGGCATCAGCCCGATCACGCGGCGCGCTTCGGCCAGATAGGGGCGCAAGAGCGGCACGGCAAAGCCGAAACCCACAACCGTTTGCCCGGCCAGGGGCGGCCAGAGGTCGACCATGCGGTCGCGGATGGCGCGCTGCGCCACGCGGCCCAGCTGCGTGCGGTAGTAGAAATTGCGCAGGTCCAGCACATCAAGGTGCATTGATAAGGGGCGTCCTTCTGGTCAGACTGCGGCAAGGATACCGGGATCGGGGAAAAATGCCATGCCGCTTGAACTTGTCACCCTGCCCTGTCTGGCCGACAACTATGCCTATCTGATCCATGACCCTGCCACGGGGGCCACGGGCGTGGTGGATGTGCCCGAGGCCGCGCCGATTCTGGCCGAGCTGGCGCGGCGCGAATGGGTGTTGAGCGATATTCTGCTGACCCATCACCATGACGACCATATCGGCGGGGTGGCAGCCCTGCGGGCGGCGACGGGGGCGCGGGTCTGGGGCGCGGCGGCGGACCGCCACCGCCTGCCGCCCCTCGACAAGGCGCTGGGTGAGGGCGATGCGGTGCCCTTCGGGTCGCAAAGCGCTGCGGTGCTGGAGGTTCCGGGCCATACGATTGGCCATATCGCCTTTGTCTTTGCCGAAGCGGGGCTGGCCTTTACCGGCGACAGCCTGATGGCGGCGGGCTGTGGGCGGCTGTTTGAGGGCAGCCCCGAACAGATGTGGGCGTCCTTGCAGAAACTCGCCGCGCTGCCCGATGCCACGCGCATCTGTTCAGGCCATGAATACACCGCCGCGAACCTGCGTTTCGCTGCGGCGGTGGAACCGGCGAACCCTGCAATTGCCGGGCGCACGCTGCGGGTGATGAAGGCGCGGGGCGAGGGCCGGCCTTCGGTGCCGTCGCGGCTTTCGGGCGAGCGGGCCACGAACCCCTTTCTGCGCGCCCATCTGCCCGAGATGAAGGCGGCGGTCGGCATGAGCGGTGCCAGCGATGCCGAGGTCTTTGCCGCCTTGCGCGCCCAGAAGGACCGGTTTTGACCGGCAGAATGTCAAAATGCTGGGCAATCAAGGGCTTGGGCCTGTGCGGGGTGATTCCCAAATGTCACCTGCGATCACTTTTCTGCCTTGGGCCGAAAAGAGTTGGATTTAGGGCTTGAAACCCGCCCAAGAAAACCGATCCTTTACCTTATGAGGCCACGGTCGGATCGGGGGCCCTGCCCCCTCCCCGGCCCTGAAAACAGGAGCACAGGAACGTGCCGTCATTTTCGACCACCCTGGAACAGGCAATCCATTCGGCGCTGGCGCTTGCCAATGCCCGCCGCCATGAACTGGCCACGCTGGAGCATCTTCTCTTGGCGCTGATCGACGAGCCGGACGCGGCCCGCGTGATGAAGGCCTGCGCGGTCGATCTGGACGAATTGAAAAAGACCCTAGTCGATTTCATCGACGATGACCTGTCGACGCTGGTGACCAGTGTCGAAGGCTCTGAGGCGGTGCCGACAGCGGCCTTCCAGCGCGTCATACAGCGCGCGGCGATCCATGTGCAGTCCTCGGGTCGCAATGAGGTGACGGGGGCCAATGTTCTGGTCGCCATCTTTGCCGAACGCGAAAGCAATGCCGCCTATTTCCTGCAGGAACAGGACATGACGCGCTATGACGCGGTGAATTTCATCGCCCATGGCGTGGCCAAGGACCCCTCATATGGCGAGGCGCGGTCGGTCTCGGGTGCGGAAGAGCATGAAACCCCCAAGGCCGAGGCCGGGGAGGCCAAGGAATCGGCCCTGTCGAAGTATTGCGTCGATCTGAACGTCAAGGCGTTGAAGGGCGATGTTGACCCGCTGATCGGACGCGAACAAGAGGTGGAGCGTGCCATTCAGGTGCTGTGCCGCCGCCGCAAGAACAACCCGCTTCTGGTGGGCGATCCCGGCGTGGGCAAGACCGCCATCGCCGAAGGTCTGGCCAAGAAGATCGTTGACAAGCAGACACCCGAAATCCTGTCGGGGGCCACGATCTATTCGCTGGACATGGGCGCGCTTTTGGCTGGGACCCGCTATCGCGGGGATTTCGAGGAACGGCTGAAGCAGGTGATGAAAGAGCTGGAAGATCACCCCGATGCCATTCTGTTCATTGACGAAATCCACACCGTGATTGGCGCGGGTGCCACCAGTGGCGGGGCGATGGATGCGTCAAACCTGCTGAAGCCCGCGTTGCAGGGCGGCAAGCTGCGCTGCATGGGATCGACCACCTACAAGGAATTCCGCCAGCACTTTGAAAAGGACCGCGCGCTGTCGCGCCGGTTCCAGAAGATCGACGTGAATGAGCCGTCGGTGCCCGATGCGATCAAGATCCTGATGGGGCTGAAGCCGCATTTCGAAGAGCATCACGATCTGAAATACACCAATGACGCGATCAAATCGGCCGTCGAACTGGCGGCGCGCTATATCCATGACCGCAAGCTGCCGGACTCTGCGATTGACGTGATCGACGAGGCGGGGGCGGCCCAGCACCTCTTGCCCGAGGGCAAGCGGCGCAAGTCGCTGGGGATCAAGGAGATTGAGGCTGTGGTGGCCAAGATCGCCCGCATCCCGCCGAAATCGGTCTCAAAAGACGATGCCGAAACGCTGCGCGATCTGGAGCGCACGCTGAAACGGGTGGTCTTCGGTCAGGACAAGGCGGTGGAGGCGCTGTGTTCGGCGATCAAGCTGGCGCGCGCCGGCCTGCGCGAGCCGGAAAAGCCCATTGGCAACTATCTTTTTGCCGGGCCGACCGGGGTGGGCAAGACCGAAGTAGCCAAGCAACTGGCCTCCTCGCTGGGGGTGGAGTTGTTGCGCTTTGACATGTCGGAATACATGGAAAAGCACGCCGTCAGCCGCCTGATCGGCGCCCCTCCGGGCTATGTGGGCTTTGATCAGGGCGGCATGCTGACGGATGGGGTGGATCAGCACCCGCATTGCGTGCTGCTTCTGGACGAGATGGAAAAGGCGCATCCGGATGTCTACAACATTCTGTTGCAGGTGATGGACCACGGGAAACTCACCGACCACAACGGCCGGACGGTGGATTTCCGCAATGTGATCCTGATCATGACCTCGAACGCGGGTGCGTCGGAAATGGCCAAGGCGGCGATCGGCTTTGGCCGCGAACGCCGCACGGGCGAGGATACCGCGGCGATCGAGCGGATCTTCACGCCGGAATTCCGCAACCGTCTGGATGCGGTCATCGCCTTTGCCCCCTTGGGCCGCGAGATCATCCAGCAGGTGGTGACGAAGTTCGTCCTGCAGCTTGAGGCGCAGCTGATTGACCGCAATGTCCACATCGACCTGACGCCCGAGGCCGCCGATTGGCTGGGCGAAAAGGGTTATGACGACAAGATGGGCGCGCGTCCCCTGGGCCGGGTCATTCAGGAGCACATCAAGAAGCCTCTGGCCGAGGAGCTTTTGTTCGGCAAGCTGACCAAGGGCGGCACGGTGCGCGTGGGCGTCAAGGATGGCCAGCTGGATCTGACCTATGAAGAGCCGCAAAAGCCGCGTCTGACCGGTCAGAAACCGCCCTTGCTGACGGCGGAATGATCGGCGGAATGAGACAGGGCACAGCCCTTTTCCTGATGGCCCTCGCCCCACCGGCGGGGGCCTTTGAATTGGCGCTGCCGGTGGACTGCAGGCTGGGCGAGACCTGCTATATCCAGCAATACCCTGACCATGATCCGGGCCCCGAGGCGGCCGATTTCACTTGCGGGCCCTTGAGTTACGACGGCCATGACGGCACCGATATTGCGCTGCCCACCCGCGCGGCGATGGCGGCGGGCGTCGATGTGCTGGCGGCCGCGCCGGGCGTGGTGAAAGGGGTGCGCGACGGGGTGGCCGATTTCGCCCCCTTCCCCGCAGGACAGGATTGCGGCAATGGCGTGGTGATCGACCATGGCGGCGGCTGGGAAAGCCAGTATTGCCACCTGAAACAGGGTTCGGTCCGGGTGAAACCGGGCGAGCGCCTGGCCACGGGCGCGGCCCTGGGCCAGATCGGCCAATCGGGCCGAGCCGAGTTTCCGCATGTCCATTTCGCGCTGCGCCGCGATGGTGCCAAGATCGACCCTTTCGCGCCCGATGCGGCGGCTTGCGGGGCGGCAGGGGCCGACCTTTGGGCCGAGGATCTGCTGATTGAGCCGGGTGGTCTTTTGGCCTTGGGGATCAGCGACAAAGTGCCAGAGTTTGATGCGATCAAGGCCGGGCTTGCCTCGCCCGACCTGCCGGGAACCGCCCCGGCCTTGGTGCTGTGGGCCTATTTCTTTGGCCCGCGCGCGGGTGATGCGCTTTTGGTCACGCTGACCGGGCCGGAAGGGACCGTGGTGCAGGACCGCGTGCTGTTGGAAAAGACCCAGGCGCTGGCCTTTCGTGCCATGGGCCGGAAGAAACGCGGCGAAAGCTGGCCCGCGGGCCGCTATCGCGGCGAGGTGGTGATGCTGCGCGGGGCAACGGAAATCGACCGGCAGGTGATGGAAGTGACCGTCGGCCCATAACAGATTTCGGGCCATGACGGATTTCGGGCCAAGCGATCAGCGTTCGGTCAGTTTCAACTCGATCCGCCGGTTCTGGGCGCGGGCCTCGGCACTGTCGCCGGGGGCGACGGGTTGAAATTCACCAAAGCCGGTGGCGGCGAGCCGGGCGGGGGGAAAGCCCAGATCATCCACCATATAGCGCACGACTGACAACGCGCGGGCTTGGGAAAGCTCCCAATTGTCGGCAAAGGCGCCGGTGCCGGACAGCGGCACAGTGTCGGTATGGCCATCGACGCGGATGATCCAGTCGATGGCGGGCGGGATCTGATCGGAAATCTCGTTTAGCGTTTCCACAACCCCGGCAATCTGCGCCTTGCCCTCGGCGGCCAGATCGGCGGCGCCGGGGGTGAAAAGCACCTCGGACGAGAACACGAACCGGTCACCCACCACCCGGACCCCATCGCGACCGGCCAGAAGCTGGCTTAGCTGGCCGAAGAATTCCGACCGGAAACGTGCCAGATCGGCGTTCTCCGCCTCAAGCCGCTTGCGTTCGGCCTCTTCCAGCGCGGCGCGGCGCTTTTCCTCGGCGGCTACCTGCGCCAGGGCGGCGTTCAGCTGACTGCCCAGATTTTCCAACTGCACCTGCGCCTTTGCATCGCGGGCGGCAGAGGCGTCAAGCAGGCCCTGCAATTCGGCCAATTGCCCGCGCAGCGCGGCGATCTGTTCGTTCAAGAGCGTGACCCGGCGCTGCGCCTCAAGCGACTTTTCCTGTTCGGCGCTGAGTGTCGCCTTGGCGACATCAAGAAGCGTGCCGGGCTCGGCCCCTTCGGGCGGGGCCTCGCGGGCGGCGGCCAGAAGCGTCAGCACCTCTTCGGCCTCGCGCCGCTTTGCCTCGAGTGCGAGCGTCAGCGCGGCGAGTTCGTCATCGGATGCCGAAAGCCGCTCGCGCAGCGCGGCGAGTGCGGCGGCATCGGCAAGCCGGGCGGCCTCGGCCTCGGAAATCTCGGCCTGAGCGGCGGCCAGCGCGGCAGCGTCCGATTTGCCCTTGGCCTGCAGGTCGGCCACCAGCGCCTCAAGCGCCTCGCGCCGGGCGGCGGCCAGACGGGCGGCCTCGGCGGCGGCGTCGATTTCGCTGCGGGCGGCGGCAAGGGCGGCATCCAGCGCCGATTTCTCGTCGGTGAGCCGCGCGACATCGCCCAGCGCGGCATCGCGTTCGGCCAGCAGGCCGCGCACCTGCAGTTCAAAATCGCCGATCCGGGTTTCGGCCTCGGTCAGGCTGGCCTGCAGCCCATCGGCGCGGGCGCGTTCCAGCCCCAGCGCGGTGGCAAGCTGGGCCACCTGCGAATTCAGCTCATCAAGCTCATTGCCTTGGGCGGTGATCGTCTCGCGCAGGACCGATTGCATGACGGTGAAGATGGTGAGGACAAACATCATCACCATCAGAAGGGTGGTCACGGCATCGACAAAGCCGGGCCAGATCATCGAGGCATCGCGGCGGCGTGACAGGCCCATCAGCGCCCCCGGCCCAACTGGCGCACGGCCGCGGTCAGCGTTGTCAGATCGGCGCGCAATTCGGCCGTGGTTTCGGCCCGGCCTGCGGCCATTTCCTCAAGAATTTTCAGAAGCTGCACGTCGATCGAGCGCAGGCGCATCCGGCTCTCGGCATCGGACTGGGCGGCGGTTTCGGCCCCGCCAAGGGCGGCAATCAGCCGTTCCTGACCTTCGGAGATGCGGGCCAGAACGGCGGTCTGGGCCGCAGATTGCGCCGTGGCATCGGCCAGCGTCGCCTCGCTGTGCGCGGCCAGCCGTTCCAGCGCGGCGCCAAGCGTGGCAAGCCGCTCTTCCAGCGCCGCGCGGCTGAATTCCCCTTGTGCCGCAATGGTTTGCAACACGTCAATCTGGGCGCCGAGATGGTCGATCAGCCCGGCCATGGCGACATTCTCGCCCTCGCCATCGCCCGAGGCAAAGCCGACGCGGGTGATCGAGGCGAGCCAATCTTCCAGTTCGCGGTAAAAGCGGTTCTGCCCATGGCCGGCAAAAAGCTCTAACAGCCCGACGACGAGCGAACCGGCAAGGCCAAGAAGCGAGGAGGAAAACGCTGTGCCCATGCCGCCAAGCTGGCTTTCCAGCCCGCCCATCAGCTTGGAGAACACATCAAGCCCGGTTTCACCCTCTTCGGGGGCAAGGCTGCGAATGGTGTCGACCACCGCCGGAACCGTGGTGGCAAGCCCATAGAAGGTGCCAAGAAGGCCAAGGAAAATCAACAGGTTGATCAGATAGCGCGTGATGTCGCGCGCCTCGTCGATGCGGGTGGCGACGGATTCAAGGATGGACCGGGTCGAAGAGGCCGAGAGATGCGACCGCGCGCCCCGGCTGCGCAGAAGCTGGGCGAGCGGGGCCAGAAGCAGCGGCGCCTCGGCCTCGGTCGATCCAGGTTCGTGGCGGGCAAAAGACTCGATCCAGCTGACCGACTGGACAAGGATGAACACCTGCCAGAAGCAGGTGATGACCGCCAGCAGGAACACCCCGGCGATGAACCCGTTGAGCCAGGGGTTGGTCCAGATGATGCCCAGGACCGTGTCATGGATGAACCAGGCCCCGGCCGCCACAAGGCCCGAGACCAAGAGCATGGTGACGATCTGGCGGATCGGCTGGCTGAACAGGACGCCGCCCTGAGTGTCGGTCTTTGGCATATCTTGTGGCCGCATGCTGTGGTGCAACCTAACCATAGCAGGCGCGCGGCACATGCCAAGCAAAACTAAGGGGGGCCGTCAGGGCGGGCAAAGCGCCTGCACGCGCGCAGCCAGCCATTCCAGATCGGCATCGCCGATCCCAAGATCGGCCAGATGCGCGGCGGTGGCGTAAAGATAGTCGCGGTTGGCCCCGCGCCCGCCCACCGCATGGGCGATGATCTGCGCCTGAACCTCAAGCGCGAGGCCGCCGCAATACTGCGCATGGTCGGGATCAATGACAAAGACCAGCGCCAGAACCTGGCGGCCATCGGCCAGATCGACCGGCAGCCAGCGTTCGAGATAGGCCGAGGAGATCAACTCGCGGTCGCGCAGGGTCTGCAATGTGGCGGCCTCGGCACCGGGGCGGACGCGGAAGGCCACCCCATCGCAATGCGCCGCCGGATCGGCATCAAGCGCCAGCACAAGGCCCGGTTCGGCTTCGGTGCCGCGATGGTGGATCGAGCGCATGCAGAAGCTGCGGTGCCAGCCCTTGGCGCGGGCAACATGCTGTTCGGCAACTGGAAATTCGGGGTTCCAGATCAAGGAGCCATAGCCGAACACCCACATCTCCTCTGCCATCTTCCGCCCTATCCCTTTGCACCCGGGCAACGCTCTTTCGTGCCGTCACTGGCCCTTTGCCGCCGCCTTGGTGTAGAAAGGCGCGGGCAAAATGGGAAGGGGCCAAGATGCGTGGTCTGATCTGGCTGACGGTGATCCTTGCCGCGCTTTGGGGCGGCTGGTGGTTTGTGGGGTCGCGGGGCGTTGAGGCGGCTGCGCGCGGCTGGTTTCAGGCCGAGACGGCGCAGGGCCGGGTTGCCACCTATGAGGCGCTGGAGGTGCGCGGCTTTCCCAGCCGGTTTGACCTGACCGTGACGGCCCCGGCGCTGGCCGATCCGGCGCGCGGCCTGTCAAACCGGCTGGGAAAGCCGCGCA
>Ga0255182_1001778_pt1 | contig 10571 bp, 13 predicted proteins | sample Atl_UVDOM_RepA_8_FD_188420 | JGI IMG/M metagenome (GOLD analysis project Ga0255182, IMG submission 188420) | Freshwater microbial communities from Altamaha River, Georgia, United States - Atl_UVDOM_RepA_8d | ecosystem: Environmental > Aquatic > Freshwater > River | place: USA: Georgia... | reverse complement strand
GCTGCAGCGACAGTCCTTGCGCCCCGGCGCTCAGCCAGACGGTGCTGCGCTCACGCATGCAGCAGTCGGCCTGCAGCGTCAGGCCCAGGCCTTGCGCGTCCAGCTGCCAGTGCCAGTGCAGGCGACCGGGCAGGGCCAGGCGGTCGCGGCTGGCCGGGCCACCGGTGAACATGAGCTGGGCCGAGCCGTGCCAGAGGGTGCCGCGGGCATCCGGCAGCTGCACCTGGCCGTCGCTGGCCAGCCGTACCGCGCTGCCCAGCCAGCGGGCGGGGGCACCCAGCAGCAGCGTGAGCAGCAGGCCGCACAGCAGCCCGAACAGGGCCCAGCCCCAGGGCGCGGCAGGGGGCGCCGTCTGCCGCAGACCGGGCGCCCGGGCGCTGCGCGCGGCAGCGGTCGAAGGGATGTACCGAGTCTTCATGCAGGCAGGCTCAGCACCAGGCTGCCGCGCCAGCGCAGGCTGGCCGGATCGGCAGGGGACGTACGGTCGGGCGCCGCCGAAGGCCGCGCAAGGGCGCCTGCAGCGGGGTTGAGGGGGGCCGGGTTGGTGGCCGGATTGGGCGCCAGGTTGGCGGTTGCGCCAGCGGTTCGCTGGCCGGCGGTCAGGGCGGCATCGCTTTGCTGCAGCTGCACCTGCACCGGCAGGGCGCGGGCCTGCTCGCGTGCGGCGCGCAGCCAGCGGCTCAGCCCTTCAGCCGGTGCGGCCTGCAGCTGCACCAGCACCTGCTCGCCCTGCAGCCGGACACTGGCACCGGGGCCCAGGGCGGCGAGTTCGGGGCCTTGCAGCCAGCGCAGGGCCTCGTCGCGGCCGATGCGCGGCAGGGTCTGCAGCTGGCGCGCCTGTTGCTGCAGGGCCAGCAGCTGCTGGCGTTCGGTGTCCAGCCGGGCCTGCAGGGCAGGCGCCTGGCGCCAGGTCTGCAGCGCCGGGGCCAGGACCAGCTGCCAGAGCAGGGCGGCGGCGATGAGGGCGGCCGCCAGTGCCAGGCCTCGGCGTTCGCGCGGGGTGCGCGCCTGCCAGGCCTTGATCAGCGCATTGCGCAGGGAGCCCGCCATGCCCGGGGCTGACCCGCTGGCCTGCGCGTTGGGGCCGTGACCGAAAAAGGGGCGGTTCATGGGCGGGCTCCCGTGGGGGCCGTCAGGGCCGCAGGGGCAAGGCCTGCGGCGGCCGTTGCAGGCGCGACCGAGCTGGCCAGTTCCACCGTGGCATTCGCCCCTTCGCGTTGCCAGCGGTAGCCTTGCGCGCCCAGCTGCTCGCGCAACCGGGCTTCGGCGGCCGCGCTCAGTTGCACGCCTTCGAGGCGCAGGCGCTGGCCGTCGTAGCGCAGCGCTGTGGGCGGCAGGGGGCCGGGCCAGAGCGGATCGAGGGCCTGCATCAGGCTTTCAAAATCCTGCGGTCCGCGCTGACCGGTGGCCTGGGCCAGGCGCTCGACTTCGCGCTGCATCTGGCGCGGCGCATCAATCACCAGGTTCAAGGCCGGAAAGGTCTCGGTCACGATCGCTGCCATGGCATTTCGCTGCGCTGTCCAATCGGCCTGCACGCGCCATGCCCAGAGGTTCAGCCCGGCCAGCTGGACCGCCAGCAGCAGGCCCAGGCCCCAGCGCGCCGGCCGCCAGGCGGGTGCCAGCAGCAGCCGCGAGACGCCCTGCCGCAAGGCCTGCAGACGGCGCGTGCCGCGCCCGAGCGCGAAGTCGAACTGGGCCAGGTCCCAGCCACTGGCCAGGGCCTGCAGCCAGCGCTGGCCGGCGTCGGCGAGCACCGGGTCGGTCTCAAGCCGTGTCTGCGCCCAGCGTGCCAGCGCGGGTTCGGCCTGGACGGCGAGCGGTTCGGGGGCGGCATCGGCAGCGCCCGGGGCCGCGGCCACGGGGGGCAGGCCCAGGGCCTGCAGACTGTCCGTCGTCTGCAGGGCGGCCAGCGGTAGCGACCAGACACCCTGGCGGGCGTCGGCGCACCAGAGCTGCCCGCTGTCTTCGTCGGCACCGGTCAGCCAGAGCTGTCGGCCCTGGGCGGGTGGCGGCAGTTCGGGCAGCAGGCGCTCGACCACCAGACCGGCCTGTGAGAGGGTTTGCAGGCGCTGGCGCAGCCACTCGCGGTCGCAGGCGGCGACCCAGACCGGCGCATCGCCCTGCGCCGCGGCCGTGCCAGGCCCCAGGGCCAGGTGCAGCCGTGCCGGGTCGTCGAGCAGGCGTTCTTCGAGCAGGCCGCTCAGCACGCTGGCCAGGGAATGCCTGCCGCGCCGCAGGGCGGCTGGCAGTGACAGGGCATGCCAGGACAGCGCCGCCGCCGGCACCACCGCCACGGTCAGGGTCTGGCGCTCGGGCCGGGGCAGCAGGGCCAGGCTGGCGCTGCGCACCGCGGGGGGCTGCGGGTCTTCGAGCCGTTCGAGCCAGGCATGGCGCCAGCCACCGCTCAGGGTGGCGGCATCGGCGTGGGGGGGCGGGAGCTCGACGATCAGGCAGCGCATCGGCGACTCATTGTAGAGACGTCTCGTGAAGGTGCTCGACGCTGCGCTCGCGCCAGAGCAGCCGCACCTGGGCGCCGCTGCGGTGGGCCAGCGCACGCTCGGTCTGGCGCAGCGCGTCGATGCTCAGCTGCCCGGTGATCTCGAAATAGGCGCTGCGCAGGGCATGCTGGCGTTCATGGAGCGCGCTGCCGGCCGGCCCCAGCACCTGTCGCACGGCTTCGAGGTTGGCAAAGTGGCTGCGGCTGCGCGCCTGCAGCAGTTGCTGGGCGCTGGCGGTGTCCAGCCCGGGCAGGCTGGCCAGCAGCACTTCGAGCGGGGCGGTGTGCAGGTTGACCGGCGTGGCCTCGGGCAGCACGGTCACAAAGGGCGCCAGCCGCGCCACGGTGGCCGGCTGCAGCCCGAGCCAGACCAGTTGCTCGACACGCTGTGGCCGCAGCGGGGTGGCGTTGCCAGCGCTGCCAAAGGCGCCTGGCACCGCGATGGGTTGGCCCGCCGCGCGGCTGGCCTGCAGCCACTGGCTGGCCAGCAGCTGCAGCTCGGCCGGTGGCAGCTGCAGCAGACCGAAAAGCCGCGCCCATTGCGCCAGCACCTCGGGCACCAGCCGGCCGTCTTCGACCAGGCTGGCCAGGTTCAGCCGCGACTGCGCATCGGTGATGCGGCCCGAGAGAAACACCTCGGGGTCGCCCTCTTGCAGCTGGCGGTCCTGCGACAGAAAGGTCGACAGGCGCGACTCCTGCACCGGCAGCGCCCAGGGTTCGCCCAGGTGGTCGGTGCCGCCGGAGCGGGCCGAGAGCGCGTCCTCCCGCAGGATCAGTCGCGACCAGTCCATGGCCCCGGTCAGCAGCCAGGACAGCTGGCTGCGCTGCCGGTCGGCGCTCTCAATTTCGACCTGTCGCCACTGCAGCCAGACCGCGCCTGCGCTGAGCGTGGCCACCAAGGTGACCACCAGCATGGCCAGCAGCAGGGCGGCACCGCGCTGCGGGTGGTCTGCGCGGCCCGGGCTGGGCAATCGGGTGGGGCGCTGCGGCTTCATGAACCGGGCGTGGTGAAGACCGGGCGCACCCAGTCGCTTTGCAGCGTGCCGGCCAGGGCCTGGCCGGGCGGCAGGGTGAGCAGCACGCGCACGGCATCGGGCACGCGCTGCGCCGGTTCGCCCGTGACCACGGCCGGGTCTGGGCCCGGGCCCGCTGGCGCACTGCCGGCGCTGTCTTGCGGCCCCACGGCATCGCTGGAGAGCGGGTTTGTCCAGGCGCCACCCCGGTGCACATAGAGCTGCCACTGGGCCAGTGGCCACAGGGCGATGGCGCGGGCCTGGCGGGTGCTGCTGCCGTCGCCACGACTGGCGCTGTCAACGGTGCTGTCACCGGCGTTGTCGACGCCCGCGAGGTCCGGACCGTCGCCTGCCAGGCGTGCGCTGGCGTCCTGCGCGTTCCAGCGGGCGGCGGCGTCCCAGGCGCTGCGCCATTCGGCGGTGTTGACCAGCGGCGGGGACTGCCAGCGCATCCAGTGCGGGCCGCGTGCGGCCAGCGCCGGTGGTGCCGGGGTTTGCAGCGACCAGGCGACCACCTGCACTGCCGCGACTGTGCCGGCCGGGCTGCGGCGGGTGATGCGCAGCACGCGGCCGTCCCAGTGCCAGGCTTGCAGCTCGGGGCTGGTGTGCAGCTGCTCCAGGTCGGTGTGCCATTGCGCCAGCGCCGCCTGCAGGGTCTGCAGGTCTTCGCTGCGGCTTTGCAGGGCCTGCTGCTGGCGCAGCTGCGCGTCCAGCCCGCGCCAGGCCATCAGGGCCAGCAGCGAGAGCACGGCCAGCACCACCAGCACCTCGATCAGGGTAAAGCCCTGCGCGCGCCCGGGGTGGCCGCCTCGTGCCCGCCTCATTGCCGCCCCACCAGGGTCGAGACCTGCAGCACCGGGGTGGCCTGCAGCAGCACCCGCGCATCCACGCGCCGGAAATTCGGGTTGGGCGTGGGGTTGACCACCAGCTGCACGGTGAAGTCCTGCCCTGCCTGCGGGCAGGTCTGCTCGCGCGTGCCCAGCTCGGGCAGCTGGCGCAGCAGGCGCAGTTGCACCAGGGCGTTGTCGGCGCACAGCTGGGCCAGCCAGCTGCGCTGCTGGCGCTCGGCGTTCAGGCCCAGGGCGCCGGTGGCCTGCAACCCGGCCAGCAGGGCCACGGCCACGATGCCCAGCGCCACCAGCACTTCGATCAGGGTCATGCCCTGCTGGCGGCGCTTCATGGCGACGCGCTCCCGGCCCGGGACTGGAGGCGGAAGGGGCGCAGGCCATCGGTGACCAGCCACAGCCGAGGGGCAGCACCGTTGCCTTCCGGCCGGTCCAGTTGCAGCGCGATGGCCTGTGGCGCGATCAGGGGTTCGGGGCCGAGCAGCACCGGCTCAGCGCTCAGTGCCTGCACGCCTGGCGTGAGCCAGTGCTGCGGCAGGTCCTGCGCCGGCGCGCCGATGAAGGCAAAGCCTGGTCCGCTCGCTTGCCACAGCACCGGCACGCCACTGGCGCGTGAACGCGCGCGGGCGGTCTCCAGCAGGGCCGCCAGGCGCTGGGCCTCGCGTTCGAGGGCGCTGTCTTCGGGGCTGTGCAGGCTCAGCCGCGCGCCGGTGGTGGCCAGCGCCACCAGTGCCACCACGACCAGCAATTCCAGCAGCGTGAAACCGGCCACGCGCCGGCCTTGCGTGCGAGGGGAGGGGGCGGCTTTACTGCCAGCTGCCAACGTCGGCATTGAACCCCTCGCCACCGGGCTGGCCGTCAGCCCCGAGCGAGAGCACGTCGACCTCGCCATGCGCGCCCGGGTTGAGGTATTGATAAGGCCGGCCCCAGGGGTCGCGTGGCAGCTTTTCGAGGTAAGGCTTCCAGTTGAGCGGCAGCGGTTCGACCGTCGGGCGGCTGACCAGGGCCTGCAGGCCCTGCTCGGCGCTGGGGTAGCGCTGGTTGTCCAGGCGGTAGAGCTTGAGTGCCTGCATCAGGTTGCCCACATCGGTGCGGGCCGCGGTCACCCGGGCCTCGTCGGCGCGGCCGAGCACATTCGGCACGATCAGGGCCGCCAGCACGCCGATGATGGCCAGCACCACCATCAGTTCGATCAGGGTGAAGCCGCGCTGGCGGCGTGAGGAAAGGCGTTGTGCAAGGGTCATCACAAAAGGACAGCGGCCAGGGCCGGCAGGAGTGGAATGCGTCGATGATAATGCCCGCATGTGGCGCTTACCGAACCGTTCGTCCGATGCACCTGCCCGCCTGCTGCCCGCCGCGGCGGCCTGGCTGCTGTGGGCAGTGGCCGGGGCCAGCGCCGTGTTCTGGGGCCTGCAGCTGGTGCCTCTGGGCCCGTACCGGCCGCAGGCGCTGGCCGAGACCACCCCGGTGACCACGCCGGCAGCGACAGCCGGTGCCTGGCGTGTGCTGCAGCCCGTGCGCGCACCCTTGACGAATGCAGCGCCGCCTTCGGCGGCTGTCCCCTGGCAGCTGCTCGGGGTGGCGGCCGGTACAGCCGGTCGCGGCAGTGCCCTGCTCGCCCAGCCCGGTCAGCCCGCCCGCACCTGGATGGTTGGGCAATCGCTCGACGGCCAGTGGCGCCTGCAGCGCGTGGCCCCGGGCCGCGCCTGGCTGGTGCCGGCCGAGGCGTCTGAAAACGCGGACGAAGCGATCGAGTTGCAGCTGACGCCGGCGCCTGCGGCTGCGGGGACTTCGGCTGCGGGGTCATAGATGGCCGCGCTGCTGCGCCTTCCTGCCAGAACTGGCGGTCAGCGGCGCAGAAACAGCCGGTACGCCGGGTTGCCGGTTTCCTCGACATGCGGGTAACCCAGGGTGTGCAGGAAGCGCTCAAAGGCCTTGCCGTCCTGCGGCGGCACCTGAATACCGACCAGAATGCGGCCGTAGTCGGCGCCCTGGTTGCGGTAGTGGAACAGGCTGATGTTCCAGCCCGGGCGCATCAGGCTGAGGAACTTCATCAGCGCCCCCGGCCGCTCCGGGAACACGAAGCGCAGCAAGCGCTCGTCCTGTGACAGGGGCGAATGCCCGCCGACCATGTGGCGGATGTGTTCCTGCGCCAGGTCGTCGTGGGTCAGGTCCAGGGTCTCGAAGCCCTGTTTGATGAAACGGTTGGCGATCTTGCCGCTCTCGCCCTTGCCGTGGGTGGTCAGGCCCAGAAACACATGGGCCTTGTCGGCATCGCTCATGCGGTAGTTGAACTCGGTCACGTTGCGCGGGCCGCCCGGCAGGTTGCCAATCGCTTCGAGAAAGCGCTTGAAGCTGCCGCGCTCTTCGGGGATGGTGACCGCAAACAGGGCCTCGCGTTCCTCGCCAACCTCCGCCCGCTCGGCGACAAAGCGCAGGCGGTCGAAGTTCATGTTGGCGCCACACAAAATGGCCGCGTAGGTCTGGCCCCGGGTCTTGTGCGTGGTCACGTACTGCTTGATGGCCGCCACCGCCAGGGCCCCGGCGGGCTCGACAATGGAGCGGGTGTCGACAAAGATGTCCTTGATGGCCGCGCAGACCGCGTCGGTGTCCACCGTCATCCAGTCGTCGACCAGGCCGCGCGCGATGCGGAAGGTTTCCTCGCCCACCAGCTTGACGGCGGTGCCGTCCGAGAACAGGCCGACGTCAGGCAGCGTGACCCGCTTTTTGGCCTGCACCGACTGGATCATCGCGTCCGAATCGTTCATCTGCACGCCAATCACCTTGACCTCGGGCCGCACCGCCTTGATGTAGTTGGCCACGCCGCTGATCAGGCCGCCGCCGCCAATGGCCACGAACACCGCATCGAGCGGCCCCTGGTGCTGGCGCAGCATTTCCATGGCGATCGTGCCCTGGCCGGCGATCACGTCCGGATCGTCAAACGGGTGTACGAAGGTCAGGCCTTCCTTTTTCTGCAGGGCGACCGAATGGTTGTAGGCGTCCGAGTAGCTTTCGCCGTGCAGCACCACCTCGCCGCCCAGCGCCTTGACGGCCTCGATCTTGACCTGCGGCGTGGTGGTCGGCATCACGATCACGGCACGCGTGCCCAGCTTGCTGGCGCCCAGTGCCACGCCCTGGGCATGGTTGCCGGCCGAGGCGCAGATCACGCCCTTTTTCAGCTGCTCGGACGTCAGATGCGCCATCTTGTTGTACGCCCCTCGCAGCTTGAAGCTGAACACCGGCTGGGTGTCCTCGCGCTTGAGCAACACCTTGTTGTGCAGCCGTCGGCTGAGGTTGCGGGCCGGCTCCAGCGGTGTTTCGGTCGCCACGTCGTAGACGCGGGCGTTGAGGATGCGGGTGAGGTAGTCGGCGGGCCGGAGGGATGGGGTGGGCATGTCGCGCAAGCCTGTCGCGGGTGACAACAGGCCCAGTGAGCAAAAACCCTGATCATAGCGAGCCAAAAAAATGCCCCGAACCTTGCGGATCGGGGCAAATCCACCTTTTCGGAGGGTGGAGGAGACAAGCGGTTCGTGCCAAAAAAGCACGAGTGTGCGAATTCTAACTGAATTCACGCGGCTCTGGCGTCGCCCGGGCGCATGGGCACGTCAACAGCCCATGAAAATTCTCACTTTGCGACAGGCCACGTCTTCAAAACTGCGGCTGGCCATGCCGCAGGAGCGCGCCCCTGCGCGCGAATCCCCCTTCACTGATTTGTGCACGCCTACAAGACCGCCATCGGTACCGCGAGCGGGTCCCTACAATGAGCCGCAATTTTTCAAGAGGACAAGACCATGGAATGCACAGTCACCTGGACCGGCGCCGCCGGCACCCGCTCGGGCATGGGCTTTTTGGCCGAAACCGGCAGCGGCCATGTGTTGGCCATGGATGGCGCCCCCGATCCGGCCAAGCCGGAAAACGGCGGCGCCAACCTGGCACCGCGCCCGATGGAAACCGTGCTCGCCGGCACTGGTGGCTGCACCGCCTACGACGTGGTGCTGATCCTCAAGCGCGGCCGCCACGATGTGCGAGGCTGCTCGGTCAAGCTCAGCAGCGAACGTGCCGAGACCGATCCCAAGGTGTTCACCCGCATTCATATGCACTTCACCGTGACCGGCAAGGGCGTACCCGCCGCAGCCGTCGAACGCGCGATTGCCATGAGCCACGAGAAATACTGTTCGGCCAGCATCATGCTGGGCAAGACGGCCGAGATCACGACCAGTTTTGAACTGGTCGACGTGGCGGCCTGAGGACGATGGTGCAGCGGGTGGAGGCTTGTGAGCGGGTCAGGATTTGACGACCCCCAGTCGTTGCAGCTCGTGTACCAGCCGTTCGAGTGTTTCAAAAAAAAGCCTGCGCATCGAGCCTGTATTCATGAACAAGCGCATTGCGTCATCTGCGCGCGGCGATAAATGCGTCTGCATCCGGCATGACCCCTGCCCGTTCGGCAAATGCCAACGTTTCTATGAAAGTCCTGGGTGTTTCGCCGACCAATGCGGCGTAGCGAGGCAAGAGTTTTTCCCCCAGATGATCCTGGAGTCTGCCAAAGCGGCTCACGAAGGCCTCCACCTTTTCTGCCAGGTCGGGCTGTTCCGACAGTGCCTTCACCCATGCAAGATCGATGGGCATGGCACAAAGGGTGCGCTGGCTGTAGCGAAGATGCCCAGCTTACCCGTGGGCCAGGTCCAGGCTATGAAGTACAGCAGATGCATGTTCGGCCAGATAGCGTACGGTCACAGCTCCACTCCTGTCTCAATGGCATTCTGGATCACCGGCGCATTGGCCGTGCAGGCGTCTTTCAGGAGGATATCGATCTTGCGGTCGCCCAGCTGTCGTATCAGGGCTGTGTAGATCGCGCCAGCGGTCAGGGCCCGATTGTCGAGCTGGCGTTGGGTTTCAAACAGGAGATCGATATCACCGCCCCTGCGGGTGTCATCCGTGCGGGAGCCGAACAAGATGACCCGCGCATCAGGGCCCAGCAAACGATGGGCAGTTTGCTTGATGGCGTGGACTTGATCCGGGGTGAGTCGCATGCAGGGATTGTCTGTCACGCGCATGCGCCATGGAAGCGGTCGGCTGTGGCTGTTGTCACACCCGGTGCGCCACCGTGGTCATCACCCGCGCGGCCAGCTGCATCAGCCCTTTGATCGGGGCGGGCAGTTCTGCCGCGCCTTCGCGCTGGGCCATCTGGGCGTGTGCAATTTCATCAGTTTTCATCTGCGCCACGATGGCGCGCGAAGCGGTGTCGCCGGCGGGCAGGCGGTCCATATGGCCTTGCAGATGCGCCTCGACCTGGCGCTCCGTCTCCACCACAAAGCCCAGGCTGACCGGATCGCCCACCTTGCCGGCGGCGTAACCGATGGCAAAGGCGCCCGCATACCAGAGCGGGTTGAGCAGCGAGGGCCGGTCCTTGAGTTCGCGCAGTCGTTGTAGCGTCCAGGCCAGGTGGTCGGTTTCTTCGCGACTGGCCTCGGCCAGGCGGGCCTTGAGGGCCGGGTTGCGGCTGGCCAGGGCCTGCCCGGTGTAGAGCGCCTGGGCACAGACCTCGCCCACATGGTTGACGCGCATGAGGGCCGCGGCTTCGCGTCGCTCCGACTCGCTCAGGTGGGCAGATGGAGTGGCGGGCCGGGGTGTCGGCCTTCCTGCTCGCGGCTCTGCCCAGAGCGTGCGCAAGGCGCTGTCGGCCGCAAGGATCAAGGCGTCGGTGTGGTTCATGAATTTCAGTGTATCGCCAGCGCAGGCGCCATGCATGATCACGGTCAAGTCCCCTGTTCAACGGAACCGCCGACAGTGGAAAATTTCAAAAATGACAATGGTTTGGCGTGAAAATCAAGAAAATTACTAAAGAAGGCCAAGTTTTGCCTGTTTTTGACGGCTGCGCAGCTGGGGTTGTTGTGCCTGTGCAACGAAAACAGGTCGATATCCGGTTTTGTCATGGCGAAAGCCGCCAAGCTCTGGTGCAATAAGTACAGCTTCCTAACGGAGGTTGGCTCAGGGCTTAGTCAGGCAACACGCCTGCACGCTTGGAGCCCTTGTTAAACCTTGGAGAAACTTGCAATGAAAAAATCCCTGATTGCTCTGGCCGTGCTGGCCGCTTCTGGCGTGGCCATGGCCCAGTCTTCCGTGACCCTGTCGGGCTCGATCAACGGCGGCATTATCAAATCCGGTGCTGTCGGCTCTAAGGCCGTTGGTGGTTCTTTCGGTGGCGGCGCTAACGCG
>Ga0255182_1001776_pt1 | contig 10576 bp, 9 predicted proteins | sample Atl_UVDOM_RepA_8_FD_188420 | JGI IMG/M metagenome (GOLD analysis project Ga0255182, IMG submission 188420) | Freshwater microbial communities from Altamaha River, Georgia, United States - Atl_UVDOM_RepA_8d | ecosystem: Environmental > Aquatic > Freshwater > River | place: USA: Georgia | collected... | reverse complement strand
ATTATTGATGGAGAGAAGTTTAATCCATACATTAATATAGCTTACAGTTATAATACGGTAACGAAGGTTAAGTTTGAAATAGGATTTTATCGTTCTGCTTGCAGTAATGGTTTAGTAAGTGGCTTTAAGGAACTTTCAAAAATGGAGATTAAACCGGAGAATCTTTTTGATGTTCCCTTTTGGTTAAATCCCTGTTTAATTACTTTTTTAACTAAACGATTTGAATTTCAAATTCGTGTACTGAAAAACACAAGTTTGAAAGGAGAACAAATTCAAACATGGATTGAAAGGAACCTTTCTAAGTGGAATATTTCAAGAAGTTTAGTTTTTAGATATATTGAAGAACTTGGCGAAAATGCTTACACTCTTCTAAATATTTTAACAGATAGTGCTTCAAATTTTGAACGAGATCACGATGATAAAATGGAATTTATTTCAATGGACAGAGATGATCACAGAGAAGATAGAAGTTCTAATAGTGAACGAGCTACAAGACAAAGACGAATAGGTTTATTTCTTGAATCTTTGGTGGAGGACATTTTAAAGGATAATCAAGTCGGCAATGCTATTCTTGATATTAATTCACCTGATTTCAAAATTAATGACAACGATATGAGTTTGCTTGATTCTTTAAAGACGAAAGAAGTTTACAAGTTTGATATAGGAAAAATCAAATTCTGATTTGAATATGAATGAGCTATTTGATTTATATCAAACATTTTTAACAGCGAGGCTTCAAGCACACGGTAGTTTTACTTCATTCGGTGAAGATAGCATCAGGTATGATTTTTATATTGCTTTAATGAGGATGTATGGCCTAGAACCACATCAAATAATTTTAGAGCAGCCAATACCTCCAACACAATTCAATCAAAGAGAAAGAGAAATTTTAAGAGGTAGAGGAAGACATGAGGACAAACCCGAGTTCGATTTAAGAGTAGATCCAGCAGGGTTACTCAATCAAGGATTGATTGTGGAATTCGGCTACTTTAAAGCGCCCGAAATAGCCTCGAATCAAGATAAACCAGGGAAGCATGGTAAACTATTGAATGAATTATTTCGACTTGCTCTACTTAAAAACTTTGCATTATTCAATAATTATCGGTGCTTATTCATTTGTGTTACAGATAGTGAGATGATTAATTACGGAGCTAGAGGTGTTCAAGGACCACAGGCACTTCCGATTCAAAGCAATTATATTTTAGATGATACATTTTTGAGGAGTTTATCTGATACCTCAAGAAAGAAAATACAAGACAAATTTTATGACAAGACTCTTGAGTTGAACATTATTCCTACAGCAGAGCGAATAATTTCATTAAATACCCCTGCCAATCACTTAATTGGTCAATGGCAGATCTGGGCATGGGAGGTGAACTATATCTTAAATCAATGAAATTCGGATTCCGCATACCGTCAATAACTAAGCGAATCGCTGCCCGGACATCGGTTAAGCGGATAGTTCGACACAACTTGGGTTTTAAAGCGCCAAGGGGTTGGGGTTGGTTGACCAATCCTAAGAAGGCTGCATACAATCGTGTTTACAACAGGACAACGACTGGCTGCATGGTTACCTTGATTTGGCTTTTGAGTATACCAATTCTTGGTATTTTCTTGATATTCAAATTGTTTTAAAGATTCTTTTTCACTACGCGGTTGATATAACGGATAAATTCCTTAGATCCGACGACCTGTACATCCTCTAAAAATCCTAACACAAAGCGCCCTGGAGCTTGAAAGCTTTGAACCATTGCTTTGAAGTAGTAACGATCAGTTTCCGGGATATGTTTTATAAATGGAATGGACATCGGGAATTCTTCCTTTAAGACCAAACTTGCTCGCATATTCATCTGGATCTCAATTTCTTTATTCATGGACTTCCCTTGGAAGCCAAAAATGTCCGGTTTATAGAATTCGTGTTGAGGTTCATAGACCATGGGTGAATCAAGTACCTCTACACTACCCATTCGCTCAATATTGAAGTATTTGTTCTGCTCGGTCTTTACTTCAAAAGCTGAAACTGATTCATAGTTGTCTGTGAAACACATGGGTTCAACGACCCTGTCAGATACTGTTTGACTATTGGCGGAAGTATAGCTCTTAATCAAAAGCTGTTTGCTTTCAATAATTGCAATTGAAATTTGCTCGACTATATGCCCAAGGTGGGCCTTAAACATCAAATTAGAGCTCACTTGTAACTCACTAGATTGATGGATTTTGCTCAACACACTTTCCGAAAGTGTATTGGCCTTTCCGGTAGTTCTGATGAGTTTTTCTAAATAGTCTGATTCTTGTGGAGTAAAGGGCACAACATCTAGGTTTCCGCTGGATGATATCCAAATTCTGTTTCCATTATCCCTTTCCACTTTAAAGCCTAAATCTTTAAGCATATCAAGATAACGATAGACCGTTCGCTCTGATGTATCAAGGAATTGCATGATACTCTTGATCGATTTTGAGGGTCTTGCGCGTAAAAAATTGATTAGTTGAAATACCCTGTAAATACGATTTTGATTGAACATTTGAAAAATAGTTTGTCAAATAAAGTCAAATTTAATTAGCCTTACAAGTATTTGACCTTAATTGACAAAATTGTATCATATTCTTGCGACATTGATATATCAATTACATCTATGAAAACAAAAATCTTAAATCTTATCATTTTTATTTTTACAATTTTAGCAACAAACAGTCTTAAATCACAGCATGTAGTTCCTGAAAAAAATGACAACGTCATTACAATCATTGCAGAAAAAGACGAATTATTAAATTTTGACAATTTCGGAAAACATCTTATCAATAATGGTTACACATTTGCAAGTATTGACAGGACTTTTAAAACCATTACAACCGAGGAAAGAGTGTCAGAGGGAGGATACAAGCACAAATTAAATATATCGTTCAAAGACTCAACAATCACAATTAGAGCTACATGCAACATGTTAATGCTAGGAAGTAGTATTGGCAACTACCAAACTACATGGATCGACTGGAAATATGCAAAATCGAAAAGTAATATTTACAATCTTCACTACAGAGCATTCATACCAGTTATAACCAGTTACAACAAACCACTTTATTATTTTCACAAATTATAACACCGCTTTCGTCTTAACTGAAACTATCAATCTAAGAATGCAAATTCAAATGCCAAGCTTGAAATAATTTGTTCTGTTGTATATTCCCCAGTATTTCATGAGGTATTAGTCAGATATTAATCATATGCTCAACTCAGTACATTTAGAATTACTAAAAAACCAAATTAATTGGGGACACTTTCCAAAAATCCACCCTCACTTTGCAGGTGCTAATTTGATTATTACAGATAATCCAAACCGAAAATTTGAAGATGGAGACATCCTAATACTTTCTGAATTTGCAGGTCCGATAAGTTGGCTAATAGAACAATTGAAGGACATTTTCGTAGAAAAATTGGATTATTACAACAAGTTTAAATTCTATGAAGAAATTGGAATCATATTGAAAAGAACGCTGAACAATAAAGAAAAAGACCTTTTTGATTGTTTAAATGATGTGATTGCAGATGTTGAAGCTAACTGGAATTAATCATGCTCTTTGACCCAATACAGCGAAAATTATATACCAGCGAAGGTGTTCTATTAAAGAAACTTGAATGTCCATTCGATTTTACTTGGAATGAGCTTGAACCTACTCATATCAAATTCAGAAACTGTAAAGCATGTAATACGCCAGTATTTGACACCTCTCAATTTGAAGAACTTGAAATTATTGCCTTTCTAGAAAAGAACCCCGCAACATGTATAAAAGTAAATTTAGACCAACCAAATATTTTAATAACTAGTGATGTTTTGGACAAGGACAGAAAATACTAATAACCTAAGGGTTATCAAAACTGCAAGAGATAAAGAAAGCATTAATGAAAGTGCAAAAAAAGGATTTTGGCCTTTAATAAAAGCAGTTAGACCTTCAAAAGATATTTCTTCAAAGGTTTGCGTACTTCAAAACTCTATAACTGGAGAAATTAGTACTATAGGAGATTATCGATTACTGAGGAAACAAAAGAGATTTAACATTTCTCCACCAGGAGACGAATCAAACAAAACAATTAGACTTAATGACTGGATGCATGTTTCTGATGAAAGCGAGGAAGAAGAATCCGAGTGGAAAGAAGTAACCAGTTGGATACATTATTATCCAAATCCATTTTCAAATCCTTACGCTGCATACTTGATTCCAAGCGACATTCAAATTGGCGAGAGAGTTTTTCTTGAAGATTTGATAGAAGATTATATTGGGGCAAGATGGAATCAAGGTGACACTTATCGTCTTCCTTGTTGCGAAGCAATTTGGGACGGGAAGGACTTAAAAATTCAATATGACGCTGAAAAAAATCGAAGAGATTTTATGGGTTAAACAGTAATTCATAAATCAAATTACAAATTGAGAAATCAAATGGACAACAGGAAAGAGATGGCTATTGATTGGTTTAACAAAGGTGAGTTGGCAATGTTGAACAACAATGTTTTTGAAAGTTTTATTTATTTTTGGATAGCATGGATCATCGGGTGTAAAATATACATTTCAAATAATTACAATGACACATTTGACATGACTGATGCAGTAATTGTTGAGAAGTGGGCCAAACGTAAATCTGATTACATTATTCGTTCGATGAAAAACAATAAAGATTCTCTCAAATTATTATCTGAAATGAAAGGGTCTAAACACAACAATCCTATCATCGATACAGGCAATAAAATTTATAGAGAGGAATTTCTCATGATTATAAATTACATCAGAAACGACTTTTCAATGGAGTATTTTGAAAAGTCAAAAAACGAGACAGAAATTGCATTAGGATTTGCGCATCTTATTAATAAAATAAGAAACAATCTCTTTCATGGTGGAAAAACCTACACGAACAAAAATGACAAACAAATCCTAGAAGCGATCATTCCGACCTTGAGAGATGTATTGCAAATTCAAATTGACAATCAATTTTAGTGCAATTGATAAATATGAAAAAAAGATTAGACGATATTAAAAAAGATATCCGTGAATGGTGGAGCGCATTTAAACCTCTCATCGCAGATTTTATTATAATCGGGTTGCTTGGATTCCTAATTTATTGGACTCGATGGAGAAAATAAATAAATTCTTCAAACTTTCATCTTCCCTCCTGCATTGAATCTCCCGGTTGAAGTTGCTTGGCCTTTGTCAACCTGCACGATGACATCCACTTCATGGGCGTGTTCATTTACCCCTTTGAAGTTGCCTTCTTTGGTGGTGTGATAAATAAAAATGAATGAGGTTTCAGGGTGCATTTTGCGTAATTGGTCTATAGCATTCACATCCATTCCTGCCTTTGATACACTGTCAATAATAACAAATTGAAAATCATTCAGGTTTTCAGGGACACGGTCGGTGATGTAGAGGTTTGAGTGATGTGCCTTTAGGCGTTCGATCTTTTCTTTGAGTGTATAGCCAAAGCCTTCCTCAATCGCGCAATACAATACCTTGCCGTGGTGTGAAGCCAGGTAGTTCGCAAAATCCAAACACATGGTAGATTTACCCGACTTGGGAAGTCCGTATACCATGGCAGTAAACCCTACACTTGGATCACCAATCAATTCACGGTACTTGCCCTTAAGGCCTATTGTTTGAAAGTCCATGGCCAGCAGTTCGCCAGAGCTTACAATCATTCCATTGTCTTCATCATGGCCGTTCAGGCTTTTTTTTTGAGCAAACAAGTCTTCTCCCAAAAGACCCATCAGCCCGTTGAGCTGTGCCTTGTTGATATTCAGATAGGCAGCTTTGCTATCCAGGTAGGTTTTAATGGTTACGAATGCTTCATTCAATCGGTCGGCATATTTGTCGGATTTTGAGATCTTTCCGCTGGTTACTGCCTTTCTCATTCTGTTTAAAAGCCTTTCCGCGCGGTCTCGGATGTCCTTTTTCCCATTCAAAGAGACATAAGCTTTCAACAATGTGATGGACAACATGCCTTCCTGGCTATTGGCAATTTCCAAATAGCGTTTCAAGTTCTTACTGTCGATTTTCACCTCAATCATCTGATCCATTTGCTCATAGCACTTAATGAGCTGGCTTTGCATGAGCTCAATTTCCTTGGCGTAAGGGGAGTCCTTGCGAATTCGTCGCTCCAAAATTGCTTTTTGCAAACTGTGGATCAAGTTCAGAATCTGAGATTGGCTTTTCACTTTGCCGTGCATGGCTGCATAACGGCGGATGAATTGAACATCCGTATCAATGAATTCAACAGGAGTTCTTTCGTAGTCCTCCTCACTTCCGGCTTCTGATTTTACTGGAGCTGAGGTTTTTGTGGATTCAGGCTTTGGCTTAGGGATTGAAATAGGTTTCTTGGGCAATGACTTTGTTACTGATCCCTTTTTTGTTTCGCTGGGCGACGGATTTTTAGAGATGTAATCTGACAGTTTTTGAAAATAAGCCTCCACTACTCGCTTGATGTTTTCATTGGAGTTATAGGCCGCCCAATTACTTTGGGCAGCACCTTCAACTAACTTATGTCCTTTTGCCAGAGCTTCCGGCACTTCTTCCCAGTTCAGTTGCTGAACCTTTTCGAAATAGTTCTTTGTATTGAGCATGTTTAAAAATTGATTAGTTCGAGTTCTAATTCAAGAGCCAGTGCTTCCAGCTCCAGCTCGCTGATGTTGGTTTTTGGCATTGCTGTGCCAGCAGACGGAACACTCCGGTATTCGAGCAGATAATTCAGTCGTTGAAATTCCTCAGCTCTGCTTTCAGCCGAGCGTCCTTCAACTTGTAGAGCAGACTTTTTCTGCTGAATTTCAGCTCGTAGTTCCGCCCACTTGGGTGAATTTTGTTCACCCTGGAATGTTTCAGCTTGACCTTTTACGGCCTGTTTGTCTGCTTCATACTGAGCCAATACCGGAGCAAGATCACTGGTTAATGAATATCCCTTTGGTTTAAGAATCGTGCGTTCGGTCTTGCGGACTTTGCTCACATACTCTTTGAAATAGCTTAGGTAATAACGGCTGGAGAAATAAACCCCTAACACAGCATAACTACTCTCAAGCTTTCGCCCCAGTGCCAGAATATCCTTATCCTGTTGATCACTGGCTTTAAGCAATGCCTCGATATCCTCTTTCAGCTCCTTGCCGCGCTTGGCTTGTTTGTTTAGGAATTCACCATCCTCCGAAACCTTTGGAGCTTCTTGCATGAATGGTGCATTGAGCAATGACGTATGAAATGCTCGAATGGCTTCTAGGCTTTTCTCCCGATACAGTTTGTAATCCGAAATATCCCTTTGTACCTCTTTGATGGCATCAATAGCCAAATTGATTCGCTTGTAATCACGATTCAATTGCTCTTTGGCTTGGTCAAAGAACATTTTAACCAATCGGTCTACATCCGTGATCAAAGCAAGTTTGATCTCCTCCGGATCCATACTTTCCAAGTCGAGCACGTTGCCCCGATCACCTCTAAACCAAATATCATTGATGCGCGAAGTTTTCTCCTCTAACTTTTGGAATACAAAAACATCCATGCTATCCTGAACCAATGGCATCACGATGCGCACATACTGGAATTGGTTTCCCTGTCTCCATATACGTCCTTCCAATTGACGGATATCAGTGGGGTTCCATTCCGGGTAGCAGTTATAAATCACTGTTCCTCGTTTCTGAAGATCTATCCCTTCTCGAATGGTAGCAGTGCCAATGATGATTTTCACCACGCCATCCAAAAAGGCTTCTTTAACCAATTCCTTTCGGGTATCATTGATTTCAGAAGAGATGATTTCCACCTCATCAACCTTGGTACGGTCATACATTACCCCTGTCTGATAACCGACCTCATTTTCTAGGTATTCCTTGATGAGTGGGAAAAACTGTTTGCCGCGGTTCATGTAAATGACTTGCCCGCTAGGGGTCTCGCCATGTTCTTCATGCCATGATTTCACTGACTTTATGCAGTTCATCACGTAGGCAATCTTGGGACTTTCTTCCACAAACTCCTTATAATCCTCAGGCGAGCCATTCAGTAAATACGGGGAAAGCGCATTATCTAGACTATAAGCCAGGGCCCTAAATAGGTTTCCCATATCGAGTTTGCCCTGCGTGGAATTCTTAGCCATGGCTACAATTCCGTTCTGATTTTCCCGTTGCTTGGGAGTCATGTTGATGTAGGTGAGCACCTGCTTGTCCTGCGGCAGGCGTTCCTTTACATTATCAAAATTGTAAAGCAGCGGTAGATTGATCTTTTTGGGCCTCACCACGCCAGCTTCTTCACCTGTTTTATACAGGATGTGGTTATAGATTAACTTTTGGAGAATTCGTCGGTTGGTAAAGCTTTTGATGACTTCCTTTTCGACGATTTCCTCTTTGTAATTTGCTGCCCATTCAACGGTTGGCAGAACAAACAAGTCAAAGAAGGTATCAAGATTTACTATGCCGTTATCCCTGAGCGAATCATACGCCACCAATGACAGCATGGAATAGATTTCCAATGGTGAATTGGAGAATGGTGTTGCTGTAAGCAACATGGTATTTCTACCGTATTTGCGCTGGATAAAACTGAGGATTAAAAATGCCTTTTGTCCAGTTTCAGAGGTGGCAGATTGAATATTGTATCGCTTGTTACCGTCATCATCGCTTTTTACTTGGCTAAACACATTCTTGCAGCGGTGAGCTTCGTCCACAACAGCATAATCAAATCCAAGTACATCGATGTCAGCAATAGAATTCTTTTGACCCACGCCAATCATCTCGCGGAACTTTTGGTATTCGATCTCCTTATCTCTGCTGCTTTTTTCTCGGCTTTGACCAAGGATATTTACCAGTTCAGTAAATAGTTCATCGGATACTGAATCACCAAAGCCCAATCGTTTGAACCCTTCGTAGGTAACCATGGTGATTGATCGTTCCGGAACAGGACTATTCAGGTTGATTTTACTCACGACATCGGTGCCCAGGTTGTACCAATCGTTTACGGTAATGCCTGTATGTGAAAGCACACCCGAAACAAACTCACCGGTTTTCTTGTCGGTAAAACCAATGATTTCGTTCATCCATTTCTTGTAGGTGGGTTTAGGAACCACTACCAACGGCCTTTTACATTTACCTGAATACAGGTTATGGGCTAAGTTGACAATGGCGGTCATTGTTTTACCAACCCCAACATCAAACGCATTTATACCAGACCCCATAGCCTCCATAAAGGCAACTCCTTCTCGCTGTATGTCGGTAATCTGTAAGATACCGGACTTGAATCGAGCTGAGCATTCAAACCCAATGGGAACCTTGGAATAATTGATGTCAGACTGCCCGTTGTACAAGCGGTTCCAGGCATAATTGAGCTTTTGTTGATCCTCAAATGCGAGAACTTCATGCAGGAATCGCGAAAACAGTTTTTCTCCTTCAATCCTGGCATTGGCTTTTAACTCAGCCTTTTCCTCCTTGGTGAGTTTATCGTCCCTTAAGGCACGGTTTGCTAAATAGTAATCTGCTATGTCGATGGCCGAACTTTTCTCAAAATCCGTATCCGTGTTCAACGTAAACAACCATTTGATGAAAACATGTTGCAATGTGTACTTGGTTTCGCCATCAAATCGGATGTTTATTTTCTCACGGTCTTTTTTCCGTTCAATCTTGCCATTGACCTTTTTAAGTTCCTCGGCATTTTCCAAATCCATGAATTCCTCACGAACCTGGGTGATAAAAAACAGATTGGGGTCAACTGCAAAGTCTGAAATTGCCGTAATGATCGGTCTTTCCTTTTCGTCCGGATTTTCAACGGTCAATAACTCAGGCTTCGCTTTTTCAATGGCTTCCTTGTGCAGGTCGTAGATGCCTGATCCGAAGTGTTTTTCAATTTCTTCTTTGTCTTTTTCCAGCTGCACCGTTCGGTCGTACATATTGCCGTAGGTGTACATTGGAAAAGGCAACAATTCACCAGCATGGTAGAACAATGCTCCGGCTTTTACCAGGTCAAAGAGTTGTGATTCCAGGGTTTTGCCCGTTCCTTTCAAATAGTACTTTTCCCAGCCACTCATGGGGACACCCATTCGGCGCTTGTACCAAATCCAAGCTTTGATTTCGGGTTCAGTTATCCCTTTGTTGTATTTGGCTACTACTTCATCAAAGGAGAGTTTTTTCCCATCGGCATCACCCAAACCCTTGAGCTGCTTTGATTGCTTCAGCACGTGCTCAATGACATTCCGATTACCTCGAATGTGTGTTGATGTATAGGGATTGAGTATTCCTAATCCCCCAATATGTTGTATTCCTGATAAGTAACTCATAGTCTATTCATTTGTAATTCGATTTCCAAGGCCAAGGCTTCCATTTCAAGGATATTCTCTGTAAGAAATGCAACTGGGTACTTCTCCATCATTGATCTGGCGTATTCGTTGGCTTGATCAATGGCTCGGAAGTTTTTATTCTCTAACATCAATTCTGATTGATGCAACTGAAAATTGTAGCCTACACCATGGGCAAAAACCTGTATCATATACTCCTGGCATCGGTAATGAACAAAGAAGTCTTCGCTAGGCTCAAAATTGTCAATCTGCCAGTCTCCAGGTAAATCAAGGATTAAT
>Ga0255182_1001774_pt1 | contig 10583 bp, 8 predicted proteins | sample Atl_UVDOM_RepA_8_FD_188420 | JGI IMG/M metagenome (GOLD analysis project Ga0255182, IMG submission 188420) | Freshwater microbial communities from Altamaha River, Georgia, United States - Atl_UVDOM_RepA_8d | ecosystem: Environmental > Aquatic > Freshwater > River | place: USA: Georgia | collected... | reverse complement strand
GTGTAACGCCCGCCCTCCTGGCGGGCCGTCCAGAGTGCCGCTCCTCCGGACCCTCAAACGCTTGGCGAGTGGCGATCACCGATCGCCGCTCGCCCCGTGTAACGCCCGCCCTCCTGGCGGGCCGTCCAGAGTGCCGCTCCTCCGGACCCTCAAACGCTTGGCGAGTGGCGATCACCGATCGCCGCTCGCCCCGTGTAACGCCCGCCCTCCTGGCGGGCCGTCCAGAGTGCCGCTCCTCCGGACCCTCAAACGCTTGGCGAGTGGCGATCACCGATCGCCGCTCGCCCCGTGTAACGCCCGCCCTCCTGGCGGGCCGTCCGCTTCACGGGAAACACGACGTCCTGTCGTTTTCCCTTGGCGAGCCTCCGCTCGCTGGTGCTGCGCGTCGCATCCATGCGACGCAGTCGGACAGCGCTGCTTCAAGCGAACGCGCGGCCTCCGCCGGCTGGTGCTGACCCAGCCCTCCGGGCTGGCGCGCGAGGCGTCCGCTGCGCTGCATCCGGGAGGTGAAGGGCCGCCCACGCCCCGAGAGCCGGCGTATGCCGACAAGCGCAGGCAGGATGCCGAAGCGCCGTCGGCATCCGAGTGAGCGAAGGCCTGGAGGGCCGCAGCGAACGTCCGGCTTTCGGGGTGGGGGCGGCCCTTCGCCGGCGCCCCGCACAGGCCGGCCCCTGCGGACGACAGTGAACAGCGGTCAGTGCGTCGCCCCGCGCCACGCGGCGGACCGATCCGTGCCCGGCCGCACGTCGAGCAGGAGCCCATCGTCCTCCCCGCGCTCGAGCCGCTCCCAGGCGATCGCGCCCATGGCCGCGTTGTCGGTACAGAGTGCCGGCGGCGGCACGAGCACGTCGATCCGCCGCCGACGGCCCAACTGCTCGAGGGCGGCCCGAAGACAGCCGTTCGCCGCCACACCGCCGCCGACCGCCACGAGGTCGCAGCCGGTGCGATCGACGGCCACGGCGACCTTCGCCAGAATCGAATCGACGGCCGCCTGCTGGAAAGACGCGGCCAGATCGGCCAACTCGCGTCCCGCCGGAGGCGGCGTGTCGGCCCTGGCTCCGGGCGGCCGCACCCGGTACCGCAGCGCGGTCTTCAGCCCGCTGAAGCTCAGGTCGAGCCGGTCGTGATCGTTTGCCAGAGGACGTGGCAGCCGCACCGCCCGTGGATCGCCGCCCTCCGCCGCCCGCTCGATCTCGGGACCGCCTGGATAGCCGAGCCCCAAGAGGCTCGCCGCCTTGTCGAAGGCCTCGCCGGCGGCGTCGTCGATCGTGCCGCCGAGCCGCTCGAGATCGGTGGCCCCGCGCACCAGAAAGAGCGACGTGTGGCCGCCGCTTGCCACCAGGCCCACGCACGGGTAACGCATCCGTTCGCCGTGGGCGAGGCGGCAGGCATACAGGTGGGCGGCGACGTGGTCATAGCCCACGATCGGGAGACGCAGGGCGGCGGCGATCGCCTTGCCCGCCGCGAGCCCGACGAGCAGCGAGCCCACGAGCCCGGGCCGGACCGCCACGGCGACGGCCTCGAGCGCCGCCTTTCCAATGCCGGCCCGCGTGACCGCCTCGTCGATCACCGGAATGATCCGTTCCACGTGCGCGCGGGAGGCGATCTCGGGCACCACCCCCCGCCACCGGGCGTGGAGCCGCTCCTGGCTGGCCACGACGCTCGACAGCACGCTGCGATCACGCGCGATGATCGCGGCCGCGGTCTCGTCGCAGGTGGTTTCGATGGCAAGCAGGGGCATGGGGTACGGCCGGCGGTACGAGGTCGCCCAATCCTACCCCGCCACGAATCAAGAAGCGCTCGTCGCAGCGACACGCAGGCACAGGCCCGGAGGGCCGGGTCAGCACCAGCCGGCGGAGGCCGGCCAAGCCGGGGCGGCCTGGAGGGCCGCGCCCGAAGCACCCACGGCACAGCAGCGCCACCCCGGCACAGGCCCGGAGGGCCGGGTCAGCACCAGCCGGCGGAGGCCGGCCAAGCCGGGGTGGCCTGGAGGGCCGCGCCCGGCGTGTATTCAGAAGTCATACCACATGCCGAAGCCGTAGCGGTTTTGATTGTAGAAGACGAACTCGTACTGCGGGTCCGACCCGTAGAGGTACTCGAACCCGACGCGAAACAGCTTCTCACTGCGGCGGCCGCGCCAGGCCCAGCCCGCCTGCACGCAGACGTTGCCGCCCCAATCGAGCTCCTGACGCGACATGCCATTGACCGCCAAGAAGGGCGCGCCATGAATGCCGGTGGGCCGCGCCTGGATCAACTCCGTGCCGTACTGAAACTCCCACGGCTCGGAGCCACCGGAGTTGAAGAAGGCGTAGCCGACCTCGCCGTAGAGACGCAGCCAGTCGAGCGGATACCAGGAACCGCCCCAGACGATGCAGTCGCGGACATAGTTGACCCGCGGAAAGTCCGGGTGCTTGATCATCGCCTCGTCGCCGAGGTGGGCGCTGTTGTGGTAGTAGGCGAGTTTCGTCTGCCACCGCCCAACGCCGTAGACGAGCGGCACGCCGAAGCGGTAGTCGCCGCTGCGGAAGTCTCGGTCGTCCTGCGGGTCGAGCCGCACGAATGCCGCACCCTCGACCTGCACTTCGAAGCCCTGGGGATGCACGACGGTGTCGGATCCATAACGCAGGATCGAGGCTCGTCCGCCGAGGGTCGAATCCCAGAGCGTGCCATTGGAGATCGACGGATTGAGCGGATCCGGCTTGGTGTCGCGATAGACCACCGTGCCGAGTCGGGGCTCCTTCGGCCCGGCCAGGTAGCTCGTGTAGATCAGGTTGTTCGGCAGGATCTGCCAGAACCAGGGCCGCGCCGCCCACAGGTCGTCGAACCCCTCCGGAAACACGCTGCCGGCCAGCGGCGGCTCTTCGGGGCCGATGGGGGCCGCCTCGTAAGGCATGTCGAGCACCACCGGACCGCCCGAGCGCACGGGAGGCAACGGTTCGAACACCGGTCCTGCGGCCCCGGGAGACAAGCCAGGCCCTCCAGGAAGCGGGTCGTACAGGGGCACCTGGATGCCAGGAGACGGCAGCGTGCTTCCGGTGGCAATCCCGTCTTCGTTCCCTTCCGCGAGCGGCATGTCGGGCCCGCAGCCGGCCGCGAGCACGACCAACACGAAGAGTCGTCCAACCCGTGCGCACGCTTCCCGGATTGGCCGTCTTCGGGGCGGCCGGACCGCGCCGGGGCCGGGAACCGCTATGGCGGAGTGCACGCCGGAGACGGGTGGTGGGAATGGCATCGCGGTGCTTCGGGCAACGGGCGCGGGCGAACGCGGCAATGGCTCGAGGGTTGCGGACATCGGCCACCACTGCGACACTCTAGGGCCGTGGAGTCGACGGCCACAGGTTGATCGGCATCGGGGCGTTGGTTCCGCCAGCGGTCCGGGCGCCGAAAACCGCCCTTTGACCATGGTTTTGCCGACGTTCACGGCCTTCGGGCAAGCGGGGCAAACCCGTGATCTCCTCGCCTCCCCAGACACCTTCTTTCCCCTCCGCCGCCGCCATGACGCCGCCCCAGTCTCCTGCCCAAGATGAGGCCCCCGGGAATGCCTCCATCGCGGCGGCGCTCGGCCGGATTCCGAGCGGACTGTTCGTGGTGACCTGGCAGAGTGGCGCCCCGGATGGAACCAAGACCGACCGTGGCATGCTGGCGAGCTGGGTGATGCAGGGCGGTTTCATTCCGCCCCTCGTCACCATCGCGGTGGGGACATCCCGCGATTTGCTCGAAGCCATCGATCAGTGCTCTCCGTTCGTCGTCAACGTGCTCTCCGAATCGCAGCGGCCGCTCGTGGCCCGGTTCGGCAAACCGACCACGCCGGGACAGGACCCCTTCGCGGGTCTGCGCGTTGAGCGCACGCCCGCTGGTGCCGCAGCCCTCGTCGATGCCGCCGCCTGGCTCGAATGCCGGCCGTTGTCACAGACCGGCGGAGGCGGCGGCTCCTTGGGCGACCATGTCGTCGTCCTGGCGCGTGTCGAGGCGGCGGGCACCGGCGCGGAAGAGCAGCCGCTGGTGCACACGCGTCGGAATGGATTACGCTACTGACCGCGAAGATGCGTTCCTAAGCACTGTTTACAAACCGGCCGCCGGCCGCCGTTCCCTGGCACGTCCGAACGTCCCGGGGGCTTCGTGCCGGCGGTCTCTTCGAAACAATCGGAGGCCGCGAAACACGCGGCATGGCCATGAGTGCCCGACATTCGAAAGGTCTCGCCGGTGCCTGGATCGTCCTGCTCGTCGGCGGGTTCCTGCTGCAGTGTGCCGGCTGCTCAGAGCAGCGGCCACCGTCCCCCGCGCGGGACGGTGGGGCGGCCGCACGGCCCGGCGCGGGCGCAGGGAGCGGCGCGGGGGCCAGACGGCTGGTGTTCATCACCAACGGCGACGACCCGTTCTGGGACGCCTGCAACGCCGGGCTCGTCGAGGGCGCGAAGCGGTTTGGCATCGACCAGCACGGGCTGCGAGTCGTCATGGAGAAAAACAACGGCACGCCGCAGGGCCAAATCGACAAGCTGCGTCAACTCGGCAGCCAGTCGGACGTCGCCGGCGTGGCGATCTCGGTGATTCAAGCCGAGAACGCCGCGATCGTCGATGAGATGAAGAACCTCTCCGCCAAGGGTGTGCAGGTGATCACGGTGGATAGCGACGTGAACCGCGACACGTTCCGCGACGCCCGGCCGTACTACATCGGCACCGACAACATCGTCGGCGGCCGTCTGCTCGGCACCGCCGCCCGCGCGGTCCTGGAGAGCCGCGGCAAGACGTCCGGCGGCTATGTGCAGTTCGCCGGTTTCACCGACAACGACAATGCCCGGGCCCGGATGAACGGTTTCAAGGAGTCGATCGGCGCGGGCTTCCAGGAAGTCGACCGAATGAGCGACGAGATGGACCATTCCAAGGCCCGCGACAACGTTCGGGCGGCGCTGGTCAACCATCCCGACCTCGTCTCGCTGGTGGGCATCTGGGCCTACAACGCGCCGGCCATCGCCGAGGTCGCACAGGAGAGGGGAGTCCGCGACCGCCTCACGATCATCACCTTCGACGCCCAGGCCGCCGCGCTCAACCACATGGCGGAAGGTCGGATCGACGCGATGGTCGTGCAGAACCCGTTCGAGATGGGCATTCAGACCGTCCGCCTCCTCCAGGCGATGCACCAGAAGGACGAGGAGACCGTGCGGGAGATGTTTCCCCGGGCGGGCGAACCCGGTGGCGACATCTACACTACCGGCCTGCGGCTGATCATCCCCACGGATGACGCGCCGCTCTCGAAGGCCGGGCTCGGCGGCGACAACGTCGAGGTGCTGTCGCTCCCGGCATTTCGCGCATGGCTCGCCAAGTACGGGCTGTCGAGTTCCTGAAGCCCGCCCTGCCATCTGCCCGCCCCAGCCGGAGCCAGCCATGTCGCCGTCGCGCGCCTCACGCTCGAGGTCGTTCCTGCTGCGTCCCAACGAATGGGCGCTCGTGCTGGCGATCGGCCTCGCCGTCGGGCTCACCGCCCTCGTCGATGCCAACCACAGCTACTGGTTTCGTCCCTTGGAAAGCCTGCGTGACATCCTCCGCAACACGGCGCTCCTCGGCATCTTCGCCCTCGGAGCGACCGTCGTCATCATCGCCGGCGGCATCGATCTGTCAGCCGGATCGATGATCGCGCTGTCGAGTACGGTCTGCGCTACGGCGATGCTCGCGATCTCGCCGGCCCAGATGACCGCGTTCAAGCCGGTGGGGCCGGGGGCCGTGGCCGTCGGCTGCCTGGCGAGCCTCCTGGCGGGATTCCTGGTGGGCACGCTCCACGCCTGGCTGATCACCGCCGTCCGGTTGCCGCCCTTCATCGCCACGCTGGCCACGCTCGTCGGGCTGCGGAGCCTCGCTCGGGCCCTCTGCGAAAGCTCCACCGCCGTCTTGACGCCCACCAAAAGCGCCCTGATCAACGTCTCGGACCCGTTCTTCAAGACGATCCGTGACAATGTCTGGATCCCGGTGGCGGTGTTTGCCATGCTCGCCGTCTTCACCTGGCTGCTGCTGACCAGGACCGTGCTGGGCCGCCACCTCCAGGCCCTCGGCGGCAACGAGCAGGCGGCGCGGCTGGCCGGGATCCGCACCGACAACGTGAAGTGGTTCGCCTACTGCTACGGCGCGATGACGGCGGCCCTGGCGGGGCTCTTCTACATGGCCAACGAGTCGGTGGCCGCGCCGGTGAACCAGGGCCGGGGCCACGAACTCAACGCCATCGCCGCCGCTGTCGTCGGTGGCTGCTCCCTCTCCGGCGGTGTCGGCACGGTGCCCGGCACCGTCCTCGGCACGATCTTCCTCCGGGTCGTGATCGACGCCGTGTCGAAGGTGATCAAGACGGGCGCCGACGTCTACGAGGGGCTCATCGTCGGCATCGTCGTGGTGATCGCCGTCACCTTCGCCCAGGTCGGGCAGCTGGCCAAGGGTGGCCGCCGGCTCCTGCCCGGAGCCCTCGGGCTCTGCGCCATCCCGACGCTCGCGCTCCTCTGCGGCGGGATCGTCGCCATGACGGCCGGCGGCCGCGCGGGCGTGGCTGCCGGTCTCGGGGCGTTGGTGCTCCTGGGGTTGTTGCGGCTGTGGGAATCGCGACGAACCGCCTGACGAGGACGAGAACCGACCATGCGCGACGCCGCTCCGATGCCCTCCGCCGCGGCCGTCCCTGCCGTGACCATGCGGGGCATCACGAAACGATTCCCGGGAGTCGTCGCGCTCGAGGATGTCACGCTCGAGGTGCGGCGGGGCGAGCTCCACGCGATCTGCGGCGAAAATGGCGCCGGCAAGAGCACGCTCATGAAGATCCTCTCGGGCGTCTACCAGCCCGACGCGGGCAGGCTGGAGGTGGACGGCCTGCCCGTCCGGTTCACCGGCACCCGCTCTGCGGAGCGGGCCGGGATCGCGATCATCCACCAGGAGCTGGCGCTGGTCGAGGATCTTTCGGTCGCGGCCAACGTGTTCCTGGGCCGCGAGCGGCGGGACGGTCTGGGGCTGCTCGACGATCGCGCGATGGCGAGGGAGTGCGGCCGACTGCTCGATGCCCTGGAATGCCGCGTGTCTCCGCGGGAGCGGACGGGCAGCCTTCGCGTGGGCGATCAGCAGCTCGTCGAGATCGCGAAGGCGCTCTCCCTCGAGGCGTCGATCCTCGTGATGGACGAGCCGACGAGCGCGCTGACCGAGGCGGAATCGGCGCGGCTCGAACGGACGATCAGGCGGCTGCTCGCAGGCGGGACGACGATCCTCTACATCTCCCACAAGATGGACGAGGTCTTCCGGCTGGCCGACCGGATCACGGTGCTCCGCGACGGGCGGCACGTCCGCACGGTCGACCGCGCCGCGACCACTCCGCGTGAGGTCACCGGCTGGATGGTCGGCCGCGACGTTTCCGCGGGTCCGCGCGAGGCCCGCGCCGCCGGCCGCAGGCTGCTCGAAGTCCGCGACCTCACCCTCCCCTGGCCGGATCACCCGCGGGGCTACCGGCTTTCGCGAGTCTCCCTCGACCTCCACTCGGGCGAGATCGTCGGCGTGGCGGGACTGATGGGGGCCGGGCGGACGGAGTTGCTCGAGGCCATCTTCGGCGCCGGCGAGCCGACGTGGACCGGCAGCATCTCCCTCGATGGCCGGCCGGTGCGGTTTCGGCACCCGCGGGAGGCCTGCGATGCCGGCATCGCGATGGTGACGGAGGATCGCAAGCGGCTGGGGCTCTTTCCCGATCTGGACGTCGCGGCGAATGTGAGCCTCTGCAGCCTCGCGCAGGCCGTCCGCGGCGGGCTCGTGTCGCCGCGGGTCGAGGACACGCTCGTCGCGGGCCCGATCCGCGACACCGGCGTGAAGACGCCCGGCATCCATGCCTCGATCATGGGCCTCTCCGGCGGCAACCAGCAGAAGTGCATCATCGGCCGCTGGCTGCTCACGGAGCCCCGCGTGCTCCTGCTGGACGACCCGACACGCGGCATCGACGTGGGCGCCAAGGCGGAACTCTACGCCCTGATCGACCGGCTCTGCCGCGCCGGCCTGGGGGTGATCGTGACCTCGAGCGAACTGCCCGAACTGCTCACGCTCTCCGACCGGATCATCGTGCTCGCGGAAGGCCGGCTCACGGCCGAGTTCTCCCGAGCCGAGGCGACCGAGCAGGCGATCATGCACGCCGCCACCGGCGGCACGCAGTGCTTGGCAGCCGGCGGGCATTGATCACGGTACGAACGTCGCCCCGGCAGGATTTTGGATGATGCATGAGAGCCGGATGAGGTGTTGCCCGGACCCTCGAGCGGGCTGTGGAAGCAAGCGCAGCAAGGATTGCGAAGCGGAGCTTCCACCGCAGTGAGCGAAAGGGCATTTGCATGGGAGCCGTGCTCGGCACGGCGACCGTAAGCAGGAGCCGACGCCGGGACGGTGGCGACGGCGCGAAAGGCCTAGCCCGCAGCGAACGTCCGGCGAGAGGGTGCGGGCAACCCCGGCCCGTCTACGCGCCGACGTAACGCGCCACGATCGCTCGGGCCCGCGATTCCTCCCGCGTGCCCGCCACGATCGCCCGGCCGTCGGCGAAGACCGACAGCTGGATCCCGGGCTCCACTTCCGCCCGCACGAGCCAGGGATTGTGCGTGACGCTCACCGTGGCGCGGAGCCGCGCCGCCAGGTCGGCCAGGTCGACGTCGCCCGACGCCGCGGCGGCCACCTGCACGGCGTCTCTGCCACAGAGAACCGTGGCGCGGCCGCCGCAGCGGCCGTCGAGCCAGGGGAAGTCGCCGCCCTGGCAGGTCGGGCAGCCCTCCCGGGCCAGGACCGCGAGATCGATCGATCGCCACGAGCCTTCCCAAAGGTCACAGGCGAGCAGCCGCCCGCCGGCCGGGCCGGTGGCACCTACCAGGAGCTTGATCACCTCGGCCGCTTGCACCGCCCCCACGACGAGCGCCGCCGGGCCGATGATGCCGGCGGTGTCACAGGTCGGCAGCGCCCCCGGCACGGGCGGTTCCGGGATGAGGCACCGCAGGCACGCGGTCTTGCCCGGCAACACCGTCATCACGCGGCCCTCCGCGCCGATCGCGCCGCCATGCACCCACGGCACGCCCGTGCGGCAGCAGTACTCGTTGACGAGGAACCGGGCCTCGAAGTTGTCGCTGCCATCCACGACCACGTCGCTCCCGTCGAGCAGCGCCGCGACGTTCGCGGCCGTGAGGTCGGCCACGACCGGATGAAGAGCCGCGGCGGAGTTGACCCGTTCGAGATGCCGCACTGCCGCCGCGGCCTTGGGCAGGCCCGCGGCGACGTCGGCCTCGTCGAAGAGCACCTGCCGCGGCAGGTTCGAGAGTTCGGGAACGTCTCGATCGACGATCCGGAGGCGGCCGACTCCCGCCCGCACGAGCGCCATCGCCACGACGCCGCCAAGCGCCCCGCAGCCCACGACCGTGACGCTGGCCGCGGCGAGCCGCGCCTGGCCCGCGGCGCCCACCGGCGCATACCGCACCTGCCGCGAGTACCGATCGGGGTCGAAGTCTGCCATGCGGTCATGCTACCAGACCGACCGGCCGGGCCACGCGGCGGCCGGCCCGAGGTCTGTCAGACGACGACCACGTCGTTCTCGAGCCGGCCGATGCCGCTGACCGTGATCGTCACGCGGTCGCCGGGGGCGAGCGTGAACGACTCGTCCGGCACGACGCCCGTGCCGGTCAGGAGCACGGCCCCGTGCGGGAACGTCTGCGACCGCCGCAGGTGCCCGATCAGGTCGGCGAACGTCCGCTTGATCTGGTCGATCCTGGTCTCGCCGGCGAACACCTCCCGCCCGCCCCGGTTGATCTCGATGCCGATCGTCCAGCGACGGATCGCCTGCTCTTCGGTCTCGAGCACGATCCAGGGCCCGAGGCTGCAGGAGCGGTCGTACATCTTGGCCTGCGGCAGATAGAGCAGATTCTCACCCTCGATGTCCCGGGAGCTCATGTCGTTGCCGATCGTGCAGCCGACCATGCGGCCGCGGCTGTCGAGCACGAGCGCGAGCTCCGGTTCGGGGACGTTCCAACGGGCATCCGCCCGGATGCCGACAGCGTCGCCGGTGCCGACAGCCTTCTCCCCGAGCGCCTTGAAGAAGATCTCCGGCCGGGCTGCCTCGTAGACGCGGTCGTAGGCGGTGGCGCTGAAGTCCGACTCCTCCATGCGGGCGGTCTTGCTGCGGAGGTAGGTCACCCCGGCGGCCCAGACCTCCTGCCGCTCGACGGGCGCCAGGAGCCGCACGTCGATCAGGGCATGCTCGCCGCCGGGCCTGCTCCGCGCTGCTCGGGCCGACTCCACGGGGCTATCGGTGTCGAGGATGTCCGCGAGCGTCGTGACGCCGGCGGGCGACAGATCGACGACCCGGTCGCCGACCACGGAACCGATCCGGGCCGGCGCATGGTCACCGAGGCAAGTGAACCGACAGAGTCGTTCCGGTCGGGAAGTATCCATGGGCAGCGTCTCCAGCGGCACTATATTGGGCGATCGTCACGGCCTCAATGCGCACGCCGCGTCCGGGCATGCCTGCCGATCCCGTGAAGCAATCGCCCTTCCGGGAGGCTTGGCCGATCATGCAACTGCACCGACGTCCGCAGGAGGCCGACGCCGGTGCA
>Ga0255182_1001769_pt1 | contig 10608 bp, 7 predicted proteins | sample Atl_UVDOM_RepA_8_FD_188420 | JGI IMG/M metagenome (GOLD analysis project Ga0255182, IMG submission 188420) | Freshwater microbial communities from Altamaha River, Georgia, United States - Atl_UVDOM_RepA_8d | ecosystem: Environmental > Aquatic > Freshwater > River | place: USA: Georgia | collected... | reverse complement strand
ACGACGGACGCATCACCGCGTTGCGCGACGAAACCGGCGAACGGAAGCACGATCTCCGACGGAATCGGCGGGAAGAGGTTCTCGATGACGACGAGCATCGCAACGCCGACGTAGCCGAGCGACTCGACGACGTCCTGCACCCACGCGGCGAGGTCACCGAGCATCGTCGATCCCCCGCTGCGCAATGCCGACGATCAGATGCGGCTCAGTTCCTTGCGGTTCTTGAACTTCGCTGCGCGGTAGTCCTTGTTCATCAGCGCGATGACGTCGATGGAGATTTCCTTCGGGCACGCCGCGGAACACTCACCGTGGTTCGTGCACGAGCCGAACTGCTCGTCCATCATCTCGACCATCGCCTCGGCACGGCGGTAGCGCTCGGCCTGACCCTGCGGGAGCAGGTTGAGGTGGGCGACTTTGGCCGCGGTGAAGAGGTTCGCCGCGCCGTTGGGGCACGCGGCGACGCAGGCGCCGCAACCGATGCACGCCGCCGAGTCCATCGCCGCATCGGCGACGGGCTTCGGGATCGGGATGAGGTTGGCGTCCGGCGCACCTCCGGTCGGCGCGGTGATGTAACCACCGGCTTCGACGATGCGATCGAACGCCGCGCGGTCGACCATGAGGTCCTTGATGATCGGGAATGCCGAGGCGCGCCACGGCTCGATGACGATCGTGTCGTTGCTCTTGAAGGTGCGCATGTGCAACTGGCAGGTGGTGGTCGCGCGCTGCGGACCGTGTGCCTGGCCGTTGATCATGAGCGAGCACGTGCCGCAGATTCCCTCGCGGCAGTCGTGGTCGAAGGCGACGGCTTCCTTGCCCTGCGTGATGAGCCGCTCGTTGAGAACGTCGAGCATCTCGAGGAACGACGCCTCGTCGCTGATCGCGTCGATGACGTGCGTTTCGAAACGTCCCTCACCGGCCGGGCCGTCCTGGCGCCAGATCTTCAGCGTGAGGTTGGTGAGGGTCTTCGTCACTTGTAACTCCTTGTCGCCAGGTGTGCGGTCTCGAACGCGAGCGGCTCGATGTGGAGGTTGGATTCCGACGGATTGCCGGTCCATTCCCACGCCGACACGTTGCAGAAGTTCTCGTCGTCGCGCTGCGCTTCGCCTTCCTCGGTCTGGTGCTCAACGCGGAAGTGTCCGCCGCAGCTCTCCTCGCGGACGAGGGCGTCCTTGCACATGAGCATTCCGAGTTGGAAGAAGTCGTCGACGCGTCCGGCCTTCTCGAGCGTCTGGTTGACGCCCTCGCCGGTGCCGGTGACGCGCAGGTCCTTCTTGAACTCCTCGTAGAGCGCCGGGATCTCGCCGATCGCCTTCTCGAGACCGGCCTGGCTGCGTTCCATGCCGCAGTAGTCCCAGATGATCTTGCCGAGTTCGCGATGGAACCAGTCCGGCGAGCGCGTGCCCTTCACGTTGAGGTAACCGTTGAAGCGGTCGCGGGCCGCTTGCTCGGCTGCCTTGAACTCGGGATGATCGGTGCCGGGAATCGTCTTGTTCAGCAGCGGCGCGAGGCCGTTGCCAATCGTGTACGGCAGGACGAAGTAGCCGTCGGCGAGACCTTGCATGAGTGCGCTCGCACCGAGACGGTTCGCACCGTGGTCGGAGAAGTTCGCCTCACCCGCGGCGTACAGACCGGGGATCGTCGTCTCGAGCTCGTAGTTCACCCACAAGCCGCCCATCGTGTAGTGCGTGGCCGGGTAGATGCGCATCGGCACGTCGTACGGGTTCTCGCCGGCGATGCGCTCGTACATCTCGAAGAGGTTGCCGTAGCGCTCTTCGACGACGCTGCGACCGAGGCGGTTGATCGCCGCTGAAAAGTCGAGGTACACGCCGTTGCGCAGCGGACCGACGCCGTGGCCCTTGTCGACGAGGCGCTTCGCGGCGCGCGACGAGATGTCGCGCGGTGCGAGGTTGCCGTACGACGGGTACAGACGCTCGAGGTAGTAGTCGCGCTCCTCCTCGGGGATCTGGGCGGCCGGGCGGTTGTCACCGGCGAGCTTGGGAACCCACACGCGACCGTCGTTGCGCAACGACTCGCTCATGAGCGTGAGCTTCGACTGGAACTCGTCGCTCTGCGGGATGCAGGTGGGGTGAATCTGCGTGTAGCACGGGTTGGCGAAGTACGCACCCTTGCGGTGTGCGCGCCACGCCGCCGTGACGTTGCAGTTCATCGCGTTCGTCGAGAGGAAGAACACGTTTCCGTAGCCGCCGGTGGCGAGCACGACGGCGTGCGCCGCGTGGCTGGTGATCTCTCCGGTGAGCAGGTCGCGAACGACGATGCCCGCGGCGCGTCCGTCGACGACGACGATGTCGACGAGCTCGCAGCGGTTGAACAGTCGAACGCCGCCGAGGCCGATCTGACGCGCCAGCTGCTGGTACGCACCGAGCAGCAACTGCTGGCCGGTCTGACCGCGCGCGTAGAACGTGCGGCTCACCTGTGCGCCGCCGAAGCTGCGGTTGTCGAGCAATCCGCCGTATTCACGCGCGAACGGAACACCCTGGGCGACCATCTGGTCGATGATGTCGACGGAGACCTGCGCAAGACGGTGCACGTTCGCCTCGCGGCTGCGGAAGTCGCCACCCTTGATCGTGTCGGTGAAGAGACGGTGGATGCTGTCGCCGTCACCCTTGTAGTTCTTCGCGGCGTTGATACCACCCTGGGCGGCGATCGAGTGCGCGCGGCGCGGCGAGTCGTGGAACGTGAACGCGTCGACCTGGTAGCCGAGCTCGGCGAGGGTCGCCGCGGCCGAGGCGCCGGCGAGACCGGTGCCGACGACGATCACCTTGAACTTGCGCTTGTTGTTCGGGTTCACCAACTTCGCGTTGGCCTTGTAGTTGTCCCACTTGTCAGCGAGCACGCCGTCGGGAACTTTCGACGCCAACTTCGGGTTGGCTGCGGTGGCGGGACGGTTGTCGATCATTGTCATGGTGATCTCCGATCAGAGGCTGACGATGCCGGCGAGCACCGCGATGGGGAACGAAACGTTGCCGATGACGACGACGGCGGCGAAGCCGCGTGCGAATGCGATTCGCCAGGCATTGAAGCGCGGGTTGTTCCAGCCGAGCGACTGGAAGATGCTCCATGCACCGTGCGACAGGTGCAATCCGAGCAGCAGGTTGGCGACGATGTAGAAAATGGCGACGGGCCAGCGACCGAGGCTGCGCACGACGTTCGCGTACACGTCCTCGCGCACGAACGTGCCCTCGGCGCCGATCGTGTTCACCGTGCCGAAGGTGAGGTCGAGGAGGTGCCATGCAACGAACGCGAGAACGACGAGACCGGTGAGGCGCATCGAGCGGCTCGCGAGGTTCGCCTCTTCGTAATCGCGCGCGCTCTGGTAGCGCACCGGGCGGGCCTTGCGGTTGAGCATGGTGAGCGACCATGCCGCATGCAGGTGGAGGATGAGCATGCCGATCAGTCCTGCGCGGAGGATCCACAGGATCGCGCCCTTCGGAGCGAGTGGGTAGAGAAGGTGCTTGAGGAACTCGGCGTAGCCGTCGAGATCGGACTGACCGAGGTACATCTTCAGGTTGCCGATCATGTGGAACAGCACGAAGCCCATGAGGCCGATGCCGGTGATGGCCATGACGTATTTTTTGCCGACGGCCGTCGAATAAAGATCGACGAGGAACGGGCGGCGACGGCGCTTGGCCGTGGCCGTGCCCGTCACCGGCTGGCGCGGTGAGGTGAGAAGGTCAGTCATAGTGCGTCTGACACGCTAGTTGTGGCGGCTGTCGAGGGGGCAACCGAAGCACGTCCCTGCAGCGGGTCACGCGCAAAATCGGGGCAATACGCGCGGATGCGACGAAAGTCTCTACACTCGTGCGGACACATTCACCCCGGGGTGTCGGCCATTGGGCTCACCCCATACCCATGCAAGGACCCGAACCATCGTGAGCGTACTTTTCGCAGCAGAAGGCGGCTGGCAGGACTTCACCCTGAAAGGTGGTGAATGGTTGGTACTCGCCCTCTCGGGCGCCGCGTCACTCTTGGCCCTCGCCGTGGGCTTCTTCCTCGTGCGCTCGGTCATGAGCCAGGACGAGGGAACCCCGAAGATGAAGGAGATCGCGCTGGCGATCCAGGAGGGCGCGTGGGCCTACCTGAAGCGCCAGTTCCGCACGATCGGCTTCATTCTCGTCCCGGTGTCGATCATCGTGTTCCTCACGTCGGTCGCCATCGTGAAGCCCAACGGTGAGGAAGCGCTCAGCTTCGTTTCGTCGGGCATTTTCCGCACGATCGCCTTCCTCCTCGGCTGCGTCGCGTCGGGTCTCACCGGGTACATCGGTATGACCCTCGCAACCCGCGGCAACGTGCGCACGGCGGCCGCCGCGCGCCGTGGCTCGATGCAGGAAGCCCTCCAGGTCGCCTTCCGCACCGGTGGTGTCGCCGGCATGTTCACGGTCGGCCTCGGACTCCTCGGCGCAACCGTCATCATCGCCCTCTTCCAGAACACCTCGTCGGCGATGCTCGTCGGCTTCGGTTTCGGTGGATCGTTGCTCGCGTTGTTCCTCCGCGTCGGCGGTGGAATCTTCACGAAGGCTGCCGACGTCGGTGCCGACCTCGTCGGCAAGGTCGAAGCGGGCATTCCCGAGGACGACCCGCGCAACCCGGCAGTGATCGCCGACAACGTCGGTGACAACGTCGGTGACTGCGCCGGCATGGCGGCCGACTTGTTCGAGAGCTACGAAGTCACGCTCGTCGCGTCGATCATCCTCGGCGTCGCGGCGTTCAACTCCGTCGGCCTCAACCCCGCACTCGGACTCGTGTTCCCGCTCGCCGCGCGCGCCATCGGCGTCGTCGCGTCGATCGCCGGCGTCTTTGCCGTGCGCGCCCGCCCGGGTGAAATGAACGCGCTGAAGCCGATCAACCGCGGCTTCCTCACCGCCGGAATCATCACCGTCATCGGCACGCTGCTGCTGTCGCTGTACTACATCGGCAACCCGAGCAAGGGCTCGGCAGGACACAATGGTGCCGAGATCGCCGTCTCCGGCCTCGGCTGGCGCGTGTTCGGTGCGGTGCTCGTCGGTCTCATCCTCGCCCAGGCACTCAGCCGACTCACCGAGTACTTCACCGGCACCGAATACGGCCCGGTGAAGGAAATCGCCGAGTCGTCCGAGACGGGCCCCGCCACAGTCGTGTTGTCGGGAACCGCGGCGGGACTCGAGTCGTCGGTGTACGCGATCATCTTCATCGCCATCAGCCTCGGTGCCACCTTGGTGCTCGGCGGCGGCAACATCCTGCTCTCGCTGTACCTCGTCGCCCTGTGCGGCATGGGAATGCTCGCCACGACGGGTGTCATCGTCTCCGAGGACACCTTCGGCCCGGTCGCGGACAACGCCGCCGGAATCGCCGAAATGGCGGGCGAATTCGAGGGTGAGCCGCGCAAGATCATGGTCGGTCTCGACGCCGTCGGCAACACCACGAAGGCCGTCACGAAGGGCTTCGCCATCGGTTCGGCGGTCATCGCCGCCGTGGCACTCTTCGCCTCGTACATCGAAACCATCGCCGGCGAGCTGAAGCTCGAGGCGAAGGGTGACGACATCTTCAAGGCGATCGAAACGCAGATCAACGTCGCCGACGTGAAGACCTTCATCGGTCTCCTCATCGGTGGCTCGATCGCCTTCATGTTCTCCGCCCTCGCCATCCGCGCCGTCGGTCGCACCGCCGGCGTCGTCGTGCAGGAAGTGCGCAAGCAGTTCGCCGACGGCAAGATCATGGCGGGAACGAAGAAGCCCGACTACGGCCCGGTCATCGACATCTGCACGGCGGCTTCGCTGCGCGAGTTGACGACGCCCGCCCTGCTCGCGGTGCTCACGCCCGTCATCATCGGCTTCGGAATCAATTACTTCGCACTCGGTGCGTTCCTCGCGGCGATCATCCTCACCGGTCAGCTCATGGCCAACTACCTGAGCAACGCCGGTGGCGCGTGGGACAACTCGAAGAAGTACATCGAGGACGGACACCACGGCGGCAAGGGCTCCGATGCCCACAAGGCCGCCGTCATCGGTGACACCGTCGGTGACCCGTTCAAGGACACCGCCGGCCCGGCGTTGAACCCGCTCATCAAGGTGATGAACCTGGTGGCGCTGCTCATCCTCCCGGCGGTCATCAACCTGCGCGACAACGACGCCGCTCGCTTGTCGATCGCCGGTGTGTCGTTGCTCATCCTGATCGTTTCCATCGTGCGATCGAGCCGCCAGAGCAACAGCCTCGTTTCCGCGTAGCCAGGGCAGCTGCGCATGGGTGTGCGATACCTGAGCGACGAGTGGATCTCCACCGTCGCTCAGGTGATCGCCACCGACGCCGACATCGCGACATTGGCCGCGAGCCATCCGATCCGGGTCGTGCAGGTGGTCACCGGGGGTCCGGACGGTGACGTCACGTACCACTTCGTGACGAATGCATCGGGCGTTTCGTTCGCCGCCGGAACGGTGGCCGGCCCCGACATCACGTTCACGCAAACGTGGGACACCGCGGTGTCGATTGCATCGGGCACGGCAAACGCCGCCGAGGCCTTCATCAACGGGCGCGTCCGGTTCACCGGTGATCACACGAAGGTGATCGCCGCCCAGCCGCTGTTCGCGGCGCTCGACCGCGTGTTCACGGCGGTACGCAGCAACGTCGACTTCATCTGAGACCGAGGACATCGGCCGTTTTCACGGCCGCGTTACCGACTCGTCACCGACTCGATTACGAGTCGAGTTGGATCGAACGACGTCGGGTTGAGCGAAGTCGAGTGTTATCGAGCCGCGCGACGGTGGCGGCGCCAGCCCTGCAGCCCGGCGGCACCGAAGGCGAGCATCACGACGGGAACGACGATGAGCATCATCGTGCGGTACGTCTCGAGCGCCGTGCTCTCCCCCGACTCGAGGACGAGGTACGCGACGTAGGCGACGTAAAAGACCGCGAGGAGGATGCCCTCCCACCGCTTGATCGCAAAGCCGTTCCAGCAGATGGGAATGAGCACGATGGTGGCAGCGATCATCACCGGGATGTCGAGGCGCAGCGCCGCATCGGCGACCGCGACACCATCCTTCGAGATCGCGGCCGATGCACCAAGCACGGCAAGGAGGTTGAACAGGTTCGAACCGACGACGTTGCCGACGGCGATGTCGCGCTGGCCGCGGATGGCCGCCATCACCGACGTGGCGAGCTCGGGCAGCGACGTTCCCGCCGCCACGATCGTGAGACCGATGACGAGGTCACTCACCCCGAGGGACACCGCGATTTCGGTGGCCGCATCAACCAGCCATTGTGCGCCGAGCACCAGAAGTGCCAAGCCGGCGATGACGAAAAAGATCTGCACGAGCAGCGGCTTCTGCACCGTGGAGCCTTCGAGTGACGCGACTTCACTCTCGTACTCGGCCTCGACCGCCTTCGACTCGCGGCGGGCGTTGCGGATGAGCCATCCGGTGTAGACGAGCAGACCGAGAAAGAACGCCGCGCCCTCGATACGGCCGAAGCTGCCGTTCAGCGCGAGGCCGAGGGTGATGAAGGAGATCAACGTGAGCAGCGGGATATCGATGCGAATGAGTCGCTGCTCGATCGCGAGGCCTCCGAATACCGCCGAGAGTCCGAGGATGAAGAGAATGTTGAAGATGTTCGACCCGACGACGTTGCCGAGGCTGACGTCGGCATTGCCCGACAAGGACGCCCCGATACTCACCGCCATTTCGGGGGCACTCGTGCCGAAGGCGACGACGGTGAGACCGATGACGATCGGCGCAATACCGAGCCGCGTGGCAATCGACGATGCGCCGCGCACGAGCCATTCGGCTCCGAGAACGAGGAGGACGATGCCTCCGACGAGGAAAAGAATCGTTGAGGCGCTCATATGAGCACGAGAGCCTACGGGTGCAGCGACTCCGCTCTCAGGACCGTGCCCGGGGGCAACGCGCCCTCGATCGTGCCGTGAGGCACATGGTCACCGTCGCGCCGATTGTCGCGAAGTCGACACCGTGCCGATCGGCGCGAAAACAACACCGTGCCGATCGGCGCAGTGACTACTTGACGAGGCCGAGTGCCTTGACGGCGTCGCGCTCCTCGAGCAACTCCGCCACCGAGGCATCGATCTTTGCCCGGCTGTAGTCGTCGATCGGCAGGTTCTTCACGATCTCGTACTTGCCGTTGCTGCACGTGCACGGGAACGACGAGATGAGACCTTCCGGAACGCCGTACGAACCGTCGGACGGAACAGCCATGCTCACCCAGTCACCGGCCGGGGTGCCGAGCGCCCACGAGCGGATGTGATCGACGGCAGCATTCGCCGCCGACGCCGCCGACGACGAACCGCGCGCCTTGATGACCGCAGCACCGCGCTTGGCAACCGTCGGAATGAACGTTGAATCGATCCATACATCGTCGTTGACGAGCGACTTCGCCGCCTTGCCGTCGACCTCGCAGTACGACAGGTCGGGGTACTGGGTGACGGAATGGTTGCCCCACACGGTCATCTTCTTGATCGACGACACCGGCGCATTGAGGCGCGCGGCGAGCTGCGAGATCGCACGATTGTGGTCGAGGCGCATCATCGCCGTGAACTGGCGCGGGTCGAGACCGGCGGCGTTGTTCATCGCGATGAGGGCGTTCGTGTTCGCCGGGTTGCCGACGACGAGCACCTTCACGTCCTTGCGCGCGCTCTTCGCCAGCGCCTCGCCCTGCGGCTTGAAGATTCCGCCGTTGGCCGACAGGAGGTCCTTGCGCTCCATGCCGTCCTTGCGCGGCATCGCGCCGACGAGCAATGCGACGTCGGCGTCACCGAAGGCGACGTTCGGATCGCTCGACATCTCGACCCCGGCGAGCAGCGGGAATGCGCAGTCGTCGAGTTCCATCTTCACGCCCTCGAGCGCACCGAGCGCCTGGGGCACCTCGAGCAACTGGAGGATGACCTTCGTGTCGGGTCCGAGCATCGAGCCGGATGCGATACGGAAGAGGAGGCTGTAACCGATCTGACCGGCGGCACCGGTCACTGCAACGCGTACGGGTGAAGACATGGCATGCGACGATAGACGACCGCGTCGGCGACGCTCCCCTCGGAGCGGAGTTCTTTCGGGCCCCGTCGAGCGCCCATCGGCGGGGATGCGGCCCGGTCAGGGGCGGCCGATGGCCTGGACGACGAGGTCGGTGTATGCCTGCTGCCCCACCGGGTTGAGGTGGGTGCGGTCGGAATACAGGTATTCGGGGTGCTGGCGGGCGACCTCGTACCAGTCGAGGATCTTCACGTTCGAATAACGATCGGCGAGTGCGCGGATGATCTCGTTGTTGCGCGTCTGGCGCGGTTCGCTCGGCACGTGCACCGTGAGGAACAGCACGAGCGGCGTGTCCGCGAGCGGAGCCATGATCTCGTCCATCACCTCGGTCGTCGTCGAGTTGTTGGTGCCGAGGTGGATGATGACGATCGGACCCAGTCGCCCCACCGACTTCATGTAGTTGACGATCTCGAGCGCCTGGCGCACGGGTCGGCTCTTCATCGCGTCGACGGTGACACCGCGTTCGGTGAGCTTCGGTGCCGCTCCGAGCATCACCGAGTCGCCGATGGCGAGGATGTCGATGACCTGACCGTCGAGGCTCGTCGTCGGAGTCACCGGTGTGCCGGCGATGATCGTCGCACCGGGCGACGAGTCGGGCTCGGCGCCCGACTGTCCGCCGAGCACGTCGACGACGCTGCCCTGCGCGTCCTGCAAGCTCTGGCTGATGTCGTTCAACTGCACGCTCGCGGTGGCGACGCTGACGATCGCGAACACGGGCAACACTGCGGCGGCAAACGTGACCGCGACGCCGCGTGAAGACGAGCGCATCGAGTCGCGCCACCGGCGCACGATCGCGCCGAACTCGCCGCGACGAATCGGTGTCTCGACGTAGCGGTACGACAACTCGGTGAGTGCGAGTGCGAGCAGAACGAGCACGACGAACTCGTACGGCGTGAGGCCCCGACCGGCGAAGCGGCGGTAGAACTGGAACACCGGCCAGTGGTACAGGTACAGGCCGTAACTGCGCTGGCCGACGTACGTCATGACGCGGTTGGCGAGCAACATCCGCGGCAATACGGTCGTCGGGTGGATCGCTCCGGCGATCGCGAGCACGCTCGCCACACCGACGAGCAGGAATCCGCCGCGGAACAGCGGGTCGTACCCGGTCGTGCCGATGTCGATCTTGTCGACGACGTCGCGGAAGAACACCGCACACAGTGCGAGCACCGCCATGCCGGTGACGAACACTCCGTCGAACATGCGGCCCCGTGCGCCGATCGGCGATGTCTCGAGCAGCCACGGCCGCCAGAAGATCGCCAGTGCGGCTCCGAGCAACAGTCCTCCCGCCCGCGAGATCGTGCCGAGGAACAACAGATCGATGCGCGCCACGGGGTGGCCGAACAGTGCCATGAACTGCTCCGGCGTCTCCCCGATCGTGGCGATCTGACCGCTGCGGTACGTCAGCGCCATCCAGATCGCGATGACGACGGCGGACGCGGCGAAGATGACGCCGACGATCGGCAGTCGGCGTCGTCCGAACTTCAGCGCGACGAGCATGACGACCGGCCAGAAGACGTAGAACTGTTCCTCCACCGCGAGCGACCACAGGTGGCGCAGCGGCACGAAGTCGAACGCCGTGAAG
>Ga0255182_1001768_pt1 | contig 10611 bp, 6 predicted proteins | sample Atl_UVDOM_RepA_8_FD_188420 | JGI IMG/M metagenome (GOLD analysis project Ga0255182, IMG submission 188420) | Freshwater microbial communities from Altamaha River, Georgia, United States - Atl_UVDOM_RepA_8d | ecosystem: Environmental > Aquatic > Freshwater > River | place: USA: Georgia | collected... | reverse complement strand
GGCGCTACACCCAGACCATCGAGATGCCCGGCGTGTGGCTGGAACGCGGCACGGTTCGGGCCGACGACGCCCGGCTGCTCGACAGCCCCTTGGGTTGGGCGGGGCACCGCGTGTCGGGCACGTGCTGGCTGGCGAGCGGCTCCGCCCTGGATCGCGACCGCCGTGAACGCCTGCTGGACGCCGCACGTGACGTGATCGGCGCTCACACACAGGGACGCGTGGATCTGCATGCCGGCGCGACCGCGCCGCACGAGCCGGTGGTGGTGGTGCGCGCCCTGGCCGACCGGGTCGAGCCGCTGATGAACCTGTTCACCGCCGTGTGGAGCGCCTGGCGCCCGCTCGCCTGGGGCCGAGCGCCCTGCCCGCCCCGGGTCTGGCGCACCTGAGCCCGCCCACCGTCAGGCTTCGGCCGTCTCGCCCTTGGCCTTGATGCGGTCCATGCACTGGACCTGGTTGCGGCCGCCTTCCTTGGCGGCGTACAGCCCCTGGTCGGCCCGCTCGATGAGCATGTGCAGGTTGGTGGCTTCGCCGACGCCCAGTTGGGCTGCCCCGAAGCTGGACGTGATGCGCAGATTGGGCACGGCATCCACCCCGGGGCCGGCCTCGTGTTCGATGGACGCGCGGATGCGCTCGGCCACGCTGGCGGCCTGATCCAGATCCAGACCGGGCAGGAGGATGCAGAACTCCTCCCCCCCGTAGCGGCACAGCACGTCCTGCGGGCGCATGGCCCGTTTGAGCAGGCGCGAGACCTGCTGGATCACCAGATCCCCCACGGCGTGGCCATAGGTGTCGTTGAAGTTCTTGAACTTGTCGATGTCGCTCATCAGGCAGGCGATGGGTTCGCCCGACACGCCGGACTGGGCCACCAGCGCTTCAGCCCGCGCAAAGAAAGCGCGCCGGTTGAAGCAGCCGGTCATCGGGTCGCAGTTGGCCAGCATCTGCAGTTCGTCGTTCTGCTTCTGGATCTGGTCGCGCGACGCTTCCAGCTCACCCAGCGCCGCACGCAGCTTGGCGTTGGCACGGTCCAGGGCCGTGATGTCGTCCAGGGTGACCAGTGCGCCCCGGGCGTTGCCCGACGCGTCGCGGATGGCCGCACAGTTCAGCAACGCCCGGCGCTTCTCGCCTCCCTGCTCGCTGAGGTCGACGTGCACCCCCAGGATGGGCTCACTGAGGTGCAACACGCGACGCCAGGGCGGATCGATGTCGCCGTCCTCGTGCAAGCCCCGCACCAGCCACTCCATCTGGTCGATCGAACGCCCCAGCAGCACGCTGCCTGCCTGGGGGTGAAAGTTTCGGAACGCCGCATTGGCCAGCAGGATCTGCCCTTCGACATCGAGCACCAGCAGGCCTTCGGTCAAGGTGTCGAAGGCCACGCGCACCCGCTCAGGGATGGCCTTGGACGGGTCCAGGTGCTGCAGCACGCGCCGCAGGTACAGGTAGTACGACAGGAACGTGGCCGCGCTCAGGATGATCACCAGCTGGACCGTGGGCTGCTTGAGCCAGCCCAGCAGCGTGGTGGGCCACGGCGAGCGGAACCCGACCTCCAGTTGCCCCCAGCGACCGTGCGTGGTGTTCAAGGGCACGACGACGCTGGTGATGGTCGACAGACCCAGCGACGGCGGCTGCCACATGCGCTGGTGATCGGGCGTGGCCACCACGAGCGTGCCGTCCTCGCGGCGCAGGCCCAGGGTCTCGACATCCTTGGAGTGTTCGACCAGCTCCAGCATCATGGGCTGGATCATGGGCAGCAACTGGGGCTCGCGCAGCATGCGCTTGACCTGAAGGGCCAGGTGCACCGAGATTTCTTCTCTCAGGCTCTGGGTCATGCTGCGCTGGTCGGGCAGCAGTTTCAGGCCGAGGTCGAGCACCATCAACAGGCCGATCAGCAGGGACACCAGCCCGAGGCTGATGCGCGCGGTCGGGCTGAGCGACCACTGCCGGAACGCGGTGGGCCACTTCAGCTTCATCGCAGCGACAGCAAGGGCCGATCGTCGTCGACGCTCGAGCGGCGGGGCAAGGCCAGGCCGGTGGCCATCTGCAAACGCGGTTCACGCGAAGCCATGTACTGTTTGGTGATGGTGCGCTCCGGGGCGTGGCGCTGCGGAACGATCTGGCTCGACGGCAGGGCCACGGGCGTCGCCGCCGGTCGCACCACCGGCGACCGCGAGACCCGGGCACCCCCTGTGGGTGGCACCACGGGCGCCGCAGCAGGAGGCGCGGCCTGGGGGGCCGACGCCACGGCAAAGTCGACTTTGCAACGCAGGCCTGCAGGAATGCGGTGATCCGGGTTGGGCAGCGTCAGACGCACCCGAAAGCTGTTGGACGCCGGATCGATCACGCGATCGACCAACACCACCTTGGCGTTCAGCGTGCTGAAGGCCGGCAGGTCGGTGCGGATAACGGCGGTCTGCCCGGCAGCAATGCTGCCGAACTGGGCGGCCGGCATGATGGCCTCAACCCGAAGCGGGTCGATGCGGGCCACCCGCACGACCGGCTCGCGCTCGATGCGCTCGCCCTCGGTGCGGTAGCGTTCGATCACGATGCCGTCGAACGGGCTGCGGACATCGCGCTGTCCCAGTTGCGCCGCAGACAGTCGGTATTCTCGCTGGGCAACCCGTTGGGCCTCGCGCGCCTGCACCACACGCTGCTCGGCCACCCGCGCCTCGGCGTCGGCCTGGTCCAGGGCCTGATCGGACACGAAGTCCTGCTTGAGAAGATCGCGGGCGCGCTCCAGCTTGCGCAACGCCAGTTCGTGGGCCGCCATGGCCTGCCGAACCTCGGCATCGGCCTGCGAACGCGCCTCGGCCACCGACACGGAGGCCCGCTCGACCTGGGCGGACAGGCGCGCCAGCACCTGGCCACCGGTGACCTTGTCACCCCGCTCGACCATCAGGCGCTCGAGCACACCGACCGACTGGCTGCCCACGTCCGCCACCCGGTCGGGCTCGACCAGGCAGCCCATGGACTCGGCCCGGACGGTGGACCATGTCATGCAGCCTGCCAGCACGCTCACCAGCGGTGTCAGAAACCATTTCATCACTGCTCGGCTCCAGCCACGGACAGCCGCCTGCGCGGAGCCCGCTTGTCTTTCTCATCGGCATTTCGGCATCGCGCCGACGCTCTTGAGTCCTGACGATGCAGGGATACCCCCAGGCCGGATCCGTCCCTCTCCCGGCGGCGGGCACCGTGCACCGATGCAACCACAGCTTCATCTTGCCGCCGTTCGGCGTTTCTCATCCCCTGAAAAGCCCGCGGATTCAATCCCAGTCGTCGCGTCCGGCCCACGCTGTCTGGCGGCGCATGCCCTGCTGGTTCTGCAACAGCTGCCATCGCTGGAACCAGGCCTTCAGGCCAGACACACGCTGCAGCCCCGACAGCAGGTGCCGCAGCAGCGGCGACGCGCGCCCTTGTCGTCGGGCAACATGGGCGCGCAGCCAGGCACCGACGCGGTCGGCAGACTGCAAGGGCGCCAGGGGTCGGTCCGCCCAGCTCAGCAGCTGGACATGGCTGCCCGGCTGTCCTTGGCGCCCGCACCGACCCGACAATTGACGATCGATGCGCGCCGAAGCATGCAGATACGTGTTGATGACATGCAAGCCACCGCACTGAAGCACCTCGGGGGGCAACTGGATGTCGGTGCCCCGCCCCGCCATGTGCGTGGCCACCGTGACCGCGCCCGGCAGGCCGGCGGCTTCAACGACCCGCCGCTCCGGCTCGCCGCCCGCCTGGTCGAAGCGGGCGTTGAGCACCTGGTGCTTCAGCCCCTGCGAGGTCAGCACGGCCGACAGGGCCTCGCTGTCGGCCACCGAGTGCACGCCGATCAGCACGGGGCGGCCGCGCGCGGCCTGTACACGTGCGTGCTCGGCCGCCCACGCCCACTTGCTGGCGACATCGTGTGCCACCCAGACACCTTCATCGACGCGGCCTGAAGGCCAGCGCCCGGGCACGCGGCGCACGGGCAGACCGTAGATGGACAGCAGCTCGGCGCGCTCTTCCCAGACCGTGCCGCTGAGCCCGGCCAGGCGGTGGTAGCGTGGGAAGAACTCCTGGTAGGTGGTCTGCAGCAGGGTGACCGTCTCGGGCGACAGCGGAACCTGCTCCTTGATGCACACCATCTGGTGCAGCCCGCGAGACCAGGCCCGACCGATGGCCAAGCGTCCGGTGGTGGCATCGATGATGTGGACCTCGTCGTCCCGCACCAGGTAGTGAACGTCCCGGTTGAGCTGGTGAAGAGCCGTCAACGCCAGGACCGCCTGCTCTTCGCGAAACCGGCGCCATCGCCAGGGGCCCTGCATGGAACCCACCGACTGGGCCAGCTTGTTCGACCCGGATGGGCGCAGGCGCACCGGGCCGTCGTCCGGCACGTCGAAATCCGTGTTCCGTTGCAGCCGCCGGGCCAGGAAGACCGCCACCCGGTGACGAGCTTCGGCCTCACGGGCATCCACGGTTTGCGACAGGATCAACGGCGTGCAGGCTTCGTCGATGAGCACGCTGTCGGCCTCGTCGATGAAGGCCATGCACAGCCCTCGCAGCACCGGCTCCCCGCCGCCGCCCGACTGGCGGGCCGAGCGATCCCTCAGGTGGTCGAAAGCCACCTCCTTGGCGGTGACATACACCACGGGCCGCGCATACGCGGACCGGCGCCCGTCGGGAGGGGTGTCGGCGTCCACCGACGCCACGCCCAGCCCGAGCGCGTCGTACACCGGGGCCCAGCTCTGCGCGTCGCGCACCGCCAGGTAGTCGTTGGCCGTCAGCACATGCACGGGCACCCCCGCCAGCGCGGCCGTGGCCGCCGCCAGCACCACGGTGGCGCTCTTGCCCTCGCCGGTGCCCATTTCGATCAGGCACCCTTCGAGCATCCACCAGGCGCCCAGCACCTGGCTGTCGTGGGGCAACCAGCCGGTGTGAGCGGCCAGGACCTGCGCCACGGCGCCCAGGGCGTCGGCGCTGAGCTCGGGCGTGAACCCTTCACTGGCCAGTCGCGCCCTGAGCAGCGCCAGGGCCTCGTGCCGTTGCGCCGGCGCACGCTGCTGCCAGACGCCGGTGCGTTCCCGCATGTGTCTCAGCAGCTGCCGCGAAGCGCGTGCGCTGCTGCGCAAGGGGCTGTCCAGCCACGCCCGCAACCACGCCCACCAGGCGTTGGCGGGAAATTCGATCGCATCACGGATCGGATAGGCTCCATGCACCGGCCCAGGTATGGGCAGACGCGTGCGGCGATCGACACGGGCAGCCCATGACCGGGAGGGGGAGCCCGACCGCAGCGCCGACGTCATGACCGGGGCGCTCAAGGTTGCAGGTCGGCGAAGTGCCGCAGGAACAGCTGGCGGGCGCGCTGGACGAGGGTGTCCATCAGGCTGCGTGGCGCCAGCTCCAGGCGCACGCGGGCCAGGCCGCCCGAGCGCGGCAAGGGCTCGTCCAGAACCACATCGACGACGAAGCTGGGCTCCAGGGGGTGGAGTTCATCGGGGCGCGCCGGGTCGGTCAGGACCCGGCCGCCGTTGCGATCGGCCATCGCGTCCAGCGGCAGCCGATCGGCTGCAGCCGGCACCTCGCGGCTCCAGCGGGCGGCACGCACTCGACCAGGCTCTTCATCGAGCATCACGGTCACTGTGCGCAAGCGCGATCGGAGCTCATCGATGTCCCGCTGTGGCACCAGCACCCGCACCACCGCTGGCTGGGGGCCGAGGACATACGCCAGGAGCTGCCCCCGCTTGACCGGGAAGCCTTCCAGATCTTCTTCGCGGGGCAGCACGAACTGCCCGGCCACGCCGGCCTTGAGCACGTTGTCGGCCAGTTCACGCTCCAACTGGGCCAGGGCCGCCCGATCACGCTCGAGGGCCTCGAGCGCATTGCGCATGCGCAAGGGGTCACTGCCCCAGGCGACGTTGTATTCGGCCTCGGCCTGGGCCACCTGGGCGCGCAGCACCTCGCGCCGGGTTTCCATGGCCGGCGCCCGCAAGGTGATCAGGGGCTCACCCGCCTCGACCGTCCGCTGCGACCGCACCCACACCGTTTCGACTTCGCCATCGGTGCTGGCACGCACCTGAGCGTCTTCGGGCAGCCAGACCGCGCCCTCGACCACCATCGACGACGGCAGAGGCAGCCAGGTCAGCGCCACGGTGACCACCAACGTGCCCAAGGCCCCCAGCCCCCACAGGCGGCCACGCGCGCCAAGCCCGGGGGCCTGCGCCTGCAAGCCTTGCCACCACTGTCCCAGGGGCGAAATGGCCAGCGTCCACACCGACCACAGGAGCACGGCCAGGCCGAGCAGGGCCGCCTTGTCGGCCGCCCAATAGACGATCAACCCGAAGACCCCTACCCGGTAGAACCACGATGCCGGTGCATACAGCCTCAAGGCCCAGCGCTCGAGGGCATCGACCGGCACCGGGCCTGCGTCGTCGCCGGACGGCGGCACGGCGGCGACGCGCTGCAGCAGGCTGCGAGCGCCGCGGGAGAAGGTCTGCGCGCTCCGCCCGCCCAGGTTGGGCAGGTCCACGGTATCGCACAACACGTAGTAGCCGTCCAGCCGCATGAGGGGGTTGCCATTGAACAGCAGGGACGAGAGCCCGCCCAGGCTCATGACCACGAACGCCACCTGGCGCGCCCAGCCTTCCTCCAGGCTCAGCCACAGCAGCGCGGCCACGCTGGCCAGGCCCAGTTCCACCCAGATGCCAGCCGCACTGATGTGCGCGCGCTGCCATCGGTTGACCAGGCTGTTCGACGCACTGGCATCCACGAAGGGCATGGGCACGAACAGGAAGAAGTTCACGCCCACCTCGGGGACTTCGCATCCGTAGCGGCGCAGGGCCAGCGCATGGCCGGCCTCGTGCAGGGCCTTCATCAGCGGGTAGATGACCCAGGCCGCTGCCAGGTAGCCCGGCGTGAGGAAATGCGTCTGGCCATAGGCCATCACCTGGTCCAGCTCGACGCCCACCGACCAGGCCGCCACGAGCACCAGCAGCAACCAGGGCCATTGCACCCAAGGGGACCACACGGCACGGCACAAGGGCGCCGCACGTTCCAACAACCACGAGGGATTGAACAGACCGAGCCGGAACGACAAGGGGTTGAGCCGCGTGCGTTTTTCGCGCTGGTTGCGCTGCCCTTCCGTGCGGATCAGCTGCATCAGATCGGGCACCACCTCGGCCTGGATCAGGCCGGCATCCGTCATCTGTCCGAGGATGCGGATGACGTCATGCTGCGTGGGCGCGTCGTCGCCCAGCCGCTCCAGCAGCACCTGCCACACCTCGTCGACCGAGTGGCGCCCATCGAGCCGGCCGATCAGTTCATAGGCCTGCGCATTGACGCGGTGGTGGCGCGCCGTCGCCTGGTTGTACAGCACGTACCAGGCCTGCCCCCGCGTGGTCTGCATGCGCACCGACACGTGCGGGCGCAGCCGAGGGTGCAGCTGGGCCACCCGATACCAGAATGGAGACAGCAAGGTGTCCTGCACGGTCAGCCCCGCGTCACAGCCAAGTCCACGCGAGCATGCGCAACCACCGCCAGGCACGCTGCCCCCAGCGCCAGGCCAGGGGGCGCTCGGCCAGTTCGACCTTGACCACCCCCTCCAGCCCGGGGCGCAGACCGGCCAGACCGGCACCAACGCCGGTCGGCCGCGCTTCCACTTCGTAGCGCACACCCTCGGCCGTGCTGCGGGCCACGGGGGTGATGCGCTCGATCACCAGCCCGATCGGTTGCCCGGGCATGGCCGCCAACCGCAAGGTGGCCGACTGCCCGCGCTGGAGTTCGGCGACATCGGCTTCCTCCACCTCCAGCACCACGCGCCAGTCCAGGCCCGGCGCCAGCGTGAGCAAGGTGTCGCCGCGCTTGACAGGCGCCCCCAGCTGCTGATGCAGGTCGCCAGCGATGACGACGCCGTCGAACGGCGCCACGAGCTGAATGCGGGCCAGTTGCTGGTCCACCAGAGACAGCTGGGCTCGCACCTCTGCGGCCTTGGATTGCGCCATGGCCGCCTGGCCGCGATCCCCTCGCGCAAAGGCCTCGGCGAACGCATTCTCGTGCTGGGCCAGCTCGGCCTGCCGCGCGCGACGTTCGTTCTGCAATTCGTCGTCCGACAGCGAGGCGAGCACCTGCCCCTGCTTGACGACATCGCCCGGACGGACCAGCACTTCGCGCAGGAAGCCATCCTGGGCCGCACTGAGCACCCGTTGCACGGCCCCCTCCAGACGCGCCGACGCCGTCACCCGCTGCGGCATCGGCCACAAGAATCCGTACGCCAGTGTCAGGGCCAGGGCCATCAAGGTCCAGCGCAGGCGACGCTCGGCCGGGTCGCGAACACGTTGCCCCAGTTGGCGCACGTCGGCGCGCAGCCGCTCGCCCCAGGGCTGGTGCAGGCGGTATTGCAGTTCCAGCAGCGGCGACAACCCTTCGGCCACCTGTTCCAGCCAGCGGATTTCTTCGGACTCGAAGGCGCCACGCACCCGCTCTTGCCGGGTCGAGGGCCTCAAAGCGTCGGCCGGTACCGAACGCTCGCAGGTCAATACGCCCAGGACACGGCCCTGGTGAGCCAAGGGGATGCTGACCAGGCCGGCCAGCCCCTGGGCCTTGAACAGCGCCTGATGGGCCAGCAGGATGCGCAGCGCGCTGCGGTCGTCCTGGGGCCAGGCCAGCGTGGCGTGCTGGTGGGCCGACTCGAGCATGGCCTGGCTGAGCTCGGGGATGGCCGCGCCCTCCTCCAGAACCACGCCATCGGACAGCGCCACGATGCGCAACTGCCCGGCCACCAGCCAGCCCAGAGACACCCGCAGGCACTGGAGCCGCTGACCGATCTCGGACACCACCATGGTCGTGCTGTGCTGCCAGTCCTGCGCACCCAGCGCCGTGCGAAGGCAGGCCAGCAGTGCCAGCGCCGGGTCAGCCCCCAGGGGCGAGCTCGCGGCGACCGCACCGTCCGACACCGGCCCCTCGGCACGCGGGCCGGGCGCGTCAACGCGCACCGCCAGGCCTGGGCGGGAATCGGCTGGAGGCTTGCTGGGGCTGAGTGTGGACATGCAGTGTGTAGACGACAGACATCCACCAAAGGGGGGGTGGGGCGATCCACCCCCGATTTCTAGCGGCTCTGCGCCTATCATCCGTGCTGCGCCGCCCTGTGAAATGCGCAATAAGCACGGAAATCCCCCCGATAAGCCGTCCCACGCAAGGAGTGTTGATGAAGGTATTGCTGATCGATGACCACCCGCTGATCCTGGCGGCCCTGCAGTCGGTCATCCAGGGCCTGGGTGACCACGTCGAAGTGGCGGCGGCGTCCAGCGGACGGGCGGCACGCGAATTCCTGCAACAGGACACCACGGTCGACCTCGTCCTGCTCGACCTCCATTTGGGCGACGCCGACGGCTTCGACCTGCTGGCCGAGTTCCGCTCCACCTACCCGGCCTTGCCGGTCGTCGTGATCTCGGCATCCGATCGCACCAGCGACGTCATCCGCTCGATCGACATGGGGGCGATGGGCTTCGTGCCCAAGCGCGCCAGCAACGAGACCCTCGTCGAAGCCTTGCAGCAAGTGATCTCCGGGGGCGTGTACGTGCCCCCCATGAGCATGGGCAGCGACGTGATCGGCGCCCCCGTGGGCATCCAGGGCGATGCGCAAGCGGCCGGCTTCCAGACACCGGCGTCCCTGTCCCAGCTGGGACTGACGCCCCGCCAGACGGATGTGCTCACCCTGCTGCTCAAGGGCCAACCGAACAAGCTGATTGCACGCGAGCTCGGCCTGTCGGTCGAGACCGTCAAGGACCACGTGGCCGCTGTGCTGCGCGCCCTGCACGTCAGCTCACGCACGCAGGCCGTGATCGCGGTGAGCCAGATGCTGCAGCACGAAGGCGCCCGAAAGGCGGGCACCTATTCAGCCTGGCAGCCGGTGCAGCGCTGACGCCCGCGTCGCGAGCGTCGCTGCGTCAGGCGGCGCAGAGTTCGCGGCGAGCCGCCTCGTACTCGGCTTTGAGGCGGGCCACGAGCGCGGCCGTCGGCTGCACGGACTTGATGGCGCCAATGCCCTGCCCGCACCCCCAGATGTCTTTCCAGACCTTCCTGGCCGCGCCCGTGCTGGCGCCATCATCCGAGGTGCCGAAGTCCATCTTGCTCGGATCGGCTTGCGGCAGATCGTCGGGGTTCATGCCCGCCTTGGCGATCGAGCCCTTGAGGTAATTGCCGTGCACACCCGAAAAGTAGTTGGTGTAGACGACATCGAGGCTGCTGCTGTCGACAATCATTTGCTTGTAGGCGTCCACCGCCCGGGCCTCTTCGGTGGCGATGAAGGCCGATCCGATGTAAGCAAAATCCGCCCCCATGGCCCGCGCGGCCAGGATGGCGCGCCCGTTGGCGATCGAACCTGACAGGGCCAGCGGGCCGTCGAACCACTCACGGATTTCCTGAACGAGGGCAAACGGGCTGGTGGTGCCCGCGTGGCCACCGGCACCGGCCGCCACCGCGATCAGGCCGTCGGCCCCCTTCTCGACCGCCTTGCGCGCAAAGCGGTTGTTGATCACGTCATGCAGCACCACGCCGCCGTAGGCGTGCACCGCCTGATTGACGTCCTCGCGCGCTCCCAGCGACGTGATGATCACCGGCACCTTGTACTTGACGCACAGCTCGAGA